>Ga0074044_10000912_pt1 | contig 27318 bp, 18 predicted proteins | sample BogForMeECP23OM1_FD_94443 | JGI IMG/M metagenome (GOLD analysis project Ga0074044, IMG submission 94443) | Bog forest soil microbial communities from Calvert Island, British Columbia, Canada - Bog Forest MetaG ECP23OM1 | ecosystem: Environmental > Terrestrial > Soil > Wetlands ... | reverse complement strand
GTGACGGAGCAACCGAATAGATCACGCCGCGATGCTTGCCCTTAGCGGGATCAGCATCAACAAATGGCCCAAGAGTCGCAAGAGAGCCCGGATCTTCGCGCGTCAGGTCCGGACTGATGATCTGCCAACTGTTTCCGCCGTCGCGGGTAGCAAAAAGGACGTTCGATCCCAGATACAGCACGTGCGGATCCGCCGCCGAGAAAATTAGCGGCGCGGTGCGATTGAAGCGATACTGGCCAGTCCGCAGAACCACGGGAGAAACGTCTCGCGTCTGTCCGGTATTGCGGTCGAACACCGTAACCTTGCCGCCGTAAATCAGAGTGGGATGCAGCGGATCGGGCGCTACGTAGCCGTATTCTTCGACACCGACCGTGGTCCAGTCCCGAAAAGTGATTTCCCCGAAGTCACTGCGGCTGGCGGTGCCGACGGAGCCGCTCTCCTGCTGGCCGCCATAGACCCAGTAAGGAAACTCGTTGTCGGTGATGACGTGATAGAACTGCGCGGTGGGCTGGTTGTACCAGGAGCTCCAGGTCTGTCCGCCATTCACGCTGATGGTCGCGCCCTGGTCCACGGCGAGGGCGATGATGTCGGTGTTTTCGGGATTGATCCAGATGGTGTGATAGTCGTCGCCTCCGGGCGCGCCTTTAATGGCCGTGAAATTCTTGCCGCCATCGGTGGATTTGTAGGTCGAAGTATTGGCCACATAGATCACATCTTTATTTCGCGGATCGACGCGCACGCAGGCGAAGTCGGAGCCGCGTCCCCAGACGCGATCTTCGGTGTTCACGAGTTGCCAGCTTTCGCCGGCATCGTCGGAGCGATAAACGCCGCCGTTCTTCCGCGCATCTGCCAAGGCGTACATGCGATCGGGATCGCTCGGCGAAACGGCTAGTCCAATGCGGCCCAGTTTGTCGGCCTCATTCGGCAATCCTTTTGTAATTTGCCGCCAGTTGTTGCCGCCGTCGGTGGATCTGTAGAGGCCGCTGCCCGGGCCATCGTAGCTGTCGCCGTTCGTCCACGGCGGACGGCGCGAGGCCCACATGTCGGCAAAGATCACCTGCGAGTTTCGCGGATCGAACACCAGGTCAATCGCGCCGGTGTTGCCATCTTTATACAAAACCTTTTGCCACGTCTGGCCGCCATCGAGCGAGCGGTAAACGCCGCGCTCGTTGTTTGGGCCATAAGGATGTCCAAGCGCGCCGACAAAAACGCGGTTCGCATCGTTGGGATCGATCAGAATCGATCCAATCTGCTCGGCGTCGCGCAGGCCCAGATGCTGCCAGGTGCGGCCTGCGTCGGTCGATTTGTAGATACCGTCGCCAACCGAGAGATCGGGCCGGCGCAGGCCTTCGCCGCTGCCGACGTAGATCGTATCCGGATTCGACGGCGCAACGGCTAGCGCTCCAATCGAACCGGAAGTCCGGTCATCGCTGCTGGACTGGCCATCGAAGATCGGATTCCAGGTGTGGCCGAAGTCGGTCGTTTTCCAGACGCCGCCGTTGTTCGGCGCCATGTAGAAAACATTCGGCTGTCCGGGAACGCCGGAAATCGCCACGGTACGGCCGCCGCGAAACGGGCCGATCATGCGCCAGTGGAGCTCCTGGTACATCGCCGCGTCATACTGCTGAGCGAAAAGCACGATAGGAAAAAGCAAAAAACAGAGCAAGGCGTGCAGAATCCACAAGAGTCGATGGTTCACGATTATCCTCGAAAGAAGGTTAAGGATAAACCACGGCAGCGGCGAATGGACACGCCCCCCTTCAGAGTGTCGCGTCAGTTTTCGATTGGCCGTGACTCGGCCGTGAGACGTGAGGAGGCGTCACCAACGCTCGGAGAAATACGTCACCTATGCCGGTGTTAGGGATCACATCATCCTGGCAGCAAGTCTACTAGCGTAACTGGTAAGTTCCCGAGGTTGCTATGCGGCGACGTCCTTTGCTCCTCACCTTTTTCTTTTCCGTTTGGTTCCTGTTCACACCATCGCTTCCCGGTAAGGACAAACCCAAGACAGGACCATCGCACAAGATGGCGCAGGATTTCAGCAAGTTTGTGGAAATTCCCGGCGCCACGCCGGTCGGCGCAGATACCTGCACGACCTGCCACTCTGAAGTTGCCGCAGACTTCCGGCACGCCTTTCATGCCCAGCAGGGTGTTGATTGCGAAGCGTGTCATGGGCCCGGCAGCCTGCACGTGCAAGGCGGCGGAGACATTTCAAAGATCATCTCCTTCGGCAAGCGTTCTGCCACCGACGCGAACGGGGTCTGCCTGAGTTGTCACGCCCAGGATGCAGCCATCCGGAACTGGATGTCGGGCCCTCATGCTTCGAATAAGGTCCGTTGCATTGACTGCCATCAGACCCACACCTATGCCAAACCTGGATCCAAAACCGAAGCGAGCGTTGATGTGATGACACCGGGCCGCTTAACCGCCGTGGACAACCTGGTCCCTGAAACCAAGGTGATCATGCAACCCCGGTGGCAGGCGAACGATGCTTGCCTGAAGTGTCATGAGAGCGAGCGTGGGCAGATGAGCTTGCCGTACCACCATCCGCTGCGCGAAGGCAAGATGAGCTGTGCCGACTGCCACGACCCGCACGGCGGGGCTGCTGGCAATAACCTGCGCACTGCGAATACCAACCAGTTGTGCCTAGGTTGCCACGCACAATATCGCGGCCCGTTTGCCTACCAGCACCCTCCGGTCACGGAAAACTGCATGACTTGCCACACGCCGCATGGTTCACCGAATACGAATCTGCTGACCGTAAGTGAGCCGGCACTGTGTCTGCAATGTCATGCGGGACACCACAACGGAGCCAGTCTGCCGATCTCGGACCGCTGCACCAACTGTCACGGATCGATTCACGGCACCGATACTCCCACTCCGAGCGGTGGCAGCAGATTCATAGACAAAGGGTGTTCCGAGGTGGTCCTGCGTGCGAACGGCGGCTGTCCCGCTCCCGTGGCGGGGCTTGCGCCCTCTCATTCCAGCATGATGGGCACCGCGATCCCGCATCCAATGCCATCTCACGCGCCAGCGTTTGCGGCGGGAACCGCTGGCGGCGCGCTGGGCATGATGTCATCTAGAAACATGGCTCCCTTGTCGGGCGCGAACATGGCGGGAGGCGACCCCAATCCCGCCGAAACACAAACCGACAATACCTATGCGGCTTACTCCCTTATTCCTGGTGCCTACCGCTTCGTGGACCAAACGGGCTTCGGCGGCCGCGTGGGCGAGTACGACACGCTGCAACAGTCGGCGGGAGCCGACGTCGCGACCGCGTATGTGTCATCGCTGAACCACGTCACCATTGTTTCCCGGGGCAATGTGCTGAGCAGCCAGGATTACCAGGCTGCGTCCCAGCTCACCGCAGGCCAATGGGCGCGCTTGAACTTTGACATGCGCAGCTTTATGCAGCAACAGGATCATTATCCTTTCTATGCGTTTCCAGCGCTGGATGTAGCTCCCCCTATCGGTCCTACCCCTCTTCCCAATTGCCAGCCTTCTTTTGACTGCACCACGGACCTCATCCCCTCTCACACCACCTTTGCCATGGTGAGACGGCTGGGGAAGGCGCAAGGCCAGGTCAAGCTGCCGAAGTTGCCGATCCATCTGTTCGTGAAGGGCGACTGGCAGGCGAGGGCAGGCGTGAGCCAGTTCGCTTATCTGGATGAAAACTCTTTTGTTCCCATTACCGGCTTCACTCAAACCTGCGGCGCGCAATGCCACTGCCAATCTCAGTTTCAATCCGCCAACTACACGACTCGAAACGTTGGCGGCGGGGCGGATGTTGACTTAGGGCCCGCGCGGCTCACCTACCAGCACAAGTACAGTAGCTTCAATGACCGGCTCATCTATCCAACTGGAACGTTCACGGGAGCCTTCGCCCCGGAAGACGACAGCTTCGGATATTCCAGCCAATTTCCCGTCCCACCGGGGAAAGGCCCCACGCCGGGTGATGTCGCTCCCGGAAACTACTTCATTAACATTCCCTCACCGAGTCAGGCGCAGACCGACAGCTTGAACCTGAACTGGACGGCATCCCCCACGCTCACCTTCAACGGCAACCTGAGCTACACACGCTCGCGCGATCTGTTTACCAATTATCCGCAGAATGGGTTCGACTCGGACGAGACCCTGAACTGGCGCCCACTGGATCGCCTGCGGCTGACTGCCGATTATCATCAGCAGAATCTTCTCAACAATTTCACGCCGTATTACACCCAGTTCGGCAATGTGTCGTATCACGATCACTGGGAAGGCCTGCGCCTGGAGTACGAGTTGCCACACGATTTCGAGGTGGAGGCGCATTACAAGCGCAGCGGCATCACCCGATCGAATGCGTCCCTGTGGCCGCAGTTGTATTCCGTGGACAACACTGATTTACTGACGGTCGTGCCGTCCTCGTTCAGCAACACTGCGGGACTGGCACTGCGCTATCACGACCGCGGGCTATGGAGTGCACGAGCTGGATACGATTGGACTGGCACGCACCACCCCGGCTACCTGATCGTTCCCCGTAGCGATAACCGGGTTTTCGCCAACTTGACGTTGACGCCATCGTCATGGCTGACGTTCGCCAACGACACCGACATTATCGTGCAGAACGCCTTTCCCGCCGTTGCTCTCCCGAATACCCCCGGCGTCGCCCCCGCTCCGCCGCCGGCGACGCAGTCGTTCGGACTGAACATCGCCGGCCTGCCTCCCACGTTTCAGCGACGCAACCGCTTCTACACCGACACAGCCAGCGCCACATTGAGGGTTCAGCCAACCTGGAACCTGGGACTCGGATACTCCTACCAGCAGAACAATCTCTCGACGTACATGGCGTTCCAAAACGATAGCGCCACCAACTACATCTTGGACGAGCCTGCCGTTCCCTATAAACAGATCATCCAGGCGTATTGGGGCGAATCAACCTATACCCTCCGGCAACGTTTGGGGCTCAATCTCCGGCTCACTTACAACTCGGCGCGCAGCGGAATGCGCCCCGACCTCAACCCCAGCGATGCTGCGCGGCTCGGTAATAGTTACCTTGCTTCGCTAGGTACCTGTGAATCCGGTGTAGCACCCCCCTGCTTTGATCCGGTCATGTTTGGGGCTGCCCTGGGTAACCTGAACACAATTTCAACCCAGATCTCTGAGGTGAACGTTCCGCAATGGATCGGCCAATCGAAGGCTTACTACTTGTTTCCGCACAAGTTCGAAGGAGGGCTGATCTTCTCTTATGGAAGTTACAGAGACTACTGGAACCCGAACTTGAATGGAGTCCTGCGCACGTTCAATGTTTACGTTGGACGGTCATTCTGATGAACGGATGAGGGAGCAGGAACGACGGGCGTGTTCGCGAGATAGCGCCGCAACGCGTCCTGCCATTCCGGCATCTGGATGTTGTACGCGTGCAGGCTGTCCGGTGAAAGAACGGAGTAGGCTGGCCGCCGCGCCGGGCGTGGGAATTCTGCGGTGGTCACGGGTTTGACTGCGGCCGGCAATCCGGGCATACGCACGATTTCCTTCGCAAACTCGTACCACGTGCAGTTGCCGGAATTGGTGACGTGCACGATCCCTCGGGCGGAAGCGCGGCAAAGCTGTACTAGAGCAGATGCTAGATCAACCGCGAAAGTCGGGCTGCCTCGCTGATCGTTCACCACGGAAATCTCAGGACGGGTTGACGCCAGCTTCAGAATCGTTGCCGGAAAACACTTGCCTCCGTGCCCGAACAGCCATGAAGTCCGGGCGATGCACACTTCGGGCAGAATCTCGAGCAGCCGTTCCTCGGCCCGGGCTTTGCTCTCGCCATAAACGCTGGTCGGATTTCTGGCATCGCTGGTTTGGTACGGCGAGCGTTTGCTGCCATCGAAAACGTAGTCCGTGCTTACGAACAGCAATCGTGATCCGGCTTCACGGGCAGCCTCGGCCACATTGACGGCGCCGTCACAATTCACTGCGAAGGCCAGGTCGCGGTTCGACTCGCAGCCATCCACGTCGGTGTAGGCGGCGAGCAGAAGAATCCACTCAGGACGAGATTCGCGGATTACCTCGCGAACCCGCGCGTGGTCTCGCAGGTCGACGTCTTCGATGGACAGCGCGGTCAATTGGTACCTCTCACTGCTCAGTTGCGGAACCAGATCATGGCCAAGCAGTCCGGAGGCACCGAACAAGGTGACGCGCATGGGGGCATTGTAAACGGGAAGGTTCGGTGGAGGGACGGGTGTCTCGCCCGTCCAGCCGGGCGGGGACGCCCGGCTCTCCACCGGCGACTCCAGTCGTCTCTACTCGCTCCCAGTCGGTTGTGGCGTCCGCACCCGCCGCAGGGCGTGCAGGATGAGCGATCCGCTGATGCCGAAGCAGACCACAGCGGCAAACGCCACCAGATCCAGCGCGCGGCGCGTCATTCGCAGGTAATCCGCGAACAGCGACACCATGGCACAGAGAATGCCGAGCACGTTAAGCCAGAGAGGAGAATGAATCGGAAGATCCCGCCGAAATCGCACCTGGAGCAGCAGCGCGGCCAGGCCGATCGCGGCCACCACCACTAAAGCGACGGGGCTGAGAAAAGCATTGGGCCCGGTATAGATCACGACCAGCGCCAGCGCAAGAAGCAGCAGCCCGGAGGCGATCACGGTCCATCGGCGCGCGACTTTGGACTGGGATTGGGACTGGGCTCCGGAACTCGTCACCGGGCGATCTCCTCGCCATTTCGCATCTCGTCATTGTATGCCCGACGGGCTTTCTACTGCGTTTGGACGTTGCTCGGCATCCATTCCGCCGGGCGGTTCTCGCCGTGCGACATGGCGTAGAGAACGAGTTCGACGCGGCTCGAGATTCCCACTTTGTCGAAGATGCGCAGCAGATATTTCTTGATGGTGTGTTCGCTCAGTCCCAATTCGGCGGCGACTCCGCGGTTGGTCAGGCCGTCGGCCACGAGCGCGACCACCTGCTCCTCGCGAGGCGTTAACAAAGACCTGCCGTTGGAGTTGACCACGCGCAGCGTGGGCACCTCCGATAAAGCCTCCAGGGCGTAATTCATCTGCTGGCTGTTGATCCAAACCTCTCCCCGAAAAACGCAGTGGATGCATTTGCATAGCATCGGGAAAGGAGTGTGGGTAAAAAGAAAGATGCCCTTCGCGCCCGCGCGCAAGGCACTCACCACCAGTTCGCGGTCGTCGTTTTCGGCCAGCAGCACGGGAGCGGTATTCGGATACGAAACGCGCAACCAGCGCAGCAGGCTCAAATCCGCCAGGTGGTTCCCTGCAAGCAGCACCACGTCGGCTTGATTCGATTGCATGAAGTTGTGGAGAGCGGACGTCTCCAAAACGACAGCGGAAACATGAAGGTCCCGCCGGCTGTTCAGGGCCCGCGTCAAGAGTTGAGACTGAATGGGACTCGAATCGGCGACCACGACTTGCACCACGTCGGTTTCGACCGGCCCGGTTCCGGTGGACTGTTTTGCGGAGCGCGCGGTTTTCACGTCCCTATCATGCCCCTAAGCGCACGGATCGGATGTAGGCCTCGTCACACTCTGTTTGTGATGAATTCCGCCTTCACTGTCCACTTTCGGAGAGCCACTCTGGTCCACTACGGCGGCGGCAGCGTTCTCCCGCTCGCTGTGCGTCCAGGGCGGGAAACCCATCTCCAGCACCCAGTTGCCGATTTCATCACCTTTCCCTTGCCGGATTGTGCCCGGTACCGCGGTGGACAGTACTTTCCAAGTCTTGTTGTGGATGTGATGCAGCGCTATTTTCGTGGTAACAGCTCAAAAGATCGAGTTGCTTGGTTCACCGTTCGGAGCAACGGTGAGAGTCCGGAGATGAATGTAATTACGAAAAACGTCGTTTTGGGAGCTGCGGGCATGCTCATCCTGCAGCTAGCCGTGGTCGCATCCGCTCAGGAGACTGCACGGTTGCCTGTTTCGGCGCCTGGGTCCTCTGCTTCGTCAACCGGTAAAGTCACGGCGGCGGAGAGCTCGCAGAGCCAGGACCGGCCGGGCACGGGCGGTTCCGTCGGCGGAGCGATCACACAACCCGGGAAAGCGGGTGGCATGGGAGATCCTGCATTCGGAGGGGAACGCCACCCGCTTTACCGGCTTTCGAAATCGGATACCGTCGACGTAAATTTCACTTTTTCTCCCGAATTTAATCAGACCTTGACCGTGCAGCCCGATGGCTTCGTGGCGTTGAAAGGCGCGGGCGCGCTGTTCGCGGAAGGACTCACGGTTCCTGAGATGCAGCAGGAGGTTGCCAACGCCTACCGTAGCTTTCTGCACGAGCCGGAGGTCACCGTGACCTTAAAGGATTTTGACAAACCCTACTTCCTCGCTTCGGGTGAAGTGGCGCGGCCAGGGAAGTATGAGCTGCGCGGGGATCTGACTGTGAATGAAGCCGTGGCGATTGCCGGCGGTTTCACGCAGCAGGCCCGTCATTCCCAGGTGGTTCTGTTTCGCCGGATTTCCGCGTACGTCGCCGAGTCCCACGTGATCGACCTGAAGAAGATGCTAGATTCTCGCGATCTTCGCGAAGATCTCCACCTTCAGCCTGGCGACTTTGTCTTTGTTCCACAGAGCCGGATTTCGAAAGTTCGCAAGTATGTTCCGACCAACTCCATGAGTTGGTACATGAACCCGTTGCAGTTCTAACAGAAAGGAGCAGCAGCATTCACTGATTGCGTCTCCAATAATCTGGCGAGTTCCCATAAAGCCCGCCGGGTGTGATCGGCTTTGCTGTACGATCCATGTCCGCGGAATGGAACGGAAACTCGCACACCACTCTCTCCCCAACGCCCCGCGATCTTGCGGCCACGCTGTTCCGGCGTCCGCGACTCGTAGCCACGTCTTTTGGTCTCGTATTGACGACGACGATGCTCTTCGTCGCCTTCTCGGCGCGCTATGAATCGCACTTCAAGGTTCTGCTGCGCCGGGGCCGCTATGACCCCGTCGTCTCTTCCCAGCCCGCCAGCCCCATGGATTTCACCCGTCCCGACATTACCGAAGAAGAACTCAATTCCGAAGTCGAACTCCTGCGCGACGAAGATCTTCTGAAGCAAGTTGTGAACTTGGCGGTTCTCGTTCCTGCCGGCACCTCCGATCTCGACCGCCCAGCCGAGGTCGAACATGCCGTTCGGAAGCTGTCGCGCCGCTTGGAGGTCGACGCCCTGAAGAAGTCGAACCTCATCCAAGTCAGTTACAAGGACACCGATCCGGAACGAGCCGCCCACATCCTCGCAGTGCTTTCCACCCTCTACGTGCAAAGGCACACAAATCTCCACCGGCCCCCGGGAGAGATCCAGTTTTTCGACCAACAGACCGCGGAATACGAAAAGCGGCTGCATCGCTCCGAAGCCGAACTGGTGCGCTTTACCCGGGTTCGGGGCGTGGCTTCGGCGGCGCTGGAACGCGACATCGCGCTACAGAAGTTAGGCGAAGCGGACGCTACGGTCCGCCAGATCGACCAGGAGCAAGTCGAGACCGGGCGACGGATTTCGTCGCTGCGCGAACAGCTCAAGTCGTTTCCCTCGCGGTCGGTCACGCTCAAGCGCTGGGCCGATAATCCGCAGGTCCTCGAAAAAATGAAGACGCACCTGCTGGAGCTCCTGCTCAAGCGCACTGACCTCCTCAGCCGCTATGAACCGTCGTACCGGCTGGTGCAGGAAGTTGAACAGGAAATCGCCGAAACTCGCGCGGAAATTGCCGCCGAAGCGCTCACCCCGGTGCGCGACGAAACCACCGACAAGGATCCCAACTACGAGTGGGCCCGCATGGAAATGGAGAAGGCCCAGGTGCAGTGGGAGGGCTTGCGAGCCCGGCAATCCGACGCTTCTACCCAGGTCGCGTCCCTGCGCATGTTTGCCCAGCAGATGCAATCGGACTCCGTGGATCAACTGGATCTGATGCGCACCGCGAAAGCCGACGAAGACAACTACTTGCTCTACCTGCACAAACGCGAAGAGGCGCGCATCGGCGACGCGCTCGACGAGCGTCGCATCCTTAACGTAGCCGTCGTAGAACCGCCCGTGGCCCCAGCCCTGCCCGAGCACTCCATCCTCCTCTATTTTGTCCTTTCCTTCGGACTGGCCATGGCGTTCAGCGTCGGCATCGCCTTTACGACGGAGTACTTTGACGCGACGATTCGCACTCCCGACGAAGCTCACGTCCTGCTGGGAGTACCGGTGCTGGCTTGGCTGCCGGCGCCCGAACCGGCGATTCCGCGACCTTCTCCGTTTCGGATCGGACGGCCCAAGGTGGTGAGCCAGTGAACGCCTTCCGCGAGCTTCTCGCCGACACCCCGATGGCCGCGGTACAGCGGCTGTTAAGCCCGATTCGCGAGTCTATCCCGCGCCCAGCTGCTTCTCCGGTGGCTCCGGTTCATGCGGAGCAGATTCATGCGCTGGTTCAGCAACTTTTCTTCCGGGATGAATCGAACGCGGCGCGCTACGTAGGATTTACCACGATCGAAGCAGCGACCCAGACCGCGACCCTGTGCCTCGAGGTCGCGCAAGCTCTGGCTGAACAAGACTGCTACAAAGTCGGGCTGATTGACGCCCGCCCCGACTCGGTCCTGCTGCAAACCCAGCTGCAGATTCCGTCTAAGAACCTGGCGTCGGCCCCTTGGCTGATCGCACCTCGTCTCTGGATGGTGCCTCGCCAGAGCTGGCTGCCGGACTCCGGGGAACAGCCGGTCACAGGTCAGAACTTATTGCGGCTCCGCGAACTCGCTACGGAATTCGACCGTTCCATTCTGTGGTGCGCGCCCTTCTCCTGGCTGACGGCGAGCATCGGCCGGACCTGCGACGGCCTGGTGCTGGTGCTGACCGCCAACAAAACGCGGCGTCTGGTCGCCGCTCAAATCAAGGATCAGCTGACCAAGGCTCAGGTTCCTCTGCTCGGAACCGTCCTTGCCGAACGCCGTTTTCCCGTGCCGCAAGGCTTGTACCGAAGTCTGTGAATCCTATGAGCGAATTGACCACAAACCGACTATGGGACATCGGAACCAGAGATCGCCCCTCGCAGTATGCCCGCATGATTCTTGGGACGCCTGCAGTACCGCCTCCCAGGTTCGCGCCGACGACTGGCGCCACCCCTAAACATCCGGCCGACGCGATCAACCAGACCACCACGAGACAAGCTCAGGCGCGTACGCTAACTCAACTACTCCTGCCGCAAACTGCCGTCGATCGCTTCACGCTTGGTGAACTGTTGGCAGCAGACTTGATCGTTCTCGTGGTCGTATGCGGCGCGTTATCGCTGTTCTTTCCCGCTTGGGGCCTACCATGGGCTTATCTGCCGATTTTTGCCGCTCTGGTAACGCTCTTCGGCTTCTCTGAGGGGGTCTACAAGCGCGCCGGGGATCCGTCTCCCGCCGGCATCGTCCCAGCCCTGGCGAAGTCAACCCTGTTCGCGGTCGGACTGGTCTTCGTCGCCGCGTGGGACGAAATGCATCCTGTCGCCGCCTTCGCGATATTTGTCAGCAGCCTGGCCGGCCTCGCGCTGTCGCGCTGGTTGAGACAGTTTGTGTGGAAACTGCGACGCCGCCAAACAGAGTCGCGCAAGATCCTCATCATTGGCGGGGGGCCGATCGCTCGCTCCATCGCCCAGGCATTGCGCAATGATCCTCTCCGCCGCGCCACCGTCTGCGGCTTCGTGGATGACGATCTGCCTCTTTCTCCGGCGGTCTTGGGGCGAATCACGGACTTGGACTGGCTCGCGCGCTCCGAATTCATCGATGAGGTCATCCTCGCTCTTCCCGGTCAGCCCGCCCTGGCGCGAGAAGCTGCCGAGGCCGCATTTCGCAACCACCTGGACATTCGTGCCGTACCCGATCTGCCTCCGGGCCCGTGGCCAGACTCCGGCGTCGATCGCATCGGAGACGTGCCGATCGTCACCCTTCATCGCGAGCCTTTACCGAGCGCCTCCTTATTTCTGAAGCGTTTGCTGGATCTAACCGGTGCCGCAATTGGTCTTGTGCTGGCCAGCCCTCTAATGGCGATCGTGGCCCTGCTCATCCGGCTGGGTTCGCCCGGTCCGGTCGTCTACTCCGCCGAACGCACCGGCGCCAAAGGCCGTCGCTTCCGGTGCTACAAGTTCCGCTCCATGGTGAGCGACGCCGAACACCTTAAGGAAGACTTGCGCGCCCGCAACCAGAGACAGGGGCCGATCTTCAAGATGGACGACGACCCCAGAATCACCCGCGTCGGCCACGTTATCCGCCGCTACAGCCTCGACGAGCTGCCTCAGCTCTGGAACGTGCTGCGCGGGGAGATGAGCCTGGTGGGACCGCGGCCTCACCCCATCGACGAGGTCAACCATTACGAACTTCACCAGTTCCGGCGCCTTGACGTGAAACCTGGCATCACGGGTCTGTGGCAGATTACGGCGCGCGGCTGTCCGTCGTTCGAACTCAACATGCACCTCGATCTCACCTACATCGAGAACTGGAGCTTGCTTCTCGACCTGCGCATCCTCGCAGGCACAGTTCGCGTGCTGTTCGTGCCGGAAGGAGCCTGAATCTCCCCATGGGCACACTAACCACGAGCAGCCGCGCCCTAGCTTTACCCCAGGACCGTGACGACAGCCCGCTCTGGCAAGTTGCCGGCCTGCTGCTTCGCCCCCTTCATCTGGGACTGGCCTTTCCCTCCATCCTCTACGTAGCCGCGATGACCGTTTTCCTGTTCCGGCCGCCAGACCTTTTTTCTTTTTACGCCGACCGGATCGCATTCGGCGTTCTGGTCTTTTTCGTTGCTCTGCGCGCCATGGCGCTCCGCGATAAGGTTCCATTCTTTGCCGGACTCAGCGTGCCCATGCTTGGTCTCATGGCGCTCGCCGCGATCCGCGCGTTTCGGGAGCCATTCGACGCGCAAATTTGGAGCATCATCGCCAGCAAGTACATCGTTCCCTTTGCGCTGTTTCACGTCGCGGTGCTGGTCTTCCGAGGCGCATCGGAACGACGACACTTTGAAATCTTCGTCATTCTTGCCCTCGTCTACCTCGTGTTCATTGCCGTTGCCTTTCTGGTGGACGCTCGCTCCCTCATCTTTCCGCGTTTCATTCTTGACGACAGCCTCGGATTTCATCCGGACCGCGCTCGCGGCCCATTCCTCCAGGCAGTGGCCAACGGCGTTTCGTTGAGCATTCTCGGGATTCTCGTCGTTGCGCTGTCCGAAAAGCGCAAGACCATCGTCACCTTGCTGTGGATGGCTCTGCCCCTGGCCGTGCTTGCCACGATGACGCGCGCGGTTTGGATCTCGTTCGCCGTGACTACCATCGTTCTCGGATTCCGCCTCGTCAAACGGCGCGTGCTCGCGGTGTGCTCCTTGTTGGCGGTTGCGGGCTTCCTGGTTGGCCTGGCAATCAGCACGAGCGATCATTCGCTGAAGACCGCTCTTTGGGATCGCACCGGAGAGCGCGGCCCGGTCGTGGCGCGCCTCGCTGTGTATCAGGCCGGCTGGGCAATGTTCCGGGAACGGCCGTTCACGGGCTGGGCCACCGGAGGCATGTACTCCGAACTCGCCCGCCGCATGGCGGGCTACCACCTCCGCACCTTCTACGTGCACAACACCTACCTCGCCTTGCTGGTCGAGTTCGGGGTGCCCGGCCTCGCACTCTACGGCATACTCTTTTTCAACCTCTTCCGCCTTTCCTGGCACGCTCCACCCGGCGAGCGAGGCGCCGTCGCTCGCCTGCGCAAGGTCTGGCCCATCGTGCTCGGTGTTTATCTGTTCAACGCCTTCTTTGTCGACATGGCGTACCAGTTTGTGATTGGACTCGTGTTCACCGTTGCCGGAATGCTCTGTGCGCCCAAGGAGTCCGCCGCATGACGATCGCCTACATCGCCAACGAGTTTCCTTCTCCCCTCGAACCCTATGTGATGGACGAGATTACAGAACTGCGGCGCCGGGGGGTGCAAGTCGTCTGCTGCAGCGGCAAGCGCGTCTCTCCCGATCCCCTCAGCCTGGCGGAAAGCGCTTTCTGGAAAGAGACGCGCTATTTCCAGCCGCTCACCGACAATGAACTTCTACGGGCGCTTGGCCGTCTCGTCTCCAATCGTCACAACCTCTGGCAGGTGTTGCGGCCCTTGCTCTGCGAACGCGGAGCATCTCCCGCCCGCCGCATTCGTGCCCTCGGCCACACGGTAATGGGCGCCGCACTGGCAGAACAACTCGCGCCCCTCGATGTCGATCACATCCACGCTCATCACGGATACTTCGCCTCATGGATGGCCCTGACCGCTGCCCGTCTGCTCAAAATCGGCTTCAGTTTCACCCTGCACGGCTCCGATCTGCTGCAGCGCGCGGATTTGCTCTCGGCCAAACTGCGTGCATGCCAGTTCTGCGTAACTGTCTCCGACTACAACCGCCAGTACATTCTGAGCAACTATCCCTCGACGCCCTCGGAGAAGATAGTCGTGCAACGCCTGGGCGTCGATCGCGTACTCCCCTGGCCCGCCTCCACCCCCACCGGTGAGCCGGACCACCGCTTCTGTCTCCTCTCCGTCGGACGTCTGCATCCGGTCAAGGATTATCACTTTCTCATCCAAGCCTGCGCCGGACTTCGCGATCAAGGTCTTGACTTTCTCTGCTGGATCGTCGGCGAGGGGCCCGAGCGCGCGGCTCTCGAACGCCAGATCGCGGCTCTGGGACTACAGGGGCAAGTTCGCTTGATCGGTCACGTGCCGCGCACCGACCTTCCCGGCTATTACCGCTACGCCGACTTAGTCGTCATGACCAGCAAGAGCGAAGGAATCCCAGTGGTCCTGATGGAGGCTATGTCCCACGAAAAACTCGTGCTGGCTCCGGCAATCACCGGGATTCCCGAACTGGTCGAGCACCAGCGCACCGGGTTCCTGTACCAACCCGGCTCTTTGTCGGATTTCGTCAGCGCCGTCACTTGGATTCAGGCCCACAAGGCTTCCCTGGCCGGAATCCAGCGCGCGGCCGCGGCCAGCATCGCCGCTTCCTATAATCGCCAGCGAAATTTAGGTAGTTTTGCGGAGCAATTCCTGGCTCGCATTTCTCAACCGGACGGTAACCATGCGCATCCTCTATTGCAACAAGTACGACTATCCGTTTAGCGGCACCGAAGCCTACCTCTTCGACCTCATCCACCAGATGGATAAGCGCGGCCAGCAAACCGCTCTGTTCAGCATGGACCACGGCCGTACTCCCGCTTTCACCGGCCGCAGCTATCGGATTCCGTATCTTGACTTCAAGGATCCAAACGCCAGTTTTCTGAAGAAAGTTAAGATGGCGGCGCACGCCATCTATTCACCATCGGCCCGGCGCGCCATGCGCAGTTGCCTCGCCGATTTCGCACCCGACCTGGCCCACGTTCGCGGAATCTACCACCACTTGTCGCCTTCGATTCTTTGGGAACTCAAGCGTCAGGGAATCCCCGTGCTCTACCACCTGAACGATTTCAAGATTCTGTGCCCAACCTACAATTTTGTCGCCGATGGCCGCCCCTGCGAACTCTGCAGTCACGGCGCTTTCCATCACGCCGTAACGAAAGGTTGCTACACCGGCCCGCGTTCCAGCGCGGTGGTTCTTGCCGCCGAAGCCTACCTGCACAAATGGTTGCGAACTTACGAGCGCTGCGTGGACGTGTTCCTCGCTCCCAGTGAATTCGTGCGCAACAAGCTGACCGCCGCTGGTTTCCCTGCGGCGCGCATTGAAGTCCTGCCCCACTTCCAGGCCCTGCCTGGCGATGAACAGCTCGCTACCGATGAAGGGTACTTACTCTACTTCGGCCGACTCTCTCCCGAGAAAGGCGTCTATGAGCTCTTGCGTGCCATGGTCCAGCTACCGCACATTCCTCTGGTCATCGCCGGAGACGGTCCCGAGCGTCCCCGGCTCGAAGCGCTGGCCCGGGAACTGAACTTGCAACACGTCCTGTTCGCGGGCATGGTGCACGGCGAGAAACTCCAGAAGCTGATCGCCGGTTGCGCTTTCTCCATATTTCCGTCCCACGCCTACGAAACCTTGGGGAAATCGATTTTGGAATCCTATGCCTGGGGACGACCGGTCATCGCCTCCGATCTCGGTTCGCGCCGGGAACTCGTAGAACATGGCGTCACCGGCCTCCTGTTTACCGACGGGGACCGCGAACAACTCGCCCACTCCATCGAATCTCTGTTTGCCCGCCCCGATCTGATCCGGAAGATGGGCGCCGCCGCTCGCAGTCGCGTGAAAACGAATCACGACCCCGATCGACACATGGAGAAGCTGCTCGAACTCTACCACCGGCTCATGTCGGCCAAAAAGGTTCTGTCCTTCCCCGCTGCGCCGGAGCACCCCGTCCCACGCCGCGGCGTTCGGGTCGCGTTCATCGGCGGTCGCGGCCTGGTTTCCAAATACAGCGGCATCGAATCCTATTACGAGCAGGCGGGCCACGAACTCGCCCGCCTAGGGCATGAAGTCACCGTCTATTGCCGGTCTTATTTCACGCCCCCCGTAAGCACTCACAACGGCATGCGCGTACGGCGCTTACCCACCATCCGCTCCAAGCATCTGGAAACTGTCGTCCACACCCTGTTGAGCACCGCGGACGCCATGACGTCGGACTACGATGTCGTCCATTACCATTGCCTGGGACCTGCGCTGTTTTCCTTTCTTCCACGGCTGGCCGGCAAGAAGACCATCGTCACCGTGCAGGGTCTCGACTGGCAGCGCGGCAAGTGGGGCCGGATCGCAGCCCGCGTGTTGCGCTGGGGAGAAGCGGCCGCGGTTTCCCTGCCCCATGCCACCATGGTCGTCTCCCGTACCTTGCAGCAGTACTATCGTCAACACTACAACCGCGATACTATTTACATCCCGAACGGGGCCACGCTGGCGCGCCCGCGAGTGCCCCGGAAACTGATCGAGTGGGATCTCCTCCCAGATAACTACGTCCTCTTCTTAGGCAGGTTTTCGCCGGAAAAGAACTGCCATCTCCTGATCGAAGCCTTCGAACACCTGCACACGGACATGAAACTGGTACTCGCCGGAGGATCGAGCGGACGATCGAGTCACTCCGATGCCTACGCTAGGAGCTTGCGCCGCCACGAATCCGAGCAGATCCGTTTCCTGCCCTGGGTTTCTGGAACGGACCTCGAAGAGCTGCTCTCCAATGCCGCACTGTTCGTGCTTCCGTCGGAAATTGAGGGCCTGTCTCTGGCTCTTCTCGATGCCATGGCGGCCGGGGTCTGTGCGCTGACCAGCGATATTCCGGAAAATAGGGAAGTGGCCGAGGACGCCGGTTTCACCTTCCGACGCGGAGACCAGGCCGACCTTGAGCGCATGCTCGACTTGCTCATCCACAATCCCGAACTGCACCGTCAGTCCGCACCCCGCGAACGCGAGCGGATCAAGAGCCAGTATCTCTGGCCAGAAATCGCCCGCTCCATCGAAAAGGCCTACTACGACGTGCTGGGCTGGAGCGCGAACGAGAACAGGACTCACGAGGAACGGACTAGGAACCAGATTCCTATCCCTGCAGCACAAGCGTCGCCCCTGAATCGAGTCCCCTCAGCGTGACCTGTATACCGCCGAACTGGGCACGACTTCGCGCCCGGCTGTGATTATGATTAGAATCGGACGCGGCGACTGTGCGCCATGTCCCATTCCGAGCATGGAAGATCTCATCCTCGTCACCGGTGGCGCGGGCTTCATTGGGTCGAACTTCATTCTCCAATGGATTGCCGCGGAACGCGCGCGCATCCTGAATCTCGACAAGCTAACCTACGCGGGCAATCTCAACAACCTGCGTGCCCTCGAAGCCGACCCGCGCTATCGCTTCGAGCAGGGCGACATCGTCGATCGCGATTTCGTGCGCACCCTGCTGCGGCGCGAACAACCCCGCGCCATCGTTCACTTCGCCGCCGAAAGCCACGTCGACCGTTCCATCCACGGCCCCGACGATTTCGTCCGCACCAACGTGAACGGGACATTCAGCCTGCTCGAAGAAGCGCGGGCCTATTGGTCGGCGCTTGCGGAATCCGATCGGGCAGCATTCCGGTTCCTGCACCTCTCCACTGACGAAGTTTACGGATCGCTCGGCCCGAGCGACCCCGCCTTCAGCGAGACCACTCCCTACGCGCCCAACAGCCCGTACTCCGCGTCCAAGGCGGCATCCGATCATCTGGTCCGCGCCTATCACCATACCTATGGCCTGCCTGTCCTGACCATCAACTGCTCGAATAACTACGGGCCTCATCAATTCCCCGAAAAACTGATCCCGCTCATGATCCTGAATGCGTGTGGTGGCAAGCCGCTCCCGGTCTATGGTGACGGCGAAAACGTTCGCGACTGGCTCTACGTGGAGGATCACTGCCGCGCCATTCGCTCCGTGCTCTCCCATGGCCGCGCCGGAGAAACCTACAACATCGGTGGGCGAAGCGAAAAAAAGAACCTGGAAATTGTCGGCGCCGTTTGCGATTTGCTGGACGAACTGCGCCCCAACGACCCCGCCGTTCCCCACCGCCAGCTCATCACTTTCGTCAAAGACCGTCCCGGCCACGATCGCCGGTACGCCATGGACACGCGAAAAATCGAGCGCGAACTGAACTGGCGCCCACTGGAAACATTTGGGAGCGGCCTGCGCAAAACCGTCCGCTGGTATCTTGAACACGAAGACTGGGTCCGCGACGTTACCAGCGGCAGCTATCGTCAATGGATCGCGAAGCACTACGCCACCGAGAGTTGAGACGGAACTGAGACTGAAACTCGACATGACCAAAACCGTGCCACCGAATTACAAAGGCATCATTCTCGCGGGAGGATCGGGCACGCGCCTCTATCCCGTCACCCACGCGATCGCCAAGAGCCTGCTCCCGGTGTACGACAAGCCGATGGTCTACTATCCGCTCTCCACCCTGATGCTGGCCGGCATCCGCGAAATTCTGCTTATCTCCACCCCCGAAGATCTGCCGCGCTTTCAGCACTTGCTCGGCGATGGCTCCCGATATGGCGTCCATTTCCAGTACGCGCTGCAACCGAAGCCCGAAGGAATTGCCCAGGCATTTCTGATCGGCAAGGAATTTATCGGCTCCAGCGGTTGCGCGCTCGTGCTCGGCGACAATATTTTCTACGGACACGACCTCGTCAAGGAATTGCGCGCAGCGACACTCCAGTCGAAAGGCGCACGCGTTTTTGCGTATCCCGTCAATGACCCCGAGCGCTACGGCGTCGTCGAGTTCGATCCGCATGGGAAAGCGCTCAGCATTGAAGAGAAACCGAAGCAGCCGAAATCGCGTTACGCGGTCACGGGACTTTATTTTTACGATCGGCAGGTCGTCGAAATTGCCGCGAGCCTCAAGCCTTCGAAGCGGGGCGAACTGGAAATCACCGACGTCAACCGCGTCTATCTCGAGCGCAATCAACTCAACGTCTGCGTGATGGGACGAGGTACGGCCTGGCTCGACACGGGCACCCACGAAGCCTTGATGGAAGCCTCGTTATTCATCCAGACGCTCGAGAAACGCCAGGGCCTGATGGTCGCCTGCCCCGAAGAAATCGCCTATCGCTCCGGCTACATCACCGCCGCGCAACTGGAAGCGCTGGCGCAGCCAATGCGCAACAACGGATACGGCGCCTACCTCTTGCAGTTATTGCGGGAACGCGTGTTCTAATTGGAGCGCTCGTGTGGGGACGGGCGCCCTCGCCCGTCCAGCCGAGCGAAGCTCGGCAGTTGTCGGCGGCCCCAGCTGCTCTGGGACGCGTCATAATGGACGAGAACTTTCCAATGAAAAAAATCGCCACCAACCTCCCCGGACTTCTACTCCTCGAACCGCGTGTGTTCGGCGACGACCGCGGCTTCTTCATGGAAAGCTACAACCAGCGCACGTTTGCCGAGCTTGGCATTCCCGAGCCATTCGTACAAGACAACCACTCCTATTCCGAGAAAAATGTCATCCGCGGCTTGCACTACCAGCTTCGCCAGCCCCAGGGAAAACTCGTGCGCGCCATCACCGGCGAGATTCTTGACGTCGCGCTCGACCTGCGCCGCAGCTCTCCCACCTTCGGAAAGTGGGAATCCTTCAAACTTTCCGGCGAGAACAAACACATTTTATGGATTCCGCGCGGATTTGCTCACGGCTTCCGAGTTGTGTCCCAAACCGCCCACGTCCTCTATAAGACGACGGACTTTTACGCGCCCGAGCACGAGCGCACGGTGGCATGGAACGATCCTGCGTTGAACATCGACTGGCAACTCGGCCGCGAACCGGGCGTCTCCGCCGTCGTATCGGCAAAGGACCAGCTAGGCGTTCCCTTCCTGCAGGCTGAAACGTTCGAGTAGCGCCGAGTCAATGCAGCCGGAACTCGACCGCAATCGTAGTCTCCACCTCAACTGCCTGGCCGCTGGTTAGGTAGGGCTCGAATTTCCAGGACTGCACCGCCTCCGTCGCCGACTGCACCAGCAGATCAGGTCCGGACACAGGCCGCAAGCGTTCCACACTGCCATCCGGCGCAATCACCGCATCCAGCACCACCAGTCCTTCCGTCCCCGCACTTCGCGCCGCCTCCGGATAAACCGGCTCTACCTTGGTTACAATCCGCTTCGCCATGGTTTCCGCGGAGACGGTTTCGCGAGACTCCGCAACCGCCGCGTGCGCTTCCAGATCGCTCCAGGACCTTTGCCACTGCCACCATCCCAGACCGGCGAGCGCCAGCGTGCAGGCGAACAGCACGTAGATTCCGCGCCGCCCGACGCGAATTCTGCGCCTCAGCTTGGCAGCCGGCACAGCGGCGGCCACGGCCGCTTCCGTCTCCATCCTGGCTACAACTCTCTCTTCTTTCTTGAACTCCCCGATATCCACCGGCACTGAAGCGGACCGATAAACCCAATACCGGATCAACTCCCGCTGCTCCGCCGACAGCCCCACAAACTCAAGCCCGCACCGGAGCCGCGACTGATAGCGAACCAACGCGCGGGCACGGACGGGCACGCCAACGTTTGGAAGCCGCAACTCGACGGCGACCTGCTGATCCGGAACCAACTCTCCGGCGATGACGGCGCCCACTCCAGTCTCACTGAGGTCGGTACAACGGCCGGGCAAATTTTCGGGAACTCCGGATCGGAGCGCGATTACATCCAGGGGCACATGAACCGGGCGGCGGGGAAATGCGCGCCGTTGCGTCTTCTCCAGTGCCAGCGATGGAGCTGCACTCATCCGACTGCCTCCGCAGAGCGAAACACTTTCCGGTCACGCGGCTGGATCAACTACGAACGCGGCGCTTCATGACAACTTGTTTCAAGAGTATAACGGAAATGGGAGAATAGTTTTCCTCAGCACGGAATACTCAGTTCATGATTCACATCGGACCACAAGACCTGGTTTTCATTCTGACTGGGTCAGGCATAAGTGCTGAGAGCGGCATCCCCACCTTTCGCGGGGCAGGTGGACTGTGGCGAAACTATCGCGTTGAAGAAGTGGCATCGCCTCATGCCTGGGCGCGAGATCCTGCGCTGGTCTGGGATTTCTATTCCATGCGCCGGAGCGTTGCCGCCGCCGCTAGACCCAACCCCGCGCATCTCGCGCTCGCCGGTCTGGAGCGTACGCTCACGGACCGCTTGTTCCTCTGCACGCAGAACGTCGACAACCTGCACGAACAAGCCGGATCGCGCCACGTTCTTCACATGCACGGCGAGCTTTTCAAGAGTCGCTGCGACGCCTGCCGGCAGCCGCCATTCCCCGATGACTCCCGCCACGAGGCGCCGGCGCAGATTCCGCGCTGCGAATGCGGAGGCAGAATCCGCCCCCACATTTGCTGGTTCGGGGAAGTTCCCTACGATATGGGCCGCATCTTTGCGGCGTTGAACCACTGCACGGTATTCGCCGCGGTGGGAACGTCCGGTGTGGTGGAACCTGCCGCCAGCTTCGTCGCGCACGTCCGTGGACGCGCGCGCACCCACTACGTCGGTCCGGAAGATCCGGCGAATGCCTCAGAGTTTGACCAGTGTTATCGGGGCGAAGCGGGCAAAATCCTGCCGGCGCTGTTTGTGACTGACTGACTCATCTATTCCGGATCTCTCCAATTCAACCCGACTCCGATCTCCACCCGCAGTGGAACGTCGAGCGAGTGCGCCTCCTCCATGTGCTGCCGCACCAGCGGCTTCATGACGTTCACTTCGCTCTCCGGCACTTCGAACACAAGCTCATCGTGCACCTGCAAAGTCATCCGCGACTTCAGTCCGCGCTTCCGGATTTCCTCGTCAATCCGGATCATCGCTACCTTAATCAGGTCGGCGGCCGTTCCCTGCAGCGGAGTGTTCACCGCCGTGCGCTCCGCAAATCCGCGCTGGGTAGCGTTCTTGCTGTTGATGTCGGGAATGGGCCGGATGCGTCCGAACAGCGTCTTCACTCTCTGATCGCGCCGCGTCTCGTCGAGCGTGGCGTCAATGAACGACCGCACTCCCGCATACTTTTCAAAATACGCATCGATGAATTCTCGCGCCTCGCCCGGCTCAATGCCCAGCTGCTGCGATAGCCCAAACGCCGACAAACCGTAAACAATCCCGAAGTTCACTACCTTCGCCTGCCGGCGATGGTCCGGAGTAACCATCAGCGGAGGCACGCCAAACACCTGCGACGCGGTCAGGGTGTGAATGTCATCCCCGCGCCGAAACGCCTCCACCAGCAGCTTGTCTTTCGAGAAGTGCGCCAGCAGCCGCAGTTCGATCTGCGAATAATCCGCCGCCAGCAGCACGTGCCCCGGCTCGGCGATAAACGCCGCGCGAATCTCTCGCCCCAGTTCGGTGCGAATCGGAATATTCTGTAGATTCGGATTCGCCGAAGACAGCCTGCCCGTCGCCGTCCCCGTCTGCCCAAAAGTGGTATGCACGCGGCCGCTCTGGCTGCGGATGAGAGCGGGCAACGCGTCCACATACGTCGACTTCAACTTCGTCAACTGCCGGTATTCCAGCACCAGCCGCGGGACTTCGTGTTCCGCCGCCAGTCCTTCCATCACATCGACCGCCGTCGATATCTTTTTTCCTTTCCCATATTTCGCCGGCATCGGCAGGGCCAGCTTGTTGAACAGCACATCTCCCAGTTGCTTCGGGGAATTGATGTTGAATTCCATGCCGCAACGCTCATAAATGTCCCGCGCTTTGGCTGCGGCCTCGCGCTGCAACTTCACCGACATCTCTCCTAGCACCGCCAAGTCAATCTTCACGCCCGCGTCTTCCATGCGCGCCAGCACGGGCACCAGCGGCGCATCGATCTCCTCGTACACCGATGTCAAACCCTGGTCGTCGACTTCTTTGCGAAGCGCGCTCGCCAGCCGCCCCGTTACATCCGCCGCTTCGGCCAGGTTGCCGCTTAGCTTCAAGTTGAATCTCCGCAGCGCCACCTCCGGCAAGGAATGCGACGAGTAGGTCGGATCGAGCAGGTAGGAATAGAGCATCGGATCGTGCTTCACTCCGGCCAGCGCAATTTCCTGCTGGGAAAAATGGTGCAGCGCCAACTTGAAATCGTGAACCGCCTTCGGCAGAGCAGGATCTTCGAGCACGCTCTTCACGCGATCGGCGAGCGCCCTGTCTTCCAGAGCGACCATCGCCCCAGCCCCCGGCGCATTCGAAACGGCAAGGCGCATCAGACTGACGGCACTTTGACCGTTCGCGTCCGCAGGCTGCAGATCCAGAAGCCCAGATTGTGCCGGCGGCGGCTCTTCGTCTTCTTCTTCAACGCCCTCGATGTCTTCCGTCGGAATTGCCAGCGCAAGTGGCGCCTCATCGCCCACGCCCCTCAAATACTCTTCGAATTCAGCTTCCGACTTGATCTCCCGATAATCGCCTTCCTGCACTTCAACCACGGGAAGCAGCTCTTTCAGCAAAGAAGTAAATTCGAGCTCGGCAAACAACGCGCGCAGCGACTCGACGTCCGGTTCGCCCATTTTCATCGCGGCAACATCCAGCTCGACGGCCACGCCGGTGTCGATCGTCACCAGCTGTTTGCTGTACAGGATGTTCTCGCGATTGTTTTCGAGCGATTCCCGATACGTCTTCTTCTCGACTTCAGCAGCACGTTCCAACGCTTGTTCCACGCTGCCAAAGCGCTGAATCAGTTCCACCGAACCCTTGTCGCCGATCCCCGGCGCCCCCGGAATGTTGTCCACCGCATCGCCGCGCAGCGCCATCACATCCACTACTTTTGACGGAGGCACTCCGAGAAGCTCCTCCACCTTCGCCGCATCGCAAATCAGGTTGTCCTTCGGCGGATTCAGCACCTGCACTTTGTCGCTCACCAACTGCAGCATGTCCTTGTCGCTCGACACGACAAACACCGTATACGATTCCGCCGCCGCCTTTCGTGCCAACGTTCCAATCACATCGTCGGCTTCGTAGCCTTCCAGCTGCAGGATTGGGATCCGATACCCCTCCAGCGCCCGCCTGATGTACGGAATCTGCTGCGCCAGGTCGCCAGGCATCTCGGCGCGGTTCGCCTTGTAGCCGTCATATTGCGATTCTTTGAACGTCTGCGTCTTGATGTCGAACTTACGGATCGTCGTGATCGCTTCCGCCTGCTGGTTGCGAATCGTGGGCGCGCCCACATCGAACACCGCCGCCAGATACTCGGGCGAGAAATCGTCCCGCAGCTTCCGCAGCATGTTGACGAAAACATACGTAGCCGCCGTCGGAAGCCCCGTCTTCGTGGACATTGGTCGCTGCCGCGCCATGGCGTGATAGGCGCGAAAGATGAACGACATGGTATCGATCAGGAAAATCCGGCCCTTACCCTCAGCAGAAGCGGGCAGAGGCCCAGGCGCGGCACTCCCTTGCGGCGGCGTTTTCTTTTTGAGAGGCAACCGGCCAAGTTTAACAGTTAACGCCACGCGGCAAACCGCGAACCGTCAGGTCGAAAATCCGGTAATCGCGTATGATATGGAGTTTTCGGCCCTCGCCCCGCTGAGTGCTGTATGCTGCCCTTCAAACTCGTCTACAGCGACGACTATTACCTGCCCATCGGCTCGCATGTTTTTCCCGCCGAAAAATACCGCTGCATTCATGACCGGCTGCTCGCCTTGGCAATTGCGGCGCCTTCCGATTTTGTCGTTCCTGGCCCGGCCACCGACCAGGACGTGCTGCTCGTGCACACTCTGCAATACGTCAAGAAGTTGAAGACGGGCACGCTCAGCGCCCGCGAAGAGTTGGAACTCGAAGTCCCGTACTCGCCAGAGTTGGTGCGCGCCTTCTGGCTCAATGCGGGCGGGTCCATTTTGGCCGCCGATCATGCCCTCAACGACGGCGTCGCGATCAGCCTCGGTGGAGGATTCCATCACGCGTTCCCGGATCACGGCGAAGGCTTCTGCATGATCCACGACGTGGCCATCGCCATCCGCCGCATGCAGCGAGATGGCAAGATTCGCACCGCGATGACCGTCGACTGCGACGTGCATCAAGGCAACGGCTCTGCCACGATCTTTGGCGGCACACGCGCGGCCGGCCAGCCGTTGCCGTCCGTGCCCAATTTTGAGGAGAATCCATCGCGGATTTATGAAACAAGAGTGGGCAGCGCCCAGGTCGAGGACGTCTTCACCATCTCGCTCCACCAGCAAAATAACTATCCGGAGTTTAAGCCCCCTTCGTCGCTTGACATGAATTTGCCCGATGGGATCGGCGACGGCGAATATCTGGCGTGCCTCGGCGACGCGCTCAGTTTGGGGTTGAGCGCGTTCAAGCCGGAACTCATCTGTTACCTCGCCGGAGCGGACCCTTATCGCGAGGATCAACTCGGCGGATTGTCGTTGACCATTGAGGGCTTGAAGGAGCGCGATGCTCTCGTGTTCCGAACCGCCAAGGCCGCAGGCATCCCCGTGATGGTTACCCTCGCCGGCGGATATGCCCTGAATGTCGAAGACACGATCGCGATCCACTGCAATACGGTGGTTGCGGCGCGGCAGGTATTTTCCACGCCGTCATCCTGAGTGAAACGAAAGATGGCTTTAAGGATTTTGCCAACGGCCAACCCCGAACGACCGACGACTCTCACTCCGTCGCGGCTGCTAAAATAACTGTTTAACGCCTATGTTCGAGAACCTCCAGGAAAAACTCCAGCGCGCCTTCAAGTCTCTTCGAGGACAAGCTGTCCTTACGGAAGAGAACATCTCCGAGGCGCTGAAACAGATTCGTCTGGCGCTGCTTGAAGCCGATGTCAACTTCAAAGTGGTCAAAGAGCTCATCGACCGCATCCAAGCCAAGGCCGTCGGACAGGAAGTGCTGACGGCGCTTTCACCCGGCGAGCAGGTCATCAAGATCGTCCGTGACGAACTGGTTGCGACCCTCGGCAAAGATACGGCTAAACTGAAGTTCGCCTCGCAACCGCCGACCGTCGTGCTCATGGCAGGGTTGCAGGGTTCCGGCAAAACCACGACCTCCGGCAAGCTCGCCAACTGGCTGAAGAATGGCGGACACCGCCCGCTGCTCGTCTCGGTCGACGTTTATCGCCCCGCGGCCCGCGAGCAACTCAAAGTCGTTGCCGCGGCGATCAAAGCCAACCTTTACGAAGGCCAGGTTGACGAAGCGAATACCGCGACCGTCGAGCGCCTCGCCAAAGAAGCGCGCCGCGAAGCCATCAACACTGGATGCGACGTGCTCATCGTCGACACCGCGGGCCGTCTCCACATCGACGACCAGCTCATGGAGGAGATGCAGTCGCTCAAGCGGCTGCTCAACCCGCAGGAAATTTTGTTCGTCGCCGATTCGATGACTGGACAGGATGCCGTCCGCTCGGCCGACGAATTCCATAAGAAGCTCACGCTCACCGGCGTCATCCTCACCAAAATGGACGGCGACGCCCGCGGCGGCGCGGCGATCTCCATCCGCCAGGTCACTGGCCAGCCCATCAAGTTCATCGGCATCGGCGAAAAGTACGACGCGCTTGAGCCCTTCCATCCCGACCGCATCGTCTCGCGCATTCTGGGCATGGGCGACATCCTCTCCCTCATCGAAAAAGCCGAGTCGCAAATCGACAAAAAGAAGGCCAACGAACTCGCCTCCAAAATGCTCGCGGGCGACGGCTTTTCGCTCGAAGATTTCCGCGACCAGTTGCGGCAAGTTCGCAAGATGGGATCGCTGCAAAGCCTCATGGGCATGTTGCCCAGTGTCGGCGCGTTTTCCGGATTGCAGAAAGCCGCCGACAAGGTTGACGAAAAGCAGATCAACCGCGTCGAGGCCATCATCAATTCCATGACCGGATACGAACGCAACCATCACGAAGCCATCAACGGCAGCCGCCGCAAGCGCATCGCCCGCGGCTCCGGCACCAGCGTGCAGGAAGTCAACAACCTGCTTCGGCAGTATGCCCAGATGAAAAAAATGTTCAAGCAGATGGGCAAGCCGAGTTTCGCGCGGCG
>Ga0074044_10000911_pt1 | contig 27324 bp, 26 predicted proteins | sample BogForMeECP23OM1_FD_94443 | JGI IMG/M metagenome (GOLD analysis project Ga0074044, IMG submission 94443) | Bog forest soil microbial communities from Calvert Island, British Columbia, Canada - Bog Forest MetaG ECP23OM1 | ecosystem: Environmental > Terrestrial > Soil > Wetlands ... | reverse complement strand
TCCTCGACCTGTTTGGTGGCGCCGGAAGTCAGGCTCACCGAGCCGATGACGGCACCGACGCCGATGATGATGCCGAGCATTGTCAGCAGCGAACGCATCTTGTTCCGGCGCAGTGCCCGCCCGGCGATTTTTAGTGAGGCAAAGATTCTCATGACGCGAGTTTGACGGCCTGTTGTGCCGCGCGAAGCTGCTGCAATGCCTTTTCCGCGAATGAGCGGTTCTGCACCGGCTCGTCGGTGACAATCTTCCCGTCACGCAGGATGACCATGCGTCTGGTGAAACGCGCCACGTCCAGTTCGTGGGTGACCATGACAATGGTGATGCCCTGGTCGTTCAATTTCTGGAACACACCCATGAGTTCGATGCTCGTCTGGCTGTCGAGGTTGCCGGTCGGCTCGTCGGCGAGGAGCAGCGACGGCTGGTTCACCAGCGCGCGGGCGATGGCGACACGCTGCTGCTGGCCACCGGAAAGCTGGTTGGGGTGGTGGTCGGCGCGGTCACCGAGGCCCACCAGATCGAGCGCGTGCAGGGCGCGTTCGCGCTGTTCGTGCGACTGGATGCGGTGGCGGTTGTAAAGCATCGGCATTTCGGTGTTTTCCAGCGCCGACGTGCGCGCCAGCAGGTTGAAACCCTGGAAGACGAAGCCGATTTTTTCGTTGCGGACATCAGCGAGCGCATCGCGGTCGAGCGTGGAAATGTCAATGCCATCGAGCAGATAATTGCCGCCGCTCGGACGGTCGAGCGCGCCGATCATGTTCATCAGCGTGCTTTTGCCGGAGCCGCTCGCGCCCATGAGAGCCACGAACTCGCCCGGAAAAATTTCCAGCGAAACCCCCCGCACCGCGTGGACATCCACTTCGCCGGTATGATACACCTTGTGGATGTCTGCGAGCTTGATGACGGGATTGGTCTGCACGGCAAATCGGATCAACGCATTCTGGGGAAGCCGCCAAACGGGTTCGAGGTCCTGGCGGCCTGTGTGCCGGCTGAAACCGCGCCGGTCACAACCTGCGCGCCCGCGTCCAGCCCCGAAAGCACCTCGGTCGAAATGCCGTCGCTGATGCCGGTCTTGATCTGCACCGCCTGCAACTTCGCATCGTCACCCGTGCCTGAAAGCACATATATCGTGTGAAAAACCGGGCGTTCGCCGCGCGCGTGGCCGCTGCGATGGCCCTGCCCGCCGGACGTGCCGGTGAAATTGCCGCCGTTCGTGGCCGGCTGCGTCGCGGCAGAATTGGTTTCCACCAGGGCGGAATCCGGCGGATGAAAACGCAGGGCGGCGTTCGGGATGTTCAACACATTTTCCCGTTGGGCGATGACGATGGAGACATTCGCTGTCATGCCCGGCTTCAACTTGTAATCCGCGTTTGTCACACCGATGACACAGTCGTAGGTGACGACATTGTTCACCGTCGTCGGCGAATTCCGCACTTGCGTGACGACTCCTTGGAAATTCCGATACGGATACGCGTCCACCGTGAAGTCCACGTTCTGGCGTTCCACCACGCCGCCAACGTCGGCTTCGGCCACGCTCGAATCAATTTGCATTTTCGTCAGGTCGTTCGCGATTTGAAAAAGCGTCGGCGTGTTGAAACTGGACGCCACCGTCTGGCCGAGGTCTATCGCGCGCGAAATCACTATGCCATCCACCGGCGAACGGATTTTGCAATAACCCAGATTTGCGTTCGCGTTGTCCAGCGAGGCTTGTTTGATTTGCACCGTGGCTTCGGCCTCGTGCAACGTGGCGATGGCTGTGTCGTAATCGGAGCTGGAAATCAATTTGTTCGTGAACAACTCGGCGCTGCGCTCCGCCTCGGCCTGCTGCAATTCCAGATTCGCCTTCGCGTTGGCCAGATCGGCTTTGGCTTGTTCGACCGCCGCCTGATAAGTTGAAGGATCAATTTCCGCGATGACCTCGTTGGACTTCACCACTGAATTGTAATCCACGTTAAGTTTATTGATGATGCCCGAAACCTGGCTGCCCACCGTCACGTTCACCACCGGATTGAGCGTGCCCGTCGCCGTCACCACCTGCGTCAAATCTCCCCGGTTGACCAGAACAGTTTGGTAATCCGGCGCGTCGGTGTGGCCGCGTTTAAAATACCAAACGCCGCCAACGATCACCGCCACAACGGCAAAAATAATGATTGTCCATTTGATCCAACTGCTGCCCGGTTTGTCTGCCATAAATTTAATTTATTCGCTGCTCTTAGTTGAGACAGCGCCAGCGCCTGACAAGTTACGTGATTTTGCGCAACTGTCCATGCTTTCATCCGCGCGCACTTTCGGTTTGAGCCGGGCGCGCCGGGGCTTAGAATTGTCCCGTGCTTGAGAAGTTCATTTCACAACTTGCCGCTGCGCGTCCGCTCGCGGACGAACAAGTCCGCCTGGCGGTTGAACAATTAACCGACGAAAAAGTTCCGGCCGCCGGCAAAGCCGCTTTTCTGGGCGCGCTGGCGCAAAAAGGCGAAACCCCCGGCGAAATCGCCGCGTTCGCCCGCGCCCTGCGTGACAAATCAATTCAACCACCGCTCGATGCCGAAACCCGCGCGCGGGAAATCCTCGACGTCGTCGGCACCGGCGGTGACCGGCACGGCACGTTCAACATTTCAACCACCACCGCCATTGTCTGCGCCGCCGCCGGCGTGACGGTCGCCAAGCATGGCAATCGGGCGATTACTTCACAAGCCGGCAGCGCGGACGTGCTCGAAGCCCTCGGCGTGCGGATTGATTTGACCCCGGCGGAAGCCACGCGCTCATTGCGCGAACATCACTTTGCGTTCTTCTTTGCGCCAAATTACCATCCCGCGTTCAAGCACATTGCCCCGGCGCGCAAACTCTGCGCCGAGCGCGGCCAGCGGACGATCTTCAATTTTCTCGGCCCGCTGCTGAATCCCGCGCGGCCTTCGGCGATGCTCGTCGGCGTGCCACGACCGGAATTGTGCGAGCCGCTCGCCCGGGTGTTGCAATCGCTCGGCGTGCGGCGCGCAATGGTTGTGTGCGGATCGGTCCCGGCGGCGAGTCATCTCGACGAACTCTCGACCCTGGGCCCGAACACGGTTGCTGAATTTTATCAGGAACGCGGTTTTGCCACGTCCGTTTTGTCGCCGGAACAATTCCCGGTGCAGTCTGCGAAGCTGGCGGATTTGATCGGCGGCGACTGCAAAACCAACGCGGAAATCGTGCGGCGCATTCTACGTGGCGAGGAACGCGGGCCGAAACTCGACGCCATCCTGCTCAACGCTGCCGCCGCGCTGTTCGTCGCGGGCAAAACGGAGTCGCTGGTTGAAGGCTGGGATTTGGCCGCTGAAATTATTGATGACGGGCGTGCCAACGCGAAACTGGCAGAACTCGCACTCTGATGTTCACGGCGATTCTTCGGCGGCTTCAGTGGTTTCGGCGATTTCCTGCGAGGCGTAGTGCAGCCCGAGGTTGTGCTGGGCGGTTTTGTCGCCTTGCCGCGCGGCGCGGATGAACCACTTCACGGCCTCCTGCTGATTTTGCTCCACGCCGCGTCCGGTTTGGTAACAAAGGCCAAGATTGCACTGCGCGGGCGCACATTCCTGTTCGGCGGCGGCGCGATACCATTTGACGGCCAGTTTGAAATTTTGCGGCACGACCTGGCCCGTCTCGTAAAAGACTCCCAAATTGAATTGCGCCGCCGGGTAGCCGCGCTCCGCTGATTCGCGATACCATTTCACCGCTTCGGCGTAATTCTGTGTCACGCCCTGGCCGGTTTCGTAAAGCATGCCGAGGTTGAATTGCGCGGCGGGGTCGTTTTGTTCCGCCGCTTCGCGCAACCACTTGGCCGCCTCGCCGAATTCCTGCGGCACCCCGGCACCGTTCAAATAACACACGCCGAGGTAACATTGCGCGACGGAATCGCCCTGCTCGGCTGCGCGACGGAACCATTTCACCGCCTCCTGATAATCCTGCGTCACACCCTGGCCGTTTTGGAAACAGACCCCGAGATAACACTGCGCCTGCGCGTCGCCCTCTTCAGCGGCGTGTCGCATTGCCTCAAACGTTTCCCATGTGCGGCGGTTTGACATGGCGTAAAAATTGAAAATTCGACAACCTTTTCGTGCCAGCTTCAGAATAGATTGTATTCGCGCGAATTCAAGCCGCGAATTCATCGGCGCGTTTTCACTTCCGCTGCGCAAACCGGCCTGCTAAAAAGCTCTCATGGCAACCCCATTAACCATCGGCTTTCTCGGCGCGGGCAAAATGGCCACGGCGCTGGCGCGTGGCTTCATTCGCGCGGAAATTGTTTTTCCAAAAGAAATCCTCGCCAGCGATTTGTCTGAGGCGGCGCGCGCCGCTTTCACGAAGGAAACCGGCGCCAAAACCACCGCGTCCAGCGCCGACGTTTTGCAATTCGCGAGCGCCCTGATTCTTGCTGTGAAACCCGACCAGGTCGCCGGGGTTCTGGCCGAACAGCGCGGCAATTTCACGAACGAGCATTTGTTGATTTCCATCGCCGCCGGGGTGACGCTCGCCAAAATGGAAGCGGCGGTGCCCGCTGGCACACGTGTCATTCGCGTCATGCCCAACACGCCCGCGCTCGTGGGCGAAGCGGCGGCGGCGTTTGCGCCCGGCAAATCCGCAACGGCGGCGGACGGCGAACTGGCGAAGAAACTTCTTTCCGCCGTCGGCATCGCGTTTCCAGTGAAGGAATCGTTGCTCGACGCCGTGACGGGATTGAGCGGCAGCGGCCCGGCCTATGTTTATCAATTCATCGAAGCGTTGAGTGATGGCGGGGTGGCGGCCGGTTTGCCGCGTGACATGGCAACGAAGCTCGCGGCGCAAACCGTTTTGGGCGCGGCAAAGATGGTTTTGGAAACCGGCCAGCATCCCGGCGCGCTCAAAGACCAGGTCACCAGTCCCGGCGGCACGACGATTGAAGGCTTGCATGAATTGGAAAAAGGCAAACTGCGCGGCGTGGTGATGAGCGCCGTCCGCGCCGCAACGGAAAAATCAAAAAAACTCGGCCACGGATGAACCTCAAACCTCCCACTCTGAAGGTCAGACCCGAATCGTCTGCAGCCTTTCCTTGCCGCCGCCACCATTTCCGACTAAACAAGCCATGTGCAACCAAATTCCCACTTGACTGCCTTCTCATGGAAGTCGCCGGAGCCAACGCCGATTGCGCCTTCAGTTCCGCTGTCGCGGACGGCGGTTTTTGTTTCGGCGGGGCTGAGCTTTTTACGTTAGGCAGCATCGAGCCATGAGAAAGGTTTTACATTCCCTTGCCGGCATGATGGCTCTCGCTGGTATCAACATGGATTCATCAAGATTCTCATCTTTCTTTATCATCAGCGGGGTGGGATTGGCGTAATCAGCCTGGTTAAATTTGTGTGAAAGTTTCCGTGTGAAAACTGAAAGTTTGTGAAACGATTCACAATTTAACTTGTTCCCATTGTAACCGCTGTTTATGTTAGCTTGCGCGCCCTTTTTTGAGGCGTGTGTTTATGCAAACATGGAGCGAAATCGGCTACGATTCTAAAATTGAAGGCGACGTCATCGTCACACGCATTGATGCGGCCTTGAATTGGTTTCGCAAAAACTCCCTTTGGCCGATGCCGATGGGCCTGGCCTGTTGCGCCATTGAATTGATGGCCGCCGGCGCGAGCCGGTTCGATATTTCCCGGTTTGGTTCGGAGGTCATGCGATTTTCGCCGCGGCAATCCGACGTGATGATTGTCGCCGGGACGGTCACCTACAAAATGGCGACGGCGGTAAAGCGCATTTACGATCAGATGGCCGAGCCGAAATGGGTCATCGCCATGGGTGCCTGCGCTTCAACCGGCGGCATGTATCGCAGCTACTCCGTGCTGCAGGGTGTGGACAACATCATCCCCGTGGACGTTTATGTGGCCGGCTGTCCGCCTCGGCCCGAAGCGTTGCTCGATGCGCTGATCAAGCTGCAAAACCAGGTGCAACACGAGCCGTTGCTGGCCACTTTGAAGAAAGCTGAACCATGAATGAACACGAATAGACACGAATGGGATTTTCCAGGCAGGGCGCGCCACTCCGTGCGCGCCGCTTGTTCGTCGTCGCGCCATGGCGCGCATAGAGTGACGCATCCCGCTGGCCATAGTTCTTGTCCATCGGTGTCCATTCGTGGTTGAAATGAACGCGCTCGATTTAGCCAAACAACTCAAGACCAAATTCGGCGACCTGCTCTCCGAACCGGCAGAGTTTCGCGGCGAAATCACCCTCCAACTCGCCGACGCGGAACGAATCGCGGAAGTGTGCGAATTCGCCAGGAAGGAATTGGGTTTCGATTACCTCGTGGATATCAGCAGCCTCGACAATTACGGTGAAGACCCGCGCTGGACGGTGGTTTATCATCTGCGCCGCCTCGCGAACGGCTGCGAACTGCGGCTTAAAACCGGCGTGAGCGGGGAAAAATCTGAATTGCCGACCGTCATCGGCGTGTGGCGCACGGCAAACTGGCACGAGCGCGAAATCTACGACATGATGGGCATCCGGTTTCGCGGTCATCCCGATTTGCGCCGGATTTTGATGTGGGAAGGCTATCCGTATTTTCCGTTGCGGAAGGATTTCCCGCTCGCCGGCAAACCGACCCAAATTCCCGAAGTCGCATTCACCCAGGTCGCGCCACTCGAAGGCGGACCGTTCGTGACTGCGCCTGGCGGCAAGGACGCCATTGAACGCGAGCCGCGCGTGCGGACACCGGAAGGTTGATTTTCATGGCCACAAAAGAACGCAAAGAAACTTCAGCGGAGCGCGGCTCTGTGAGCCGCAGCACTGCCGATTGCGCAATGGAGCGCTGCGGGTCACAGACCCGCGCTCCTTTGTGTTGTCTGCGCTTGTTGGTGGTGCTCAACGTTTTGGTTCTGGCGTCCGTCGTCTTGTATGCCGAGGATTTAACAACCTTGGACGGAAAAACATTTACGAACATCACAGAAGTTACCAAATATCCGAAACTCGTTGTCTTCACATACAACAGCAATAGAACATCGGTTGCGATTTCAAATTTGCCGGCAGAGGTTCGGGCAAAGTATGGAATAATAATTAAAACCAACACGCCAAAGGTTTCTGTTACGCAAACTCAAGCAAACCGATTTTCAAACCCAGTTGACATATTCCTTTGGCAAAATCGCGAAAGCGACCTTGAGCAGCACGAATCCGATTATTTTACCACAAACGAACCACCTTTTGGTTTTACAAGAGATAAACAACGGTGGATTTACTTAAAACATGCTGAAATTGAATTAAGCGTGTGGACTAAAACATGGTTTCACCAACCTGATCTTAAAGACTTAGAAGATTCTCAAGAGATGCATTTTGATATAGGCCAAGAAGGAGTTGTAACAAATATTTTCAATAAGTTTTTTGAGTGGGATGCTGTGGCCACCAGAAATCACACCGAAAATTTTGAAAAAGAAATGGCTCGGCGCCCTATGAATCAATCCGATAGTGACATAACAAAAGAGTTGTATGGAGGCTTTTGTATTTACACATTTTCTTGGGAAAGCGGGAAATCTCAGCTTCGTGTATCTGATAGTGCTCCATATTCGGGCAGCTTTGAAAAAGATGATTTAATTCATTTCCAAACTCTTCTTACAAATTTGCCAAGCATGAAGGAAAAGTTGAGTTCAGCCATTCGCAATAAAGAAGCGCAAAAAGATTTATTCAAGTGAGCAGCGTTCAAGACACTGAAATTCTCGATTCCGCCGCGCAGGCAGCAGCGGCGGTGAAGGCTTTGCCGCGCCCCAACGACGAAGATTTGCAGGACATGCAGGGCGAGAAAATGGTCCTGAACATGGGGCCGTCGCATCCCGCCACGCACGGCGTGCTCCGCATCGTGCTCGAACTCGACGGCGAGCTTATCACCAAGGCTGACCCGGACGTGGGTTATTTGCATCGCGGCGACGAAAAAATCGCCGAGAACATGACTTACACCCAGTTCATCCCTTACACGGACCGGCTGGATTATCTAGCGCCGCTGGCCAACAACGTCGCTTACGCGCTCGCGGTGGAAAAATTGCTTGGCATTGAAAAGACTTTGCCGCCGCGCTGCCAGTACATCCGCGTCATCTGCTGCGAACTGGCGCGCATTTCGTCGCACCTGCTCGGCATCGGCGCATTTGGATTGGACCTCGGCGCGGTCACAGTTTTTCTGCTCACGTTCACGGAGCGCGAAAAAATTTACAACCTCTGCGAATCGCTTACCGGCGCGCGGTTCACGACCAGTTACACGCGCATTGGCGGCGTGTCGCGCGACACCCCGCCGGGTTGGTGCGACGCCGTCCGCACGTTCCTCAACGAAGTCGTCGTCAACATCGCGGAGATGGAGACGCTGCTCACGCGCAATCGCATTTGGGTGGACCGCACCCGGGACGTGGGCGTGATCCCCCGGGACGTGGCGATTGACTACGGCCTGAGCGGTCCCAACCTGCGCGGCAGCGGCGTGGATTACGATCTCCGCAAGGCGCAGCCGTATCTTTGCTATCCGGATTTGCAGTTTGACGTGCCGGTTGGCTCGGTTGGCGACTGCTACGACCGTTACCTCGTGCGCATGGAGGAAATGCGCCAGAGTGTGCGCATTTTGCATCAGTGCCTGGACAAAATTCCCGGCGGCTTCGATAACCAGTCAAAGGAGCCGGTCAACGTGGCCGACGGTAAAATTGTTTTGCCGTCGAAGGAAAAAGTCATGTCGGGCATGGAGGAGTTGATTCACCAGTTTATCCTCGTGACGCAAGGCATGAACGTGCCACCTGGTGAAATTTATTTCGGCCACGAGAATCCCAAGGGCGAACTCGGTTTTTACATCAACAGCCGCGGTGGCGGCACGCCGTATCGGATGAAGATCCGCTCGCCCAGCTTTGTGAACCTGAGCATTCTGTCGCACCTGTTGCCGGGCCACATGATGAGCGACATAACAGCGATTCTCGGCTCGCTGGATTTCGTGATGGGGGAATGTGACCGGTGACAAATTCGAAGACCGAAAACCAAATACCGAAAGAAATCCGAATGACGAAATCCGAAACATACGCGTCCAACGAAGCTCTTCGGGCTTCGGGCTTCGGGCTTCTTTCGGATTTCGTCATTCGTCATTCGGATTTTGCCCGCGTTGGATAAAGGTTCAAATGGCTTTCACAATTCCAACAAACCTCGAAGGCGAAATTGACGAGCTAATCACGCATTACCCAGTCAAGCGTGCAGCGTCACTCATGGTGTTGCACGCGATCCAGGAACATTTCGGCTGGATTTCGCAGGAAGCGGTCGAATGGACGGCGAAGAAACTCGAATTACAGCCCATCAATGTTTACGAGCTCGTGACGTTTTATCCCATGCTCCGGCAGCAGCCGATGGGCAAATACCAGATCAAGGTCTGCCGGACGCTGAGCTGCGCGCTGGGTGGCGCGTATGAACTCCACAAACATTTTTGCGCGAAGCTGGGCCTGGACGCGCACGCGCACGGCCCGCAAACGACGAAGGACGGAAAGTTCACGGTCGAATTCGTCGAATGTCTCGCCAGTTGCGGCACCGCGCCGGTGATGATGTGCAACGACGATTTTTACGAAGGCGTCAGTCATGCAAAAGCCGATGAAATTTTGGGAGGATGCAAATGAAGAATCGGATTTCTGCATTTTTCATTCTGCCTTTTACCTTGGAAAGTTGGCTGCCCGACATGGATTTGAACCATGACAAACAGATCCAGAGTCTGCTGTGCTACCGTTACACCATCGGGCAGGCCGGAGCGTTGGTTAAACTAGAGAGTTTCTCCGGCCAGTCAAGCCGGCAACGTGGCACAGGCTTCCAGCCTGTGTATCAGTCAACATTTCCATCACCGGCCAGAGGCCTGTGCCACATTTGATATGCCCTCGGAATACCGCCTCATTCTTAAGCACGCCGATCAGCCGGGCTACTCGCCGGACATCGAATGCTATTTGCGTCATGGCGGGTACGACTCGCTCAAAAAGGCGCTCGCCCTTCAGCCGAAGGACTTGCCGGACGGCAAAAAACTTTCCGGCCCGGAACAAATCCGCCAGGAGGTCATGACCTCCGGCCTGCGCGGACGCGGCGGCGCGGGCTTTTCGTGCGGATTGAAGTGGTCGTTCGTGGACCGCAAGAGCGGCAAGCCGATTTACTTGATTTGCAATGCGGATGAATCCGAGCCCGGCACGTTCAAGGACCGCCAGATCATCTACAAGGACCCGCACCAGTTGCTCGAGGGCATGATTATCTCTTGTTTCGCGAACGATGTGCATCTGGCCTACATCTACATCCGCGGCGAGTTCGTCGAGGGCGCAAAAATTCTGAATCGCGCCATCAAGGAGGCGAAGGCAAAAAAAAATCTCGGCAAAAACATTTTGGGCACCGGCTACGATCTGGAAATTTACGTTCACCGCGGCGCGGGCGCTTACATTTGCGGCGAGGAAACCGGCCTCATCGAATCGCTCGAAGGCAAGCGGCCGTATCCGCGCATCAAGCCGCCGTATTTTCCGGCGGTGCTCGGCCTCTGGATGTGCCCGACCATCGTCAACAACGTCGAGACGCTTTGCAATGTGAAGCACATCGTCGCCATGGGCGGCGCGGAATTCGCCAAGCTCGGCACGCCCAACAATACCGGCACACGCATCGTCAGCCTCAGCGGCCACGTGAAGAAGCCGGGTTGCTACGAAATCGAAGTCGGCAAGGCGACCATCGGGCAATTGATTTTCGACGTGAATTTCGGCGGCGGTCTCCGGGACGGACGAAAATTAAAAGCGGTCATCCCCGGCGGGTCATCCGCAAAGGTTTTCAAGGCGGGCGAGAAGTTCAAAGCCAGGGGCCGGGAAATGGACCTGCTCGATTTGCCTTACGATTTCGATTCGTTGATCCAGGCCGGCTCGATGAGCGGTTCCAGCGCCATCATCGTGATGGACGACCTGACCGACATCGTCGAGGCACTGGCGAACATCGCCGAATTTTACGCGCATGAAAGCTGCGGCCAATGCACCCCCTGCCGCGAAGGTTCGCTCTGGCTGAGCAAGGCACTGCACCGCCTCACCCACGGCGAAGGCCGCGCGCAGGACGCGGATTATCTGGTGAAGATCGCCGACAACATTCCCGGCGGCCGCACGATTTGCGCATTCGGCGAGGCCTGTTCCTGGCCGGTGCAAAGTTTTGTGGCGAAGTTCAAGGATGAATTCGTGGCCAAAGGCGCCGCCGACGAGGAACGGCGAGCGAAGGAAGGCAAATTATGAACCGCAGAGACGCAGAGACGCAGAGTTGCGGTGTAGCGCAGGTTTCCAAACCTGCTGTATCGCCGATTTCCAAATCGGCAAGGCTGTCGATGTTGTGCAATTTACCGGTTTGGAAACCGGCACTACGACGGAGCACTCCAAGCGCTGCTCCAACGCCAGTTCTCCGGTCGGGTGCAGAAGCCGGCTATCACGGGATTGTTCCTGATGTAGCTGGAAATTCGCGCCTTCTCATCATCATTCCGAATCCAGTGATCGTAGGATTCCGGTTGCCAGAACGGCTCTTCGCCCATGCCCAAAATCTTCTTGGCGCGGCGCGAGGTGAATTGTTTCCAAGATTTCAGAATGTTGCTCAACAAATAGTTCGGCATCGGCCAGATGATGGCGTGGGCGTGGTTGGGCATTACAACCCATTCATGCAGCAGATACCTGCTCTCATGAAAGTGTCTCATCGCGTCAGCGACAAGACCAGCGATGTCGGCCCGGCGCAAGTGACAAGCGCCCGCGCCTTGATCAAGATACCCGCGTGTGTGAATGCCCGTGCGAAGCGAACTGGCAGCTTTGTCCCTCGCACCGCTGGCGTGGAGTTGATGACGCGTCCGCTCCAAGCCGGGATTCGGCTCGTGCGCTGTGTGAGGCTGCATGGCAAAACCGTAATAGATTGGATTGCCGAAGGCGAGCGGGTTTGGAAACCCGCGACACAGCAGACTTGGAAGTCTGCGCTACTTGCTTTGCGTTAAATAAAATGTCAGCAGCACCCACAACCGGAATGAAGCCCTCGTCCACCGCGATTGAAAAAATCAGGGTGAAGGTGGACGGGCGCGAAATCGAGGTGCCGCGTCTCATGGCCGATTGGTCAGGCAAACTGACACCAACGACCATGATCCAGGCCTGCGAATTGGCAAAGGTGGACGTGCCGCATTATTGCTATCATCCGAAACTGACGGTCGCGGGCAATTGCCGCATGTGCCTCGTCGAGTTCGGCACCCCCGCGCTCGGCCCGAATCGCAAACCGATTCTGAATCCCGACGGCACGGCGAAAATCGTCAAGTCGCCGCGCCCGGCCATCGCCTGTGCCACACCGGTTTCGCCCGGCATGGAGATTTACACGAACACCCCCGGCGTGAAACAAATGCGCGAAGGCGTGCTGGAATTCCTGCTCATCAACCATCCGCTCGATTGCCCGATCTGCGACCAGGCGGGCGAATGCAAGTTGCAGGAATACTCGGTGGATTACGGCCAGTCGGACAGCCGGTTTGTCGAACCGAAGGTCCACAAACCCAAGGCCGTTGACCTCGGCCCGCGCATCGTGCTCGACGATGAACGCTGCATCCTTTGCACTCGCTGCATCCGGTTTACGAAGGACATCGCAGGCGACGACGCGCTCGGCATTGTCAATCGCGGCAGCTACAGCACGCTTACGGCTTATCCGGGCAAAGCTTTCGACAATAATTACACGCTGAACACGGTGGACATCTGCCCGGTCGGCGCGCTCACGTCGAAGGATTTCCGCTTCCAGATGCGTGTGTGGTTTCTCAAGGAAAACAGGAGCGTCTGCACCAGTTGTGCGACCGGTTGCAACGTCCTCATTGGCTCACGCGAGGAAAAGATTTACCGCTATACGCCGCGCGAAAACGATGCCGTCAACGGCCCGTGGATGTGCGACGCCGGGCGGTTGAATTACAAGTGGATTGGCCGGGAAGACCGGTTAAAAGACGTGCTGGCTCGCAACGTAGGACAGGCTTCCAGCCTGTCTCCATCTGGGGAAAAATTAGAGACAGGCAAGATGCCTGTCCTACGCAAAACGACCTGGACTGCGGCGCTCAGTGAAATCGCAGACAAGCTCAAAAAGACTCCGGCGGGTTCGGTGGCCATCATCGCATCGGCCCGCCAGACGAACGAAGAATTGTGGCTGATTTCAAAATTGAAGGCAAAGCTCGGCGCCATGAGCGATTCCGTTCCCCGCACGGGCGAAGGTGACAAATTGCTTGTAAACGCAGACAAAAATCCAAACACGAACGGCGCGCATCTGACCGGCATGGCGGCAGATCCGATGGGAACAAACTTGCGGAAGATCGCCAACGACATTCAAAGTGGCAAAATCAAGACGTTGATTGTCTTCGGCGAGGACGTGACCCGGCCTGGCATCGGCGCGGATGTGCTCGGCAAGCTGGAAACGCTCATCGTGAGCGACATTTTGCCGAACGCGACGACCGAGCTGGCACATTATGTTTTGCCCGGCTGCGCACACGCCGAGAAGCGCGGCACGTTTACGAACACGAAGGGTCGCGTCCAGAAATTCATGAAAGCCGTCGAACCGCCCGGCGACGCGCGACCGGAATGGGAATTTTTGCACGATTTGGTTTACAACGTCACCGGCCAGGACGGTTTCCTGACCATCGAAGGTTTGTTCAACGAAATGGCGAAGGATGTGCCCGCGTTCAACGGGTTGACGTGGGCCAACCTTGGCGATTCCGGCGTGACGGTGAAAATTTGATGTAGCGTAGGTTTCAAAACCTGCTGTATCGCCGACTTCAAAGTCGGCAAAGCGCTCGAAATTGCGAAGTCGGCGGATTTGGAAATCCGCGATACAGCAGACTTGGAAGTCTGCGCTACGGTAGAGCGATTTGGAATTTGCAATGATTGATTGGCTGAACAACTTGAGCGATGCACAGCAATTTGCGCTTTTCACGGGCGTGAAGGTCCTGGCCGCGTTTGCCATCCTGATGACGATGGTCGCCTATATCGTGCTGGTCGAGCGGCGCGTGTGCGCGCTCATGCAGGACCGCCTCGGGCCGAACCGCGTCGGGCCGTTTGGCCTGCTCCAACCGGTGGCGGACGGCATCAAAGCCTTTCTCAAGGAAGAATTCACCCCGGCGCACGTGCGCAAAATTTATTTCTTCCTGGCGCCGGCCATTGCCCTGATGCCGGCCATTCTTAACCTCGCCGTCATTCCGTTTGGATCGAAGATTGGCCATCAGCCGATGGTGCTGGCCAATCTGAACGTCGGCATCCTTTACACGTTCGGCATGGTGTCCCTCGGCGTGTATAGCATCGTGCTGGCGGGTTATGCGGCGAACTCGAAATATCCGTTCCTCGGCGGCATCCGTTCCAGTGCGCAGATGATTTCCTACGAAATCTCCATGGGCCTGTCGGTCATCCCGGTCTTTCTGCTCGTCGGCAGTTTGAATCTCAATGACGTGATTGGCTACCAAATGCACGGTCTTTTCAGCTGGCTCGTGTTCAAACAACCGTTGGCGTTCGCAATTTTCCTCGGCGCGGCCTTTGCCGAAACCAACCGCACGCCGTTTGATTTGCCGGAAGCCGAGCAGGAACTGGCCGGCGGCTACAACATCGAGTACAGCTCCATCAAATTTGCGCTGTTTTTCATGGGGGAATACGCGAACATGATCCTTGCCTCGGCGATGATGGTGACGCTGTTCTTCGGCGGCTGGACGCTGCCGTGGTTCGGTCTCGACCAGACCGCGACGATGTTGCCGGGTGGCATCGCGCACATCGCGATTTTTCTGGCGAAGGTGTTTGTGTTCCTGCTGCTGTTCATCTGGGTGCGCTGGATGTGGCCGCGGTTCCGGTATGACCAGTTGATGGATTTGGGCTGGCGCCGGTTTTTGCCGCTGGCGCTGGCGAACATCGTGGTAACGGCGGTGATTTTGTGGTGGAGGATAAAATGAGATTTAAGGTGGACGTGAAAATGCGAACGGTGGGTCGAAGGCTTAACGCATCCATTTCATTAGCACCCGGCTTCAGCCGGGTGTTGGCGATGTGGAATTTGTCGGAAACCGTTTCAACGGTTTTCACTGCATATTGTGGGCTATTGATCAACAAATGAGATCCTATGCCTCTTCACTCATACACGCGTTGCTGGTTGCACATCGTTTGGGCAACCATCGAGCGCCGTCCGCTGCTCGAGAAACCAGCAGCGGCAAAACTTTCGGCGCATTTGCACGAATACGCCAATGAGAAAGGCATCTACATGAAGATCAATTTCGTGAATGCCGATCACACGCATGTACTGGTGGATTTGCCAGCCAGCCTGGCTATCGAAGAAGTGGTGCAATTGCTGAAAGGTGGATCGTCGCATTGGGTGAATGAGAGTAATCTCGTTCCTGGCAAATTTGGCTGGCAGCGCGGCTATGGTGCCTTTTCAGTCTCACACTCGGCAGTGGATGAGGTTTGCGCTTACGTCGCCAATCAGGAAGAGCATCATCGGAGGAAAACTTTTACGGAAGAACTGAAACTGTTTGTCGAACGGTATGGATTGAAATGGCATGAAGAGGAAAACCGTTGAAACGGTTTTTTAATCACTGCCATTGAGACACCCGGCTGAAGCCGGGTGCTAATGAGAATTGGAAATGATCGTCAAACGCAAACCATTGAATCTTTGGGAACGGCTTTACCTGCCGGCGGTGATCGGCGGGTTCCAAGTCACGCTTCGTCACTTCTTCAAGCGGAAGGTGACGATGCAGTATCCCGAGGAAAAATGGGTCGTGCCCGAAGGCTACCGCGGCGCGCCTTATCTTGTGCGCGACCAGGATGGCAATACCAAGTGCGTGAGCTGCCAGCTTTGCGAATTTGTCTGCCCGCCCAAGGCGATTAAAATTATTCCTCCCGGCCCGGCCGGTCAGCTCGCCGACCGTCCGAACGCGGAAAAAATGCCGCTGGAATTCGAGATCAACATGCTCCGCTGCATCTTCTGCGGCTTTTGCCAGGAAGTCTGCCCGGAGGAGGCGATTTTTCTGCAAAAAGATTATTCGCTCACCGGCACCAGCCGCGCCGAGATGATTTACGACAAGGAAAAACTCCTCGTGCTGGGCGGCGTCCAGGGCGGCGTCCAGAAGTGGAAACACAAACTGGAAGAAGCAAAGGAACAGGAAAATTTCCCGGTGAAACAATAATGAAAACCGAAGGCCGAAATTCGAAATCCGAAAGAAACCCGAAATTCGAAATCCGAATGGACTCCGCCGCCACTGTGCTGGCGTTGATAATTCGGGCTTCGGCCTTCGTCCCGCTTTGCGGGATTTCGGGCTTCGGCCTTCGGATTTCGGATTTGGGAAGGAGCAACGGTTAGCGATGGAAACCATCCTCTTCTACCTCTTCGCCGTCCTGACGCTGCTGTGTGCCTTGCTGGTCGTCGCGAATCCGTTCAGCCGCAACCCGGTCACCAGCGCGATGTTTCTCGTGTTGACCATCATCTCGATGGCCGGGCTGTTTGTGCTGCTGCACGCGTTCTTCCTCGCGGCGGTGCAAATCCTCGTCTATGCGGGCGCGGTGATGGTGCTGTTCCTGTTCGTCATCATGCTGCTCGATTTGAAGGAGGAGGAGCGCCGCAAAATCAAAATGTTCAGCCTGATCGGCGGATTGGTTTCCGTCGGCGCCATTGTGACGATTTTTGTGAAATCCATTCTGGCGGTGCAACCGGGCGCGAATTTGTCCGCGCCCACGCTGGAAGGCGAAACGGCCGCGCTTGGCAAATTGTTGTTCACACAATACCTGCTGCCATTCGAAGTCGTCTCCGTGCTGCTGCTCGTGGCGATGATGGGCGTGATTTTGTTGAGCAAGAAAGACCTGAAGTAAAATCCGAAATTCGAATGACGAAACCCGAAAGAAATCCGAAACTCGAAGCCCGAAGCGGTTGCCGAAAGCAGGCAGCCTTCGCTGCGGCCATCCGGAATTCGGATTTCGGGCTTCTTTCGGAATTCGGATTTCGGGTTTCGGATTTCCAGTTATGAACACCGGCCTGGAACATTATCTGGTCGTCAGCGCCCTGCTGTTTTGCCTGGGATTGCTCGGCGTCATCACGCGGCGCAACCTGCTGGTGATGTATATGTCGCTGGAGTTGATGCTCAACGCGGCCAATCTCGCGCTCGTCTCCTTTTCGCGGTTCAACAACGACCTCAACGGCCAGGTGCTGGTCTTCTTCATCATCACCGTCGCGGCGGCGGAGGTCTCCGTCGGCTTGGCGCTCATCGTCGCGCTCTACCGCAAACGCCAGACCGCGCACGTAGAAGACCTGACCACGATGAAACTTTGATCGAACCACGAATGTACACGAACAAACACGAATCAGAAAAGCGGTTGACGCGAATTTCGCGAATGAACGCGAATTCAATTGGTGAAAATTCGCGCAATTCGCGTCACGTCTTTATCCGTGTCCATCCGTGTTTATCCGTGGTTAACCAGAAATGAAACTCGAAGCGCTACCCTGGCTGCTTTTGTTTCTGCCGCTGCTCTCAGCGACGGTGATAACGCTTTTTACCCTGCACTGCCGCACCACCAGCGCGCTCCTGTCCATCGGGGTCATTGTCACCGGCTTTGTCCTCACGATTGTTTTCATCGCCAACAACGGCTGGACACCAACGCCTTCCGAACTGACGACCAACTGGCTGTCCATCGGCAATCTGAACATTGATTTCGGGCTGAAGCTCGATGCCTTGAGCCTGATGATGATGCTCATCGTCACCGGCGTCGGCGGCGCGATCCACATTTACTCCTTCGGTTACATGCACGAAGATCGTGGATTCTCACGCTTCTTCGCCTGCCTGAGCCTGTTCACGTTCTCGATGCTCGGTGTCGTGCTGGCGAATAATTTCATCCAGCTCTTCATCTTCTGGGAACTCGTCGGCGTGTCCAGCTACCTGCTCATCGGGTTCTGGTTTGAAAAACCCAGCGCGGCGGACGCGGCGAAAAAGGCGTTCTTCACCAACCGCCTCGGCGATTTCGGCTTCCTGCTCGGAATCCTGGTGGTGTGGACTGCACTTGGCTCGCTGAATTTCAGCCCGCTCCAACAAACCCTCATCGCCAATCCCGCAGCGCTCGGAACCATTGCCAGCATTGCCGGACTTTTGATTTTCTGCGGTGCGGTCGGCAAGTCCGCGCAATTCCCGCTGCATGTGTGGCTGCCGGACGCGATGGAAGGCCCGACGCCCGTCAGCGCGCTCATCCATGCCGCGACGATGGTGGCCGCGGGTGTTTACATGCTTTGCCGGATCTTTTTCCTGCTCGATCCGACAGCGCTGCAAGTCATCGCGTGGGTTGGCGGTTTCACCGCGTTGCTCGCCGCGCTCATCGCCATTCAGCAAAACGACATCAAACGCATCCTCGCCTACTCGACGCTGTCGCAACTCGGTTACCTGGTCATGGCCGTGGGGCTGGCCGGTCCGACGCCCGCGATGTTCCACCTCACCACGCACGCGTTTTTCAAGGCGTTGCTGTTCCTTGGCGCCGGTTCGGTCATCATCGCGTTGCACCACGAACAGGACATCTGGAAGATGGGCGCGCTGCGCAAGAAAATGCCGGTGACGTTCTGGACGTTCTTGATCGGTGCGCTGGCGTTGTGTGGCGTTCCGCCGTTCAGTGGTTTCTACTCGAAGGATTCAATCCTCGCGCAAGCGCTGGAACAAAGAAATTATCCACTCTTTGCGCTCGGTGTGGTTGTCGCCGGTTTAACGGCATTTTACATGTTCCGGCTGTTCTACGTCGCGTTCCTCGGCAAAGCGAAGACTGAAGCCGCCGAACACGCGCACGAATCGCCCGCGGTCATGTCCTGGCCACTGCTGGTGCTGGCCGTGTTTGCCATCATCGGTGGTATCATTGGCGTGAGCGAAACTTACGCGGCGCAATTCGGTGAAGCGGAGCACACTTCCATCGCGCAACGAATGGTCGAACCTTTCGCGCACTCACCGGTTGCGGCAACGATTGGAATTTTAGCCGTCATCGCCGGATTTTTCGCTGCGTTCAAACTTTACAGCAATGCCGAGACCGATCCGCTGCCCGCCAGGCTCGGCAGTTTTGCCACCGCGATGAAGAACCGGTTTTACTTCGATGAAATTTACGAGGCCACTTTCATCCGCGCGCATGATTTCATCGCGGCGGTGATGGATTTCATTGACCGCTGGGTGGTGGATTGGGGCGGCATCGGCCTGGTTCGCGGAGGCACGGATTTTTCCGGACGCGCGCTGCGCCTCTTGCAGACCGGCAATCTCCAGACCTATGCCTTCCTGTTCGCGCTCGGCGTGGCCGTGGTGCTGTATTTTGTTTTAGGAAAATGACAACCAACGACAACAAACGAATTGAAGTGCGTGGTGGCTGGTTCGCCCTCACCCCGGCCCTCTCCCCCAGGAGAGGGAGAATCATTCTCCGGCGCGCGATACAACGACTGACGGAGAAAAGCTCAGCGACTTTGGAGCAAATCAGAGTGGCCAACAGCTGTCCCCTCTCCCCGGGGCAGAGGGTCAGGGTGAGGGCGGGCGTTTGGATTTCTTTCGGAATTCGGAATTCGGAACTCGGATTTTACGACTGATGTCCATTTTAACTTACATTTTTGGCTGGCCGCTGCTGGCGGCGCTGGCGTTGGTGTTCGTGCCGCGCAATTACCGCGTCATCATCCGCGCGGTCGCCGTCCTCGCCACGTTCATCTCGATGTTGCTGGCGGTGAAAATGTTCGCGCAGTTTGTCACCGGCCATGCGGGCTATCAGTTCGAGCAGCAAATCCCATGGGTCGAATCGCTCGGCATCAGCTATCACGTCGGCGTGGACGGCTTGAACGTCGGATTGATTCTGATGGGTGCGGTCGTGGCGTTTGCGGCGGCGTGTTGCTCGTTTGAAATCCAGTCGCGCGAGAAGGAGTTTTATATTTTGCTGCTGGTGATGAGCGGCGGCATCCTCGGCGCATTCGCGTCGCTGGACCTGTTCTTTTTTTATTTCCTGCATGAACTTGCGCTGGTGCCGACGTTCATCATGATTGGCGTCTGGGGCCGCGGTGAACGGAAGAATTATGCGACGTTCCAAATCACGCTTTACCTCAGCCTCGGCGCCCTGATTGCGCTCATCGGCCTCATCGCGCTTTACCTGCAAGTGCCCGCAGACCTGCGCTCTGCCGGCAAAGTTGGCTTCGACATCCCGAAATTAACTGAGTTTTTCCGCAACAACCCGATGGCTGGTGGTGCACAGAATTTCATTTTCCCGCTGCTGCTGTTCGGTTTCGGCATTTTGGTTTCGCTCTGGCCGTTCCATACCTGGGCGCCGCTCGGTTACGGTTCCGCGCCGTCGCCGACGGCAATGCTGCACGCGGGAGTGCTGAAAAAATTCGGGCTTTACGGTTTGATTCGCATCGCGCTGCCGTTGCTGCCGCAGGCGGCGCAACACTGGATGCAAATTCTCGCCTGGTTCTGTCTCGGCAACATTCTTTACGTCGGCTGGGTGGCCATGCGGCAGAAGGACTTGAATCTGCTCATCGGCAATTCGAGCGTGGCGCACATGGGCTTCATTTTCCTCGGCATCGCGAGCCTGAACCTCATCGGCGTGACCGGCGCGGTGGTCCTCATGATCGCGCACGGCTTCCTCGCGGCGCTGACGTTTGCGTTGAGCGGCTACATTTACCAGCAAACCGGCACGCTGGAGATGAAGGAACTCGGCGGGCTGCTGCGCAAACTGCCGTTCATCGGCACCGCGCTGTTGATGGCGGCGCTGGCCGGCTGCGGTTTGCCGGGATTCGCGAATTTCGTCGGTGAAGTCACGGTGTTCTTCGGTGCCTGGAAGGTCTTTCCGCTGGTGACCGGCCTCGCGCTTTGGGGCGCATTGATGATCGGCGCGCTCTACCTGCTGCGCGCGATGCGGAACGTTTTGCACGGTCCGCTGCCGGAAAAGTGGTCGGGCATTTCCGACGCGTCGAATGTCTGGCGCAAACTGCCCTACGCGTTGCTGCTCGCCAGTCTGCTGGTGTTCGGTTGTTTTCCGCGTTTGCTCACGGAAAAAATCACGCCGGATGCGGAAAAAATTGTGAAGATGGTGCAGAGCGAAACGGTTGCTGTGGGTGGCACCCGCGTCTCGCGGGTTCAATTTCCCGGTGCATCGGGACCGAATTGCGTCGGCGCGCGTACGATTGGTTTTGATCAGATGAAAGACGGCAAACCGGGTCCGCAAGCCGTTTCGGGCGTGACGCCCGAAACAACCCGCGGGACGCGGGTGCTACACGATATTTCCGTCCCCGCTTTGGCAGGTAATACGATTTTGAATTGATGAACGTTCCCTTGATAAGCCTGGAAATCTGGGTGGTCGCCCTCGGCCTCGTGCTGATGCTTGCGGATTTTTGGATGCCCGCCGAACGCAAGCGTTTCCTTGGCTACGCGGCGGTGGCGGCGCTGGTAATGTTGCTGGTCACGAACCTGGGCGATTGCGCCACCGGCACCGCCTTCAACGGCATGTTCGTCGAAGACGGGCTGGCCGTGTTCTTCAAACGCTTTTTCATCATCGCCGCTATTCTCGTGCTGTTGATGGCGGTGGAATTTTCCGGCCCGGGCTGCGCCGGAGGCTTCGCCGAGGCGAGCCGCATCGCGTCGGGCATTTCAGAGTATTATTCACTGATCGTCTTTGCGCTGTCGGGAATGTTGTTTGCCGCGTCGGCGAACAACTTCGTGATGCTGTTCGTCTCGATTGAGCTGATCACCGTCACATTTTACGTGCTTACGAGCTTTCAACGCAACCGGCTCGTGTCGCTGGAGGCGGGTGTGAAATACCTGATTCTCGGCGCGTTGTCGTCGGCGTTCATGGTTTATGGCATCGCGCTGGTGTGGGGGACGACCGGCAAGCTCAACTTCAACGAACTGGCATTGGTCGCAGATCAATTTGCCGGGAACAAAATCTTCCTGCTCGGCGTGGTGCTGGTGCTGGTCGGCCTCGGATTCAAAATCGCCGCGTTTCCATTTCAGATCTGGGCGCCGGACGTTTATCAAGGCGCGCCGACTCCGACCACTGCTTTTCTGGCCGTCGGTTCGAAGGCCGCCGGGTTCGTTTTATTGCTGCGTGTTTTGTTCACGGCAATTCCAGGCGTAACGGCACATTGGGCAAATCCGCTGATCATCATCTCCGGCATCACGATTCTTTACGGCAACTTGTGCGCGATGCCGCAACGCAACCTGAAACGGCTGCTGGGTTATTCGAGCATTGCGCACGCGGGTTACCTGCTGCTGGGCGTGGCGGCGTTGAGCGCGAGCGGACAGGCGGCGATTCTTTATTACCTGAGCGGTTATCTGTTCACGGTGCTGGGGGCGTTCACAGTGATTTGCCTCGTGATGCGGCATCTGGACAGCGAAGACATTTCCGCGCTGGCTGGATTGAACCAGCGTTCGCCGCTGCTGGCCACGACAATGACGCTGGCGATGGTGTCGCTGGCGGGCATTCCGCCAATGGCGGGATTTTTCGGGAAGTTTTTGTTGCTGAAAGCCGTCATTGAGCAAGGCGCGACGAATCCGGGTTACTACTGCCTCGCGTTCACGGCGCTGGCGGGCGTGGTGATCTCGCTTTACTACTATTTCGGCGTCATCCGCGCGATTTACTGGAGCAAGGACGCGCCGGCGGATTTGTCGCTGATTTTCCTTTCCGGTCCGGCCAAATTCACCCTGGCGATTTGCATCGCCGGCATGTTCTGGATCGGTTTGTTCCCGAACACGATGCTCAACCTTGCAACCGAAGCGGTGAAATCGCTGGCCCGTTAGAGCGGTTACAACTTTGATGTAGCGCAGACATTCATGTCTGCGGGTTTGCGGGACATTCTTGTCCCGTGATTGATCAGCACGAAAGAGGCGACTGGAAAGTCGCCTGAACCCGCAGGCTGGAAAGCCTGCGCTACGTAATAACTGGAAGTGCTCTAAATTTAGACCGCACGGTGCTCCAATTGAAATAAGCCTCCTCACGTCGGCTCTTACAAACCCGGATTACACCACCCGCATCTGCACGGCGTCCACGATTTGTTCGCCGACGAGGATGGAGCCGATGATGACCGCCGTGGCGCCGGATTTCAGACGGCCCTGTTCCACGAGGCTTTTCAGCGCCGCTTCGATGGTGTTTTCCGGGTTGATGAGGTCGAAGGGGACGACCACCGGAGTAACGCCCCAGCTCAGGGTCAGGCCGCCGGCCACTTCATTGCCGGGGCACAACGCGTAAATTTTTGAGTGGCGCGGGCGGAGCCAGCCGACATAACGCGCCATGTTGCCGCTGCGCGTGATGACCAGGATGGCCTCGGCCCGCAGTTCGTTGGCCATGACCACGGCGCTTTTGACCAGTTTCTGGCGCGGAGTGGTCAGGTCGGAGTGCTCGAAAAAGTTCGCGCCGCCGCTGCGTTCGATGCGCGTGGCGATGCGGTCGAAAACCTCGATGCATTTGAGCGGATATTTGCCGACGGTGGTTTCGCCGCTGAGCATGATGGCGTCGGCCTGCTCGAACACGGCGTTGGCGACATCCGTGACCTCGGCGCGCGTAGGCATGGGCGATTCAATCATGCTTTCGAGCATGTGCGTGGCGACGATGACGGGTTTGCCGACCCGCAGGCACGTTTTGACGATGCGGCGCTGGACGATGGGCAGTTCCTCATACGGGATTTCGATGCCGAGGTCGCCGCGCGCGACCATGATGCCGTCGGCTTCCTGCACGATGGATTCCAGGTTGGTGACGGCCTGCTGGTCTTCGATTTTGGCGATGACGAGCGGGTGGAACCTGCCCGGCTCGAAAAGTTCCCTCAACTGAAGCAAATCGCGGGCTTCGCGGACGAACGAAAGGGCGATCAAGTCCACGCCCGCTTCGAGTCCGAGCCTGACGTCCTTGATGTCCTTGGCGGTGAGCGCGGGCAGGCTGACTTTGACGCCGGGCAGGTTGATGTGGCGGCGGCTGCCCAGTTTGCCGGCCGTGAGAACTTCACACTCGACCTTGTTGCCGTTCTTGGCGAGCACCTTCATTTCGATGGCGCCGTTGTCAATGAGCACCACGTCGCCGACGTTGATGTCGTTGACAAAATTGGCGTAGTTCACGTCCACGGAGCGTTCCTCCTCGCTGCGTTCGCCGCGGACGGTGAGGGTGAATTTCTGGCCGGGCTGCAAATCGAGCGGCACGCCGATGTCGCCGGTGCGGATGGCCGGACCCTGGGTGTCCATCATGATGCCGATGTGGATCCGGCGCGCGGTGGCCGCGGCGCGGATGTCCTTGACCAGGCGGCGGACCCAATCATGCGGCGCGTGGGACATGTTGAGGCGGAAGACGTTTACGCCGGCGTCCATGAGCTTGCCGAGCATTTCCGCGGACTCGGTCGCCGGGCCGAGGGTGGCGATGATTTTCGTTTTGCGCAGCGTGTTCGATTCCACAGGCTGAAGAATAATTGTAAATGGGGGGAGTAAAAAGGATTTATTCAGGTGGGATGAAAGAATTGAAATGGACTTGCCATTGTCCGGCCGGGCCGCCATATTGCATTTCAAATTCAAGACTGATTTTATGGCTGACGCGGCAAATCGCTATCCCGAAAACGTCCCGGGCAAATATTACGTGGACAACCAGTGCATTGACTGCGACCTGTGTCGCGAGACGGCGCCGGATAATTTCAAACGCAACGACGACGGCGGATACTCGTTCGTCTACAAACAACCGGCCTCGCCGGAGGAAGAAGGGCGTTGCAAGGAAGCCAAGGAGGGCTGTCCGGTCGAAGCCATCGGCGACAACGGCGCCTAATCTGGCGCCACCGCGGTGGCAACGCCGGAGTCCACCGGCAGTGAAACGCGGACGACCCCGGGCTGGCCGGCCTGCGGCGGAACAATTTCCAGCTTGCCGTGGTGGGTCTCGATGATTTTCCGGCTGACGGTCAATCCCAGGCCCAAGCCCACGTTGCGCGTGGTGAAAAACGGCGCGGGGGCTTTTCGCGCGGCCTCAGCGGTAAAGCCGGACCCGTTGTCCTGAACTTCAATCCGAACGTCCGGCCCGCCGCCGCGATGGGCATCGGTGTGCAACGTGACGCCGATTTTCGGCTCCTTGGGATTCGCCTGAAGCGCATTGAGCATGATTTCAGCCAGCGCGTGTTTGAGCGCGGCGCGGTCGCCGGTAATGACCACGGGGTTGCCGCCATTTTCAAATTGCAATTTGCCGGCATCGGCGGACTGATGTTTGCGCGCTTCCTGGTAGGCTTCCTCAATCAATTTTCCGACGGTGAAAGTCTCCTGTTCGATGTGCCCTTCGCGCGCGAGAAAACGCATTTGATTGATCAACCGCATGACGCGCTTGACGCCGTCGGCGAGGGCCTGGTCGAGGGATTCGCGGAATTCCTTGTCCTTGTATTTCTCCGCGAGCAGCTGCTGGTGCGTGGCCAGCGGCACGAGCGCGTTGCCGATTTCGTGCGCGAGCCGGTCGGCCATGGATTTGATGAGGCGCAGGTTGGCGGCCTCGACTTCCAGCCGGCGCAACTGTTCGGTCTGGGTGAGATCGTCGGCGGTCAGCAACGCGGAAACGGGCACGGTGGAATTCCCATGCCGAAACGGCACGACACTGACGCTGTAAACCGTGCCCGGCGAATTTTCCGGTTCGTAGCGATAGGGCCCCATCGCCGCGCCGGTTTTCAGGACCTGGTAGATTTTCGCGCCGAGCACCTGCGGCAGATCGCTGAATTCGAGTTCGCCGGTGCGTTTGTTTTTCTGGCCGAAGTGGCGGCGCGCGGCCTTGTTCGCGTGGAGCACCTTCAGATCGCGTCCGACGACGATGCACGCGCTGCTGAGTTCGCGCAGCACGTCGGTCATCATCTCATTATTCCCGGCCAGCCGGTCATGCAGTTCGATGTTGCAGAGGGCGAGTCCGACCTGTTCCAGCAGATGGAAAATGAGTTCCAGTTCGACGTTGACCAGCGGTTCGCCGGTGATGCGCACATCGAAAACGGCCACGCCGGCAATCGCTTCCCGGTCGGGAATGGGCACGGCGACCTGCGCGCCGAGCAATTCAAATTCCTTTTGCGTTTCGACGTCGGCGCGCGCCTCGTCGCTGTCGCGGCGGAGAATCCGGCCGAGGCGGGAAAGCTGGCCGCCGATGCCGGAATCGAGCGAGAGTCCCAAATGTTCGAGCAAACCCGGCGAAAGGCCGATGGCGGCGACGGCACGCAAACGGCGGCGGTTCTCCGGCAAAGAGGTTTCCGTGAACGGCGAGGGACGGTTCAGGAAAATGGCGGCGCGGTTGACGCTGAGAATTTCGCGGAGGAACAGCAGGAATTGTTTCAACATCGCCTCGGCGTCCAGCGAATGGGTGAGAATGGACGAGAAATCGCTCAGCACATCGAGCGTTTGTGATGCGCTGATGACGCGGCTGGGCGACGGTTCGGGCGTTCGGAAAAACGGGCTTCGCGATGGCATCGGCGCGGGGCGCGGGGTGGCCGGTGTATTCCACAAACGTTCCAACAACGAATTCAAAAGCCGGCTGCGAACGGGTTTGGCCAGCACGTGGGTGGTGCCGCGCAAAAAAGCCTCCTCCTCCCACTCGGATTGGGTGTTGGCCGTGTAAGCGATGATGGGGGATTTGGCGTCGCGGCGGCGGAGGCGTTCGATGACCCAGACGCCTTCGACGCCCATCAAATCCACGTCGAGAATGCAGGCGTCGGCCAGTCCATGCACGAGCAGCGGCTCGGCTTCATCCACACTGAGGCGATGAACGACCCGGCATTGCTCCGGATTCAGACTCGCGCGAATTGTTTCGGCGAAATCTGGATGAGGAGACAATACCAAAATGGTTTTCATCGCACTTCCAAGAAAAGATGCCAGTACTCGGTTGCCGCTTCTGTCCGTGTATATTCCACAATTCAAGTCCAAAGGTCAATGGAATCTTGAAGCCCGGATGTGGATTTTTTGGCGTAAAACCGGAAAATTATCCGCTGGCGAGCAGTTTTTCCCAAAGATTTTCGTTCAGCAGCGCTTTTTGGAGGAATTCCGCCTCGCCTTGCGCCGGGGCGGCGGGTTCGGGCTTGAGCGGCAGGCGAAGGGTGAACGTCGTGCCGTGGCCGGGCTGGCTTTGGGCTTCGATTTTGCCGCCGTGATGGTGGACGATGAAAAAGCAGGCCATCAGATTAATGCCGTATTCGGACGGCACGCTGCCACGCACGACAAACGGATCGAAGATGACGCGCAATGCTTCCTGCGGCAGGCCCGGCCCGTTGTCGCTGATTTGAACGACGATTTCCGGTTTGGTCCCGGCATTCTGCAATTCCGCCGAAAAGGTGACGCGGCAGCCGGCTGGCAGCATGGCCAGTTCGTCCTTTAGCAATAATTCAAACAGCCGGCAAAATTTCGGCTGG
>Ga0074044_10000910_pt1 | contig 27363 bp, 24 predicted proteins | sample BogForMeECP23OM1_FD_94443 | JGI IMG/M metagenome (GOLD analysis project Ga0074044, IMG submission 94443) | Bog forest soil microbial communities from Calvert Island, British Columbia, Canada - Bog Forest MetaG ECP23OM1 | ecosystem: Environmental > Terrestrial > Soil > Wetlands ... | reverse complement strand
GCTCATGGCCGTGCTTGACAAAGCCATGGAGCAGGCGCAAAAAGCCCAGCGCGACGCCGACTCCGGCCAGCACGGCCTGTTCGGCGTCTTCGAGCAGGACGAGACGGTCTCGAACAACGACATACTGCCCAACGTCCCTGACTGGGACGAGCACACGCGCCTTGCCGCCGAAAAAGAAATTCTCGGCTTCTTCATCAGCGGCCATCCGCTCGATAAATACAAAGACAAATTGCAGGACCTGCAGGCGCTCACCACCGAAGAAATCGCGGCGATGAAGAACTCCACCGGCAAGGATGAAACCATCACAACCGCCGGCATGATCGGCAACCTGCGCGTGCTCAAATCGAAGCGCGGAGATTTCTACGCGCAGGCTACGCTCGAAGATATGTCGGGCACGATCGACATGATCGTCTTCCCCGAGGCCTATAAACGTATCGGCGACAAAGTGAAGCTGGAAGTTCCCGTGCTGGTGCGGGCGGGCGTGCGCATCGAGGAAGGTGCGAATCCGAAAATTACCGCGGCCGAAATCATGCCGCTTGAAGACGCCAAGGTTCCCCTCCCGCGCGCCATCCGCATCCGGATTCCAATCGATACATCCGTTGAAACCACGGTTGACGATCTGCACGCGCTGTTCGTGGAACGCAAAGGTGAGGCGCGGGTATTGTTTGACGTGGAACGCCGGGGCGATTTTATGGTGGTGATGGAGGCGGACGGCTATAATGTGCTGCCGGATCGAAATTTCATCACCCGCGTCGAGCAACTGTGCGGGCGCGGCAGCGTTCGCGTGATCACGTAGAAGTCGCCAAGTTGACTGGCATGGCACCTACCGAAAAAGTACAGCAGGAACTGGAGCAGATCGAACGCCAGGTTGCGGAGATGGAATCCGCCAGCCCCGACGATGCGACCCGCGGCCAGATCGAAAAACTGCAGGAACGAATCGAGGCGCTAAGACTCGAAATGAACGCCCCACTCACGGCCTGGCAGAGAACCGAACTCGCGCGTCACCCGCAGCGCCCGCAGACTCTCGACTACATTGAGCGGGTCTTCCCTGATTTCAGCGAGATCCACGGTGACCGCAGCTTCGGCGACGATCCTGCCATCGTCTGCGGTATGGCCCATTTCCACGGCGACGAGGTGCTGGTGCTGGGCACGCAGAAGGGACGCGACATGAAGCAGCGCGTCCACCGCAACTTCGGCACGCCGCATCCCGAGGGCTATCGCAAGGCGATCCGCGTGATGCAGATCGCGGAAAAATTCCGCCGCCCCATCTTCACGCTGATCGATACCGACGGCGCCTACCCCGGCATTCACGCCGAAGAGCGCGGCCAGGCCGAAGCCATCGCCCACAACCTGCGCGAGATGGCCCGGCTTGAAGTGCCCATCATCGCCACCGTGATCGGAGTCGGCGGCAGCGGCGGCGCGCTCGCTATCGCCGTCGCTGATCGCGTGCTCATGATGGAGAATTCGATTTACTCCGTGATCTCGCCGGAGGGTTGCGCTGCGATCATGTGGCGCGACGCCACTAAGAAAGAGCTCGCCGCCGAGGCCATGCGCATCACCGCGACCGATCTGCAGGAATTGGGCTGCATCGATGACATCGTCCCCGAACCGGAAGGCGGCGCCCATCGTGATCATGAAGCCGCAGCCAATTTGCTCGATGTAACCCTGCAGAAACACTTCGCCGAGCTGAAGAGAGTCCCGCCTGCCGACTTGGTCGTGTCCCGATATAATAAGTTCCGCAACATGGCGCGGTTCTTTGAGACCGTGACGTAAAGCGTCGCTCCTTCTTTAGTTCCAAGACAGGTTCCCCGCTGTCGGCAAAACCTTGATTTGCCGCGACAGGCGGGCGATGCCGCCTTATAATGTAATGTTTTCGCTTCTCGCTCGACTTTGGGCGATCTTTTCCGCCCAGAAAAGAAGGAAGGTGTTGGGATGGCCACTACGGACGTTGTGCCCCGCGAATCCGCCGGAGGCATGGGGCACAAGCGCATCGTCAATGACATGAGCATTCAGGTCGCAACTGTCAACGGTTCCGGCTCACAGAGTTCGAACACAGTATTGTTGCGCAGCATTTTTCAGATGGGCGTTCCGGTCTCGGGCAAGAATATGTTCCCCTCGAACATCGCCGGGCTGCCCACTTGGTACACGATCCGCGCCAACAAGAATGGCTACATCGGCCGCAAAAAGGAAATCGATTTCCTGGTGGCCATGAATCCGGAGACGGCAGTCGAAGACACCATGTCTCTCGCGGCGGGCGCTTCGGTTCTCTACGACGAACCGCTGGCCCTGCACAAACTGCGCGATGATGTCATTTTTTATTCCGTTCCCTACGACAAGCTGGTGGCCGCCGTCTGCCCTGAGGCCAAGCTGCGCAAGCTGGTCAAGAACATGGTGTACGTCGGCGTCGTCGCCAAGTTGTTGACCATCGACATGGCCGAAGTGGAAAAGGCCATCCGCAAACAGTTTGCGAAGAAAGTGAAGGCTGCGAATCTGAACTTGGCCGCGGCTCAGGCGGGATTCGAATACGCCAAGGCGAACCTGGAAAAGCGCGGCGCGTTCTACATCGAGCGCATGGACAAGACCGCGGGCAAGATCATTGTCGACGGCAACTCGGCCGCGGCGCTCGGCTGCATGTTCGCCGGATGCACGGTCGTGACCTGGTATCCGATCACGCCGTCGTCATCGCTGGTCGAAACCATGATCGAGTACATGCACGAATACCGCATCGGCCCCGACGGCAAGGCGACTTTCGCCATCGTGCAGGCAGAAGACGAACTCGCGGCGATCGGCATGGTCATCGGCGCGGGATGGGCTGGCGCTCGCAGCATGACCGCCACGGCCGGACCTGGAATTTCGTTGATGTCGGAGTTCGCCGGCCTGGCTTATTACGTAGAGGTGCCGGGCGTGATCTGGGACATCCAGCGCGTCGGCCCTTCGACCGGGCTGCCGACGCGCACTTCGCAGGGCGATATTCTTTCAACCGCGTTTCTTTCGCACGGCGACACCAAGAACATCATGTTGTTTCCCTGCTCGGTCGAAGAGTGCTTCAGCATGGCGACCGAGGCTTTCAATCTGGCGGAGCAGTTTCAGACGCTGGTGTTCGTCATGTCCGATCTCGATCTCGGCATGAATAACTGGATGGCTGATCCATTCAAGTATCCGGAGACGCCGATCCAGCGCGGCAAAGTTCTCGCGAAAGAAGATCTCGACCGGCTGGGCAGTTTCGCCCGCTACAAAGATGTTGACGGAGACGGCATCGGCTACCGCACGCTGCCGGGCACTTCGCATCCTGCCGCGGCTTATTTCGCCCGCGGTAGTGGCCACAACGAAAAAGCGCAATACAGCGAGCGTGCCGACGATTTCGAAAACAACATGGAGCGACTGAACCGCAAGTTCGAGACCGCGCGTTCGTTCGTGCCGCGGCCCGAGATCACCAAGGGCGACAACGCCGGCTCTGAAAAAACAAAGATCGGAATCATCGCCTACGGCACCTCGCACTGGGGCCTCACCGAGAGCCGCGACCAGCTCCGCGAGGAATACAAAATCGAAACCGACTACCTGCGGCTGCGCGCTTATCCGTTTACGCGCGAAGTGCACGAGTTCATCGAGCAGCACGAACGCGTTTACGTGGTCGAACAGAATCGCGACGCGCAGATGCTCACACTGCTGAAACTCGATTTGAAGCCGGAGTTGATCGGCCGCCTGCGAAGCATCGCGCACATTACCGGACTGCCGCTCGACGCGCGGTCCATCACCGACGAACTGACCTCGATGGAGGGGAAATAATGGCTACGACGACCGTTGAACCCGGAGCCTCGACACCCGGACCCAAGACCAACCGCATCGGCCTCACCGTCATCGACTACAAGGGCGGCAAGACCACGCTGTGCGCCGGATGCGGCCACAACGCAATCTCCGAGCGCATCATCGAGGCCATGTACGAGATGGGCGTCGAGCCGGAAATGGTCATCAAGCCGAGCGGCATCGGCTGCTCGTCGAAGACTCCCGCATATTTTCTGAGCCGCTCACACAGCTTCAACGCAGTGCACGGACGCATGCCCTCGGTCGCGACCGGCGCTCTGCTCGCGAACCGCAAGCTGATCTGCATCGGCGTCAGCGGCGACGGCGACACGGCCTCGATCGGCATCGGCCAGTTCGTTCACCTCATGCGTCGCAATCTGCCGATCATTTACATCATCGAAGACAACGGCGTTTACGGCCTCACCAAGGGCCAATTCTCGGCCACGGCCGATCTCGGCTCGAAGCTGAAGACCGGAGTGATCAACGATCTTCCGCCGATCGATACCTGCGCCCTCGCCATTCAACTCGGCGCCACGCTGGTTGGCCGCTCGTTCTCCGGCGACAAGCGCCAGTTGAGCGCCATGCTGAAGGCCGCGATCGCCCACAAGGGCACAGTCATGCTCGACGTCGTCTCGCCCTGCGTGACGTTCAACGATCACGAGGGCTCGACCAAGTCCTACAAGTATGTGAAGGAGCACGAAGAAATTCTGCAGGAGGTCAGCTTTGTGCCGCACTTCGAAGACATCGATGTGGAGTACGACGCCGGCTCAACGGTTCAGGTCACCATGCACGACGGCTCGCGCCTGAACCTGCGCAAGCTGGAAGAAGACTACGACCCCACGGACAAGATTCGCGCCATCACGCGGCTTACCGAGGCACACGATAAGGGAGAAGTGCTGACCGGAATCTTCTTCGTAAATCCCGAAGCGCCCAACTTCATCGACATGCTGAACGTAGTCGATCAGCCGCTGACCACGCTGCCCGATTCAATGACCCGTCCCGGCAAGGAAGTGCTCGACGCCGTGATGGAAGAACTGCGCTAGCTTGGCGAAGAGCTGTGCTAGGCTGCACAAACCCTTGTCATTCCGAACCGGGCGCCAAGCCCGGTGAGGAACCTGCTTTCCCCGACTAGCGAATCGACTCTCGCCTAGGCGCTCTTCTTCCGCGGCTCGCCGCTGTGCTCGGGGCTCTCGCCCGGCTCCGGAAAATCGCTGTCGGCATCCTTCAGCATCGGATCCTGGTCGCGGTGTCCGAGCTGGTTTTCCATCCCCGCATTGCCGGGCGTTGCGTGATCTTCCGCTTCCGTCGCGCCTTTCGCAGCGTCCTCATCGTGCGTGCTGTGCGGCATGTGCCTCCTCGTGTGATCGGGGCAGCGGGTCGAAATACGAACCGAAGTCACTCCCCGCCACCACTTTATCACTGGAGCTTTGCCCGGCGACTCGCTATAAAAGGGCCATCGGACTGACGCAATATGAGCACCACAGCCGCTCCCGACGCCGACGCTTCGATCCGCCAAAGCGTGCGATCGGTCTGGCTCGTCATCTTTATTGCGGTTTGCACTGCCACGATAAGAATCTCGAACTGGGCCGCCAGTGAGATCACGCTGATCTACCTTTACGGCCGCGCGACCGTGGCGCACGACCACCTGCGCATCACTCGGATGAAGCCGCAACTGGTCGTTTCGAACGGCGACGTGCTGCGCGGAATCGGCTTCTACCACTATCTTGCCGGCGTGGCCATCTGGCTTCCCCTCGCCATCGGGCTGCTGCTGCTCATTTACTACAAGCTGACGCCAACGTGGCAGCAGTCGCTCATGCAGGTCCGGGAGCGAAACCAAACCGTGAATGCCGTGGCGCTGGTCTGGGGGCTGGCCTTATTCTTCCTGGTAACTGGCCTGCCGACCATGTGGGCAGCCATGGCCCTCGCGGCCGCGTCCGTAGCGGTGGCTTTGATCTGGGCCTGGAAAATTGAGCCCGGAATTGACAGGCTCGGCTAAACTGGAAGCTGTGTCACGGGGCGATCAGACCCAGTGGGCCCTAGAGATCTGCTTGGAAGCTAGAGATCTGCTTGGAAGGAGGTTCGATGAAGCGATTATTTTCAGGATTCGTGCTGGCTCTGCTTCTGGCTGTCTGCGCGCTGCCAGGCTCCGCGCAGGCTAAACTGACGCCGGTCAGGGCACGCGTCCGACACCATCATGCTCATAAGGCAACGCGGCATCATGCTCACAGGGCGCAACGCCACCGGGTGTAGATCGACGCAGTGTAGATCGCCGCTGTTTAGATCCGCCGCGTAGACGTGACTCGAGACCGCCCCTACTTCGCCGTGGTCGCAACTCCCAGCTTGCGCAGGCGGTCGCGTGCCTGCAGCGCCTCGGGGGAGTGTGGGTAACGAGCAACTAAATGCCGCAACTCCGTGACTCCCTCATCCTGTTTCCCTGCCTCGATCAGCGCAAATCCTTTTTTCAACTGCGCCGACGCGGCCTTGTTTCCGCTGGGAAAATTCTGCAGCACCTGATCGTAGCTCTGCGTCGCCTGATCGTATTTGCCCTGCCGGAACTGTATCTCGCCGAGATAGAAATAGCAGTTCCCCGCCAGATCGGTATTTGGATAGAACTTTAAATAGTCGGAGAATTCCTGCGTAGCCAGGTCGTCTTTGGCGCCGTTGTAATCCCGCAGCGCGTTGTTGTAGAGGACGTCCGGGGGCGGAGCCTGCGCCATTGCCTGTTGCTGCGCCTGTTGTGTGGCCTGCTGCGCCTGGATGCTCTGCTGCGCCGACTGCAAGTCTTCCAGTTGCTTGCTGACCTTGGCGAGGCGCACCTTGAGTTCGTCCATGGTGTCGTTCAGCGCCTGTATCTGGCCGGAGAGTTGGTCGGTGTGCGACCCCGCGTCGGTCTGCTGCTTCTGCAGCGCGGTCTGCAGATTATTCAGCGCGCCGACGGCCTTGTTGATGGCGTCGGTATCCTGCTCCACCAGATTTTTCATGACGCCCATGCGCTCGTCGAAGCTGCGCTGCATGGCCGTCATCTGCTCCTGCAATTGCTGCACCTGCGTCTGCAGTTGGACCATATCCTTGTTCGCGCCCCAGGCCGGAGTCAGGCCCACCCACACGACCGACACTGCAGCCATCAACCTCAAAATGCGACGTCGTTTCATAAAAGATTTCCTGAACACATCAAATTAAATTCAGTCAATTTAAACTCAGCCAGCTCAGACTCGGCGGCTTCGATAACGCTACTTGGATGCCTTGATTGTCCCATAGGCTGGAAGAATTGCGCAGAGAAAGGACCACCCCGAACCGGAAGACGCAACGGTCACAGCGGCCGCTTCCCTCGGGAACGCGGGGGGACGCATCCGGACCTACCCACACGCTGTCGCAGTAAGAACGGGGGACGCCGGCGCCTTCGGCGTCCCCCAGGATGCTCTTACTTCTGGTAAACGAAATGGCCACGGCGATTCTGCTGCCAGCAAGCCTCGTTGCTCTCTGTGCAGAACGGCTTCTCCTTGCCGTAGCTGATCGTTTTTATGCGGCTGGCGTTGATGCCGGCCGTCACCAGTTGGTTCTTGACGGCGCTGGCGCGCTGATCGCCCAGAGCCAGGTTGTACTCGGTCGAGCCGCGCTCGTCGCAGTGTCCCTCGATCGTGAAATTGACATTGGGATGCTGCGTGAGGAACGCCACGTCGGCCTGAATCGAGGCCTGCTGATCGCCGCGAAGATCAGACTTGTCGTAATCAAAGTAAATGTCTTTGATGTTCTGATTGAACAAGTCTTCGTCGGTGACCGTGGGCACCGACGGAGGCGGCGGAGGCGGAGGCGGCGTCACCGTCAACCGTGCCGTGGCTTCCTGGGTCCCGCCCGCTCCTTTCGCGGTCAGGTGATAGGTCGTCGAGTCGGTCGGATTCACAGACTGCGAACCGTTGGGCTGAACCGCGCCAATGCCGTCGATCGAGACGTCGGTGGCGTTGGTCGTCTGCCAGGTCAGCGAGGCCGACTGCCCTGCCTGAATGCTGCTGGGATTTACGGCAATCGAAGCCGTCGGACTCGGCGGTGGCGGCGGCGGTGGGGGCGGCGGCGGAGCCGCTTTCTTTTTGCAAGCGCCCAGGAACAGCAGGGCGCTGAGCGCGACGATCAGAAACAACCACTTCATGGTTTGCTTCACTTTATTTCCTCCCGGGACCCGAAAGCGATTCTTTCCAGGTCAGACGAAGTGTATTTACTATTTCCAACTCCAATTCGGTTGCGTATTACGTCCGGTAAAGGTCAATTGCTGTACTTTGCTGCCATCGGCCAACATGCTCCAAAGCTCCAGACTGCCGGAGCGGTTTGACTGAAAAACAATATGCCTTCCGTCGGGCGACCAGGACGGGAAATCGTTTCGCCCGCCGTCGTGGGTTAACTGCACCCACTGTTTGCTGGCTATATCCATTAGATAAATATCGGACGATCCGGGTTCCCCCGGACCATACTTTCGTACCCATGCCAGCGTCAAAAATTGACCATTGGGTGCCCAGTTCGGCGAGACGGCATAGCCCTGATCCGTCATTCGCTGCTGGTTGGTCCCGTCGGCCTCCATGGTATAGATCTGCGGCAACCCGGTTCGCCCGCTCACAAATGCAATCTGCGAATTCGTCTTGCGGTTCCACACCGGAGAAACATCCGGACCCCTGCCGGTGGTCATGCGGCGCAGATTTCCTCCCGACACATCGCAGATATAAATGTCCGGCTCGCCCGCGCGCGAAGACGAAAATGCCAGCTTCAACCCATCCCCGGACCACGCCGGAGAGAGATTCGTCCCGCCCATATGCGGAAAACTCAAGACCCGGTTCAGATCGAGCGAGTACATCATGATTTCCCAGCCGGTCTTGGTCAGGGCGCTGAAGGCGAGCCGCGATCCGTCGGGAGAAATCCGCGGGGACAGCGCAATTGAGCCCAGATGAGTCAACTGGTGCTGGTTCGAGCCGTCGTAATCCATCGCCCAGATTTCCTTGTGCCCCGTACGATCGCTGACAAAATAAATCTGGCTCTCGGCAATGCCCGCAATCCCGCCGCCCAGCCGGAAGATGATCTCGTCGGCGAACTTGTGCGCCATGACTCGTGCCGCCGCGTCGCTGGCTTTGTCGGAGTATTGCTTGCCCAGCACCTGCGGCGACTGCGTGTTCTTCACGTCATACAGCCAGCCCTGCACGGTCAGACTTCCGCCGGCAACGCCCAGGCTTCCGAAGGCTAGCATGCCGGCGTTGGGCGGTGGAGCGTTCCATGCCAGCAGATTTACGTCGGGAGGCTGCCCCGGAGTCTGCAGCGGATAGAAACTCTTCGAAACCAGTTCGACCACGCCCGACACGTCGAGATCGTTCCACAGCGTGTCGTTGAAAGTCTTGAGCAGCGCGGTGTTCTGCGGGTCGGCGGTCGAAGGCTTGAAGTCGGGAACCGCCAGGCGAACCTTCTCGATGCCCAGGCTGGTGCCGGTTTTGACCCAGTCCTGCGCGGAAAGATTCAGCGGGAGAAAGCAGGAAACGAACAACAGCCCGCACGCAAGCATGCGTAGCCGCGAACTCTGTAACCTGCCGGACCATTGCTGGCGGGTTGCTCTATCGAGTTCGATCATCCGTGGTCCAAACCCATGCAGGGGAGAACATACGCCGTACGACAATATCGTATCACGATATGTATCCTCAGCCAAAGCCCATTTCCTCATCGTCAATAGTCCTGATACAGCCAATCTGCGCCTCGGTACCCTTCCCGTCCTTTGCGGCTTTTCTTAGCGAACTTTGCGGTTAAAAGCTTCTCGCAGCGGATCGCAGAGGTCCGCCCCACCTCACCTCTTGTAATCGAACCAATATTCCACCGAAATCTTGCTGCCCGAATAATCCGGCGGCAACGATCCGAAAGTATCAATTCGCTGCAGCGCGCGTACCGCCGAAATATCCAGCGAAGGCACGCCGCTCGACTGCTCCACCTGCACGTTGGTCGGACGTCCGTCGCGCGTAACGTCAAAGGTGATGTATACCCGCTGCGCCGAAGTGATCCTCGGGTCGACTTCGTACTTGAGCCAGTTCTCCGAAACCTTCTGCTGAATCACGCGCACGTACCACGCATACTTGATGCCGAAATCGCCGCCCGCTCCCGTGACGCCAAAGCCGCCCTTGGCGCCGGCCGCGCTGAAAGTTCCATAAGGACCGCTGACCGGCCCGCCCTCGCCAAAGGCAACCTGATTCGTCTCCTCTTCCGGCGCGGGCTGCGGCTTCTCCTTCGATGCAGTTTCTTCTTTCTTCTTGGGCTTGATCTTTGCGTTCTTGCCCTGAATCTCGATCGCGTCCGGCTCTTTTTCCTGGACTTTCGGCTGCGACTGCGTAATTCCCTTCGACTCGTTGGCCAGCACGTTCTGCGTTTGCGCCGGATTCGCCGGCAACGGCACCGTGCTCACCAGCGTCGCGCCGATCGCTTCCCCGCCGCCGCCCGCGCCCCAGGTGTCTCCGCTCCGTCCGGAAAGAACGGCCGCATAGATAAAGAGAAACGCGATCGTCGTCACATGCAGCCCGACCGACCACGCCAGCGCGCGTCCCCAGCGGTCGTGTTCGAAATAAATTTCAGCGCTTGCCGCCACTTTGCTCCAGAGGTTGCGTCACGATGCTCACATTCGAGATTCCGGCCTGCTTCACCGCGTCCATCACGGTCGCGAAGGCGCCAAAAGGAACGTTCTCATCGGCGCGCACAAAAATAAACTGGTTGTGCGGATCGCGAATCTTCTGCCGCAACTTCGTCCCAATCTCATTGATGTTGATGGCGTCGTTGCCAAAAAACACTCGCTGATCTTTGTTGATCGTAATCACGAGGCGCTCTTCGGTAATCTGCCGCACGGTCTTAGTCTTGGGCACGCTGACGTCGATTCCCGACTGCAAAACCGGCGCGGTTACCATGAAAATAATCAGCAGCACCAGCACCACATCGACCAGCGGCGTGATGTTGATATCGGCCAGAGCCGTCTGCGTGCGCCCGTTTGCCGCGGTAAACGCCATCAGCGCCTCGCTTCCGCCGCTTGTGGAAGCTGCGCTTGGCTGTGTTCCACGGCGTTGAGCACTTCCAGGGCGAAGTCGTCGCCTCGCGACGCGAACTCGCGAATCGACGCGCCAATCAGGTTGTAAGCGATCACCGCCGGAATCGCCGCCGCCAATCCGGCCGCGGTAGTAATCAGCGCCTCGGAAATTCCCGGAGCCACGGCGCGCAGCGTGGCCGCGCCCGCCGTACCCAATCCCTGAAACGCGTCAATAATTCCCCACACCGTGCCAAACAGCCCGACAAACGGCGTGACCGATGCAGTAATTGCGAGCCAGGGCACATTTCGCTCCAGCCGCGTGATCTCTTCTGACGCGCCGATCTGCATCCCGCGCTGCACCGCCGTCAGACTCCGCAGCATCCCCGTGGTTCCCACCTGCCGTTTGTATTCTTCGAAGCCGCCTTCGAAAATGCCGACCAGCGGGCTAGGTTTGAATTGCTCCGCCACGGCGGCGATATCCTGCAGCCGCTGCGCTTTGCGAAACGCGCGCACGAAGCGCCCGCTCTGCGCCCGCGCCCTCCGCAGCAGACTCCATTTAGTCAGGATGATGGCCCACGAGAGCAAACTGAACAGCAACAGCGCCAGCAGCACAAGCTTCGCCACCGGACCGGTGTTGGAAAGCATATCGACGACTTCGCCGCCGATGAAGGTTGCTAGCAAGGGGAAAGAATGCATGAGATTTCGGGTAAATACCTGTCGCGATTATAGATGACGCAGGCACCCACCCGGCTGCACGTACCTGATCCAGCAACGGAGAGATCACGGTGATTACAAAGCGGTGAAAACAGGGTGCCCCATTTCTCGCGCGATCTCGGCGCGAGAAGTGGGGTCTTTAGTTGGAAGCCGGCGCAGGCCGCTACGGTCCCGTCCGCGGATCGCTATTAGTCAACGAAAACTGCACCTTCATCGAATCCAGATACGGCGAGTCCAACGGCGTGAAGTGCAAATCCTTCACCTCGAACACCACATAAAATCCGTCCACCTTCACGATCCTGCGGGTGCGGATCGCGACCGGGCTGGAGCTGGGATTCAGCCACCATAAATTATTCTTCGGATCCGCCGAAGCCGTCTGATCCGCCTCTAGAATGTTGCTATACAGGGGATGACGCAGATCCTTCAGACGCACCCGCCACGACGTGATCTGCGTATCGCCCTCCGGCCCCTGCGGAACAATCGTCAACTCATAGCGGTCGTTACCGGCAGAGTCTTTGATCCGTTCGCGGTAGGTTGCATTGTCCGGAGTAAGCTTCACCTCAAATTTATCCTCGGTAATAAGCGTCGCGCCCTTGCGAAAGCTCTCGGCATAGAGTGTCGCGGAGGTTTGCGCGACGGCCGAAGTCGCGAGCAGCGATGCGAGCAACGAGATTTCAACCAGCGACAACACCATCCGCTTCATGGCCGGTGCGTGGCCTCCAGTTTCTGTTCGGGCGCTCCAGCAATCGTCTGATCAGCGGTCATGCGGTTCAGAGAGCTTTCCAGCCAGTGGCACAACGCCCGCGCGGCCAGATTGCTGTTAATCGCAAGCGTGCGCACCTTCGGCCACAGCCAGGGCCGCAACGCCGCATACGCCGCAAATCGCGTCTGCCGAAAGGAGCCATCGGAATCCACAAACCGCGCCATCGCAGGGAATTCAAAATTGAATTCGTCGGAAATTGCCTTCACCGCCGCAAACTCCACGCCTCTGGCCTCCGCCGCACGCGCAACCCCGGCCGCTTCCATATCGACGAACTGCGCGCCGAAGGATTTCTGCAACTTCGCCTTCTGCGCCGGGGTCGCCACCGATCCAAAACTCACCAGAATTCCCTTGCCGCCGCTTAGCTTCACCCGGCTGCCATCACCCGCGTCGATTACCTGCTCCGGCTGCACTACATCGCCCGCTTTCAGCGCAGGCTCAAGGGCACCGGCAAATCCCACGGAGTAAACCACCGCCGGCGCAAAAGTCGCAATCACAGCTTCGGCCGCGCGCCGCGCTGCTTCCGCCCCGATGCCGCCGCAAACTAATACGACATCATCCTGCGCAAAGAAACGAAACCGCCGCCCCGCATGCTCTTTTTCGCTGACCCGCCAGCTCTTCACTAGCGGCTTCACTTCGCGCTCCAGCGCGGCCACAATGACGACTCTAGACATATCCATTGCCCCGAAACCACTCCACCGCCCGCCGCAGCGCGTCTTCTACCGGGACAATCTTCCAGCCCAGCTCGCGCTCCGCTTTATCGGAGCTGGCAAACATTTTCTTCTTACCCATGCGGACCGTATCCACGGTAGCACGCGGCTCCCGCTTCAGAATGTGTCCGGTAATCGCTTCATCCACCACGCCAGCCGCGAACGCGAAAACGTACGGCAGCTTCACCCGCGGCGACGGCAGCCCTGTAATTTTTCCCAGCGTGTCGAGAATCTGCTTCAGCGTCAGATTCTCTCCGCCCAGAATATAGCGCTCGCCGGGCCTTCCCTTTTCCAGCGCCGCGAGGTGCCCCAGCGCGCACTCGCGCACGTCGACCAGATTCAAACCCGTCTCCACATACGCGGGAAATTTGCGCTTCATAAAATCGACGACAATACGCCCGGTCGGCGTCGGCTTCACATCCTGCTCACCCACCGGCGTCGTCGGATTCACGGTCACCACGTGCATCCCACCACGCCCCGCTTCCAGCGCAACCTGCTCGGCCATGAACTTCGACCGCTTGTAGGGCCCGATCATGTCGGCCAGGGACACCGGAGAATCCTCATCTGCTGGATGCCCATTACCCGTAAAGCCCATGGTCGCCACACTCGATGTGTAGACCACGCGCCGCACACCATTCTTTCGAGCCGCCTCCAGAATCGCCCGCGTGCCCTCGACGTTCGACCGGTACATCTCCTCCGGATCCCGCACCCAGAGCCGGTAGTCAGCCGCCACGTGAAACACGGTATCGCACCCAGAGATCGCTTTTTCCAGCGACGCCCCATCGCGAAGATCGCCAGTCGCGGTCTCGGCCTTCGCACCCGGCGAAAGCAATCCTTCCAGATTTTTCAGATTAGAAGTCGGACGCACCAACAGCCGCAGATCGGCTCCCTGATCGGCGAGCGCGCGAGCGACATGCGAGCCGAGGAATCCAGTAGCGCCAGTGACGAAAGCTTTCAGAAGGGGTTCTCCACTCTCAGTCTAAAGCAAGGGCTGGCGAGATCAGCGGATAAACGACGTGGAAGGACGGCAAGCGGACACACTCCCGGCTGCAGGAGCGTGGGGTTTGGAGTGTAAGGGCCAGTCGCATCGCTACCCGATTACGAGAGTCATCTACTCGGAGGATACCTCCTGAGAAACAATCAAGCTGGATGAATCAAGTTGGCTGGGCGCCATACACCAGGGAGCCCTTGGCCCTCGGACATGCGCCACTTTGTTGGAGTTTCAAACCTATGGCCGAAGTGACCGAACCCATACTCGATATCGACAAGGTGTTCTTGCTCGATCGGCGCAATCAGAAATTCGTGGAGAAGACCTCGCCCATTTCTGCCCGGGCGCAAGATGCGCGAGATTCGCTGTCGGGGATCGTCGTGATCCTGACCTTCTTCGGGGCGGCGTTGTTCCTCGCGGTTTCCACTTATGTCACCGACAGCGGACTCACAAAGAACGGAAGAGTGACAACCGGCGTAATCATCGGGAAGCTCGATTATCACAAGAGTGGAGCTTGCCAGGTAACCTATCAATTCACCGCTCCTCCCACCTATGAGCGCAAGGCCGACCTACCCTATCAAATGTGTACCGCGATGAGTGTGGGCCAGGCAGTAGACGTCGTCTACGACCCCCAACAGCCCCTTTACTCGAATCTCAAGGGCGCAATTGAAAACCCAAGGTACCCGGTTTGGCCCTTTGCTGTTGCCTTCCTCGGGGTGGTTGTCAGCCTGCCCTGGCAGATTTCGAAAGTTCGACGGGAACGTCGTTTGTGCGCGGAGGGGCAGATTATTTGCGGGTCGCTGGTCAGCAAAGAGATCGACCTGGATCATTTGACGATGCACTACCGCTTTCCCGCGCCGAGCGGCTTCACGATTGAGTCGGCGGCTGACGGTTCGGTGAAGCGGTCGAACTGGAGCAATGACTGGCAATTCTTCCCCGACAAGCCTAACTTGGTCGCAGTCCTCTTCCTGAATGAAACTGAATTCTATCTCCTCTAGGTCGGACGCGGATCGGGAACTCAACCCGCGCAGTAGTACACTGGTCTCGCTTGGAGCGTGCATATGACCGGGGCCAAGAAGGTTTGCCTGCCGATCGTAATTCTCGCTGTATTCCTGCCTTCGGGCTTTTCACAGCAAGCCCTGAAGGTGCAGTCAGAAAAGCGTTCCGTGCTGGTCAACGTCTTTGACGCGAACGGGAACGCCATCCGCGATCTGACCAGGGAAAATTTTCATGTAAGCGTGAACGGCAAGCCCACAGTGGTGCTCGCTGCTCGATACAGCCTCGCCCCGCGGAGGATCGTTCTCCTCCTCGATATGAGCGGCAGCATCACTGAAAACACAGCGAGCGGAAAATGGCGGATTGCACGCGAGGCAGCGGACGACCTGTTGGCGGAGACGCCGAGCGAGGCGCCGATTGCCATGGTGGCTTTTTCGCGCAAGGTTAGCGACGTATTCGATTTTTCCGAAGGCCGGCCCGCAATTGCTAAGTGGCTGAAAACAGGTCCGGGCGGGCGGCCACACCTTCAAAGCTCGAGGGGAACAGCGCTGTTCGACGCCATTCTTGAGGGCTTGAAGTTATTGCAGCCAGCCCAACCCGGCGACGCGGTCTACGCGATTACCGACGGCGGCGATAACGCGAGCCATGCGTCGGCAGACCGAACGGAGTCGGCCCTGCTTCAATCGGGCGTGCGGCTGTTTGCTTTCCTCTTCGCTGAGCATCTAGAGGTCCCGGTTGAGCAAGAGAGCAAGCGCTTCTTCCTGTCGATGGTAGCTGACACCGGTGGCTATGTGTCCGGCATTTCCCCACGGGAGTTAGGAGGGGAATCGTCTTGGCTCTACGACCATGTCTACAACGACGACAACCCCGAAAAAATCAAGTTCTTCGCACAGCGGCTCAACACTCAGGTCAATGGGTTGTGGACTCTAGAGCTTGCGGCTCCCCCCTCAAACAAAGCGAGCAAGGTGAAGTTGAGGATCGTTGGTGAAGAAGGAAAAATTATGAAGGACGTTGGCGTCAACTACTGCCGAGTATTACCCGCATTGAGATAGCGACCGCCAGCGAGTGACCCGCAGGGCTCCGCTCAACTAGCGAAAAATCGCCAGCACACTCACTAATCGGGCGTAACCTACGACCACTCGCAATGTGGCCGCACGGCTGGAGCCGCACGCTAGCGCTCCGCCTTCTCCATCACCTTGGCGTAAGTAGTCAGCGCCAGCAGCGGGAAGTACTGCCTGTAAAGGTGATACTTCAGATAGAACACGCGCGGGAATCCCGTGCCGGTGAAGAACGGCTCATCCCACGACCCATCTTTTTTCTGCGTGCGCAATAGATACGCGATGCCGCGCGCCACCGAATCGCTGCGCGTGTCGCCCGCAGCCAGCACTCCAAGAATCGCCCACGCCGTCTGCGAAGGCGTGCTCTCGCCCTGCCCGCGCAGGTTCGGATCGTCGTACGATCCCACGGTCTCGCCCCATCCGCCATCCGGATTCTGCATCATGCGCAGCCACTCCGCGCCCTGCTGAATACAGGGTTCGTGCAGATCGACGCCCATGGCGTCGAGCCCGCGCAGCACCAAGGCTGTACCGTAAACGTAATTCACGCCCCAGCGCCCGAACCAGCTGCCATCCGGTTCTTGTTCTTTCTTCACGAACTCAATCGCCCGCTGCACCGCCGGATGATTCTGGTCGTATCCGTAAGTCGCGAGCATTTCCAGAATGCGCCCCGTAATGTCGACCGTCGCGGGATCGAGCATGGCGTTGTGATCGGCGAACGGTATGTACTGGAACACCATCTTGTCGTTATCTTTGTCGAACGACGCCCAGCCGCCGTTCTTGCACTGCATCGAGAAAATCCAGTCAATCGCGCGCTGCACCGACTCGCGCTGGTAGCGCCCGTTCGGATGCTCCACCCGGCTCAGACCCAGGCAGACCATCGCGCTGTCGTCGACGTCGGGATAAAACTCGTTGTTGAACTCGAAATACCAGCCGCCCGGCTGCCCTTCTTTATTCTTCACTTTCCAGTCGCCGACGGTGCGCACCTGCTTCTGCAGAATCCAGTCGGCGCACTTCACCATCCGCGGATCGTTCGCCGGCACTCCCGCCTCGCCCAGCGCAAACATCGCATAAGCCGTGTCCCACACCGGCGACATGCAGGGCTGCATGCGGAACGTGTCGCCCTCTTCGATGCCGAGCTTTTCGAACTCATCCATCGCGCGAATCACCTGCGGATCGTCGAGCGAATATCCCAGGCAGCGCAGCGCGATGATCGCATTCATCATCGAGGGATAAATCGCGCCCAGCCCGTCCGACATCTCGAAGCGCTCGAGCATCCACTTCTCCGCGCTCTTCAATGCCACCGAGCGCAGCGGGCGCACGTGCACGCGCTCAAACCAGTGCGTCATGCGGTCGAGCACGAGAAAGAAATTCCGCCAGGAAATCAGTTTCTTCGCCCAGTGCAGGTGCATGCGCGACTTCTGCATGCCGCCGACGAATAATTCCTCGACGCCCATCTCGCGGGGAATTTTCTTGAATGGCTTCTTGGCGTACGCAATCGACAGCGGTACCAGGATGGCACGCGACCACGACGAAATTTCGTAGATATTGAACCAGAACCAGTTCGGAAACAGCACAATTTCCGGAGGAATCGCCGGCACCGCGTCGTAGTCGTACTGCCCGAAGAAACAAAGATAGATCTTGGTGAATGTATTGACTTCGGTGACCCCGCCCATCTCCAGAATCTTTTTGCGCGCCCGCTCCAGCACCGGATGGTCGGCCGCGTATCCCGCCAGTTTCAACCCGAAATAAGCCTTTACCGACGCGCTGACGTTCGACGGTCCCGCGGCGTAGATGCTCCAGCCGCCGTCTTCGTTCTGATGCCGCACAATCCAGTTCGCAGCTTTCTGAAAACGCTCGGCGTTGCCGGTTCCAAGCAGCGTGTGCAGCAGAACGTAATCCGACTCGAGCGTAGTGTCGGCCTCAAGTTCGCCGCACCAGTACCCTTCTTCATGCTGCTCGGAAAACAGAAACTTGCGCGCCGCCGCGACCGCCGCGCCCACACGGCTGCCCAGTTCCTCAATCTTTCCGAAGCGAAGCTGTGGGTTCGTACCAATCGGCGGGGAAACAACGTTGGAATCGGGGGAGTTAGTGTCCATTCAATGTCACCTACAGTAGTTCTTGCCGTAGAGACGTTGCTTGCAACGTCTCTCTCACCACGAGCAATGGAGATCGTCGCGCGAGATCTCCGTTTGTACACAACCGTGTCAATTGCCGGCTCCGCCTCACCGCCGGCAGAGACGTTGCAAGCAACGTCTCTACGAATTAATCTGCGCTGGCGCTCGCCGGAGCCGCCGCGATCGCCTCCACAATCTCCGGAGGCAGCCCGAAGCGCACATTCTCCGGCATCACTTCCAGTTCCTGCACGTTGTTGAATCCCTTGCTGCGCAGGAACGTCACCGTCTCTTCCACCAGGTGCTCCGGCGCCGAAGCTCCCGCCGTGAGCGCAATCGTCTTCACGCCCTTGAGCCACTCCGTTTCAATGTCGTTGCAGCTATCGATGAGATGCGCGTTGGTCGCCATGTTCCGCGCCACTTCCACCAGCCGGTTCGAGTTCGAACTGTTCTCCGACCCCACCACCAGCAGCAAGTCGGCCTCAGACGCAACCTGCTTCACCGCAACCTGCCGGTTCTCCGTCGCATAGCAGATATCCTGCGCCGCCGGCCCCTTGATATTCGGAAATTTCAGCTTCAGCGCCGCGATAATGTCTTTCGTCTCTTCCAGGCTGAGGGTGGTCTGCGTCAGATACGCCACGCGATTCGGGTCCGGCACGGTCAACGACGCGACCTGCTCGGGCGATCCCACCACCTGCGTCACCAGCGGAGCCTCGCCCAAAGTTCCAATCACCTCGTCGTGATCCTTATGCCCGATCAAAATCAGCGAATAGCCTTCCTTGGCGAACTTCACCGCTTCGACGTGAACCTTGGTCACCAGCGGACAAGTCGCATCGATCACGCGCAGCCCACGCCGCTGGCTGTGCTCGCGCACCTCCGGCGAAACTCCGTGCGCGCTGTAAATAATGCGCTCGCCGTTCGGCACCTCGTCCTCGCTGTCGACAAAGATCGCGCCCTTGCCCCGCAGCTCCTCGACCACAAAGCTGTTGTGGACAATTTCTTTGCGCACATAGATCGGCGGCCCAAACGCCTCCAGCGCGATGCGCACTACATCAATGGCCCGCACCACCCCCGCGCAAAATCCGCGCGGCTTGAGCAGCAATAAAGTCTTTTCCTCAGAATGAGTCACGTGTCAGTCCAGCTCCTGAATAAGCTTGTGTAGGGATGGACGCCCTCGTCCGTCCTGACGAGCAAAGGTCGTCATAAGCAGCTTCCCTGCTGTTTCCAGTTTCTAGTTTCCGGTTTCCAGATATCCAGCTTCCCTGCTCTGGATAAATCCCGACGGCTCTTTAAGATGCAAAACCACCCCAAAAGCCGCATTTTCAGCCTACACCAAGCCCCTTATGCCGATACTAATAAACTACCGGAAAGTGCCCGAATGGTCAACGTAAGCCCAAGAAAGCGCTGGAATTAGCAGCGAATGGCGGCATTCCAGCCCCGGCAGGAGGAACCCGCCGTGTTACCCCGCATAGCACCGTCGTGCCAATCGTTCCCCCTGCCCGTGCCATTGTCGCCAAACCCGATCGGGAGCAACATTATTCGCGTCGACCCGCGAAACCCTAATCAGCGATCCGACAATGCTCGAACTCAAGCTCAAAACGACCAGCGGAACCTTCCCAAGCAGCCGCAGCGCGGTCGAGCAAAAACAGCCCCGCAAACAGCTCCTCGCTCTCGCCCTGCTGCTGGTGACCTTCGGCGCCCTGATCGCCAAGGATCACGACTTCTGGTTCGGATCCGACGATTCCGATTCCGATGTGATCAACTCTGGGGTTGCCCAGGCAACTCCGGCGCAACCACTTCCGTCCACCGCGAAGAATGCCACCACAGCTTCGGCCGCTCCCGTTTCGTCCCTGAAGAAGCAAACCAAGACCCAGACCGCATCGGCGCAAGCCGCTGCGACGCCAACCGATGACTCCGGCGCAGTCTCAACCGAGCGCACCGCGCTGCCGCCGCTCGACGTCGAAGTGGTCGCCGGCGACAGGCACAGCAAGCTTCACCCCGGCAGCAACACCACGAATCTTGAAATCGCCAACGGACAGACCGCCAGCCCGGCCGTCGCCGCTCCGGCAACCAATGCCGCCGAGCGCGAGGCCATCTCCACCACTGTGCAAGCCACCGACGGCTCGAGCGCCGGATCGTACCCGATGCTGGCGAAGCAAATGAAGGTGGAAGGTTCGGTCGTGCTGCAGGCCATCATCGGCGCCGACGGCAACATTCAGGACCTGCGCGTCATCACCGGTCCCGCGATTCTGACCTCAGCCGCCCAGCAGGCCGTCCGCCAGTGGCGCTTCAAGCCTTACATGCAGAATGGCCAGCCCGTAGAAACCAAGGCCCGCATCACCGTAAACTTCACCATCCACGTCGGCGACAATTCCCCAAAAATCAGCTAACGGAAGTTTAGGCAGAAGAGATTTATGTGGGGACAGCCGCCCTCGGCACGGACAGCCGAGGGCGGCTGTCCCACATAATCCTTACCCAATCCCTACCCATTCGCCTTGATCATCTGCTCTGCGTGCTTCCTTGAAGTCTCAGTCAGCTTCGCCCCGCTCAGCATGCGCGCGACTTCCTCGGTGCGCTCCTCGCCGGTCACGCAGCGAATGCTGGTCCGCGTGCGCCCGCCCGATTCCTTCTTCTCGATCACATAGTGCCGGTCGCCGAACGTGGCAATCTGTGGCAAATGCGTAACGCACAAAACCTGATTCCCCCGCGCCAAAGCCTTCAGCTTCTTTCCCACGGACTCGGCAGCGCGCCCACCAATCCCAGTATCGATCTCATCAAAAACCAAAGTCCGCTGGGTGCCCCACCCTGGTCGCGCCTTTTGCGACAGGGTGGGGGTTTTGAATTCCCGACCCGCCCTTTTCGGTCCAGAAGATTCCACGCTAACTTTCAGCGCCAGCATCACCCGCGACAATTCCCCGCCCGAAGCAATATCCTCCAACCGCCGCAACGGCTCACCTGGATTGGTCGAGATCATGTACACTACCGCATCGATCCCCGTCCCGTTCCAATTGGCTTCTTCCTCCGACGATGTGACCTCGATGCGAAACGCCGACTTCATCGCCAGATCGTTGATCTCCGCCTCGACCAGCTTCTCTAACTTCCGGGCGGATTCCTGCCGCTTCTTCGACAAAGCCCACGCCAGCCGCAAATATTCGTCCGCCGCCTTGCTCAGCTCGGCGCGCAACGCGCGCAGAATCTCGTCCTTGTTCTCAACTTCCGACAATTTGCGCGAAACCTCAGCCCCAAACTGAATCGCATCTTCCAGAGTCGGCCCATACTTCCGCTTCAGCCGGTCCAGCAACGCCAGCCGCTCTTCGACCTGCGCCAAGTGTTCCGGCGAGGCGTGAATTCCTCCGGCATAATCGCGCACCGTCGCGCCCACATCCTCGACGCTGATGCGCGCTGTCTCCAGCGCCGACAACGCCTCGTGAAACTTCGGCTCGTAGCGCGCCAGCTCTTCAACCTGCTTCTGCGCCGCGCGCAGCGAAGACGTGGTCGAACCGTTGCCCTCATATAGCAGGTCAAACGCGTTCATGGCCGCGTTGTAGATTTTCTCCGCGTTCGCGAGGACGCGCTTCTCCGTCTCCAGCCGCTCATCTTCTCCGCTCTCGAGCCGCGCCTCTTCAATCTCGCGCTTCTGAAAAATCCACAGATCCACCAGCCGCAGCCGGTCCTGCTCGCCGCGTTCCAGTTCGTCAATGCGCCCGCGAATTTCCTTCCACACGCCAAACGCAGCCTCGACCGGATCGAGCACACTCGCAGCAAACGTATCCAGCAGTCCCAGCCGCGCCGGGCCGTCGAACGAAAGAATCGATTCATTCTGCGCGTGGATCGTCGCCAGATGCGGCGCCAGCAGCCGCAGCACCGCGACCGTCGCCGGCTGATTGTTGACGAACACGCGCCCCTTGCCGCCGGCCGCAATCTCGCGCCGTAGAATCAAAGAACCGTCGTCGTCCGCCTTACCGAGCCCGTTGGCTTCGAGAATCTTTTCCAGCGCCTTCGCCGCCGCGCCCTCCGCCTCGATCACCGCCGAAATCACCGCCCGCTCCGCGCCCGTGCGGATCACCTCGCTCGACGCCTTCTCGCCCAACAGCAGCGCCAGCGCATCGATCAGGATCGACTTCCCCGCCCCGGTCTCGCCCGTGAGCAGGTTCAACCCCGGCCCAAACTCCACCGCTAGGTTATCGATCACCGCGTAGTTCTCCAGCCGCACTTCAATCAGCACAGAGCCGCCCAATCACAAGATTTTGCGCAGCATACCACGAAACGCTAAGCCGCAAAGCGACGCTAGAATAAAGCCCACGGCGCGAGCCGTGGGACATCGGTGAACGAAGATGAACCAGCCCCGAAGGGGCGAAAGAAATATTCATCCACGGCCTCAATCGATGCAGACGGCATTTCCGGGTTGTTCGTTGGGTCGTTGTGCCTTTCTTACGCCCCGCTGGGGCTGGTTCATCGACCGACGGCTCTACCCACGGCTGGCGCCGTGGGCTCTATTCTGTCGCCGCTTCGCGGCTCAAACGCGGCAACTCCACCCACCCCACCCCTTTCGCTTACAATGGACTGTTCCCGACTGAACCGAACCACCGTAAACCATCATCTAATCGAACTTTGTGGCCATCGCCGGACAATACGCCATCGACACCGATTCCCGCACCATCCCCTCCACCATGCAGGCCGCCGTCTACCGCGGCGTCAATGACGTCCGCCTGGAAACTGTCCCCGTGCCCACGATCGGCCCGGGAGAAATGCTGATCCGCGTCCACTCCTGCGGAGTCTGCGGCACCGACCTCAAGAAAATCTCGACCGGCTCGCACTCCGCCCCGCGCGTCTTCGGACACGAAACCTCGGGGGTGGTCGCCGCCATCGGCGATAAAGTCCAGAATTACCGGCTGGGCGACCGCGTCATGGTCTTCCACCACATCCCCTGCCGCGACTGTTTCTATTGCCAGAACAAAACCTTCGCCCAGTGTCCGACCTACAAGAAAGTTGGCTGCACCGCTGGGTTCGAGCCCTCCGGCGGCGGCTTCGCCGAGTACGTCCGCGTCATGGACTGGATCGTCCAGCACGGCACCGTCCGCATCCCCGATGGCGTTTCGTTCGAGCAGGCCTGCTTCGTCGAGCCGGTCAACACCTGCATGAAGGGCATAGAGGCACTGCACCTGCACCGCGGTGAGACGGTCCTCACGATTGGGCAGGGCCCTATTGGCATCATATTGAGCGTATTGGCCCGCCGGAAGGGGGCCACGCTGGTCACTTCCGATTTGTACCCCGAGAGGCTTAGAATAGGAGTAAGTTTCGGGCTTGAGCAGACAATCGATGCATCGCGGGGGAACGTGGTCGAACGCGTGCGCGAGTTAACCGACGGCCGGGGCGCCGACGCCGTAATTCTCGCCGTCGGCGGCAACGCCCTGATTCGCACCGCCATGGACGCGACGCGCCCCGGCGGTCGCATATTGCTCTTTGCCCAGACGCAGCACGGGGAGGCCGTGATCGATCCGGCTGCCATCTGCGTCGACGAGAAAACGTTGCTCGGGTCCTATAGCGCCTCGGTCGACTTGCAGGAAGAGTCGGTCAATTTTGTCATGAACGGCGAAATGGATCTCGAGCGCCTGGTCAGCCATCGCTTCCCGCTCGCCGCGAGCCCCGAAGCGCTCGACCTGGCCGCGCATCCGCAGCCCGCGTCGATGAAAGTTTTGATTCAACCCGGCAGCAACTGGGCCGGGTAGTGGTAGAGCGGCGCTTTAGCGCCGCGTTAGGCGAAGAAGAGTTTTGGGCTTTAGCCCCGGTGGGCCGCAGTAATTGGGAAGGAATCCGCAGTGAATGGAAAAATGACCGCCGCCGTCCTGTACGGCAAAGAAGATCTTAAAATTGAAAGAGTTCCCATCCCTCGCGTCGGCGACGGCGAGGTGCTGGTGAAGGTCCAGGTCGCCCTTACCTGCGGCACCGACCTGAAAGTGTTCCAGCGCGGCTACCACGCGCGCATGATCGTACCGCCTGCGCTGTTCGGCCACGAACTCGCCGGAGTCATCGAAGAAGTCGGGGCCGGGGTCAACGGGTTCAAGAGAGGCATGCGCGTGGTCGCGCTCAACTCCGCGCCCTGCCAGATGTGTTTCTACTGCTCCAAACATCAGGAAAATCTGTGCGAAGATCTGCTCTTCAACAACGGCGCCTACGCCGAATACATCCGCGTGCCGCGGCGCATCGTTGAAGCCAACATGTTGACCATCCCGGACAACGTCAGCTTCGAAGATGCTGCCATGACCGAGCCGCTGGCTTGCGTGTTGCGGGGCTTGCACGAAACCAGAGTCGAGATCGGCGAAACCGTCGTGATCCTCGGCGGTGGGCCCATCGGCCTCATGTTCGTCCAAGTTGCACGCGCCATCGGCTGCAATGTGATCTCCGTGGTCAAGCGCGACAGCCAGGTGATCGCAGCCAAGCAAATGGGCGCGCACGAGATCGTGCAAACCACAAAAGTTCCGGACGTCCTCGAAGCCGTTCGCGCGCTCACCGCGCAGAAGCGCGGCTGCGACGTGGTCATCGAAGCCGTGGGCAAGCCCGAAGCCTGGGAGTGGGCCATCGAAATGGTGCGCAAAGGCGGCACCGTCAACTTTTTCGGCGGCTGTGCCAGCGGGACCAAAGTGCAGCTCGATACCAACCGTCTGCATTATTCCGAAATCACGCTGAAGGCCACGTTCCATCACACGCCGGAAACCGTGCGCCGCGCCTTCGGCCTGATCGCCGCCAAGAAAATTCGTCCCACGGACTACATCACCGGGGAGGCGCCATTGTCGCGCCTGCAGCAGGTTCTGCGCCACATGCTGAACCGCGGCGGCGACATCAAAACCGCTATCATCCCCGGGCACTGAGGCTTTTAACCGACCGCTTTTGGGTGTCGCAGCGCTTCAGCGCTGCGACAAGGCTGGTCATCCTGAGCGAAGTAAGTGGTTCGCGAAAGCGAACCGTTTACGCAGTCGAAGGACCCCTAACCTGCCGGCATCGCCGCAGGCGCGTCAGGGACTTCCCACGATGCTCTCAACCGGCCGTGTACGTACAACCGAACTAGAATGACGACGAGCACCACCGCCAACCCGCCCGCCCCCGCAGCCCCCGGCTGGGGCCGCCTCCCCGCCGCCTACGCGATCCCCGCCACGGCACCCACGCTCATCGAAGCCCGCGAATACTGCGCCCACCTGGCCCGCACCCACTACGAAAATTTCTCCGTAGCCACCTGGTTTCTCCCCCGCCGCCTGCGCCAGCATTTTTTCAACGTCTACGCCTACTGCCGCATCTCCGACGATCTCGGCGACGAAGTCGGCGATGCCGCAGCCTCGCTCGCCCTGCTCGATCAATGGCAATCCGAACTCGACGCCTGCTACAGTGGCGCTCCGAAACATCCCGTCTTCGTCGCGCTAGCCGAGACTGTCCGCGAATTCGACATCCCGAAGCACGAATTCTCCGACCTGCTGATCGCCTTCAGGCAAGACCAGACCGTCACCCGTTTCGAGACTTTCGACGACGTTCTCGCCTACTGCCGCTACTCGGCGAACCCGGTCGGCCATCTTGTGCTCTACCTCTGCGGATACCGCGACCCCGAGCGCCAGCAGCTTTCCGACTTCACCTGCACCGCTCTGCAGCTCGCCAATTTCTGGCAGGATATAACCCGCGATTACGCCAAGGGACGCATCTATCTCCCGCTCGAAGACCTTCGCCGATTCAGCGTCACCGAAGACGACATCACATGCAGTCGCAACACGCCGGCCTTTCGCGCGCTGATGAGATTCGAAGTCAACCGCGCCCGCGAATGGTTTCGTCGTGGACTCCCGCTGATCGGCAAAGTCGATCGCGAACTCGCCGTCGACCTCGATCTGTTCAGCCGCGGCGGCCAGGAAATCCTGCGCGCCATCGAAAATCAGAATTACGCCGTGCTCGGCAACCGCCCCGCCATCTCGAAACCGCGCAAGTTAGTCTTAGTTGCCCGCGCTGCAATCGGCAAACTTTTTTCGGGATCCACCAATGCTGCTTCCGGTGGAACGACTGCAGCAGGAGCCGAACAAGTCCGACCACGATCTGGAAACCAAAGCGGGGTGAACCAGCTGTGACCGCCGGTGCCCAGCCTGCCATCGCACCCTGGACGCCCGCCGCGCCCCAGCTCGTCATGGCGTACTCCGTCTGTCGCGGCATCACCCGTACGGCGGCCAAGAATTTCTACTACGCTTTTCTCGTCCTGCCGCGCCGCAAGCGCGAAGCGCTCTGCGCCGTCTACGCCTTCATGCGCCGCTGCGACGACATCGCCGACGACGATTCCCTCAGCCTCCCCGACCGCCGCCAGAAACTCGAGACCTGGCTCGACGCGCTGCACCGCGCCCAGCAGGGCCATCCCACCGACGACGCCATTCTGCTCGCGCTCATCGACACGCAGCGCCGCCACGCCATCCCAGCCGGCCTGCTCGACGAACTCGCGCACGGCACCGCCATGGATATCGAACCATCGCATGAAGAGCAGTCGCGCGGAGACGGATCGCACGGAGAAAGAGAAGAATTTTCTGACGCTGCGCCGGCCGCGCCCGGCCTCACCGTGCGTTACCAAACCTTCGAAGATCTGCGCCTCTACTGTTATCGCGTCGCCTCGGTCGTAGGCCTGGTCTGCATTCACGTCTTTGGATATCGCGATCCCGAAGCCGAGCCCCTAGCCGAAAACTGCGGCCTCGCTTTTCAGCTCACCAACATCATTCGCGACGTCAAAGAAGACGCCGCCGTCGGCCGCGTCTATCTTCCCGAAGAAGACCTGGCGAAGTTCAACCTGTCGGCGCAAGACCTTCTCGCCACGCCCGATCCCTCACGCCTGCGGTCGCTGCTCGCCCTCGAAGCTGATCGCGCCCGCGAGTTCTACGCCGCTGGAGACGCGCTCATCCCCTACGTCTCCGAAGACAGCCAGCCCGCGCTCTGGGTGCTGATCAACATTTACCGCCGCCTGCTGGAAAAAATCACCGAGAAGCAATATGACGTTTTCACCGCGAAAGTCTCGCTGAGCCGTTGGGAAAAACTAAGCATCCTCGGGAAAGGCTTCCTGAAGCGCGTCACCTGAAACCCAACATTGTCATCCTGAGCGAACTATAGGGATTGTCATCCTGAGCGAGGACCGCTCTCTGCGCCCCGCGCAGAGAGCAACCGCAGTCGAAGGACCCCGTGCAG
>Ga0074044_10000907_pt1 | contig 27389 bp, 26 predicted proteins | sample BogForMeECP23OM1_FD_94443 | JGI IMG/M metagenome (GOLD analysis project Ga0074044, IMG submission 94443) | Bog forest soil microbial communities from Calvert Island, British Columbia, Canada - Bog Forest MetaG ECP23OM1 | ecosystem: Environmental > Terrestrial > Soil > Wetlands ... | reverse complement strand
CAAATGCGGGATTCTCGGATAAAAAGCCGTAGCCGGGATGAATGGCGTCAACTCCCTTTTCCTTGGCCAACGCGACGATGCCGGCGATATCGAGGTACGCCACCACCGGTCCCTTGCCGGCGCCAACCTGGTAGGCTTCATCGGCTTTGAAGCGGTGCAAGGCCAGGCGGTCTTCCTGCGAATAGATTCCCACCGTGCGCAGGCCGAGCTCGTTCGCGGCGCGGAAAATCCGTATAGCGATTTCGCTGCGATTGGCGGCGAGCAATTTTCGGATGGGCTTGTTCTTCTTCATTCCTGAGCCGGTAAGAAGGGTACGCGAAACTTTACATTGTTTCACGCGGACGCGGCGAGACTGGAGCACTTTTTTCGATACACGGGACAAACAATTTGGATGCGGATAGCGGGAGACCGAAAACGCGCTAGGGCTTTAGCAGCGGTTGCGCGTAGCGAATAGGGACGCCGAAGTTGGAGCCGCCGAAGCCCCTAACGATGGCAAACGTGACGCCAATCACCTCGCCGTCGCGGTTGATCAGCGGCCCACCGGAGCCGCCGGAAGTGGTTTGTGCGTCGTAGACAATTTTATCCGGCAAAATGTCGCCGATATGTCCCTGCGTCACAAGCGGGCGGATCAGTTTGCGCTGCTCGAGCTCATCGACAATTTTTTTCGGATCGCCGCCGCTTATCCTGACGATGTCTTTTACGGTGTCCTCTCCCGCGCGAGCAAGGATGGCGCTGATTCCGGTGGCGTAGCCGAGTGAGATCAACGGCTGGCCGCTGACCGCGGCTTCTTTGCGGCCATCCATTTTTAGAACGGGACGTTTCAGCGAGGAAAGATCGCCACGGAGAACGGCTAGGTCGGCTTCGTCGGAGATCTGGGAAATATTCAAAGGAATGCCTGCTGCCGCTTCGGGGAAATAGGCGGTCATTTCAGCGATAGTGGGCTGCAATCCTTGCTGAGAGGCGGCGCCGAGTTCTTCATTCTTCCACCAGGGCTGAGCGACATGATGGTTGGTGAGGACTTCGTTCTGGCCGACAATGAAACCGGTGCCGAAGAAATCTTCACGAACTTCGGGGGCGCGGCCCTCGAGGCTGTAGACCACGTTGCCGTCGCTATCCTTGAGGGGCTGGCCGTCGGGATTGATCGCGCCGTAACGCAGAGGTCGATGAGAGGCCTGGTCGAGAAAGGAAACCGAGACGTGAAGCAGGCAGACGCTGGGAGCGTTGGCACGAATGACGCCTTCGGCGGCGTCGGATTGCGTCTCCACTTTTTTCAGCCGGCTCGTGGTTTCGTCCAACTGTTTGCGCAGTCCGGAGACTTCACTCGCGTCCGCGGCGGAAAGCTTCTGGCGAAGATCGTCGGTCTGTTTTTGGAGCAGCTGTTTCTGCTCGGTGATGTCCGACTGCTGGAGGTCTTCGCGCGCTTTGTTCGCTTCCGCGACCAAAGCTTCTTCCGTGTGCACCCCGTGCTCGAGCTGTGCGATCACGGAATAGGCGCGACGAGTTTCCTTGTCGGCGCGACGAGTGAAGAGTAGAAAAATGACGGAGATGAGCGCGGCAACAGCAAGCAGAGCGGAGACGCCAATTTTCAGCGCGCGGCCGGTAGAGAACGCGTCGCGGGTCATTTTTTCTGTAACGGCAAGGGCTTGAAAGGCGGTGTGTGCGATCTCCTGGCCTTCCTCGGCGATGCGGGACTTCAGCTGTAATTCTTCGAAGGCATGCTTGTCGCGCAATTGCACACGCACCCGGGCAAGCAGTTCAGCGGGCTCCCAGGGAGGCGACATCACATCATCGGCGCCCAAATCCAGAGCCCGCGCACGCACGGCACCGCCGCCGCTCGCGAAGAGAATCACGCGCGTGTTGGCGGTGGATCCCAGCCCTTTGATTTCCGCGAGAGAATTGCAACAGAGGACGTCGGCCAAGTCCGCGGAAAGCAGGAACACATCGACGGTGCCGGTCTGGACGATGCGGAAGCCTTCCTCCTGCGATGGCGCAGAGGAAACATCATAGCCTGCGGAGCGGAGCACGTCCTGGAGTTGCTGACGGAGCGCGTCGTCAGGTTCGACAATCAGTATGTTTGGATTTTTGTTCGGCAAGTTTGGTGGTTTCCCTGGCAGCGACCCTAGCAGCCGGTCCCGCCTCGTACCTTTGACGCTGTGCGCTTCCAAGTGGCTACAAGGAATCTACATAGTATCTGGAAATCGAAGTAGACGCATGTATGTGGCGCCCTCGGCGAGGCCGAGTGAACGCGGTTCAAAGGACGTATGCACTGGAAAAGGTCGAAAACGAGGGAGAAAGTAATTCTGCGTGCCCCGAGGCCGGGAAGAAGCTGCAGAGCCGGTTTTCAGTACTTGCGGAGCACGCCGATGACACGGCCCTGTATCTTAAGGTCGTTTGCAGCGACCATGATCGGGGCCATTTCCGAATTCGCGGGCTGGAGGCGGATTTTCCCGGCTCCTTCGCGGTAGAACCTTTTGAGGGTGGCTTCCTCGCCGCCAATGAGCGCCACGACAATGTCGCCCGCATTAGCCACCTGCGTCTGTTCGCAAACCACGTAATCGCCATCCATGATGTGATCTTCAATCATGGAACTGCCTTTCACCTGGAGTACGAAGGAGTTGCCGCCGCGAGCAAAATCGCCGAGCGATAGCGTCTCGCGTTCTTCGACGGCCTCGAGCGGGCGGCCCGCCGCGATGCGGCCCACGAGCGGCAATTCCTGAATTTTTCTGTCGCTGATCTGTTCCTTCACCGGCTTCGGCAACTGGAGAATTTCGATGGAACGGCTCTGGTTGTAGCCACGACGGATGAAGCCTTTTTTCTCGAGCGTAGTGATGTGCTTGTGAACGGTGGCGAGCGAGGTCAGCTTCAGGCCCTTGCCGATCTCTTCAAAGCTGGGGGCGTACCCATGCTTGTTGTCAAAGGAAACCAGATAATCCAGAACTTCTTTTTGGCGCTTTGTCAGGGCCACGGCTCGCCTCCACAGAAACTTTTGAAGCGCTCTTACTTTAGGCGAAAAGAAAGCGAACGTCAAGCGACAAGTTGCCTTCGTGTTAGTTTTGCTTCTCTATGGCAGCACTTCTGGAAATGATATATACACGAGCGATAGACAAATTTTCAGGCGGCTTGCAATGGTGGTCTACAAATGAACGCGTTTGCCAATAGAGAATCCCTCCCCGCCGTAACTGCTGCCGGCGTTGTTGCGATCATTTTCAGCGCGCTGGGTGTGCTGCTTGGTTTGTTGGTTGAGGTCTCGATGGTGGTCGCACCTAGGTTGCAAACATCGGAGGGAGCGCCAGGCATTCCTCCCGGTACGCTCGCAGCGGTGGAAATTTTCTGGCTTTTCGGAATAGCCGTTTCGGTTTTCGGTCTCTTCGCGGGCATCGGCGTCCTTCGGCGACGCAATTGGGCCCGGATCACGATGCTCGTCTGGGGCGGTATCATGGCCGTGCTTTCGGCGGTCTCGATACCTGTCATGCTCATTGTCTTTCATTCACTCCCCTCCGCCCTGCCCAACGGCGCGGAAGCTGAGCCTTTCATGGGTTTCCTGAAAGTGTTTATGCTTTTTTTCTACGGGATCCCTCTTGGGATCGGAATTTGGTGGCTAGTGCTCTTCACGCGTCCACGGGTTTCTGCGGCCTTTACGGCTCCGGCAGAGGCATTGGCCCCTCATCCACCCACGACCATGGACGTTACCGGGTTCCCTTTGCCTGCACCCACGCCTGCAGCTTCAATGGCGCCTAAGCCTTCTTGCCCACTACCCCTTGCGATCGTGGCAGGCTTCTTGATCTTCGGAGCAGTTTGCATTGTATTCTTCGCAATCGCCCCTCTTCCCTCAGATATTCCCTTTTTCGTTTTTGGACAGGCATTTGGGCACGGAGCCGGGAGAATTATCTTGCTCCTTTTCGGACTAATATCGGGTGTCACTGGAGTCGGGATCTTCAAGCTCAAGCCATGGGCGTTATACACTCAGATCGTTTTTCAATGCATCGGCCTTTTGAATTGTTTGGTGACGCTCTTCTCCCCAAGTTACGTGCCAACGATGCGCGCAGCGATGGAGAAAATGTATTCTCAAAATCCTGCCTTTACCGGGGACAGTCCCTTTCTCTCCGACACCTATTTCCGATCAAGTATGATCTTCGCGGCGGTTTTAGTTGGCGCGGTACTTGTTGTTCTATTGTGGCAGCGTTCCCGGTTTCTCGATCAAGCAGCAGTGGCGGCCGCTGCGAAGCCTTGACGCTCGCAAGTTCCGCGCAACCTCCGGGCCATTCCCCAGAGTCTTTTCTCTAACGACACATTCGTGCGCGGCGGCCACTCTCCCTTCCTCGCGTGGGCTGGTGTGGTATTCTCTTGCTGTCGGGTACGGGGGTCGGATAGAGCATCCAACCTGCTTATCGCGCCGCCCATCTAACAAATTGAGCCACACTCCCTCGGGGAATTCGTTTGGGAGTTCAGACACAGCGGAGCCTTGGTCACTATGTCAACTTTGATTGAAACGCCGCCGGTAAAACACAAGCGCGAAGTGATAGATCGCGCGGTCATTCGCTTCGCCGGCGACTCGGGCGACGGGATGCAAATTACCGGGAGCCAGTTCACCAATACGGTGGCGCTCTACGGCAATGATATCGCCACATTTCCGGATTTTCCCGCGGAGATTCGCGCCCCTGCCGGCACGCTGCCCGGCGTCAGCGGTTACCAGTTGCATTTTTCTTCGAGCGACGTGTATACGCCTGGCGACAGCGTCGATGTTCTGATCGCCATGAATCCCGCGGCGCTGAAGATGAATGTCGCGGACCTCAAGGCCAATGGGATACTGATCGTAAATTCCGATGCGTTCACGGAAAACGATTTGCGCAAGGCGCAGTCGAAGACCAATCCGCTCGAGGACCATTCGCTCGACAAATACCGGCTTTTTTCGGTGGAGCTGGAGCGGCTAACGAAAGTAGCGCTCGAGCATCTCGGCATAGATGCTAAATCCATCAGCCGCTGCAAGAACTTTTTCGCGCTGGGCATGTGCTATTGGCTCTACAACCGCTCGATGGAGCCGACGGTTCGCTGGATTGACGCGAAATTCAAGAATAAGCCGCTACTCGTGGAAGCCAACAAGCTCGCGATGAAGGCCGGTTACTCGTATTGCGAGGCTACAGAGGCATTCCAGATCAGTTACGAGATTCCGCCGGCGCAGCTAGCGCCAGGCTTTTACCGCAACCTGAGCGGGAATCAGGCGCTCGCGCTGGGCTTCGTCACTGCGTCGCAGAAATCGGGCCTGCCGCTGTTCCAAGGTAGTTACCCCATTACGCCCGCGTCGGACATTCTTCACGAGCTTTCGCAATACAAAGACTTCGGCGTAATGACATTCCAGGCCGAAGACGAAATCGCAGCGATCACCAGCGCGATTGGCGCGGCTTACGCAGGCGCGCTGGCCATCACAACAACGTCTGGGCCAGGCATGGCACTGAAGACGGAAGCCCTGGGACTCGCGGTCGCCGTTGAAATTCCGCTGGTCATTTGCGATATTCAGCGCGGTGGACCTTCCACGGGGTTGCCGACAAAGACGGAGCAAGCGGATCTCTTGCAAGCGCTCTTTGGGCGAAACTCTGAGGCGCCAATTCCTATTATTGCTGCGTCGACTCCCAGCGATTGCTTCTGGGCGGCACTCGAAGCTAGCCGCATTGCGGTCAAATACATGATTCCCGTCATCATTCTCTCGGACGGCTATCTGGCAAATGGTGCCGAGCCGTGGAAGATTCCGAACGTCGATGATATTCCGGCATTCCCGGTGAAATTTGCAACGGAAGCCAACGGCCCAAACGGGTATCTGCCTTACAAGCGCGATCCGCAAACACTTGCGCGTCCGTGGGCGGTTCCCGGCACTGCGGGGCTCGAGCATAGAGTCGGCGGCCTCGAAAAGCAGGACGTTACGGGCAACATCAACTACGAGCCGCTCAATCACGAAAACATGGTGCGCATCCGTGCGGCAAAAGTTGCGGGTATCGTGCAAGAGATTCCGGATGTGGTTCCCGCAGGCGATCCCGAAGGTGATTTGTTGATTGTCGCGTGGGGCTCAACGCACGGGGCCATTACGGCGGCGTTGAAAGCACAGCGCGCACAGGGCCGCAGGATTGGGCACGTTCATCTGCGCTATCTCAATCCGCTGCCGGCGAACCTCGGCGAGGTACTCCAACGCTACAAGACAGTTCTTGTGCCCGAACTGAACATGGGCCAGCTTCTTTGGGTGTTGCGCGCAAAATATCTCGTGGACGCTATCGGCCTCAACAAGATTCAAGGCCGGCCGTTCAAGCAGGCTGAAGTCGAGCAAAAGATTGAAGAGATTCTTGGGGAGAATTCCTGATGAGCACCGCCACGCTGCCGCCAATCACGCCTCTCACCAAGAAAGATTTTCAGACCGACCAGGAAGTCCGCTGGTGCCCCGGTTGCGGAGACTACGCGATTCTTTCCGCGGTTCAGTCGGTTTTTCCTGAACTCGGAATCAAACGAGAGAATTTTGTCGTGGTCTCCGGCATCGGCTGCTCGAGCCGTTTCCCGTATTACATGAACACGTTCGGGTTTCATACCATTCACGGGCGCGCACCCGCAGTTGCTACGGGGATCAAGGCGATTCGTCCGGACCTCGAAGTTTGGGTCGCCACTGGTGATGGCGATGCACTCTCCATCGGCGGCAATCATACGATTCACATGCTGCGCCGCAACGTGGGCCTAAAAGTTTTGCTGTTCAACAACCGCATCTACGGGCTGACGAAAGGCCAGTATTCGCCGACTTCCGAGATCGGCAAAAAAGCAAAGTCGACGCCCTTCGGTTCACTCGACCGACCGTTCAATCCAATCTCGCTCGCCATCGGAGCGGAGGCCACCTTCGTCGCTCGCTCGGTCGACGTTTTCCAGCAGCACCTCAAAGAAACGTTGAAACACGCCGCTGCGCACAAAGGTTCGGCGTTCGTCGAGATTCTGCAGAACTGCAATATCTTTAATGATGGCGCGTGGTTCAACCTCACCGAGCGCGACGCACGCAGCGAACACATCATTCAGTTGGAGCACGGCAAGCCTCTTGTTTTCGGCAAGAACCGCGACAAGGGCATCCGGCGGAAGACTGACGGCGACATTGAAGTCGTCCAACTTGGAAATGGCATCACGGAATCCGACCTCATCATCCATGACGCGCACCACCCGCGCGCCTCCTACGCTTTCCTGCTTTCCCACATGGAGCATCGTCCAGGCTTCCCCACGCCGATCGGCGTTCTTCGCGCGTGGGACGATCTTCCGCGCTATGAAGACGTCATGAACCAGCAGGTTAAAGACGTCATCGCCAAGCGCGGGCCCGGCGACCTCGCAAAACTTCTTCGCGCGGGCGACACCTGGGAAGTAAAGTAGCTCCTGCGAGCACAGCGCAAGTTCCCGGACTCAGAGAATGTAATCGGCACTACGGCTTCGCCGGTAGCTTCTCCCGAAAATAAGCGCATATCCCACTGACTGGGCATATCTCGCACTTCGGCTTGGTTCGCTTGCAAATCTCCGCTCCGTGACGCTTCAGCAATAGGTACGCCCTCTGCCTCGTGTCGAACGTTTCGGGGAGTTCCGCCGCCATTGCCTCTTGTGCGGCACGGTAGCCGGTCGCGTAGTTCTTGTCCTCATCACCAAATAGAATGCGTTGCGGCACGGCCACACAGGCCGAGGGAACCGCAGCTATCGGCGCCAACTCGGCAAACAAAAAAATCTTGTCCGCGCCTGGATCTCCAATGACCGGGAATTCCTTCAACGCCTTCTTCGCGAGGCGAATCCCTTTGCCCTCGCCATTCTTTCCTTCCTGCAGCAATTTCTCGAGCGACCACCTGAGATCGCCGCCGAGTTCTTCATTCACAATCTTTGCGATTGTCTTCAAACGCTCCGCGCGAAGCTCTGGCACAATTCCGCCAAGCCGCATCAACTTAGCCAGCTTCGCTTTTGGCGCGGCAAGAATCGCGTCCGTCTTTATTCCCACCTCGCGCTTTAGCGCTTCGTATCCCTTCGCGCACGAAGTGTCGGTTGCGGGATAGCCGCAGTTTACAGACAGGATCATTTCGTACGGATCGCTCGGCCCAACGGATGTCTGCTTGCCGTAGTGTTTCTCCAGCGCATCGAGGACCCCACGCAGCCTGCGCTTGGATTTCTGCATCTAAGCCTCCGCCGCCCGCATCACATTCACAGCCCAAAAAGCGTATGATTGGGTCCCGGCATTCCCCCAGAATCCTTGCTAGGAGAAATATCCATGAGCCCGAAAAATAACAAGCACGAAGCTTCCTACAATCAGCTCGAAGAGGGCACGCGACATGCCCGACCGATTCAACACCAGCATGCCCCCGAAATCCAGCCTTATGGAAAAATCGCCAAGCTGCCGATCGCTCTCGACGAGAAAGTGTGTGCCGGCAGTACCGAAAACCTCAACCAGCTTCTCGCGGATACGATGACGCTTCGCGATATGTACAAAAAGCATCATTGGCAGGTATCGGGAGCCACGTTCTACCAGTTGCATTTGCTCTTTGACAAGCATCACGGCGAGCAGGACGAGCTCGTGGACGAAATCGCCGAACGAATTCAGGTCCTCGGCGGCATCAGCCTGGCGATGGCGGCCGATGTTGCCGAAACAACGCTGATTCCCCGGCCGCCGCGTGGCCGCGAGGAAGCGCCGGTACAGATCTCGCGCCTCCTCGAAGCTCACGAACTGATCCTGAAGGAAGCTCGCACCGTGGCGAAACAAGCCAGCGAGGCGGGAGACGATGGAACTAATGATCTGCTAGTCTCAGACGTGATCAGGACAAACGAACTTCAAGTGTGGTTCCTGGCCGAACATCTGGTGGATGTGCCTTTGGTTCGCGCCGATAAAGCCAAGGGAGCTTCGGTTTAAACTTAGGCATTCCGAGGCGGTTGAGCATAACAATCTAAAATAGTTGGCGCCTATGAAGCGTTTCGGCGTATTGGTCCGTCTATCCGGATAAGTTCCAGTCCATCCAGGGGAGACGATCGTGAAACATTTTCTTCTCGGAGTTCTCGCCACAATCACAATTATCATCCTCGGCGGATTTGCGTATTTGCGCCTAGGTCTGGCGGAAGCGCGCGGCGATTTGCCGCCATCGAAGTTGGAAAGCTTCCTGATGTCTTCCGCCGTCCATGCTTCGGTCCGCCGCGAAGCGCCGGAAAACCCGAATCCGTTTCCTCCCACCGATGAAAATCTCATCGCCGGAGGAAAGCTCTATTACGAGGGATGCGCCGGCTGCCACGGTATTCCGGGAAAAGCCAAAAAGGACGGCGGTGACGTACTGTTTCCGCCTGTTCCCCAATTGCCCCTGGTCGGCACCGAGTACACCGAGGCGCAAATCTTTTGGGTCATCAAACATGGCATCCGCAGAACCGGCATGTTTGCCAACGGCAAGTGGAATACGGACAAAGAGATGTGGACCATGGCCGCGTACATCAAACGTATGCAATCTCTTCCCTCGCATGTCCTAGAAGAGTTGGCCAAACCGAAGGGCGCTACTCCCGGTCAATAATTGCAATCGGCGTCTTGCGAAACGAAAAGGGCGGGCGCCGTTACTTCTGGCAACCCGCCCTTTTCACACTCTGGTGCTCTCACTCGAAATTCGTAGCCGTCTTCTCGAATTTAGGAACTACGCTCCCGCGGCTTTCAAATCGTCCTTGGCCTGCTTCTCCGCGTTCTTCGTCTCGCTTTTTGCATCAGCGTCCGGCTTCATCGCGTGGATCGCTTTGCTCAGGGTTATCGCTTTGTCGCCCGCCGGGCCCTTGCACGAGGACATATCGGCGCTCGTCTGGACGCCCGTCACGTTTGACTTCAGGCAGTTGAAATCCACTCCGACGTTTTTGCTGGCGTGCAGCGCGGCGACGCAATCTTCAAGCGCCTTGAAGTTTTCGCAAGCGCTCTTGGCGTCCGTGTTAGCTGGCAGAACACCTTGGGCCTGCAAGTTGGCGGTTAACTTCTTGTCTTGTTCGTCTTTGGCATCGAGCGTATCGCTGGCTGACTTCGGATCTTTCTTCACCCACTTGATGGGATTCAGCGAATGCGTGCCGCTCGAACTGCTCGAGGATGCCGACCCCGCCCCCGCTCCCTGCGGTCCCTGCGCGGCGGCTCTAGCCGCACCAAAGGACACGCTTATCATCGCCACTGCCACAACCAGGACTAGCTTTTTCATTTGCCCTCCGATCACTCTCTCAGGCCGAATTGGCGAGACCCGGACGGGTCCCATTCATCAGTAGGCCACGCGGTTCTGCGCGTAGCGAGGGATTGAAGGGCGAGTACTCCCCCAATCGGTCACGTTGTCCTTTGGGACAGGGCCATCAAGGGTCGCGCCGGTTCACGCCCAGCAGCTTCTGCCTGAGATTTCGCAGGCACGAAGGAGGATCAATCGGAATTGTGGAAGCTTGCAATCTATTGGGTCTTGCCGAAGATCCGCCAATAGCCGGGATTTTTGAAGAAATGTCTACAACTCATCTCATAAACGCTTTTTAGGAGGGCACGGCTTCAGCCGTGCAGAAAACGACTAGGAAAAGGAGGGGCTTTAGCCCCTGAGGAAACTCCATGTTCCGCCTCTTGATCCATTTATGAGACAAGTTCTAGAAACTGTCCGTCTTCTGGCACGCTCGGGAATTTATGCTACGAGCGCATCCGCAAATAAATGCCGTAAATGCACATTCCCAGCCCGCCAAGAAAAACGACTGGCGACAAGTATACGGTCACAACCGGATTAAGAGGATAAGGGAGCGTTAGCGCGCTATAACCGCCAGCGAAATAGTGAATCACTGCTCCCAATAGCATGTAGATCAGACCGCGCCGAATTTCGCGACGCCCATTCTTGCCGGAGCGGGAGGACAAACGAACCTCGGAAACTTCCTCTCGGCAATAGGGGCAGCGATTCATACGCGCGGGTACCGGTTTTCCGCAGTAGGCGCACGGACGCGGAGCCGCAGCCTGCCCCTGAGAAGGATTCATACCTGCTCCAATCCTCCGTCTTCCCTAGCGTAAGTACGAGGTCCAGCGCCGTCAAGCGAATCCCGAGCGACGAGTTACCGCGAGACGCCGCCTGGAGATGAGGGCGCCCGTAGCTTCTGAAACCGATTCGTTTATGCTACATCTAATAGAACAGCTTAAGCGGCTCGTACCGAAATGTCAGATTTCTCTCAACTCGGAGCCTACGGCATTCTTGGCGACGTGGACCCCGTCCCACAGAGCCTCCTTACCGCTTACCCGGAGCAGGCCAAGACGCTGTCGCTGCTTTATGAGGTAAGCCGCGAGCTAACGTCCATCCTCGATCGCGAGCAACTGCTCTTCCGTGTCGCCCAGCGCGTCAAGCGTCTCGTCGACTACCATGCGTTCAGCGTAATGCTTTGGAACGAGGCATCACAGCATCTTGAGAGCGTATTCACCTTTCGCTATGAGGATCCGCGTCCCGTGCGCCTCCGCATGGCGCTCAACGAAGGCATTACGGGCACAGCCGCTGCCGAGCGCCGCAGCGTGCGCGTAAATGACGTCACGAGCGACCCGCGCCACGTCACCTGCGAGCTTGGCTTAGACACGGGCTCCGAGCTGGTGATTCCGCTGCTTTTACAGGATCGGCTCATTGGCGTGCTCGACCTCGAAACTACAGAGAAGAACGCCTTCACCGAGCAGCATGAGCGCATGCTTGCGACTCTGGGCTCGTATATTGCAGTCGCGCTCGAAAACGCGCGGCTTTATGAGGAGGCGCGCGAGAATCAGGCCCGCCTCCAGGATGACCTCAACACCGCCCGCGAGATTCAGCGCCAACTGCTTCCACATGGCGCGCGCGGCATCCCGGGTCTTGACCTTGCGGCCGCGTATGTACCCGCTCGAGAGCTGGGCGGCGACTTCTACGATTTTCTTCCTTACGGCCAAGGCAAGCTGGCCATGGCTCTAGGGGATGTTTCCGGCAAAGGAACCGCAGCGGCGCTTTATGGGTCGCTAGCCATCGGGACGCTGCGTGAACTTGTAGTGAGCAGCACTTGTAATCCAGCAAGTATGCTGCAGATGCTCAATCGGAGGATGTATGGAGCGCGGCTCGATTCGCGATTCATCGCCATGCTCTTTGCCGTCTACGACGCGGCAGCGCACCGCCTGACGCTCTCCAATGCTGGCGGGCCTTATCCTCTGCTGGTGCGCGGCGGAAGCGCTCGCGAAATTCGAGTGGAAGGCGTTCCGTTGGGTCTCTTCCCCGACAGTGAGTACGACGAGACGGCAATCGACCTTGAGCCCGGCGATATCGTTCTATTTGCCTCCGATGGGATTCTTGAATCGGAAAATGCTCGCGAAGAAGAGTTCGGCTCGGCGCGCCTGCATGCGTTGCTCGCGAGTACAGGGCCTGAGATTTCAGCGAATGAGCTCTCGGAAAAAATAATCGCCGCCACGGACGATCACAGCGGGCCTGGCTCGAATCCGCACGACGACCGCACTCTCCTGGTGCTCCGCGTCACCAGCGAAGGGACCGCCGATTACTCAAAACTTCCAGTGATTTACTAACAGACTGAACGCAGCAAGACAGGGTGAAGCGTTTTTTAGCGCCCGGCCACGGTGGGCACGGCTGCCTGCAGCAGCTCAGGCTTCTTCAGAAGCGGAAGCCATCTCTCGCGAACGTCGGCAAATTCCGGCAGATCCTTCTTGGCGACGGGATCGGAAGGCGGCAAGCCAAGCTTCTCGAAGTTCTTGTACTGCCCCTTTTGCAAAATACGAAAATCCAGATGCGGTCCAGTGGCGAGGCCGGTGCTGCCAACGAGCCCGATCGTCTTTCCGATTTCGACGTGTTCGCCCGCACGAACGTACATGCGCGACAAATGCAGATACATTGTCTCGTAGCCATTCGAGTGGGCGATGTGCACCATATTCCCTTCGCCGCCCCTTAGTCCCGCGAACAGAACTTTACCGGATCCAATCGCCTGCACGGGTGTGCCAGTTGGCGCACCATAATCCGTTCCCATGTGCGGACGGACGACCTTCAGAATCGGGTGGTAACGCGCAGCGCTAAAGTGCGAAGTGACTGGCGCGGAAAATTTGAGCGGCGAGCGGAGAAATGCCTTCTGCAATGATTTGCCGTCGGCGTTGTAGTAGGCGGCGTGGCCGAATTCGTCATGGAAAAGCAGGGCTTGGTATTTCTTGCCACCGTTATCGTATTCGGCAGCGAATATCTTTCCGTAGCCCGCCGTCTTGCCGTTGGGGTACTTCTTTTTTTCGAGCAAGACGCGAAAGGTGTCGCCTTTGCGCGGGTCGGTGTAGAAATCTAGGTCGTACCCGAAGATTTGCGCGAGGCGCATCGCAATTTCCGGGGATTCACCAGCCTGTTCGATGGCGTTGAAGAGCGAGTCATCAAGCTGCCCGGAAACTGCCGTGACTTCTATCTTGGAAGGAATCTCTTTTACTTCGGCGGTAAAACCCGTATCTGCCGGCACGATCTTCAGCATGCGGTCAGGATCGATCTTGTAGTCGATCTCGCGCAGGTCGCCCTCGACGGATCGTCCCACAGTGATCGTATTTCCGGCGCGGACCTGCCGGAGGTTAAACGCGTGCTGTGCCGCCGTCGAGGCGTTCGCGGCATCCTGATGGCTCAGGCCGAACTTTTCGAGCGCAGAAGTGAGATTGTCGCGCGCGAGAACTCTCTTCTCCGTTGGCAGAATGAGTTGAGCGCGTATCCGGGCTGCTTCTTCCTGGCCGAGTTTCACTTGATGCTCAAATTCCGCGGAGGCCGCGAGCCGCAGGCGAAAGACGTAGGTGAGCATGCCAGCGCCGAAACAGAGCACGATAACCAACACGATTGCGAAGCGACGATTCACCAATTCCTCCTGCCACCCGCTAAACTTTCCCTCGCGCGATGCACAGGCAGCGCACCGCGGTTTGTCACGAACACTTTTCTATCAAACGACGATTGCAGTCAAACGCGAATCCAACCCATGCGTCCAATCGCCAACCTCTTGATGAAATTCAGCTGGTTCTCGAGTAGGATGCAGCGATGACTCCAAAAGCTTTCTCCCGCCGCTCTTTTCTAGTGATGTCGGCGACGCTGCCCTGGGCGCTTCGGGTCCAGGGAGCGACGCCAATTCCAGTGGGCCTCGAACTCTACTCGGTACGCAACGCACTGAAGGGCGATCTCACGCGCACGGTGCGCGGGGTCGCTGCACTGGGCTATCAATGCGTCGAATTTTACGCTCCCTACTTTGACTGGACCGAGAGCCAGACCAAGGAGGTCAGGAAGCTCCTGGATGACCTCGGCATTCGTTGCTATTCCACCCATAATGATAGTTCGTACCTGGGTCCGGAAAAGATATTGCGGGCGCGCGACCTGAACCTGATCTTGGGCTGCAAGTATGTTGTGATGGCCAGTTCGCATGAGAAACCAGGACTCGATGGATGGAAAACCGTCGCGGATTCACTGAACCTCGCTGCCGAAAAGCTGGAGCCGTCAGGCCTGAAGCCCGGCTATCACAACCATCAAACGGAGTTCACTCCTGTCGACGGCATCCGCCCCATCGAAATCATCGCGAAGAATACGAAACCCTCCGTAATGCTGCAGCTTGATGTCGGGACGTGTATCGAAGCCGGCTCCGACCCCGTTGCGTGGATTCGCGCAAATCCGGGCCGCATTCGATCGCTGCACCTCAAAGAGTGGTCGCCGGAAGCCGGGAAGGGTTACACAGTTTTGTTTGGTGAAGGCGTTGCGAACTGGAAAGGCATTTTCGAAGCGGCGGAAAGCGTCGGGGGAGTCGAGTACTACCTCATCGAGCAGGAAGGAAGCAGATTTTCGGAACTGGACACGGCAAAAAAGTGCCTCGAAACGTTCCGAGCCACCTACCACTCTTGATCCGCTGTCAGATTTTTGCTTACTTGCCTGAGACGAGCGCGTTGCCCGGCATTGTTTGTGCGGCGGATTCTGCGAAATAATTCTGTTCGCGCAGTCGGCGATAGATACGCCCCGCGACTACGGCGGCCATCGGCCCTTTAACGCTGCGTGTGTTTCCACGAAGCAGAACAGCCAGAGCGATTTTCGGGTGAGCTTCATCCGCGTAGGTCACAAACCAACCGATGTGCGATGGCGTAGTGTGATCGTCGCAGGTGCCCGTCTTGCCAAGCGGGGTTTCGTCGCCGCCGTGGTCAAAGCTGGACTTGCCCGTGCCGTAGAGAACAGCGGCAAGCATGCCTTCGCGAATTTCCGGCAGAATCGAACCGATATTCAAATCGCGTTTCACGCGCGGCGCGAAGTTTTGCACGTCTTCCGGAGTCCGCGGATATTGCAGATAAAAGAGCGTGCCCCCATTCGCAAATGCCGCTGCAAGCGCGGCTAGCTGCAACGGAGTGATCTGAATTCCCTCGCCGTAACTGGACATGCGCGCGACGCCGCCGAGCGCGGGCGGCACGCTGGGGAATGCGCCGGGATGCTCTTCGGGCAAATTATAGCCGGCGAGTTCACCAAGACCCAGCAAGCGCGCGTACTTGGAAACCGTATCGAAACCCATGCGCGTACCCAACTGTTCAAAAAACACATTGTTCGAGTGCGCCATGGCATCGGTCAAATTCATGTACTTGCGGTAGCTCACCTTGAGCATAGTGTCGCGCGTGATGACATTTTCTTCGAGCGCCGCCAGGGCGATGGTCGGCTTGATCGTGGAGCACGGGATGTAGCCATCACCGAAAGCAATCTTTTGATTTACGACCGTGAGGATGCGGCCTGTATTGGGGTCGACAGCGACGACGGATCCGTTATACCGCCCCAGAGCTTCGACCGCCGCCGCGCGAACGACTGGGTCATCGAACGTTGTAATGTCAGCACTGGTGGAATCGGCATAAGTTGGCACGCCGCGATAACGTGAGGCATATTTGCGAGAATTCGCGGTGGATGTCGAACCGCCAGTCGCAGCGGGAACGGGCACGGCAAACAGCGCCGTGATCAAAATGGCTAGAACCGATTTTGCTGCTTTCTTCACTAAACCGCCTTTGGTCCGCGACTTCCCCGAAAACTCCCAGGGCCGAATACTTACCCTATCCTGTACTTACGGTCAACCTACATTCACAGTCTGCTTTCGAATTCATCAAATCTGAGCAGCACCGTCCTGCGCGTTCGCATGCTGAAGTTGCACCCAAATCGCCAAATCAGAAGCCTACTGATTTGATGCCACTTAGCCGGATCTCGCAGGGCCCATCTTGTTCCGTCGAGAAACTGCATCTCTCACGTTGAGACACATTTTAGGCACTCGCGGGGTAGTACGCAATAGCTCAGGTGCACCAGTACGTTGGTATGTGCTTTGTTATCAATCACTGACCATCGGGACAGGAGGTCGTTTCAGCTGCCCTTGCGTCCGGTAAGGATCGCCGTGCGTGCATGGAAGAAAAGTCGCCCTGTCGCATCTTGAAACGGCCGTGTGCCGCTCAAGTCGTTCAGGCGGTCTGCTTCGAGAAGCCGGCGAATTTCGGTTGCGCGTTCCGGAGGCGTCCTTGTCGTCGCCATCCAGCGCTCCACTTCGGGCGTCAGATCGTCAGCACTGTTGACGAAATCCGTCTCCAGACCCGCGTCACGGAAAAGTTGAAGGAGTTCACTGAGAGCAAGCGTGCGCACGTGCGAAGCGTCGCGCAGAATTTCCCATCGGTCTTGATATGCGGCCCGCTCTGGATGCTCGCTGGCGAAAATGTCCTCCACCACGACCGTGCCGCCGGCGCGGCAAACTCGCGCCATTTCGCTAAGGACTTGCAATGGCTTCAAAAGATGATGCAGCGCGAGCCTGCACACCACTACGTCGAACTCCCCGTTTTCGAAGGGCAGGTTTTGCGCGTCAGCTGCACGAAAAGATACATTCGAAATGCCGCGCTGCTTCGTACGCTCTTTGGCGATGGCGAGCATGGCATCCGTGAGGTCGACGCCGACGACCTCTCGCGCCGCGCTAGCAAATGCTTCCGCGATATAGCCGGGGCCTGTCGCGATATCCAGCACGCGCTCGCTTCCGGTGAGCTGGGCCGCGGCCACCAAGCGCCTAATGCGCTCTTCGTCAGTGACCCACGGATTCGCCGCAAAGGCCTGAGCCTGCGTCGTGAACGACTCCCGAATGACGTCGTTGTGTTGCGTCACGGGAAAAGTCTAGCACGGAGACTGCCGAGGAAACCTGCGGCAACCGCGCAAACGATGGTTGGACGATCCTGACAAACCTATCTCTCCGTCGTCTATACTTCACATCACGAAAGGTCCGCCATGAAAAATGGGATCATTACTTTTGGCTTTGTGCTCATTCTAGCCGCCGGCGCAGCGATCGCGGTAGTGGACTCGCCGAACGCCTCCACCGTGAAGCGCCTCGACGGCACGACGATCTCCTCGCAAGAAATCGACGCGACAGTGACGCGCTTGATGAGTGCCGCAAAGATCCCAGGCGCGGGGATCGCGATTTTCAACGATGGGACTGCGGTGTATCAGAAGACCTACGGCGTCCGCGACTTAGAGAAAAACCTGCCCTTGACACCGGACTCCGTGTTCACCGCGGCATCGTTGACGAAGTCGGCGTTTGCCTATCTCGTGATGCAGTTGGTGCAGGAAGGCGCCCTGTCACTGGATAAGCCCGTCTATCGATATTTGCCGAAGCCTCTCCCAGAGTATCCCGAATACAAGGATTTGGCCGGCGATGACCGCTACAAGAAAATTACAGCCCGGATGCTCCTCGATCACACCAGCGGCTTCCCCAACTGGCGCTGGATCAGCGAGGATAAAAAGCTCAACATTAATTTCGAGCCCGGCTCGCGATACGCCTATAGCGGAGAAGGAATTACCCTGCTGCAGTACGTTGTGGAAACGATGACGGACCGATCTCTGGCCGGCCTTATGCGCGAGCGCATCTTTGTCCCATTTGGAATGTCTCGCACTAGCATGATCTGGGAGCCGCGATTCGAAACCGATTTCGCAAATGCCTACGACGAGCACGAGCATTCTTTGGGCCCACAGCGCAGGAAGTACCCCGACGCCGCCGGCTCCATGCAAACCACGCTTGCGGACTACAGTCGCTTCTTGCAGGCTGTCATGCACGGCGACGGCCTGAAGAAAGAGACTCGCGACTTAATGTTCGCGCCCCAAATTCAAATCCTTTCCAAACACGAATTTCCTTCTCTTTCAAATGAGCCCACCGACGAAAACAAATCCATCCGTCTCAGCTACGGCCTCGGTTGGGGCCTGTATTGGACTCCGTATGGCGAGGCATTTTTCAAGGAGGGGCACGACGACGGCCTGCGGCACTATACAGTGTGCTTTAACAAACCTGGGATCGGCATCCTTATCATGACCAACAGCGAGAATGGCGAGGGAATCTACAAGGAACTGCTCGAAACTCTGCTTAAGAACACCTACACGCCCATCGAATGGGAACGGTTCACTCCTTACAATCAACAACAGTAAGGAGAAAGAGAGGCACGATGAATCGCACCCCTGCGGTCGATTTTACAGGCCAGCGGAGATGAGCTTTCTAAATTGAGCGATCTGCTCTTTTGAAAAGCCTCTCTTCGGAATCAGGTGAAACTTCGATGGCTCGAAGTACAAGAGAAATGCTCCAGGGGATTCTCTACACTTTCTCAGGAGCCGATAGCCGACGATCCAGCGCACGGTATCGGTCCTATACCCAACGCAATCAGACATGACCTCTGCATCCTGCGACGCTTCAGACCAGTTCGTGAAAAAGTAGTTCCGAACGTAGTACAGGATCTCGCAAATGAAGAACAAGACGGGCAGAAGGATCACCAGCCAATCAGAGTGCGATTCTGCCCCCGAATTCGAAGCCACGATCCAATAGCAGAATAGTGTGGCGAGACTATACCAAAGAACCCGGCTTTGAAGTTGTAGGCGCCAATAGTGGTAAAGCTGCGCGGCTACATATACGAGCACCCCTGGGCGCATTGGAACTGCAAAAAGCACCTCGTGCTTCTTGAGTGCGGCCTCCGCTAGAGCCTTGAAATTAGCGAGTTGGCCTTGCTCTTCCAGGGCTGCCTTTGGTAGCCAGTAAGGCGTCGTCTCCGTGGACAAGACAAGCAGCGTCTTTAGCTCGTGGATGGCTCTTACACAGGACCACGGTCTAACGTCTTCCCCTTCATACCAAAACAACCTCCAACCGTTCTCGTCGAATTCGATAGCACGCTTGTCTGCGTGAGAACGGACAAACTCTCGCTCCAGAAGGGATGTGTCCGGACGGGAAAACTTGGGTTTCGCGAAAAAGCTCAGAACCAATGCGAGAAAAGTCGCAAGGAGGCCAAGACCTAGCAAGCTTCCACCGATGATTGTCTTGGTATCGGGCCAGATGTGAAGATAGCCGTAGCCGGCAACGATGCCGCAAAAACCCACCAACGCGCAGGTGAGAGCCGTTCTATACCTCGGCACCTTGGTCCGGGGCCCCGTCATTTCCAGATAATTTTCAAACGAAAGCGTGTACTCGACTCTTGGCATTGAAGGAAAGTATATAGGCTGGATCGAAGCACCGGAATAGCACTGCTCGCACGATGTTGTGGCTCCGTCATCACGTCCGGTTGCGGGAAAACAAAAAGGGGCACGATGTATCGTGCCCCGCAGTTCGAATAACACGTTACAGGCAGAAGCCTATGCAACTGGCTGGCTAGCGCGTCGGACGGGCTTTGTTGGCGTCAGCTGCGCTTGCCGTGGCCGCGGCTGCCTTCATGGGAGGTTTATCGCCGTGCGCAGTCCCTGGCGCGTGGCCGTTGGGACCGTGCGCAGCGGCGTTGGAACCGCCGGGAATCGCGATCTCCAGTTTCTTGCGCAGCGCGTTTTCCAGTTTGTCGCGGATGTCCCTATTTTCCTTCAGAAAGGTGCGCGCATTTTCGCGGCCTTGGCCCATGCGCTCACCGCCAAAGCTGAGCCATGTGCCGCTCTTCTCGACCAAGCCCTTGTCGACGCCGAGATCGATCAAGTCGCCTTCGCGCGAGATGCCTTCGCCGTAGACAATGTCGAACTCCGCCTCGCGGAAGGGCGCGGCGACCTTGTTCTTCACAACCTTGGCGCGCGTGCGCGAGCCCACGACTACATCGCCTTCCTTGATCGCCTGGATGCGCCGGATATCGATGCGCATTGATGCGTAGAACTTGAGCGCCCGGCCGCCTGTAGTCGTTTCCGGGTTGCCGAACATCACGCCAATCTTTTCGCGAATCTGGTTGATGAAAATCAGGCAGGTCTTCGACTTCGACACAATCGCGGTCAGCTTGCGCAACGCTTGCGACATCAGCCGCGCCTGCAAGCCCATTTGCGGGTCGCCCATGTCGCCTTCAAGCTCGGCCTTCGGGACGAGCGCAGCGACCGAGTCCACGACAACAATGTCGACGCCGCCAGAGCGAATCAGCGTTTCCGCAATCTCCAAAGCCTGCTCGCCGTTATCCGGCTGCGAGACCAGCAAATTGTCCACGTCCACGCCCAGCTTCCGCGCATAGACGGGATCGAGCGCGTGCTCCGCGTCGATGAACGCCGCCTGCCCGCCCAACTTCTGCGCCTCGGCAATCACATGCAACGTCATGGTCGTCTTACCGCCCGATTCCGGCCCGTAAATCTCGATGACGCGCCCGCGCGGGAAGCCGCCGACGCCCAGCGCCGCGTCGATCGAGAGGCATCCGCTGGGAATTACACTGACAGGCACCAGAACATCCCGGCTGCCCAGGCGCATAATCGCGCCCTTGCCATGGTCCTTTTCAATCTGCGATATCGCCGCCGCCAGCAACTTTTCTTTTTCTTCTGTCATTTCACACCTCGGTAGAGAAAATTAGGAAATTTCGTTGCCTTGTAGGGGCACGGCATGTTTACCCTGAGCCTCGAAGGGCCGTGCCCGTCCTTGCCTACCATTAATCCGTGGCCCGAAAACATAGCGGAAGCTGCATAGTAACACTTCAATTATCATTTCGCTACGCCTTCTTTTCATCAGGGCCAAACGGGGTCAGCCCCGGCGTTCGCAACCGTGCTCCGCGACATGCTCCTTCAACCGTGCGATGGCCATCGCCACCCGCACAGCCAGTTGCCGCTCTTCGGCCGCCTCCAGCTTACGAAGCCGTACCAGCCCCCGCATCCTGTCGCGCGCCTCGATGAACTCGCTTTCGAGCCTAGCATGTTCCGGACAACTTATCGCCAGGGTCGAAGCCGAATACATCACGCACCTGTTGAAAACCGCGAAAGGCAAAATAGCATTAAGGCGAACAAAAAGCAAACACTATTTTTCGCTATTTATTCGCCTAGATCACACCGGCGAATTGCTTGGAGTGCGGCAGCTCTGCTGCCGCTTTTTGCGCTACCCCTCATTCACGCCTTTGCGGATAGGAGTTGTTGCGCCTCTTGGAGCGCGGCTACGGCCATCTCTCGGGAAACGGTGGGATAGCCTTCGAGGAATTGTTCGAGCGTGTGGCCTCGTTCGAGGGAGTCGAAGAGCAATTGCAGGGGCACGCGCGTCCCGCGAAAGACGGGCGTTCCACTCAGGATATTCGGATTTTTGACGACGACGCTATCCATGGAACCCATTGTCGTCTCCCGTGCGGACAGTATATCACTGCAGGAGGGTCGGTCTCGGATCAGGAAGCGTACGTATAAAATCCCCGCCCCGCCTTCCGCCCCAACCACCCCGCCGCCACATACTTCTTCAACAACGGACACGCTCGATACTTCGGATCCCCCAGCCCCTCATGCAGCACATGCATAATATCCACGCACACATCCAATCCAATAAAATCCGCCAACTCCAGCGGCCCCATCGGATGGTTCATCCCCAGCTTCATCACTGCGTCCACCGCCTCAGGAGTCGCCACGCCTTCCATCACGCAATAAACCGCCTCATTGATCAGCGGCATCAGCACGCGATTCGACACAAACCCCGGCGCATCATTCACCGCCACCGGCGTCTTGCCCAACTTCTTCGCTAACTCCATCGTCGCAGAAAACGTCGCATCGCTCGTTTGCAGCGCCCGAATCACCTCCACCAACACCATCACCGGCACAGGATTCATGAAGTGCATGCCCACAAACCTGTCCGCCCGCTTTGTCAAAGCCGCAAGCGTGGTCATCGCAATCGAAGACGTATTGCTCGCCAAAATCACTTCCGGCCGCAAAATCCCATCCGCCTCCGTCAACACCGCCCGTTTTATCTCCAACTTCTCCGGCACCGCCTCCACAACAAAATCCGCCGCCTCAATCGCCCCCATATCCGTCACGCACTCCACCCGCCCCAGCACCGTTCCCTTCTCCGCCTCCGCCAGCTTCCCCTTCTTAATTTCCCGATCCAAATTCTTTCCAATCGTCTCGATCCCGCGCTCCAAAAACCGCTGCTCCACGTCCCGCAAAATCACGCTATACCCAGCCCGCGCAAACACATGCGCAATCCCATTCCCCATCGTTCCCGCGCCCAACACCGCCACCGTTTTGATTGTGTCGATTGACAAAGTCATAGCCTCCGCGTTCGCATAAAGTAACAGGGGTAATGGAATTTATTGAACTAAAGGATGCACGGTCGAAAACTCTCGGTCAAGCCACTGAGGCCTTAGCGACTCCGCGAGGCTTCCTCGTTTTCCTGGATGCCGGTCCTTGCTCGGTCAAAATCTCTGTGCAACACCCAAACTTCGTATTGAAAGGTGGATCGTCGAGGACCAATCGAAATCCCCATAATGGTCAGCTGAGGCGTGGAATTAATAGTCTCTTTGTAATGGGACGGGATATGCAAGCCATCTAGCGCCGCCAGAATTCGATCCAACTCCTTCTGCCGATCCCCTTTCCAAAGCTTTTTGCGTGCAACAGATGCTCCTGCATGTGTTGGAAGGAGAGCAATGTGGCAGTCACTACAAAGCGTAAATCCCTCGCGAAACTCAGAGAGGCAGAGAGGACAGAACATCGCGTCACGCCGGCGGCGCGCCCTCGACAATCTCTCTAATAATCTCCCGTGCCAGCATTTCCTCTTCCGGCGGAACGTAAACGGTTGCTTCGTTCCCTCGCGTCTCGGCCCGCGCCGGAATCTCATTTTCCTTCAGCGCCTCGACCAAGAAGCCCGCGCGCGCTTCATCGGCGCCAGACCAAACCGCACAAGTAGTCGCGCTCAGGTGGGTGGGTTTCACCTCCGCTACGCCAGGCTTCTCAGAATCATTCGCGGCAATCTCCATGTCCGCGGGCTCCTGATCTAGCAGCTTTTCAAGAATCTTTTCGGCCGCAGCCCGATTCGACGAAGGCACCGCCACCTCGAACCCAAATTGCGTTTTCCAATCGATAGGAAGAATATCCGCCGCCGGAGGAACCTGATCATCTCCGGTCGGTCTGTCGATAAACGGAATGCCCGCGGATTGCAATTCCTCAATCAGCGTGGAGTGCAGCGCCGGATCTTCCCCCGCCCACAACATAATGAGTGAGCCTTCCGGTCCAAGACCTGCAGCCATGAGTTCCTCCCTATGATCGACTGGTACGCTACTGCGACGACTGGCCGCAAGTAACACTCACGGCCGCAATCCGAAAAACTGCCCAAACAGCTTTCAAGTGTACTCCCACCCCAGCCGAAATGCGGCAGGCGAAAAAGACTCCTCCGAGCGTTCACTTCGGCGGCACGCCCTCGATAACTTCCCGCACAATCTCCCGCGCGCAAGTTTCGTCTGCCGGCAATACAAAGAGCCGATATGCTCCTTTCGTCTCCGCCACACGCGCGTGAATCTGATTTTCGCCCAGCGATGCGGCCAACAATTCCCCCATCTCCGCCTGGCCGCCCTCCCAAATCTCCAGCGTAGCGTCCTCCGGATACCAATCTCCCGGGTCCCAGGCAGGATGCGATTCTCGCGGTTCGATACGCTCCGGCAACTCCATAGGCCGCGCCACATCTTCGGGGACCGGTTCATCGTCGTCCCCGTAAGCCTCCTTGATTACGGCTTCCGCCTTACCGAACTGCGAAAACGGAACCCCAATCTCAAATGCACTCTTCGTGTTCCAATTAAAAAGATGGTCCTGCCGACGAATCGTCTTGTAAGGGATGCTCTGCTCGCCAAGCATTTCACAGAGCTCGGCATGAAGCCTCGGATCATCCCCCTTCCAAAACGAGCAAAAGGGGTCCTCCGACGGATCACCCGCTTCGGCGGCTTCTGTTACGACGATTGCCACAGCATCCAAGTCGCGGACTAGGTCCACGTCGCAGTCGGCGCAGCGCGTAAACCCTTCCCGATACTCGGCCTTGCATTGCGGACAGAACATGTCGGCGTGAAGAAAGTCTACTACACCCCGTCAAACCGCTCGGCCGCTTTCGAATTACCAAGACATCGTCACGACGGCGCGTGGCCGATAAATTTATCCACCCATTCAATAAACCACTTCATGTTCGGTGCGTCAGTATGACCGCCATCATGCTGTCGCCAGGCCAACTGTCCATCGAGCAGCCCGTGGTTTACAGGCGGCATTTTCGCGGTCCGATAATCTACGTCTCCTCCAATTCCCTTTGCGCCCAACAACGTAAACACCCGGCTCGCGTCCACAGTCGCCATGAAGCTGCCCAAGTGGTCAAGCCATTTGGCGTCGCCCTTCTCGGGGATTCCGTAGCTGATAAACGTAAGTCTCGGCGCGCACAGCGCGATCAGCTCATTGGAATCGACCGGAATATCGCCCGGGTTCATGCTGCCAAACGTGGCCTCCGACGCTCCATACTTCATGAAATTCCCCGCCATCCAGTAATATTCGCCGCCTGTGATATTCTCCACCGCCTCGCCCCAGTTGCGCCGAGACAGTGTCGCCCCGCCTTTCCCTGACGATCCCACCAGCGCCATCGCGAATCGCTCGTCGTAAGCCATTGTGACCAGCGTGGCTTTGCCGTAACGCGATACTCCATCAATTCCGACGTGCTTCGCATCAACCGCTGCGTCCGTCTCCAGATAATCGAGCGCGCGCCCCGCTCCCCATGCCCACGCACGCAGCGCACCCCAGTCCTCCGGTTTTCGCGGTTGCCCTTTGTTCACTAAGCCGATGATTCCCCGCGTAATTCCAGCTCCATCGTCGGTTTGGATGCTCGCGGGGTCTATCAATACAAATCCCCATCCGGCGGCAGCCAGTTGCCACGTATTCGGCAGGTCGCCGTCTTCATTCAACTGGGGAAACGTAAATGGCGTCTCCTTCACCGGGTCCCAGGCCGGGTGTTTCGCGAACACATCTTTCAGCGAGGGATCCTGCTGCACCATCAGCGCTTTCCATGCGTTGTTGAGGCGTTCCACCTCCTCGCCGCGCGGCTCGTTTGGATTAGGAAAACTGGCCCGTCCGAACATCATCAGCACGGGCACAGGCCCCTTCGCGTTCGCAGGCGTCACTAGAATCATGTGAATCTTCACGCCGATTGCCGTATACGCGGAGTTGTCCACCTCTCCGATCAACTCCTTGGCGATCACCGGCGTGAAGCCCACCATCTCGTGATCGATAGTCTTGACGGTCCACGACACCTTCGGTACATTCTGCGGCACTCGCCCGTAAACGAACTTCGAGAACATTTCGAGCAATTCGGGGCGCCGCACTTTCCACCACGTTTCGGCTGTGGTGACCTTCTGACCGTTGTTGAGCACGAGCGGATCAGGCAAATTCGGATACGGATTTGCCAGCGATTCATCGTAATTGGCGTGATTTGGCGCTTTTTCGTTTCCGCTGTAGCCCGGACGAAGAGCCTTGATTCCGAGCTGATCCATCATGTTCTGGTGATCCTGGTCGGCGGTGAACGTCACCGGCGGCGCTGCGGAAGTCTGCGCAAATGCCGATGACGAAACGGCCACGGCGGTGATCAGCCAGATGCAAACCACGGAAGCTTTAGGCGAAGAGGGCACTCGAACACTCCTGGTGATATGATTGCGGCGTTTTTAGAAAATGCGTCTTTCGGCTGTCCATGCTAAACCTTCCACTATGAACCGCGCACTCAGTTTCTTTGTCTCGATTGGATTCTTGATTTACTCGGGCCTCACGCTGTCCCATCCTCTTACGGCAGCCTCGCCTGCTCCACAAATCTGGGTAGCGACATGGAGCACCTCTCAGCAGATCCCGGAGCCTCAAAATGAATTGCCGCTCGAAGACCTGCATGACGCGACTGTGCGTCAAATCTTTCACTTGTCGATCGGCGGCTCCGCACTTCGTGTTCACGTATCGAACGCGTTTGGAACGGAAGCACTGCGCTTTACCTCGGTCCACATAGCACGTCCGCTCTCGACATCCTCGCCAGCGATCGACCCTGCAAGCGACCAACCGCTGGCCTTCGCGGGCAAACCCGGCATACTTGTTCCGCCGAGCGCTGAATTCATATCCGATCCCGTCCATCTGAACGTCGCCCCGCTCTCCGACATCGCGGTAACGTTTCATCTCGACGATCCACCGTCGCGAGAATCCAGCCATCCCGGTTCGCGAGCGACCACCTACTACGTCCATGGCGACACTACGGGCGCGGCAACACTTCTCGATCCCAAGCACGTCGATCACTGGTTCCAGATTTCAGAGATTGATGTACTGGTCCCACCAGAAGCAGGAACCATAGTCGTTCTAGGCGACTCCATCACCGACGGACACGGAGCCACAACCAACGGCAACGATCGCTGGACAGATGTCCTCGCCGCGAGACTCCAAGCCTCACCACGAACACGAAACGTCGGCGTCTCGAATCAAGGCATTGGCGGAAACCATTTGCTGACTGACGGCCTCGGCCCCAACGCCCTGTCGCGTTTCGATCGCGACGTACTCGCACCCGCAGGTGTCCGCTGGCTCATCGTTTTTGAGGGCGTAAACGATCTAGGCGGCTTAGCAAGAACCGGGGAAGTCCCGCCAGCCGACCACGCCGCGCTAGTCGAACGCGTTCTCTCCGCCTACCGCCAAATCATCGACCGCGCCCACGCCCACAACCTCCGCGTCTTAGGCGCAACAATTACGCCCTACGTGGGCTCAAGCTATTATCATCCGAGCGCGACCAGCGAAGCCGACCGCCAAGCCGTCAATCAATGGATTCGCACTGCGGGCCATTTCGACGCCGCAATCGACTTCGACGCCACCGTCCGCGATCCCGCCCACCCTGACCAGTTGTTGCCAGCCTTCGACTGCGGCGATCACCTCCACCCCTCCCCCGCCGGCTACAAAGCCATGGCCGACTCCATCGCCCTAACCGCATTCCAGCAATAACGATCAACAAGGGGCCTGTACCCTACTCCTAGCGTTAAGTCCTGCAGAATCTGTACTTATGCAAAATGCGCCCACAACCCCTTTAAAATGAGCACTTCCAGAACAAAAGACTTAAAACGGCTCTGTTTACATGCTCGGCACGGGAGTTGGTTTTCGAGGAAGACAGGCGAAGTGCAATGATGTTTTCTACTGGAGCAGGAGGTGGGATGCCAGAGATCGGACTCCTGCCCT
>Ga0074044_10000905_pt1 | contig 27446 bp, 26 predicted proteins | sample BogForMeECP23OM1_FD_94443 | JGI IMG/M metagenome (GOLD analysis project Ga0074044, IMG submission 94443) | Bog forest soil microbial communities from Calvert Island, British Columbia, Canada - Bog Forest MetaG ECP23OM1 | ecosystem: Environmental > Terrestrial > Soil > Wetlands ... | reverse complement strand
CTGAAAAGGCTGGCGGCGGCGGTTCAACTCCGTCCCTGGCCACCATCATTCCAAAGAACTTACTGGAGTTCTGCCGACTTGAGCCGGGAAAAATCACCCACGGTCGATGACCCACGCTTAGTGGATGATGTTGAGCGGTTTCCTCGTTTAGACCCATGGCTTCGATCATCTTCGCTGAGCGTCCGTGCGCTTGTCCATGCGCGAGTGCGCGTAGACCTTGAGCAGGATTGAAGGGTCTGCCCAACGCAGCATGTCCTGAATAGTCTTGGAGTCGGTTCCAATCTCTACCAGGAACGAGGTTAACGCATGCCTGAGGTTGTGGAAGCCAAACCTGTGACCGTGCGGAATGTCGATCACTTGTTTCGCTGCCGGCCGGAGATGATCCTCCACCAGCATGTTCGGGACACGCGGCTGCATGCCCTTGAGCCGGTCGGAACCGAAGATGAAATCCTCGTCTCCCGCGTAAGCCCTAGTCTCTCGCCAGTTCTTCAGCAAGCCCATGACAAGCGAATGCAACACTACAGGCTTCTTCGAGGCGGCAGACTTTGGTTCGCCAAACTTGCCCCGCACGAAATTGGAGACAACGCAGATGCGAAACTTGTCCCAATCGACGTGCTTCCATCGCAACGCGAGTACTTCGCCGATTCTCAATCCCGTCACCGCAACCAGTAAGGTCAGCAGCCGCTCGAATGCTTGCATGCGACAGATGATCTTCCAGCCTTGCTGTGGCGTGACGAGAACGGCTTCGTAGTCGGTGGTCGTAGCGATGTGAACATTGTGACCGGATTCACTTCCACCGTTCTGGGGATCAGGTCGTTCGCCTGTGCAATGGAAAACACCAGATGCATCACACGGCGGATCTTGTCCACCGTTGAGTTCTCCAAGTCTTCCTCGTCCTGCACCGACTCCAACCATCCTTTGATTTCCGAGGGCTTGATCTTCAGAGCCTCCGTCTCCCCGAATCTTGTAAGGAGCCGCTTGCGAATAATGCGTTCTCTGTCCTCGATCCTGGAAGCGGCTTTCGGCTTGCGCTTCTTCGATTCTGGCACCTTCTTCAATTCTTGCAGGTAGAATTCCGCGAGAACCGCCAAGGTCAGGGTTCCGCGTTTCGATCCCGGCTGGATGGTATACAAGCACCGGCGCTCCGCTTCTGCAAAAGCTTGAGTTTCTGTGGGAAAGTCTTGGACTCGCACAATGACACGTGTGCGTTCGACCCGCTTGTGGTCGGAGTCGCGTGTCACTTTGAAACGCAGCACCCAAACCGCATCACCCTCCAAACGTTCTTCTACTTTCAAACTTCCCCGATGCTCTCGAATCATCTATTTTCTCCGATTCGATTGCCGGGAACTGCCGGGGTTAATGATACTTCTTCGTAGACCGGCCGTAGTCCTCTCCCTAGGCCGGAGGCGAAACCGCCATACATTCCTGCGACGGAACAAAAGTTGTCGTTCGCGAATTGTCCAAGGCACGTCACTTCGTCTCCGCAGCTTCGCGCTCGCCGCCCTGGCCTTGGAGCGCGATATCCCAGCCAGGACACTTCATCGAGAAATTCATTTCCCAGATCGCGGAGAATGCATGGCCAAACGGATTACTGCAGTAGTGGTCACTGTCGGCCTGCCAACGGTACATCACGGACTACGAAGTCACGTCCTCAGATCGCCGCACAATTGCCAAGATTTCTGGTTCCTGCAGAATCCGGTTGGATTCTTTGGCAGCTAGGAGAACGGCCTGTATGAGTTCTTGGCTCGGCACGATTCCCCTCTGTGATAGATAGAAGATAACGTTCGAACTGCCCGACATGGGCCCAATCTCAATTTCCTGACTCCGTCCGATTAGGCTTGCTGGAACTCCTGAATAGACGTGGTCGGTCAGCCAACGGTCGCCCTTCTTCTGAGCTTTGATGATGGCTGCGGCGTGGACGCCGGTGGCAGTGCGGAACGCATCACGCCCAATCACCGGAGTGTTCACCGGAACCGGAACGGAGGTCGCGGCCGAAACTGAGTCTACATACGCCTGCAGCGAACTGAGTTCGTCGTGCCTCATACCGAGCAGGTTGAGATTCACCAACAGCTGTTCCATCGGCGTGTTTCCCACGCGCTCGCCGATTCCAAGCGCGGTGCCGTGAACGCGTGAAGTCCCCGCCTCGATGGCGGCAAGCGTGTTCGCCAAATCGAGGCCACGATCGCGGTGACCGTGCCAGTCGATGCCCAGGTTGGCCCCATTCTCAGCCAAGAACTTCCTGACCCAGGACACCAGGTTCCAGACCGCCTCCGGAGTCGCAGCGCCACAGGTGTCGCACAGACACAGTCGCTTGGCCCCAGACTCGATCGCTTCGGCAAACAAGATACCCAGATGCAGTGGCGAAGATCGTACGGTGTCCTCAGTCACGTACATCACGTCGAGGCCTTCCTTCACGGCGAAGCGGATCGCTTCCCGGGTGTGGCGCCGGATTTGATCGAGCGTCCACTCTTCCGCGTACTGCCGGATGGGACTGCTGCCGATGAATAGACAAGCCTCAATCGGCACGCCTGTTAGTTGCGATGACTCCGCGATGGGACGAATGTCCACCATCATGGTACGGGCAGCACAGTTAGGGCGGATGCGCATCCGGTTGTCGGAGATCTCGCGGCAGAGTGCAAGAACAGATTCGCGCTGCCGTGTACCCGCTCCGGGCAGGCCAACATCTAACGTTTCAATTCCGAGACTCTCCATGAGATGGAGAATCTCGATTTTTGCCTCCACTGGCGGATCGGTGACGGAGGGGCTCTGAAGACCGTCCCGCAGGGTCTCATCGTCGAGCATGACGTGCGCTGGCCAAGCGGCAGTCCGCGGGCCCACGGCTGCCCAGTCGAAAATGAGACCGTTTCCCACAGAAATTTCCATGCCACACTCTCTCGTTTATCTGCGGACTTCAGATGCCGTCGGGTGCAACTTGCCAAACTCACCCGCCCGCCTCAAAAGCTCCTCTGCTCCCGCATTGTCACCCTGCGCACGACGGACAATCGAAAGGTGGAACAGACTGCTGAGTTCATGAATGCCCTCTTCCAGGCTCCGTTCGAATTCGCGACGGGCGATCTCCGTCTCGCCTTCTCGCTCATGAATCACGCCCAGGTGATAGTGGGCCATTACGTATTCCGGCGTCAGGGTCGCCGAAAGCTCGAAGTGCTCTCGGGCTTCTGCCAGCTGTCCCTGGTGAAACAGCGCCAGAGCAAGCCGGTAGTGGGCGGCGTTGTAGTTGGGACTAATATCGAGACAGCGGCGGAAGGCGGCGGCGGCCTCCGGCATGTTGCCCCGGTGGTAGTAGGCGACCCCGAGATCGTAGTGGGCCAAAACAAAAATCGACGAGGTTTTCAGCGCCCGGTGATAGTGTTCGATGGCCTGGTCCAGCAGCCCTTCGTGGAACAGAAGGTTTCCGAGTTGGTGGTTACCCAGAACGTGGTCGGGCTCGGCGTCGAGCAAGTGCTGGAGCTCCTGCCGTGCCTCCCGCCCCCGTCCCTCGCATTCATGCACCAAGGCCAGAAGAAGCCGCTGGTTAATCGAAGCGTCACGAAGAAATCGTCCGCACTCGGCGCAGAACTTGTCCGCCGTTGCGCTCAGCTTACCGCAGCGGGGACAACGTACGGTGCCCTGAATCACTTCTGACATAGAATCCTCCTTACGGGCTCATCAGTCAAAACCGCGTTACTCCAGGCGCGTGGGGTCGAGCGCACAATCTAGGCAGAGACGGCGCGCCGGCGTGAATCCCTCCCGCTTGAAGAAACCAAGAAGGTCAATGTCATCCCAAGACACTTCGGTCCGCAGCGTTGTGACCCGGAGCGCCGATAGATTCAGCCGCAGTTGCCGCAGTAAAGCTTTGCCTACGTGTTGGCCGCGGTTGGCCTTATCCACACCAATCGCGTCCAGCGAAGCGGTGGGCTCGCTGACTCCGTACTCGCCGTAGTAAAGGGATGCGATGACGAATCCGACGACGCGCCCATCCACTTCCGCAGCCAGCGAGACTTGCAGCGCTGCTTGTTTCACCGCCCGTTCCAACATCAGTTCGAAATAGCGAGGGCGCCGCCGGCCGCTCGCTACTGCGTCAATCGCAACGACCGCATCCAGATCCTGCCGGCTCATAAGGCGCACTAGTATACTGTCCGTTTCCAGAATTCCAGGTTCTTCCAGAGGTTTGGTACTCATAGAACTCCTCTCTCAAACTCTGACGGGTGACTGTCCCCCATCGACGCCAAGGATTTGTCCTCTAATCTGTTGCGCCCCGGGTCCACAAAGAAACGTGACTGCGGCGGCCACGTCACCAGGTTCGACGTATCTTCCCACCAGACTCTCCGCCGGGGCGGCGTTCACGTCACCACCTCAGCGCGCCTCGCGAGTACCCGATGACGGTATGCACCCCAAAGCGCGGCCCCAATCGCTCCAGCGTAGATCGAGTCTGGATGAGTGCGCACGCGCATCGTAAGCTTTTCTTCGGCGATCTTCTCTTCCAATGCACAGCACAGACCGATGTCAGAGGCCAATCCCCCTGTGATCGCCACGTCACCGCTCGCGTCGATTGAGCGCAGAAGCTTCGTATAACGGCCTGCCATCGATAGGTGAATTCCTTTCAGAATGTCGCTACGCGAAATGCCGCGGCTAACCATGTTGATCACGTCGGTCTCCGCCAGCACGGCGCAGATGCTGCTGACCGCTTCCGGGTTCTTGGCCTCACATGACAAGGGTCCAACGTCCTCCAGCATGATGCCCAGGTAGCGGGCGACGTTTTCGAGAAACTGTCCTGAACCCGACGCGCATTGGCTGGTCATGCGGTACGACATCACACGGCCGCGCTCGTCAACCCGCATGGCACGGGCATGAAGGGCCCCGATGTCTATCACAGCGGCGGTGCCGGGCAGCAGGAATACCGCTCCGCGCGCGTGTGTCGTCATCCCGTAGAAATGACCACGACGAAAATCCACCAACTCGCCTTCGCCTGTGCTCGCCGTATAAGCGATCTCCTTCTGGCGCACTCCAGCCGCTTGCAGAGATACGTCGTAGCCTTCCCGAATCACCTTCCGCAGTTCGCGGCGGCGGATTCGCTCGTTATGCAGAGTGATTACGCTGGCGGCCCGGTCGCCATCATCCTGCACCAGCGCAAACTTTACGGCACTCGATCCCACATCGATGCCAGCGGCGAGAATGCTGTTTTCAGTCTTCATGCCGCATTCCCTCCGTCGGCGGCGCGCTGCGCGAATAACGCCGCCCCCAGGGCCCCGGTGTAGATCGACTCCGCAGAAATGTTCAGGGTTCGTAACCCATAGTTTTGTTGGACCAGTCCTCTCAGGGCGGAAACCGCGGCTGGGTTACAGGCCACGCCGCCCGTAAACGTGAATTCGTCGGAAATTCCTCCGGAACGCGCCAGCAGTGACATGGCTCGCAACATGATCGCCCGGTGCAGACCAGACAGAATGTCAGGTACCTTTTGCCCCAGGGACAGGCGATCCCGCAGTTCGGCTCCGGCAAAGACGGTGCACGTGCTGTTGATCTTTACGCTGCAAGTGCTTTCCTGCGCCAACCTGCCCAGTTCATGCAAGCCGAGGTTCATTTCGTCGGCGATATAACCCAGGTAGCGGCCACATCCCGCCGCACACCGGTCATTCATCTGGAAACTCGTGACGATGCCGGTGCCATCCACCTGAATCGCCTTCGTGTCCTGACCACCAATGTCGAGCACAGTGCGGGTGCCGGCGAACATGGCGTGGGCGCCCAGTCCGTGGCAAAGAATCTCGCTGCGGATTTGCTCTTTCGGGAACGGAAGCCGTTGTCGGCCGTAACCAGTACCCACCATTCCAAGCACGCGGAGCTCGAGCGATCTCACCGACTCAACGGCAACGCGCAGTCTTGCTTCCCGATCGCGGATGGCCACTGGTGCGGTGGCCAACGTCTGCTCCAGTGCCGGTCCGGCATGCCGTTCAAATGCGCCGTCACCTGCCGCATTCTCAACCTCGAGAATGGCGGCGTCGAACAGGCCACACATTACGTCGAAGCGAGCGTGCTTCGTGTCGCTGAACTGTTCCGCGAACTGCATGTAGTCGGCGGCGGCCAGATCGCGGAAGAAATCGCTTTTCCGTACCGCCAATTCGCTGAACTGGCCGGGAACGCGCAACCGCATCGCACGGCAGATATTATGGAGCGCTTCCTTGACCGCATCGCGCTGGGCCGCGTAGCGGGGCGCATCGGCACCGTGGTGCAGCGCCGACTCCAGGGATTCCAACTGTTCCAGATGTTGCCGCTGGCGGAAATTGCGCACTAGAGGTCCAATGAACTTGTTTTCAATTCCTGAGAGTTCCGGATCGGCCGCGATGAGATGCCGCACCAGTTCAAATCTCGATTGCACGAGCGCTTCGTCGCGAACGATCTGGGAAGCGACTTCGTAGTTGCTGCGGGTGTTGGTGATACCGCGGCCAATGATTCGCCCGGTACGATCAAGCGCAATGGCCTTCGTAGTGGTCGAGCCCAGGTCAATACCGAGCAGGATCTCCACCGCGCTCATGCCGTCACCCCGGCCACTTTCCTTTGAGCGAGCATCTGGACGTAGCTCTCGATGCGGTTCTTGATGTTGGCAGGCGAAAAATAGCGCGGATCGACCAGATCGCTTTCGATGAATCCGCCAGGCACACCCGTTCTCTGCTCGAGTTGCCGCAGCATCAGCAATTGGCCGACGCTGAAGGAATTGCAACTCTTGACACTGTTGATCATGAAGCCGTCAGCGCGGTATTCGCGGATATAACGCTCCAGCAGATCGACGCGCGCCGGCAGCCCTAGGTTGGTATAGCAACCCAGGCAGTATTCCGCCAGGCTTTCGAGCGGGCGGTTGGGGTCGTGGCGGAAACCGCGATCGTAAAGTCCGCCCACTTTGGTATAGCTGCTGGCAACCACGACCGCGCCTTCGTCGTAGAACATCTTCCAGAACTCGCGGAAGCTCGTCCAGTTGGGCGGGCCTTCCACCACCAGGCGATAGCGCTGGCGCTCCATTGTGCCCTCGGGAGTGACGGGACCAAGTCCCAGCTTGATCCGCTCCCCAATCTCTTCGCGCAGTACACGGTAATACTCGACGCCCTCGCTCGTGCCTCGGAAAGCGGTGAAGATCGGCCCGATGTAGTACACGCCGCCGAAGTACGCATCAATCGGCGAGGGCTCGTGTTTCGCGCTCTCCAGCACCCATACGAAATCGTCCTCTGCCTTGGCGGAAAGAGCCAGCATCTCGGAAAGTCGAGCCTCATCGTAGCGCCGGCCGCTCACTTGCTCCAGTTTTGGGATCACCTCGGTGCGTAACTGCTGCACCACGTAGTCGACATGGTGGGGTTCGATGCGTCCGTTGGCCAGGTACGGCACGTGCAGCATGGCCACCGGGCATTGATACTCCTGGCGCAGAAGTTCGAACCACTTGAGAAACGTGAAGCACCCCGTGTAAGAGAGCAGCAGCAAATCGGGATTGGGAAGTTTTACACCGGTGGGACCCACGTTGCCCGACTTCAACATGCCGATATCGCATTTCACATAGGTGCAGACATCCTCGCTGTGCCCTTGCTTCTCCGCTTCCGCAATGTAGTTGGCGGAAAGCTTGCGCATGCCGGATTGCAGCGCGTTGATCTCCGGCAGAATCGGAAGCAGATCGAAGGACCGCAGCAGTTCGGTCAAATTGCCGGGAACAAATGTGGAGACGACTCGCTTTCCCTCTTCGCGCGCCCGTCCCAAAGAATCGTAGTAGTCCCCGATGAGTTGCTTCTGCAGGACCATGCTCTGTTCTTTTTGCACGGTCCGCACGGTCGATAGCTTCACCGCGTCTGCGCTCATGCTTCGCTCCACAGCCGTATGGAATCCGAGAAGGTGCCGGCCTGTTCCCGGATGACGGCAAATTGTCCCGTGTCCTCGGAGTATTTGAACTGGGTGTGGGGAATGTGTTCGCGCTCCAATGCGGCGACCAGCATGGGCTGCTCCAGCAGCGCGGGATCGCAAAAACTCGGAGCGCAAAAGATGACGCCATCCGCGTGGTTCTGCCGCACAGCCTCGATCAGCCATCGGCCGCGTTGCCCATTCGGTGCATAGCAGGAAGCCGTCGCGACGCTTTGCGTCAGGTATGCCTGCGCCAGGTTTTCGATCGCGTCCCCCTCTTCAGGTACCTCGCCCGTGAACCAGCGCAAACCCAGCAGCAGGTCGTCGTTAACGATCCAGCAGCCCGCGCGTTCCAGTGTGATCAGCAACGCCAGCGGAGGCTGCTCACAGAACATGCCTGTCAGCACGACGCGGCTGCGATCTTCTGGAACAGCCGATCCCTGCGAGGCCATCTCGAGGTAGCAACGCACCATCGTGGTGTGCTCCTCCGGCGGCAGCACACTGCCGGCGCGCAGTACGGCATAAACCTGCGCGATGGGATAGAGCCACGGCGTTTCACTGCGTGCCTGGTAGAGTTCCCGGATGGCCCGCCGGTTCTCGTTGTAGATTCGGATGCTGTTTCGGAGATTCTGATCGGAAATGGGTTTACCCGCCAACCGCGCCATGTCCTCGTGCATCGCGGTCAATTCCCGCCGCCAGAATTCACCTCCAACGCGAGCGTCGTAGTTCTGGGGAAGATCGACATAGCGCACGTAGCGACCGGGAAAGAGCATCGTCCACATGCCGCTCAGGTTGCGGATGACATCGCAGATCGAAGGGAACAACATGCCGTCCAGCACATCGAGCCGCCCCGATAATGCCAGTTCGATCGTGCTGCGAGGAATGTGACAGATGTAGCTCTGGAAGTAGGCGTCGCCTCGGATGATTTCCAGCCGGTCGCCTCCTCCGAAGACGCCCACAGGCAACATTCCCGCCGCATGAATCAGTTCTCGCGGAACATAGATTGGCATGTAGCCGATCGCTCTGCGCCCGGGCACGCGGGATTTCCATTCCGCGACTGCCTTGTAGTCAACGTCTTCGTACAACATCTGGGCGCGGCTAAGGATCTGCTCGAGCTCGGGATTCACGCGAGCGCTCCTTTTTTCTCAGAGCTGTTCTGCCAACGTGACTCGCGCTTTTCCATAAAGGCCCGGAGTCCTTCCACGGCGTCGGACTCCGCCATGAGTTCGTCAAGGTACATGCGCTCAAGTTGCGGTAGGTCCTCGCGCAGCGCCCGCCGCAGCGGGAGACGGGCAGCGCGTACGCCGTAGCGCAACGCAACCGGCGAACGGGCCAGAAAGTGATCTCGGATCCATGTTTCGACCGTTGCTTCCAGCTGTCCTGGCGGAGCGGTTCGCACGATCAATCCTGCTTCCACAGCTTCAGCGGCGTTCCATGCGGCTCCAGTCAGCACGAGTTCCGCGGCGCGACTTACACCAATTCGGGCCGGTAACAGCACAGCCGCCGCGGGTGGGAAAACCGCCAGCTTGATTTCGGGACACGCGAACTGGGCGCCTTCCTCCGCGACGATGAAGTCGCAAGCCAGAGTCAACTCAAATCCTCCGCCCAGGCACTGCCCGCGAACGGTCGCAACCGTCACCGCTGGCAATCCCAGCATCTGCCCAAGCAGCCGGCTGAACTGCGGCAACATGCTCCTGACATGTTCGGGCAAGTGCTCCTGAACGTTGGCGCCAAAACTGAAATGCGGACCCTCCGCGGTGAGAATCATCACCTTGAGCTGCGGCCGATTCCGCAGGTCGTCGAAGGCCACGGCCAAAGCTGCCATCATTGCCTGGTCGACGATGTTGGCCTTCGGCGCAGCCAATACGACGCGGGCGACTTGGCCATCGTGTTCGAAGGAGAGTTTGATGTTGCTCATTTTCCTGCCTTGGCCGCTTCTGGAACTGTCCAGGGCGCAATTTCGGCGATCAACTCTTTACTCCAGTGCGCGCCTTCCGCCAGACGCTGACGCAACCGGACGAAGTCCACCTCGCGTTGCTGCCGGGTGCCGTAATGGAAAGCGCGAAAACCGGCGTTGGCCTCTGTCATCATGTTGAGTGCCAACCAGGCGCGGTTGGTTTCGCGGTTGCGATCCCAATGTTCCAGTTTGTGCTTCCTCACGCTCTCGACCGTCTTCGTTAGGCAATCGGGCATGGTATGCAGCAGTTTCGTGCAGAGTCCCTCGACCGCTTCATCCAACAATGAAAGATCGATGGTGCCTTTCGACAACAGAGCCTTCGCCGCTTCCCGGGCCTCTCCCGTCTTAAAGTCTCCGAAAACCATGCGGCCAAATTCGTCGTACTCCCGATCGGTCACGACCAGCGGGTTGGACACGTATTTGCCGTCAACTTTGAGTGCCGGAACGATCTGCGTCAGTCCACCCAGACGATAGAAGCGGTGTGCGCTCCACGGCTCGCAGAGCGTGGCGCTAAGCATGGCGTGCTCTATCCCCACGAACAGCGGCAGAAAATCAGTGCTGCCGCCATCGGGTGCAGAACCGTGTCGCGGTCCGGCCTGGCCGAATAAGGCAAGATCGCTGGCGACGGAAAAATCGCACGCCATTCCAATCTCCTGGCCTCCACCGACCCGCATGCCGTTCACGCGGCAGATCACTGGTTTGTCGCAACTCAAAACAGCGCTGACCATATCGTTGAACAAGCGCATGTATTGCCGGTACTCGCCAGGGGCCCCGGCATAAATCTCTGCATACTCTCGGGTATTGCCGCCGGTACAGAACGCCTGCGTCCCGGCTCCGGTGAGGACGACCGCTACCGCGGCCCGATCATTGCTCGCCTCGCGCAGCGCGAGAATCACTTCTTTGATCGACGTCGTGGTGTAGCTGTTCAGCTCTCGCGGATTGTTCAGAGCGATCCACACATTGTGCAGCCCCTTGACGTTCGTGCCGTCGCGATTGCGCACGGGCCTGCGCTCCAGCAGGATTTCGCTGGGAGAAAGCGGTTCGACCAGGTTGTGATCTTTCATGGCCAGGTTTTGATCTTTCATAGCTTCGTTCCTTGTTGTATGCCCCGCGACTGCGGTACCAGAACCGCTCGCCGACGGAGTTGGTGATGATGGACCGCCTCGAGAACTTGCTGTGCCTCCTCGAGTGGGTGCATCTCGACAAAAGGCTGAATATGAATTTTCCCTTCGAGCACCATGGCAAGTGCGTTCGGATATTGAGCGGGAGGGCATCCCCAATTTCCGCGAGCGGTGGCATCGAAGGCCATCAGATTGGACAGACGCAGTTCAATTTTCTGCGCGGTGTACCCAACGATCGCCAGGTGAGCACCCGGGTTAAGCAGGCTGAAGGCAGTCTGCTGGCCATTGACCGTCCCGCTGGTTTCGAAGATCTTGAGGCCGATCCCGTGCCGGCCGCTCTGCTTGGCGAACGACCGTACAGCTGACTTCACATCTGCGCACTCGCGGGCGTTCAGTGCCAGTGCAGCGCCGTGCGCCGAGGCGAGTTCCAGCCGCTCCGCATCAACATCGATCGCCACGACGGCTGCGCCGAGCGCTGCGGCAATTTGTACTCCGAAACCGCCGATCCCACCGGCTCCGACAAATACCGCGACGTCCTCGGCGCTAAGACGGGAGCGGCAAATTGCCTCATACGGAGTCGTGACTGCGTCCGCGACGACCGACAGCATCGCTAGGGTCAGTCCCTTTGGGAGCTCTGGAGGTACCGGGCAGAGGCCAACTGCCGGTACCCGTACATGGGTCGCAAATCCTCCATCGGCGTCGTTGCCCGGCATGAACTGTTGGCGGCAAATGGTCGGACGGCCGTTACGGCAGGCGTCGCATTCGCCGCAGGGAATTACGGCCGGTACAATGACGGCGCGCCCGATCCAGTTTCCTGCGCTTTCTCCGGTGAGCACGACACGGCCGGCGATTTCATGTCCCAGAACCAAAGGCAGCGCATGGCGGGTGGGAACGCCCTCGTAAGCGAATCCAATGTCGGTGTGGCAAACGCCGCAGCCTGCTACATCGACGATGACTTCGTCAGGAGAGAGTTCTCGCTGATCCCTTTCGGCCCAAGCGAACTTGCCGTTGCTTACCAACGTCAATCCTCTGATGGTGACGGGGGCTGTGCATGCGTTTTTCGCGGTCAGGGCAGTCATTCTCCTAGGCCACCTCCCCACAATTCGAACGAACGTTCGAAAAACAATAAGGAAAGGCTACCTTGGGTTGCGGATCGAGAAAGTGATTGTAATCACATCCGCCTGTGATTTGATGCCGGGGATCATTCTCCCGAAGATTGCTCCCGCCATCTCGCCCAGTTTCTCGCACACACGCTGGACTCAATCGAACACCCGCTGTTCCCATTTGCGCGAGAGCAGTAACAGGGCACATATGTGAGTTGAGGGTCGGTACGACATCTAGCCGTCGCACGACCGCCCGGCAGCCGCGCGTGCGAGAGAGTAAAAACAAACTTGCAACTCCAATGAAATCAACTCGTTCTGGTTGGCCGTTTCAGTCAGATTCGGTGTATATTGTGCCTGAAGGCAGCTCTTTCTCTCTCCCCTAGTTGCTGATGTATTTTTTCCCCTTTTCTCGATCACGTTGCGATCAGTGGTAAACAATGCCACCACGATTGCACCGGCGGAGCCGGCGCCGCGGGAGGCAACCTTGGAGAGCCGCACGGACGCGAATCTGAATCGAGTGAGCAAAGAGGTACACAAGTGTTCACGAAAATCGGTCCCATCAGCGCATTCGAGAGTTGCCTGTGTTATACCCGGGCATCGAAGACGATCCTCGAAGCTCCCCTAAGAGCGCAGAAGACCTGAACTTCAATGGGAACGATTCCCGACGAGGAGAACTATGCAAATTAACGACAACAGTGGCAAGAAGATCGGCCGGCTCGACGTCAGCATGTCGAAAGACTTGGTGGTGACAGTACATGAGCTCCGTAACATCACAACCATCACCACGCGAGATCGGAACACCGGGAGGGTGACGAGCGAGACGCTGGTTGGCGAGTCGCCGTTCGGGACGAGCGAATGACCTACAAGCGCTACCACGAATACCTGAGAGACTGCGAAGCGCCGGACGAAGCCGAACTCGAACGTCTTCTGGAGGAAGGGCTACGCACGCTCGAATTCTGCGTAATGATGGAGGTGATGTGTAATGGCTTACCTGCGAAGGAATCGTGAGTTAGAGTCCATCTGCGAGATCGCCTCGATGCGTGCGGGAGTTGTGTGGCGCACCGTGAACGTGCTGTCGCCGGATGCGAGCAACCGCACGAAAACGCGGATCGCCCGGACGATTCTCTCTTTGTGCGACGGAGGCGACCGCACTGTGCGGATCAGTCCGGCCCAGCTTCAGGCGCTTGTAATGCCAAAGTGGCAATGCATCGACAGGCAATGCCGGGCGCTTTTCTTCTGGGCGCCGATGAGCCGTGCGATCAACGAATTCTTTAACGGGGAGGACTAGCATGGAAATGCTCGACGAGATTTGGGTCGTGCGGAACCCTCTGATCAGCGACGTGCAGCAAATCGAGGAGTTGGAGTTCGCCGAGGCGCAGGCGAAGTTTTGCAAGGCGTCTTGTCAGTGGGCTGACACCAAGCAGCAGAGCTCGATGGAGAAGATGACGGAGTGCGAGGTGAATCTGCTTAACGCCTTCTGTCGGGGCGAGAACAAGCCGATCATGCTCAAAGCGTGGGCCGCCTACCGACGCAGGCTGCTGTTCCGTCATCGGCGTGAGAGCTAGTTGCTGACCTGACCTAGGTTTTGCGCCATTTGGACACGGACTCGTTCCTATCATAGAAGTGAAGACACCCAACGGTAAGTAGGGCAGGAACAATGGTGTATGCGCCAGCCGTTTCCGCAAATGGTTGGCTGATTGCCCCTCACCCATCTCCTCCCCCAAGCGATTGCCGTTGCAGCATCGATGCTGGCGCCAGTGTGCCACATTTTTCGGAGGGAGTTTCGATTGGCTCGTAAGACGGGACAAATCGTGGGGCGGGGGCCGCGCCGATGGCTAGTTCGCATCTTCCTTGGCTGCGACCGCGAAACCCGGAGGCGGCGCTACCTCAGCCGAACTGTGCACGGTCCCGTCCGGCAAGCCCAGTCCTACCTTAATAAGGTGCTACGCGAGCGAGATCTTGGCCGCCAGGTGGAGGGAGTCACGGTCACGCTCAACGAGTTCCTTGATCGATGGCTCGACACCGCCGCCAAACCAAAACTGCGCGAAAAGAGCTGCCAGAGTTGCGAGAGCCTACTGCGCCGCTACGTCCGACCGGTCCTCGGCGAGCGAATACTATCTGCAATCACCCCGCTCGACGTGCAGGACCCCGCCTACCATCCATGCTGGGCCAATCAGCTTCGCATCTTCGACTGGATCGATGAGCGCAGGATCGAAATGGTGGCAGAGGGCAGGCCCCACTGGGTTCCGTCAATGAACGACTTTGAGCAGGCTGAGAGAGATTGCTGGGATGATCTGGTCAAGCCTTAGCCAATTTCCGTGACCGACAGACCGCTATTGCAATTTCGCGTACTCCACTTTGGCTTCTTTCAGGATGGGGATGTCGGGGTCGGCGTCCTTCCAGAGGGCGAGGAAATCTTTGTAGGCAGCGCGGGCTTTGGCGGTGTCTCCCTGCATGACGAAAGCGCGACCGAGTTGAAGATGGGCAAGAGCACCGATGGGTGAATTCACGACAATTCCACGATGGTCGAGGATCTTCTGAAATTCTGCTGCCGCCTGGCTGCCTTGATGAGCGCTCAGATAGGCATCTCCTCGAACGAACACAGGATACAAGCCGTTCCAGCTATAGTTGCTGAATGTTGTTCGGCCTAACTCATACGGCGCAGCGGCTCTAAGAGTCTCGAAGGCTTCTGAAGCATTTCCCCGATTTATCGCGAGTTTTGCGCGAAGCGTTGGCAGGTAGTTGAACTGCACGATCGTGGCTTCGGGGAATCGCTTGTTCAAATTCTCCGTCAGGTTTTGTGCCCGCCCGGCGTCTCCGGCGTACGCCAGGGCAAGCGCCGAGGCATACTGCACATCGACGCCATCGGAATGTTCCATTGCCAGCGTGGCGCGCCGCCGGGCTTCCCCGGCATTGCCAAATAGGGCTTCCCTTAGTCCAGACGCAGCAGAAAAAGTTGTCGCCTTTTCCTTTTCTCCTGCTCGTTCGGCTGATTCCATCGCCCGCATGGTAAATTCTCGCGCCTCCCTAAGCCGCCCGAAATAAGCAGCGGTGTCAGCCTCCTCCGCCAGCAACGCATCTTCTATTCCGGCCTGACCCGCCGATAAGGCGACCTGCTGTTTCATCCCCGCTGTATCGTTCTGCAAAAAGGCAATCTCGTAGAGATCGTCTAAGTTGTAATAGTGGTGCAGTTTCCGTTCGAGAGCCTGACTGTACGTCGCCTTCGCTTCATCGAAGCGATTTAGCTCTGTATAGCCCTCCATGAGGAAGGCGTAGGGGGAAGAATAGTTCGGTTTCAAACGAATTGCTTCTTTGGCTTCTGAAACCACTCCATCATATCGACCCATCTGCGGATAGATCGCGCCTGCCAAGTAAGTATGCGGCATCTCCGCACGGGGATACGTCTGTATCCACAGCTTGCAAGTTTGTTCGGCTTTTTCGACGTCCCCGGTAACCTCTTTGTAGTAAATGGCCGATATGAAGTACTTCTCAGGCTCGCTAACGTGGTCGCGAAGTTCGAATGCCTTGCTGGTATACTTCGCCGCGAGGCTAGGTTCTCCGGTTGACGTATACCAGATGCCAAGCCACGCATATGCGACCGCGAGATTGGGGTCGAGTTCGACGGCGCGTTTAAGAAAAGAAATAGCAACTGGGGGGGAAGCTGCGACACGGCCGGAGCTAAAAGCTTTCAAGGCTTCGAGCGAGGGGGTAGTGGCTTCGTCAAGAGGAGTATCGAATTTCTGCAGCGTGCCCAGGGACTCGCCCAGTTTGTTCCGCATCTCCGAAGCCGTCTTCCCCAGTGCGTCGAGCACATGATCCTTGTCGCTCGCCTGTGCTTCCGTGCTCGCCAGCGTTTCTCCATCGGAGCAGTTGACAGCCTTCACAGTCAGCAGGTATGGCGTGCCAATTTGAGCAATCGAGCCTTCGAGCACAGCTGCACTTGCCGTCCGCTGGCAGAGTTCGCGCGCAATCTCCGGCGTCAGCTTTGCGTCAGGTTTCTGACTCATCATCTGCAGAGTCTGCTGGATTTGCTGGTCCGAGATAATACTGAGAAAGGGCGACTGCTCCAGTTGCACAGACAACCCTTGCCGTAGAGTGCCGTCAAAGACGGGGTCACCCGTCGTATTGGTGAAGTCTGCGAGTATGATCGTGTCTTTGTCTGTGAGCTTTGCTGCGCGGTGAAGATATGAGTAACCACCAACGGACAACACCAGCGCACCCACAGCAGCGGGAACAATCAGTTTCCAGTGTTTTCCGATGCGACTTTCAACTCCCGCCTTCGAACCTGCCGTCCCTCGCCCCGAATCCGTGTCTCGCTTTAACCGTTGCAAATCGGCGCGCACATCGGAAGCGTGCTGGTAGCGCAGGTTGCGGTCTTTCTCCAGACACTTAGCGATGATCCGTTCTAACTCCGGGGCCACGTTGGGATTCAGCCGCACGGGAGGAACCGGTGCCCGGTTTAGGATGGCCTCGAAAATTACTCCTGTGCTTTCACCTTGGAATGGCAACACCCCCGCCGCCATCTCATAGAGCACCACTCCGAAGGAAAACAGGTCGGTTCGGGCGTCCAGTTCCTTGGCGCGGACTTGTTCCGGCGACATGTATGCGATCGTGCCCACGGCAGCGCCGGCGCTGGTGAGGGACTCCTCCAAGGTCGAGGCGTTCATGTCAAGGCTTTTGGGCTTGAGTAATATCTTGGCCAGCCCGAAGTCGAGAACCTTCGCATGTCCGCGTTTGGTCACAAAAATGTTCGCAGGCTTGATGTCGCGGTGCACGATGCCAGCAGTGTGCGCGGCATCCAGTGCGTCGGCGATGTCGACACCCAGCGACAGAACCAACTCCGTTTCCATGGGGCGTCCGGCAATGCGATGTTTCAGTGTCATGCCATCGAGAAACTCCATGGCGATGAACACTTCACCGTGCTGGTCGTCGATTTCGTAGATGGTACAAATGTTCGGGTGGTTCAGTGCAGAGGCGGCCTTGGCTTCGCGCTCGAAGCGGCCGAGCGCCTGGGGGTCTTTGGCTACGTCGTCCGGCAGGAATTTGAGCGCGACAAAGCGGTCGAGTTTGACGTCCTCGGCCTTGTACACCACGCCCATGCCGCCACCACCAAGCTTGCCAATGACGCGATAATGGGAGACGGTCCGCCCGATCGGGGAATCGCCGGTTTCTTGCGCGTCTTTGTCTTTGTTCTGCTGGCGGGCGAGGACCCGCGCGGCTGCTTCTATCGCAGGACTCTCCAGAAAGCTTCCTGCCTGCTGCTGTGCCGCCAGCAGAGAGCGGATCTCGCGTTCCAGCGCTTCGTCACCCGCGCATGCTTGCCGCAGAAACGCATCGCGCTCCCCGGGCGGATGCTCCAGCACGGACTGCAGGAGGCTGTCGACTTGTTTCCAACGATCAGAGTCCATTGGTCGTGCCGCCGGTCAGTTCCCGGTAGAGCCAAGCCTTGGCCGTGCTCCAGTCCCGCATCACGGTGACGGATGAAACTTTGAGCACCTCGGCCGTCTCTTCCACGCTCAGTCCGCCAAAAAAGCGCATTTCGACGACCTGCACCTTACGGGGATCCACCCGCGCCAGCGCGTCCATCGCCTCGTTGAGCGCCACCAAGTCCGCAGACTGTTCACTGCCCACCACGGCCATCTCTTCCAGGGAAACATGCTGGACGCCGCCCCCGCGCTTCAGGTTGCGTCGGCGTGCATGTTCCACCAGAATCCGGCGCATTAGCTGCGCCGACACCGCAAAGAAGTGGGCGCGGTTCTGCCATTTCATGCTCCTGTAATCCACGAGGCGCATGTAGGCTTCGTTCACCAGAGCCGTTGTTTGGAGGCTATGCCCGGGCCGCTCGCGGCTCATGTAGCGCCGCGCAAGTCGGTGAAGTTCGTCGTAGACAATAGGGGTCAGTTTGTCGAGCGCGTCCCGGTTTCCATCACTCCAAGCGCGGAGCAGCCCGCTCACCTGTCCACAAGATGGTGCTTTCGCGTCATCGTCCTGCGGTTGGATTGGCTTCCCCATAGTCCCACACTTCGGGAATCTTAGCCCCTTAGCACAGCCTATTCAAGAAAAGCATCCCTGCATGATAGTTCTGATCCGCCGTTTGCGCCTATCCAGATGAGGGCGACGGAAGCCGCCCCGCAAGATACTCGCAGAGGACCCAGGTGAGCCGGGTGGCAAGCGGCCACCGGACCAATCAACATTAAGGAGGAAATATGAAACTCAGATCACTCGCTATCTCGCTGGGCGCTCTTGCCCTTTTGGTTATGCTGGCCGGGCCGGCCGCCCAAGCACAGAATTCCCCGCGCTACAGGGTTATCGAGCTCGGCACGTTGGGCGGGACGTACAGCCAAACGTTCTATGTGAGCAGCGAGGGTGTGGCCAGCGGGGAGGCGAGCCTGGCTAACGGAAACTGGCACGCGATCCTCTATCAAGGTCCGTTCAAGAGGGATCTCGGCACGCTGGGGGGCTTGAACAGCTCAGCTTTTGGCTCACCGAATGCAATCGGCCAAGTCGTGGGTGCGGCCGAAACCTCTCACACTGACCCGAATGGTGAAGACTTTTGCGGATTCTATGCATCAGGAGCTCCGTGGTCGGGTACAACATGTCGGGGCTTTTTGTGGCAAGACGGTTCGATGACTCCGCTCTCAACGCTCGGAGGCTACAACAGCGCGGCCAGTGCGATCAACAGTCAAGGCGAAGTGGCCGGCAATGCGGAGACCGCGACGACGGATTCCACTTGCCCACCTTATGATCCCACCCAGGGTCAATATCAGGTGTTGCAGGACAAGCCGGTGGTTTGGGAGAACGGCCACATCAAAGAGCTCCCAACATACGGCGGCGATCCGGACGGATTCGCCATAGCAATCAACAATCACGGCCAGGTGGCCGGCGCGTCGGGAGTTTGCTCGACCTTCAACCTTATCAACGGTCTCTATCTCTCACCGGTCCACGCTCTGCTCTGGGACCACGGCAAGGTAACCAATCTCGGCAGCCTGGGCGGCAACTTTGGAAACCAAGCCCATAATATGAATGATCGCGGCCAGGTGGTAGGCGTCTCAGACTTGGCCGGCGATGCCGTTTTTCACGGCTTTGTCTGGAGCCGAAGCACCGGGATGCAGGACGTCCCACCGCTCCAGGGGGACACCTACAGCGTCGCCCTGGCCATCAACGACCGGGGCGAGGTGGGTGGCGTCTCAATAGACTCGACATTTTCAACTCTTACCGCGTTCGTGGTCGTGGACGGGGCGCCGACCGACCTCAACACTCTGGTTCCGGCCGACTCTTCCCTGCAGCTGCAGACCGTATGTGGTATCAATTCCCGGGGGGAAATTACGGGCCTAGCCGTGGAGAAGAGCACCGGCCAGTATCGCGGCTACCTGGCGATTCCTGTGACCGGCGCGAACTCTGGGCGTTAGACCCTGCATTCGGCAAAATAGAAGCAGACGGTGCCGCTCTGCTGGTTTTCGATCAGCAGAGCGGCATTCGGGCTACTTATTGCAGCTTGCTGTATTCGGATCTCGCTTGCTTCAGGATGGGGATGTCGGGATCGGCGTCTTTCCAGAGGGTGAGGAAGTCTTGGTAGGCGGCTTTCGCTTTGGCGGTGTCGCCCTGCATGGCATAAGCTCGACCGAGTTGCCAGTGCGCCAATGCGCCGATGGGATCGCTTTGCACGATCCCGCGGTGATCCAGAATCTTCTGGAATTCCGTGGCCGCATCGACTCCTTGGTGTAAGGCCAGATAAGCTTCGCCACGCACATAGACCGGATAGAGAGCCCCTAAGAGGCTGCGTGCCGGGCCCAGTTCATGGGGAATGGCAACTTGCAGCGTTTCGATAGCCTTCGAAGCATCGCCATGATTCAGTGCGAGGCGTGCGCGAAGCGCCGGCACATAACTGGACCGGATTGACGTGTCCTCAGGGAACCGCCTCTCCAGGTCATCGGCGAGCGCTTGAGCCTGGGAAGAATCCCCAGAGAGAGCCAACGCGAAGCCTGCCCCGTACTCCACCTCGCGATTCTTTGAAAGCTCAAGTGCGGCCGTCGCCCTCTCCCTTGCTTCCGAGGCGTTCCCGAAAAAAGCCTCCCGCACTGCCGCTCCAGATTCCCACAGACCCGCCCGCTCCCGCTGTGCCACCTGCAGAGCCTGCTCCACCGCGCGGCGCGACATGGCACGCGCCTGTTGCAGATGGCCCGAGTATGCCAGGGCAAACGCTTCTTTGTTGGAGATCCAGTTTTCTCCTCCGGATCGTCTCCGAGCCCGAGCGCCTTCCCGTTCCATTCCTGCCTGGTCACCTCTCAGGAAAGCGATATCGTGGCCCAGCATGATGAACTCATCGATTTCCAGTCCGCGACCAATCGCGCGCCGGAGTGCGTTCTCGGCTTCTCCCAGACGATCTAAATAAACATTGTTGACGGCAAGGTTGTAATACGCGACGGCAAAATCCGGATCGAGCTCGATGGCTTTCCGGGCCTCGGAGGCTGCTTTTTCGTATCGAGCCGCCACTTTGTTTGGATACCCCGACAACATAACATGGGGCAGTGCCTCACGAGGATACGTTTGCGCCCAGGCCTCACAGGTCTGTAGCGCCTCTTCCAGGTTTCCCGTTACCAGCGCCTCGTAGCTGGCAGTAATAAAGAATTTCTCCCGATCGCTCGCGCGATCCCGCAACTGCCAGGCTCTGCGCGTGCTTTCCGCGGAGAGATCGGACTCATCGATATCGGCGTACATGCGCCCCAGCGACGCATGTGCGATGGCGAATTGGGGATCGATTTCCGTGGCGCGCCTGAAAAACGGCAAAGCAGGCATGGCGCCGCTTGAGGCGTGAACCTTCCAACCTACGCTATAGGCCTTCAAGGCTTCGAGTGATGGCGTCGTCGCCTCGGCGAGCGGCGTATCATGGCTTTCGATCGTGGACAGCGACTCGCCGACGCGAGTTCTGAACCTACTGGCAATTTGACTGAGCGCATTCAGAACGTCCTCTTTTCTCGTCGCTTGCACCTGCTCATCATCGAGGGTGTCTCCGGTGCGGCAGTTCTTGGCGCGTAACCCCAGCACGTACTGGCTTCCCAGGCTTGCGATCGAGCCTTCCAGAACGGCGGCACTTCCGGTCCGCTCGCAGATTTCCCGAGCAAGCTCGGGAGTGAGCCGCGCATCCGCCGACTGGCCCATCAGGCGGAGCGTGTGCTGCATATGTTGCTCGGAGATGAGGCTAAGAAACGGCGACTGCTCAAGTTGAACAGCCATGCCCTGCCGCAGCGTTCCGTCAAAAACGGAGTCGCCCGTCGTGTTCGTGAAGTCCGCTAGGACAATTGTGTCCTTGTCGGTGAGTTTCGCTGCGCGGTGGGAGTAGAAGTAACCACCGACTGACAACACCAGTACGGCCACAGCAGCAGGAACAATTGCCTTCCAGCGTTTTGCAATGCTAGTTGCGGTCACGGGCTTCGCACTGGTTGTCACCCGCGCCGGATCCGTGTCCCGCTTCAGACGTTGCAGGTCAGTGTGCAGGTCAGACGCATGCTGGTAGCGTAGGGCGCGATCTTTTTCGAGACACTTGGCGATGATCCTCTCCAAGTCCATTGACAGGTCCGGGTTCAGCCGCCCGGGAGGAACGGGCGTCTGGTTCAGGATGGAGTCGAAGATCACACCGGTACTCTCGCCCCGGAAAGGCAGTACCCCCGTCGTCATCTCGTACAGAACCACCCCGAAGGAGAACAGGTCTGTTCTCGCATCCAGTTCCTTGGCGCGGACTTGTTCCGGCGACATGTACGCGATTGTGCCCACTGCTGCTCCGGGGCTGGTCAGATGCTCTTCCAAGGTGAGAGTCGATTGCTCTGTTGGCGCATTTGCTCCGACATTGTCAACCACAGGTGTCACTTTAGCCAGTCCGAAGTCGAGAATCTTGGCGTGTCCGCGCTTCGTGATGAAGATGTTTGCAGGTTTGATGTCGCGATGGACAATGCCAGCAGTGTGAGCGGCGTCGAGCCCATCGGCGATGTCAATGGCGAGCGGGAGCAGGATGTCCATTTCTAAATGACGCCCCGCGATGCGGTGCTTCAGGGTCAGCCCGTCAAGAAACTCCATGGCGATGAACGCCTGCCCGTCCTGCTCGCCGATGTCATGAATCGTGCAAATGTTGGGGTGGTTCAGGGCGGAAGCGGCTCGTGCTTCGCGACGGAAACGCTCCAAGGCCTGCGGGTCTTGCGCGACCTCGTCGGGGAGAAACTTCAGGGCGACGAAACGATGCAGCCTGGTGTCCTCAGCTTTATAGACCACGCCCATGCCCCCGCCGCCGAGCTTGCCCATTACGCGATAATGGGAGACCGTAGCGCCAATTAGTTTTGTCCCGCCTTTTGTCGTCCCGGGTTCGCGCGCGACCAGTTTGCCCATAACCTCCAGAGCGGGCGACTCAATGAAATGCTCGGCTGCTTTTTCTTGGGCCAGCAGCGACTCTACTTCGCGACGAAGTACTTCGTCGTCCGCACAGGACTGTTTGAGAAATCCTGCACGTCGGCTCTCGTCCAACTCCAGGGCACGGTGATACAAGTCTTCCACTCGACGCCAGAGTTCAGGCTCCACAATTCCCCCCACTCAACTCGCGCAGGAGCCAAACCTTTGCCAGCCTCCAGTCCCGCACTACGGTATCGGCCGAAACTCTCAATACTTCGGCGGTTTCTTCTACGCTCAATCCGCCAAAGAATCGCAGTTCCACCACCTTGCTTTTCCTTCCATCTACGGCGGCCAATGCCTTCAGCGCATCATCCAGGGCTACGAGGTTCGCATCGGGTTCGTGACAGACCGAGGGCGCCTCGTCCAAGGACATGTGCGGCGCACCACCGCCTCTTTTCTGGTAGCCGCGGGCGCGGGCAAAATCGATCAGAATGCGGCGCATCAGTTGCGCGGACACGGCAAAAAAATGCGCCCGATCCTGCCAATTGATTTGTTCGCAATCCACCAGCCGTAAGTAGACTTCATTGACCAGTGCTGTCGTCTGCAGCGTGTGGCCAGGTCGTTCACCCGCCATGCAGCGCTGCGCGACTCGATGGAGTTGCCGATACACCAAAGGGGTCAGCCTTTCCAGAGCTTGTTGGTCTCCGGCCGTCCAGGCCTTCAGCAGATGGGTGACCTCATGAGTCAAAGACGCGGCCATCCAAGCCTCCGTAGTTTCAACACATTACACCCCGGACGGACAAAAGCCTAGCACCGGTGGCTCGCATTTCGTCTAACTTTTTATCCACTCGTTTACGGCTGTGGCCCTCGTTTCGCGCCTTATTAGACAGGAGCCAATTAAGGAAGCTCTTGCAGTGCTCAAGAGAAAATCTTCGAGAGGCGAGAAGGAGAGCATATGACGAGCAGAATTGAATATCATGGCCGGATTTCCGGCAGGGGTTGGCGAGCCGTTAGCAGCGCGCTGGCGTTAGGGACTGTTCTTCTCTCGGCAACCGTTGCGGTCCGAGCGCACGAAGCACCAAATTACACGGTACTCTACACGTTTACCGGTACGGGCGCGAATGGGGAATTCCCCCTAGGGGAGCTAATTCGCGACCAAGCGGGCACCCTCTACGGTACCACTATCAACGGTGGCGACCTCAGCGGATGCGGCGGATACGGCTGTGGAGTGGTGTTCAAAGTGGATAGGAGCGGCAAAGAGACTGTCCTTTACAGCTTCACAGGAGGAACGGATGGGGCCTATCCTGCCACGGATCTGGTTCGGGACGAGGCGGGCAACCTTTACGGCATCACCCACGGCGGCGGCGACCTGAGCGGCGACCCGAGCTGCACCGCATTTTTCGGGTTCCCCGGGTGCGGCGTCGTGTTCAAGCTGGATCAAACTGGCAACGAGACCCCCCTCTACGCCTTCACAGGGGGTGCGGACGGATCAGGTCCTTCCTCGGGTCTAATTCGGGACGAGGCGGGTAACCTTTACGGCACCACCGGTGGCGGCGGCCGCCTAAGTCAAGACTGTCCTGGCTTTGTCCTCCCTGGGTGCGGAGTGGTGTTCAAGGTGGACCCAACCGGTAAGGAGACCGTCCTGCACACCTTCACCGGGGGTGCGCATGGGTACAATCCATACGGAGACCTGCTTTTGGACGCGGCGGGCAACCTTTACGGTGCCGCAACGAGCGGCGGTGACTTGAGTGGATTTTGTAGCGACGTGCTCGAGCCCGCTACCGGGTACCTCGGCTGCGGAACGGTGTTTAAGTTGGACCGGAGCGGAAAACTCACGACGCTGCACTCCTTCAATGGAGCGGACGGGGTGTTTCCGGATGGATGGCTGGTTCAGGATAGCGCGGGCAACCTTTACGGCGTGACAGGAAACGGCGGCGATTTAAGCGGATGCTCTGGCTTAGGGTGCGGGGTGGTGTTCAAGCTGGATAGGACAGGTAAAGAGACCGTGCTCTACAGCTTCACTGGCGGCGCAGATGGATCGGAGCCGTTTGGCAGTGTGATCCAGGACGAGGCGGGCAACCTCTACGGCACTACATCCTACGGAGGCGACTTCAACGGTTCCCTTTGCGCTGGAGTTGGCTGCGGGGTGGTGTTCAAGCTGGATCCAACCGGCAAAGAGACTGTCCTCTACACCTTCACCGGGGGTACGGACGGAGCGAATCCTAATGCAAATCTGCTCCAGGACGAGAAGGGTAATCTCTACGGCACGGCATCAGACGGCGGCGACACGTCATGCAGTGCCCCCTACGGGTGCGGGGTAGTGTTCAAGGTCGCCCGTGATCACTGCGCGGAAGGAGGCGAGACCACTGAAAGACCGAGGGTAGTCCTCCCGGAAAATGCTCGGGAACTGCGTCAGCAGCAACAGCGCTTCGGTCGATTTGCAACTCGGCTTGCAGAGCCGCAATGATCGTGCGCGAGGATAGCAATGGCCAATGGTCGTATGGGCCGAGGAGTCTCGGAACATGAGCCGTGACTAAGAGAGCAGGAAGAATCTCCTGCTCTCTCTTCTTCTTCTTCTTCTTCCTGTCTCCGCGCAAGGTGTTCGGGCAGGAACTTCAGCGCGACGAAACGACTGAGGTTTATTTCCTCAGCCTTGTAGACGACGCCCATCCCCCAAGCTTCTCAACGATGCGGTAGTGCGAGATGGTCGGTCAATCATGGGCAAAGACTGACGCAATCTCAGGTTTCACCATCAACCACGTCAATGTGGGAAGGCGATTGCCCGCGTTGAAGTGCTGTATCGTGATGAGGTTCGTCAGAAGCTCCAAACGGCTCTTCACTCAAGATTCCAATTCGCGTGCCTGGTAAGATTTCGCGGGCCAGCCTATTGGAGCCTGTTGGCAGTTGACAGACGCTCTCTAGTCGTGGCAAGTGCAAGTGCTAAGGAGGCTCTATGAGACGTACTTCTCTCATCACCATTCTTGTGTTTGTCGCGGGTCTTGGCCTCGGCTACTTCGCCCGAGGCGCTGTGGGCACGCTTCAACAAAGGTACACGCACAAGGCGGACCTAGCGGCCATCGAAAAAGCGAACCAAGAGGACATTGAGGCCACGCTGACGCAAGACCCGAAAAGGCTGATAGACGAGTGGGCGGAGGATGGGGTGCGCTTCATTCCGGGAAGCCCGCCTGCGGTCGGCAAGCAGGCCATTGGGGCTGAGAATGAGAAATTCCACTCCCAGTACCCGGGCTTTAAGGTGTTGAGCTACACGTCCAAATACAAAAACCTTCAAGTCGAGGACGGCTTGGCATGCGAGTGGTTCGAAAAAAAAGGCGAGTATAAGTTGTCTCCAGAGTCCCCGCCGGCCAGTTGGCACGCTAACGGACTGCTGGTGCTGAAGCGGCAGCGCGACGGCTCGTGGAAAGGGGTGATGGTCTTTCCTATAAGTTGGGACGAGCTTGCCACTGGCGGGAATGTAAAGACGCAATAGTTTCTGTCTCTGATCCTGCTGGCATGTATGGCGGCTTATGGCCAACTTACTCCCAGCGGCGATGCTTACACCAGCACTGCAACTCCAACCAAGAACTTCGGCACCGCGACCACGCTCGGGGTCGAGAGTTCGGAGACTACTTACATCCAGTTCAATCTATCGTCGATCCCCTCCGGCTACACCAGCGCCGATATCACCAAGGCCACGCTCAAGCTCTTCGTCGATGGCGTGACCAAGGCGGGCAACTTCAACGTCGATTACGTCAACGGCACCTGGACGGAGTCGACGATCGATGCCAGCAACGCTCCGGCACTCGGAACCACCATCGCCGCCAGCGTGCCGCTCACTGCGGCGGACAAGAACCAGTACATCCTGGTAGACGTCACGGCGGCGGTGCAGGCGTGGCTGAGCGGAACTCCCAATGACGCCATCGCGCTGGTGGCGAACAGTCCGCTGGATGCGACCTTCGACAGCAAGGAAGCCACGAAGACCAGCCACACGGCCGAATTGGATATTGTGTTCGCCGCAGGCAGCGGCAGTGGAATCACCGGGATCAACACGGCTGCGGGCAGCGGCCTGATCGGTGGAGGAACCAGCGGCACGCTGAATTTGTCTCTGACCAATGTCTGCGCGGCGAATCAGGTGCTGCAATAGAACGGCAGTTCGTGGGTGTGCGCGGCGGTAGGCACGGGCACGGTGACCAGCGTCGGCAGCGGAACGGGACTGACGGGTGTTCCGATCACGGGCAGCGGAACGTTGAGCATCAACACGACCGTCGTGCCACTGTTGGGCGCAGCCAACACCTTCACTGGCAACCAGACGGTGAACGGTAATTTGAGCGCGACCGGGGTGGTGACGGGCAGCGGCTACCAGATCGGAAGCAGTCTCTTCGACTATGGCTCCTTTGCGAACCACAACGCGTTCCTCGGCTTCGCTGGTAATACCACGACTATCCGCTCGGAAGCTCGCTCGTTCACTTCCCCTAAGCGCGTTTATGGCCAGTGAAGGGACCTTGTCCAGCTGGCGCGTTTAAGAGGAATTGGGCAAGGTCTTGCAAAATGGAACCGCAATGGCTGGGGAACCTTGTTGCGAGTTGTTGAGTTGGAACGCTCTCGCAGTCTCAAGATTGCGCCACTGGATTCCGCCCAGGTTCCGCACGAATCGTGTAAGTCATTGGGACCTGGTACAGCGCGGTTTGTTAAGAAGCCAAAACCGGATCCCGCCTTGGTTCCGCCGGCTTCGCCACGCCGGCGGGTTGCAGGCGATCCCGCAGCAGCTGCTCCCCGCGTTCGAACAGCTCCTCCTTGGTGATCTTGCCCGCATCGACATCGGCCAAGATCGATCTTTGGGCGGCGTAGTCTTTGTTTACGATGCCCGCTTTGCTCTGCAGCATCCGCCACGCTTTACGACGCTCGACCGAGAACAGTACAAGCTGTCGCGAGATTGCCCGGTACTCGACGTCTCCTTTCGCGCCCGGGACCTTGATGTAGACGCCGAAGTCGGGAACGTAGGAGCGGTGTTCGGGAAGCAGG
>Ga0074044_10000903_pt1 | contig 27455 bp, 24 predicted proteins | sample BogForMeECP23OM1_FD_94443 | JGI IMG/M metagenome (GOLD analysis project Ga0074044, IMG submission 94443) | Bog forest soil microbial communities from Calvert Island, British Columbia, Canada - Bog Forest MetaG ECP23OM1 | ecosystem: Environmental > Terrestrial > Soil > Wetlands ... | reverse complement strand
TGTCTTCGACCGAGTCGTGCAGCAGGCCGGCGGCGATGGCGACTGGATCCATTTTCATTTCGGCGAGCACAAGAGCTACTTCGAGGGGGTGCACCAGATAAGGTTCGCCCGAGGCGCGGGTCTGGCCTTCGTGATGCTTCAGGGAGTAGTCGTAGGCTTTCTTGACGATGGTGAGATCGTCCTGCGGACGGTTCTCCTGCATCCGCTTCATCAGGTCGCGGAACTTGGTCAGCGTGAGGGTAGTGGTCGCGATCTGTTGGCGCAAGCTCGCCATGTAGGATTATAGCCTGCAATGCCCGTGTGGAGCGGGCACTCCTGCCCCCTGCTTCTTGCGTACGCGCCCGTTGGCGCGCCGGCTACTCGACTAGATGGGGCGCCACCAGGCTCACGAATTCTCGGGGCGTTATGACCTTTGTCTGCTTCCAGAACCTCGGGAAATGCTTCTGATTGCCTGTAATCAGATAGTCCGCGCGCGCGGCATCAGCACATTCCAGAAACATGTTGTCATCGGGATCGGGACAGACGTCAAGACGCCGCGCCGGTTCCATCATGTGACTTCTGTTCTCGATGAGTTGAAGCAACTGGTGTTGGATATCCTTACGAATACGCAACTCCGGGCGTCTGAACACTCTGCGATACTCCGCCAGAATCGGCCGAGAGACATAGAATCGCGCGGGCTGGGTGATGGCGATAAGAAGGACCGTACGTTGCAGCCCGCCTGGCTTGATGGCGGCCGAGATTACAACGTTCGTATCAACGACCAGGCGGAGATGAAGCATTACCGTCTTGGTTTCTTAGATCGCGAACTCTTTATGATCCGGTCCATCTGGCGCGAGGTCAAAGCACTGACTCCGTTCGTTTCCGATTCCTGACCGACGATTTTCAGGATCTCGGGTTCGGGTGCCGCAAGCCTCACGTAATCGCGGATGCTGAGCAGTACGGCTTTGGGGATGCCCCGTTTTTCGATCACGACAGACCGGCGCTCGTCATCCAAGCGACGCAGAAGCTTCCCGAAGTTCGCGCGGGCGCGAAGGGCAGGAACCACGATCGCCTTGCCAAGGTTACTGGTCGCCACAACTCTCCAGTTCGACTGATTGAACTGTACAGTTCGGACAAAGGCAAAGTCAACCATCGAGTTCGCGGGTGACCGCAGACCGGCGATAGTAACCACGTATAAAAAGGGGCGTGACGCTGGTAATTTGCCGGAGCCGTGAACGAAGCCTACGCTCACGGAAGAGTCCAGACTGAGGTGAACCATGCTCCGAGTGGGCGATAGGGTGCGTCTGCTTGTTCCGTTGATCGCCGTCGTTGGCATGCTCGCCTTTGGCGCTCCAGCCACGGCACAGACCACGCCGCCGGTCTCGCCGCCGGTCACCTCGGGCGAGCAGATTCCGGTTCCCGGACGTCCCGTCCCCGCCGATCACTCGCAGCTTTCGGAGCACAATCGCGAGTGGGTGCTGACGCAGCCGCCGCAGGAGCAAGCGGAATTTCTGCTCGGCGCTGCGGTCAATCACGATCACGGCGCGACCGACATGATCAGCAAGATGGTCGATGACTGGCACGGCAAGCTGCATTTCACCAAAAAGTTCGACGATCTCGACATGCTCGGGTTGTACTCGAATGATCTGCGGGTGCGGGCGGCGTCGATCGAGGTCAATCTGGCCGTGTTCAACCTCTCGAAAACCGAAGAAACCGCCGAGCGGCTCATGACGTCGGCCGAGAAGTCGTCCGCATGGCATCCTTTTGCCATGTGGGAGTTGGGCATGCTCGCCAATCGAGGCGTGGAGCCGGAGAAGATTCACGACTTCCTGCGCTCCTACCTGCACAATCCCGACGAGAAGACGCGCCACTGGACGGTCGAGGGCCTGGCGCACATCGGCTCCGACGACACCATCAAGGATTTTCTGGATGTCTTCCGCAACGATCCATCCCTCGAAGTGCGCGAGCGCGCGGGCTGCAGCCTGGCCAAGTCCGGAATGCTCACGCGGGAGCAACGCATGCTCGCGGTTCCGGGATTGATCGAACTGGCCGAGGATCCCTCGCTCGACTCCACGACGCGGTCCTGGGTCTACCAGGCGCTGCGCGAAATCACTAACGAGCACCTGGGGAATGATCCCGCGGCATGGCAGAACTGGTTCAGCACACAAGGGGCAAAGCGCCGCGAACAGTTCCGGCAGGGCGATCCGTGGGCTGTGCTGGGAAATAATTAGCCGCTGCGAAATAGTGAGAGTCACCAAGCAACCGCATTTTCCCTAGGTCGCGCCGCTACCCCGGCAGGTCCGCCGAGCTTCCTGCCGAATCGAAGACTTCAAAAAGCGCGAAGAGAATGTTCCCGCCGTGAAATGCATCTGGTTAGTAATTCCAGACACTCCGCCGCCGCGGCTTGTCCTCTGCTAGAGTGAGCACGATGGTGAACCTTCGTATGGCGCGGGTGCTGGTGAGTGGCGCGTCCGGGATGGTCGGCTCTCTGCTGGTACCGTCCCTGAAGATGGCGGGCGCGCAGGTGGCGCGCCTGGTGCGGAACGGAACGCATGCCGATGTGACCAATGAAGAACTGGTCCCGTGGAATCCTTCGCAGGCAATCTCTCCTGAGTCGGTTTCGGGTTTCGATGCCGTGATCCACCTCGCCGGCGAGAGCATCGTCGGGCGCTGGACGGACGAGAAAAAAATACGTGTTCGCGAGAGCCGGATTCCGCCAACAGCTCATCTGGCGCAGGCGCTGGCCCAGGCCAAGAACAAGCCGGAAGTATTCATCTCCGCCTCGGCAATCGGATACTACGGCAGCCGCGGAGACGATCTGCTGACCGAAGAAAGTGCGCCCGGCACAGGATTTCTGGCCGATCTTGCCCGCGAGTGGGAAGCAGCCACGGCCGCAGCCGTCAGAGCCGGCATCCGCACGGTGCAGATACGAACCGGTGTCGTCCTCGGGGCGAAAGGAGGCGCGCTGCCGAAAATGCTGCCCGCATTCAAGATGGGTTTGGGAGGAAAAATTGGCACAGGCCGGCAGTGGATGAGTTGGGTGGATGTAAACGATATGGTTGGCGCCATTCATCACATTCTCAGAGTCGACCTGCTGCAAGGGCCGGTGAATCTGGTCGCACCCAAAGCGGTCACGAATTCGGAGTTCACCAGGACGCTGGCCAGCGTCCTGTCGCGCCCTGCGATCTTCCCCATTCCCGCCTTTGCGGCGAGGCTGGCCTTCGGCCAGATGGCGGACGAGTTGCTCCTGGCCAGCCAGCACGTCGAGCCCAAACGATTGATCGCCAGCGGATATCCTTTCCGCTTCCGCGATCTGCGATCATCGCTCAAGGAACTTCTGCAGCGGCGAGAGGCGTAGCCACCAGGTGGTAGCCGAGGGTTTCAATCAGAAATCATCAATCTGAAATCTGAAATCTAGAATTTCAGGCTCAATGTGGTCTCGCGTGCGAGTGCGAGTGGCTCTTTCGCCCCTTCGGGGCTGGTTCCTCCGCTGCGTCTGACCCACGGCTGGCGCCGTGGGCTTTATTCTCGCGCCGCTTCGCGCCTACGCCTCGGGCCTTCACTGCTGCGCGGGGCGGTTCATCTCGTCGAACAGTTTCTGCAGAAGTTCGGCGCGCTGGTCGGTACTTAATTCGCGCTGCAATTCTTCCAGTGCCAGCGCGACAACGTGGTAGTGGTGCGCCCCGGAGAATCTGGGATCGGTCGTGATGTCGAGCCATAGCCGGTGCATGAGTTCCACATCCTGCGGGCGCATGCGCGGGGTGTGCGGACCGAGAGCGAATTCGCGGACGGCGCCATCCGGTGCGCACACTTCCAAGATCAGCCGCGGACGCGGCTCGGGCAGCCGCTCCCAGGCATCGCCGGTAAGTTTAGCTTGCTCGTCGGCGGTCAGCTTGTTGGAGAGGCCGCAGATGACGCGGGCGGAATCGAGCCGCTGCGCCGTAACCATGATGGCTTCGAAAACGTCCGTCGCCGGCACCACCAGCAGCGAGATCGGCTTGCCTTCCTTTTCGGCAACGGCCACCGCGGCAGTGAAAAGTTCCTGCTCGTAGTGATCGAACACCTGGGTCGCATCGAAGACCGTCCCGCCGCTGAAGGCATGTTCACGATGGTAGAGGCGTGCACTCATCACCACGAGATCCTGCTTGGCCGTGTTGGTGTGACTCAGCACGTGCCGCAGGTAGTACAGATTCCGCGGATCCCGCACCGCGACCAGAATGTTGCCCGGACGCACCCCCATCGCGCTGTTGTCCATCTCCTGGTTGCCATAGACGCGGAACTGGTCGAGTTGCTCGGGTTTGCCGTGACGTTCCCGAGTCACGTGGCGCTCGGAAACCGTAAAGATCGTGAAGAAGACCACGCTGAACACGATGCCCGCGACCGTCGCCTGATATTTAGTGAACAGATTCACTATCGCGGTGATGAACAGAACCGCCGAGATCGCCATGAGTCCGAAAGGAATTTCCGTCTTCCCGATGTGAAAGTTTCCCGGAACCTTCCACGCGCGGTTGCCCGGTTCGGTGAAGCGCAGCACCAGCACCGCCAGCGACTTCATGGTGAAGCTCCAGATCACGCCGAAGGCATAGAGCGCCGCCAACTGGTAAACGTCGCCCCGGCTCAACACGATGGTCAGCAACTGCATCCCGACGATCAGATTGATGATGCGGAAGCTGGTGCCGTAACGGTGGTGCGGCTTCTGAAACCAGCTCGTCAGCACGCCGTCTTCGGCCACGCGATTCAGCACACCGTTGGCGCCGACGATGGAAGTATTCTGCGCCCCGGCCAGGATCAGCACACCAACCAACACCACAAATCCGTGAAAGAGCAGCTTCAGACTCGTCGGCCCGACCAGATACATCGCAATGCCGCCGATCAGGTTGGCGAAAAAGTTGGGCCGCACGCTGTCGGGGATGATCATCACCGCGAAAAACGACACCAGCGAGGTGAACAGCAGGCTGTAGATGAAAATCACCAGCCCGGTCTTCTCCAGGTTCTTGAGCTTGGGATGCTCGATCTCGCGGTTGACCTGGGCGAGAGTCTCTTCGCCGCTCATGGCCAGCACGGAGTGGCCGAAGCCCACGAAGGCGACAATCCAGATCCAGTGGCTGAACCAGGTACCGTTGAGCCAGCCCAGCGATTCTTTATTCAGCGGAACCACGCCGGCATGGAGCGGGTTGGGCGGCAACTGCACTGGCGCGCGCAACACGGTGATGGTGCACCACAAAATCAGAATGACCACCATCACGGTGGTGATCACCATAATCTGCAAAGCTTTCTGGCTCGACTCGTGGATGCCCTGGGTATTCTTCCACCAGAAATAGAGCACCACGATAACGGCCAATCCCGCCGCGAAATGATCGTCCGAAAAACTCATTTGGCGGTGGAACAGGTACAGCCCCATGTCTTTAATAAACCCGGAGAGATATTGCCCGGCAGACACGGCGCTGATGGGTCCGGTGAGAACGTAGTCGAAGAGCAGGGCTGAAACCGAGAACTTGGCCAGCGTCCCGCCCATGGCTTCTTTGACCACGCGATAGACGCCGCCGCGCACGAACATGCTGCTCGACTCGATGTAGAGCGCGCGCACGGCATAGCTGAACAGCATGACCGCGAGAATGAACCAGGGAGCGCTCTTGCCGATGACCTTCTCGGCATCGCCACCGGCGTAGTAGGCCGACGATGCCAGGTCGGACAGAACGATGGCCGATGCCCGCCAGAAAGAGATAAAGGTCAGCATCACCGTAGTGGCGACGAAGACCTTGACTACCGGTTTGGAACCCTCAACGGATGTGGCCATTCTTCAGAAGGATTGCTTTATGAGCGTAATGAGGTAAACCCCTTGAAGATAGCACAATAGGCGGTGGGCAGGCCCCACTAAGGTATGCGGGGGCGCGCTCTCAATTCTGCTTTTTTCAGGCGCGGCTTTTTTCAGGCGCAGCTTTGGGCGCGATGTAGGTATGCGTGATGCGGTCGTGCCAGCACAGGCTGTCCTCGTCGAGCAGGACCCAGGCATATCCCATGCCCAGGGAAGCGGCCGAGAGATAGGAAGCCAGCACCCGCCAGCGGCGCAGCGAGCGGTTGGGCGTAGTGCCGTCGAAGAACGTAAGATCGAGGCCGGCGGCGCGCAATCCCAGAGTACGGCCGGTATAGACGACCAGCAGATATTGATACACGGCCCAGAACAGGCAAGGGATTCCGGCCGCGAGCCCCAGCGTCTGCACGATCGGCGGACGAACCGCGGCGATCTTCCAGAAAATGAATCCGAACAAAGCGGCCGCTGTGGCCACGATCATCCCGTCGACCAGGCTCGCGAGAATACGTCGCAGCAGCGACGCGCTCCGCAGCGGCATGTCGACGCCGGGACGCTTTTCAGCTTCTTGCCGTTGTGCCGCCTCGATGGTGATTCCGCCGAGCGCGGGCGGCGGAGGTGCGACTTCGGGAACTTCGATAATCCGCGGCCGGTCCATCACCGGCTCCGCAAGTTGATCGGGCGGAGAAGCCGGTGGTCCCCAGGCAAAATGCGGGAACTCGATGATCTTTGCCCTGGAGGATCTGCTTGCGCCAACCTTCGCAGATTGGCCTGGGGCCGCAGCCCCTGAACCTTCAGGAGACTCAGGATTAGCGCCTTCGTTCGAACGGAACTCTGTGGTCACTCCCTCGTCGGCGACTGCCGTGGGGAAATGTTCCATCCGATCCAGCGCCAGCGCCTGATCCGAGACAGTCTCGAAGCGAGGAGAAGGTGCGGCATCGGATGGTCCGGCGATGGACGCGACGTCCGCTGAATGCCGAGCGTGGGCCGAATCAAACTGCAAGCTAAGCGACGGATACCGCGGCGGATTCATCTTCCGCCGCGAACGGTAACGGCGCAGCCGGGCCGAGAGTTCACCACGCCACGCTGAATCGGCGGAGAGTTCTGAGGAAGAGCCTTCCGATGTGGCCACTTCTGGAGAAGCTATGTGAGGACAGCCGCCCTCGGCTGTCCAGTCGAGCGAAGCTCGACCGGCTTTCGATTCCGCCGTCACACCTTCGGTCCCGCTTGCGGGCGGCGCAGCTGCGCTGAGCTGGACAGCCGACGGCGGCTGTCCCCACATAGGCTCCGCCGGGGCGATCTTTTCCTGCACGACGGGCGAGAGACTCCCAGTCAGCAGGGTAGAAGGTTCCACATGGCAACGGCAGATCTCTTCACACAGCGGACAATTCATGAAAGCCAGTCTGGCGAAAACGCGCTCTTCCCGGCGAAACGGACAACCAGAGTCGACCAACGGGAATCCTAGCCTTTTTCGCCACTTTTCCTCGCGGCCAGCGCCGTGTTAAGTTCACGATGCCGCGACAAGAAAGCGAAAAAAGACAGGTACGCTTTCGAGGAGCGATCTCCCACCGTTGATTTTCGTCCGATGACGCTTCGCACTAGATTCCTTATCACGGCGCTGTTTCTTTGTCATCAGCTTCTCGCCGCGTCTCTAGTAACCACCCAGTTGCTTGCGCAGACTTCGAGTCAGGAGAACGCTTCATCGGGCGCACAGACCGCGCAAAAAACATCCGCCGCGCCTCTAGCGAATAATTCCTGTGCCAGCCACGCCGCCACGCAAACGGCCGATGAGACCACCATCTGCGCCCTGCAACAGGAAAGAGTCGGCGACATCTACAAACTGCACGGAAACGCCGAAATCTACTACCGCACCTACATCTTGCGGGCCGACGAGGTTACCTACGACTCCGACACCGGCGATGCCACGGCTTCCGGACACTTCACCCTCGACGGCGGCCCCAACGACGACCACATCAAAGCCAGCCACGCCACTTACAATCTGACCGCCGAGACGGGCCGCTTCTATGATGTCATCGGCACCACCGGATTGCAGTTTCACGGCAAGACCATCGTGCTGACCTCGACCGCTCCCTTCGCCTTCACCGGCAAGGTCGTCGAGAAGGTCAGCTCCGATCATTACCTCGTCTACGACGGCACCATCACCACTTGCGAACTTCCCCACCCCAACTGGCTGTTTCGCGCGCACAAAGTGAGCGTCAACGTAGGCGCCAACGCATCGATCTACAACAGCAGTTTCATGCTGCACGGAATTCCCATCTTCTACTTTCCTTACGCCACTCATCCCGCGGTGCGAGACGCTAGAGATACTGGATTTCTCGTGCCCACAGCCGGCCAGTCTTCCACCAACGGGAAGGAGATCGGCGAAGGCTTCTACTGGGCCATCAACCGCAGCATGGACGCAATCCTCGGGGTGGAATACCTCTCCAAGCGAGGATGGGAGCAAAAAGCCGAGTTTCGCATGCGCCCCAGCGATACCTCATACGTCGACCTGAACTATTTCGGCGTCATCGACCGGGGCATCTCCCAGGGCGCGGGTGAGCCTCCGCTGAAGGAGGGCGGACAGGAAGTTCGCCTCACGGCTGAACGCAATTTCGACGGTTTTCGCGCGGTCTCAAACATCGACTACCTGACTTCATTTCTGTTCCGGCTGGCCTTCAGCGAAATTTTTACCCAGGCCGTGAATTCCGAGGTCAAGTCGCAGGTTTTTCTTTCCAAGGACACCAATGGCTATTCGGTGAGCGGCATGGTCGAGCGCTATCAGAATTTCTTTCAGCAGGTCAATTCCGACGGCACGCTCACGAATCCTCCCATCTTCGATGACATACGAATCCTGCACGCTCCCAGCATCGACGCCTCGAGCGTCGACCACGCTCTCGGGCGCTCGCCATTTTATTGGTCATTCGACGCGTCGGTGGGCGGGCTGTCGCGCAGCGAGCCCGGCTTTCGCACCGCCGATCTGCTCGCGCGCTTCGACTTCAGCCCGGAGATTTCCCTGCCAGTGCAGTTTCACGGATGGTCGCTGCGTCCGGCATTGGCCCTGCACGAGACCTACTACAGCGAACGGCTGGTGAACGGCAGCGCCGAGCAGGATCCCACCAACCGCCAGGCGCTGGATGCGTCTGTGGAAGTTCGTCCGCCGGTGCTGGAGAAGATATTCGACAAGGAATTCCTGGGGCGCAAATGGAAGCATGTCATCGAGCCGCGCGCCGTCTATCGCTTCGTGACCGGTGTGAACGATTTCGCCAACGTTCTGCAGTTCGACGAGCGCGACATTCTGAGCAACACGCACGAAGTTGAATATGGATTCGTCACCCGGCTCTACGCCAAGCATGCGTCGCCCTCCAAGACTCCGGAATGCGAAACGCCCATGACCGGTCTCGCGGTCGGCGCTGCGGCGCCGGAACAGATTGTCCCCTGGCAACGTTCCGATAACTTGGAGAATCAGGGCTGCCTGCCGACGCCGGAGGTGCGGGAGATCGCAACCTGGGAACTGACCCAGAAGTATTTTCTCGATCCGACTTTTGGCGGAGCGCTGATCTCGGGCGAGCGCAACGTCTTCACCACCACCGAAGATCTCACGGGCATTGCCTTCGCCACCGAACCGCGGCATCTATCCCCTCTCGTATCGCGGCTGCGAGTTGCCACCAGCAGCCACACCGACACTGAGTGGGATCTCGACTACGACTTTCAGTTGGGACGCATCAATGCCAGCACGCTGCTTGTGAATTACAACATCGGGCCATTTACGGTGGGCGGCGGAGACGCTTTTCTCCAGATCCCGCAAACCAATGCGACGACAAATTCGATTCCCAGCGAAGGCACATGCAGCCCGGTCACGAGCCCGACCGAGCAGGTAACTTGCAAGTTTCAGCAATTTCGGGTGGCCCTCGGCTACGGTGGATTGAACCGGCGCGGCTTCAGCGCGGCTACCAGCTTTGGCTTCGACGCCGAGGTCAAGCAGTTGCAGTTTGCCACCGCGCAAACCACCTACAACTGGGATTGCTGCGGCATCACCCTGGAGTACCGGCGCTACGCCATCGCCAACGTGCGCAACGAGAATTTATTCCGTTTCACCTTCACGTTGGCAAATATCGGCTCGTTCGGGAACCTGAGGCGCCAGGAGCGGCTGTACTAGCCGACGCCGAAGTACGCAGAATGGCCCTCTGCAACGACCGATTGGTAGAGACGTTGCTTGCAACGTCTTGCCGCCGCAGGCAGGCCAGCCCGTGGCGAGAAGAGACGTAGCCAGCTACGTCTCTACGAATTCTTCCGTTACGCTGTGGACTGGTAGGATAGAAGCCATGCCGACGCCCGCCCTCGATGCAAAGCTCGCCCAACTCGAGGCCGAGTTGCGCCGGATGGGGTGCGTGCTGGTCGCCTACTCAGGCGGCGTCGATTCCGCCTATCTCGCCGCGACCGCGCATCGAGTGCTCGGCGAAAATATGCTGGCGGTGATCGGCGACTCACCGAGCTTGGCGCGCACGCATCTTGCCGACGCCCTGGCCTTTGCCAACGAACAGAATATCCCGGTCGAAGTGGTTTCGACTTCAGAGCTTGACCGGCCCGACTATGCGCGCAACGACGGGCAGCGCTGCTTCCACTGCAAAGATGAACTCTTTGCAGTGATGGAAAAACTGCGCGCCGCGCGCAGCTTCGACACCATCGCCTATGGCGTGAACGTCGACGATCAGGGCGACTTCCGCCCCGGCCAGCAGGCCGCGCAGCAGCATCACGTCGCGGCGCCGCTGTTGACGGCTGGGCTCACCAAGCAGGAAATTCGCGAACTCGCGCGCCAGGCCGGGCTTCGCCTCTGGGACAAGCCTGCTTCCGCGTGTCTCTCATCCCGCATCGAATACGGACGTCCGGTCACCCGCGAAGCTCTCGATGTGATCGAGCGCGGCGAAGATGCGATTCGCGCCCTCGGCTTCCGCCAGTTCCGCGTGCGCCATCACGGCGAGATTGTCCGCATTGAAATCGCCCGCGAGGAGCTCGAGCGCGCCCTGCATCCTGCAATGGCGGCCGAGTTCACCGCGATCTTCAAGACCCTTGGCTTCAAATTCGTTACCCTCGATCTGGAAGGCTTCCGCTCCGGCTCCATGAATTCATTGCTGCCCGCCGAGCAACTGGGCCGCACCGGGTAGTCTCCCCGAGCGCCGCATCCGCTGTGAGATAATCAGGGGTTAATCTTGCGATGCTCAGGCGGCTATTTGTGACCCTAATTCGACGTTCCATCCTCATTCTTCTTCTGATTTGCCTGGGCTGTGTGGCGCAATCCGCGCCGCCGGACGTTGCCCGCAAGATCGAACGCCAGGTGCGCTCGCATTACAACATTCCTCCCGAAGTAAAGGTCACCGTCGGCGCGATCACTCCCAGCACCGACTGGCCCGCTTACGACGCGGTGGCGGTGACGATCGACAGCGGCGACGGCAAGTTGCAGGACTTTAAATTCCTGTTATCCAAGGACCGCAGCTCCATGTTGCGTGTGACCAAGTTCGACCTGACGAAGGACCCCTTCACGGAAACGATGAGCAAGATCAACGTTTCCGGCCGACCGGTGCGCGGAGCCAAAAACGCCAAAGTTGTCGTGGTGAACTTCGACGACTTTGAATGCCCGTTCTGCTCGCGAATGCACCAGACGCTGTTTCCGGAAATTCTGAAGGAATATGGCGACCGCGTCACTTTCATCTACAAGGACGATCCGCTGACCGAGATTCATCCCTGGGCACTGCACGCCGCGGTGGATGCGAACTGCCTTGCGGCCCAAAGCCCCGATGCCTATTGGGACTTCGCCGACTACATCCACGCCAACAAGCATGAAGTGGACGGGGAAAAAACTCAGGGCGCGCGCTTTGAGGCCATCGACAAGATCACGATGCTGCAGGGGCAGAAACACAAGCTCGATATGGCCAGCCTGCAATCGTGCGTCAAGGCGCAGAACGAAATCGACGTGCGAGCATCGATGATGGAAGCCGATGGATTGGGCGTGAACGGAACTCCGGCGCTCTTCATCAACGGCCAGAAACTTGACGGGGCCGTTCCTATCGGCGCGATCCGCTCGGCCCTGGATAGCGCCCTTAAAGACGCGGGGCAACCGGTGCCGCAGCATGCAACGTTGGGCTCCGCACCCGCTTCCAAGTAACCGAGTCGCGGCCCGCGCGCGGCACCCGGGGGCGCAAGTATGCTGCCGGAAGAGTTTTGCTTTGGCGCAGTGGGCGCCAGAGACGGGAGAAATGTTCTTGAAAAAAATCGTGGTCTTCCTCCAGGTTGCGGTGGCGCTGTTTGCGTCCCTCCTTCTGGCCTGCCTGTTCGCCTGCAACTCACAACCCGGTAGCGACGTGATGGCCACCGTGGATGGCCGCAAGATCTTCCGCACCGATGTGGACAAGTATTACGACAACAATATCGCCTCGGCTCAGCAGGCGCCCACCGGCGAGCAGGCAACCGCGCTGCGGCTGAACATTCTGCACCAGATGATCGACGACGAGATCATCATGCGCCGCGCCGAAAAGCTGGGACTGCTCGCTACCGAAGAAGAGGTCGACCGCAAGTACAACGAGTACAAGGCGCCATTCACGCAGGAGGAAATCGACCAGCGGCTCAAAGAGAAGAAAATCACGCTGGCCGACTTCAAGCGCGATATCCGGCGCTCGATCACCGTAGAAAAGGTGATGAACAAGGAAGTTTCGTCCAAGATCAACGTTACCGACCAGGACATCACTGACTATTACAACGCGCACAAGGGCGAGTTCAACCTGATCGAGCCGCAGTATCACCTGGCCCAGATCATGGTGACGTCCGTGCCCAATCCGCAGGCTCACAATCAAAACGACAAAGCCCAGAACGAAGCCGACGCGCGGAAAAAAATCCAGATGATTTCCAACCGCCTCGACAGCGGCGACGACTTCGCCACGCTGGCCATGAAATATTCGGAGGATCCGGAGACCTCGGGCAACGGCGGCGACCTCGGCACCGTGCCCGAGTCCGGTTTGAAGGGAACCGATCCGGCCACGCGCGACGCGGTCATGAAACTGAAGCCCGGCCAGTACAGTCCCATCGTTACCGTGGACAATCCGCAAACCAGGCAAGCTTTCGCGTTTCGCATCGTGAAACTCGTCTCGAAGGAGCCCGCGGGACAGCGTGAGTTGGCCGATCCGCGGGTGCAGCAGGCGATCCGCTCGCAGTTGCATGACCGGCGCGAGCAATTGCTGAAAGCGGCGTATTACGAAGTGTTGCGGGATTCGGCCAAGGTCGAGAACTACTATGCGAAGAAAGTTCTCGACACCAACGGGATGGAAAAGTAAAGCGAGACCACGAGGAACTATTCCACAATCGCCAGCACATCCCCCGCATTCACCGCTGCGCCTTCGCCGACCAAAATTTTCTGAACTGTTCCCTTCTTCGGCGACTTGATTTCGTTCTGCATCTTCATCGCTTCGACCACCAGCACGCCCCCTCCGGCTTCGATCTGCGCTCCGGCAGCCACTAGAATGCGGACGATTTTTCCCGGCATGGGGGCGGTAAGCTTTCTGGGACCGCGATCATCGAGCGCGTGGGCGCGCCCGCGCAACGAGCGCGGATCACGGACTTCGGCCGCAAAGCGGACGCTGCCGACCCACACGTGCACGTCACTACCATTGGCCGAACGCTCGCACTTCACTTCGTAGGCGTCGTTGCCGATGCGGAGCGAGAGCACCTCCGGCCGCGCGAGGACGGCATCAACTTCAACGGTGCGGCCGTCGACGCGGCACGACCACCGCCCTTCGGCGTGGTCGAGGTCCAACCGGTAGTGCTTGCCGTCGATGTTGACGTCGTAAGTCATGAGTAGCAGTTGCCAGTTGGCGGTTGCCAGTATTCGCGGAGGCTTACCGCATCGCCTCGTCCCGCCCCGCGGCTTTCCAATTCGATCCCGGCTTGGTTGTATTTTCCTGGTTGCCGTTCGCTGCGGCGGGACCAATCGCGGCAAATATTCCTGCGGCGATCACCGCTACGTCCCGCGATTCCAAATCTGTCTTCGACGCAGCCGTTGCGTCTTGTTTTTCTTTCAGCATGCGATCAAGAAATCCGGTATCCAGCTTCCCGGCGCGAAAATCCGGATGGCGCAGAATGCGGCGGAAAAGAGAAATGTTGGTTTTGATTCCGCCCACGAAATATTCTCTCAGCGCGCGCGTCAGCCGGCCGATGGCCTGATCGCGGTCGGTGCCGTAACCGATCAGCTTGGCCAGCAGCGGATCGTAATCCATTGGGACCGTCCAGCCTTCGTACATGCCGCTGTCGCGGCGAATGCCCGGCCCTGAGGGTGCGAGCAACAGCGTAATCTTGCCAGGGCTGGGAAAATAATTGTTGTCAGGATCTTCGGCGTAGATGCGGCACTCGATGGCGTGCCCGCGAATCTGCACTTGCTCCTGCGTGAAAGGCAACCGCTCGCCGGCTGCGATGCGAATCTGCAGGTGCACGAGGTCAAGGCCGGTGACTAACTCGGTCACCGGATGTTCCACCTGCAAGCGCGTGTTCATCTCCAGGAAATAGAAATTCTTCTTCTCGTCGACCAGGAATTCGACCGTGCCTGCGTTCGTGTACCCAGCCGCCTGCGCGACGCGAACGGCGACTTCGCCCATGCGGCGCCGCATCTCAGCGTCAACCACCGGCGACGGAGCTTCTTCCACGACTTTCTGATGACGTCTCTGTATCGAACACTCGCGTTCGCCGAGATACACGGTGTTCCCATGTTCGTCGGCCAGAATCTGCATCTCGATGTGGCGCGGATTGACGATCGCTTTCTCGATGTAAACTTCGCCGTCGCCGAAGGAGCGCTCGGCTTCGCTGCGCGCTCCTTCGAGAGCGGCCTTAAGATCGTGCGGCGCATGCACCAGCCGCATGCCTTTGCCGCCGCCGCCCGCCGCTGCTTTCAGCATGGCGGGATAGCCGATGCGTGCCGCAACCTTCTCCGCCTCCTCGAACGACTCCAGGCCGCGCGACGTGCCGGGGACGAACGGAACGCCGGCGCGCTCCATGGCCTGCCGCGCGCGCGTCTTCGAGCCCATAACGTCCATGGCCGCAGCCGTCGGCCCAATAAACTTCACTCCCGCGTCGGCGCAGGAGCGGGCAAACTTCGCGTTCTCCGAAAGAAAACCGTAGCCAGGATGGATCGCATCTGCTCCGGAGCGGCGGGCAACGTCGAGAATTTTCGGAATGTTGAGATACGACTCCGAGGCTGCCGCCGCGCCAATGGGATAGGCTTGGTCGGCCTTGCGAACGTGCAAGGATGCGCGATCCACATCGGAGTAGACCGCGACCGCAGCGATTCCCATCTCATGGCAGGCGCGGATTACGCGCACCGCAATCTCGCCCCGGTTCGCGATGAGAATCTTTTTGAACATTCGAAGTCGTGCTATCGATAAACGTCGCGCCTGTGATCGATCTGCAATACGAGGATCAGAATTCTTTCGTCCTCAATCTTGCAGATGAGGCGGTAGTCCCCCACCCGATATTTCCAGAACTCACCAAACCGCTGGCCTTGTAAGGCTTGCCCGAGGCCGCGCGGGTTGTCAAGGTTGGCCAGGCGGGAAGAAAGAAAGTTCAGAATGCGTCTGGCGTGTTGTGGGTCGAGCTTTCCCAACTCCCTGTCTGCGGCCGGCGACAGTTCAACCCTCCATGCCATGACGTTCGATCACTTCGGCGATGGGAATGCTGCGGTCCTTGCCCGATCGGATACGTTCGAGACTGCGCTCCGCCTGGTACAAGTCTTCGAGGTCCTCGAGATGCCTGAGGATTGCCTCGCGCGCGTAGAAGGTTTTGGTCCGTCCAGTGCGTTTCGCAAGCCGGTCAAGACGCTTTTCGATCGCTTCAGGAAGTCGAATCGCCAGCATGGAGTCTCCGCAGAAACTGAGGTCTGCTATACAAGTATAGCACCACTCGATGTCCTATTCGGAGGGTCCTATTCGGAGGGCAAGCGCGCGCCGCTGATCGCAAATGGAGCAGGCACTCCGTCCGATTCCGTACGCAGCCAGCGGTTCCTGGGCACGAAGCGGTAGCGAATGAGCGTCCAGATGGCGCGCCACCCGTCGGAGTGGCGAATTTTCTTTCCTTCCACGGCGGAACGCGGATGGTAGGAGATGGGCACCTCGGCGATCTTCTCGCCCATGCGGCACAGCTTCGCAGTCACTTCCGGGCAGAATTCGAAGCGGCTGCACTCCAGATCGATGCCGGCCAGAACCGAGCGCCGCACGACTTTGTAACAGGTAGCCTCGTCGTGAATGCCGGCTCCATAAAGAAGATTTGTGAGATGAGTCAGCAGCTTCGCGCCCAGAAAAAAACGCATGCCGCGCTCCGGACGGTCGGGGCGCACGCCATAGACCACGTTCGCTTTGCCCTCTTCGAGCGGCCGCAGCAGCGCGGGATAATCCTGGGGATCGTATTCCAGATCGGAATCCTGTATCAGCACGTACTCGCCGTGAGCATAGGCAAGGGCGGTGCGGATGGCCGCTCCCTTGCCGCAGTTTTTTTCGTGGAAGACGATGGTGACGTCGAGGTCTGCAAGTTCGACGAGAGGCAGCGCCTGCAGTTTTTCGCGTGTGCCGTCAGTCGAGCCGTCGTCAACGATGATAATTTCTTTCTTCACCGGCGAGGCCTGGATCGCCCGCAGCAGTTCATCGACGTGAGCCGCTTCGTTGTAGACCGGAACGATCACCGACACGACTCCCTGCCAGCGGTCGACTGCCGGCCGGGCGCGCCGCGCCGCGGCATCCGTAGGGGTCAAAATGAGGGCTCCGCTCGACAACACTTCCTTGTTCCAAGGCTCCAATTCGACGAATCTTCTAGCATAGTATCATTTGGAAATCGGTTGATCTCCCCCGCTCAACATGCCGCCACCCGAAGCCCCGGCGAACCAAAGCACAGGCAGTAAAGCCGGGACTGGAAGCACTCCTGTGGGACCCGGTCTTCGACCCGGTCGGGCCGAGCAAGGCTCGGCGGGCTCTTCTTGGCGGATGCCCCGCACGCTGCAGCGAGTGAGTCTCCTGCTGCTGATCGCCGCCTGCGGCGCCCTCCGTTTCGTAGCGCTCGCCGCGAAGCCCTTCTGGTTTGATGAATGTTTCAGCGCGGAAGTCGCGCGGATCGACTGGCGAAATTTTCTGCACCTGCTGTGGTGGCGCGAAGCCAACATGTCTCTGTACTACGTGTTGCTGCGATTCTGGCTCGGCTTCGATCTGCACTTCGATCGCGATCAATTCTTCATCCGCAGCCTTTCGGTCATATTCGCCATGGCCACCGTCCCGGCTATCTACTGGCTGGCAAGGCTTCTGTATGACGATGGCGATGGCGATAACGCCCGCGAGAACAACAACAATAATAACGCCCGGCGCATCGCCGTGATCGCGGCCGCTCTGTTTACTTTCAATGCCTATAACGTGCGCTATTCGCAGGAGGCGCGCAGTTACGCGCTTTTCGTGCTGCTGGCGACGCTGTCTTCAGCATTCCTGATCGCGTTTCTGCGCCAGCCCACACACCGCAACCGCTGGGGATACGTTCTTGCCAGCATCCTCGCCGTCTACGCGCATTTTTATGCGTTGCTTCTGCTGGCGGCACACTGGCTGGTAGTGCGCTGGCTGGGCACACCCCGCACGAGGGAAGATTCGAGGACTGAAATTTCGTCAGCACTGCGGCGCGCGTGGATTACGATCGGCGTTGCCATACTGCCGCTCCTGATCTTCATCGCCAAGACCGGAGCCGGTCCGATTCGCTGGATTCCCCGCCCCGGCGTCGCCGACCTGCTGCGGTTCTGGGTTTATTTCACCGACGCCGGGCCGATGGTTTATCCCGCGATTTGCCTGGCGGCTCTATTGCCGCTTGGAAAACGCTTCTGGCGGCGAACCGGGACCTGGGATGCGTGGCGAAGCCAATTCCTGATCGTATGGCTGCTGTTCCCCATCGTGCTGACGGTCCTTCTCTCGTTTGCCCGGCCGGTTTTTCTACCGCGCTATCTGATCTTCTGCCTGCCCGCGCTTGTCATCCTGGGGGCGGCAGGATTGAACAATTTTCGACCTCCGGCGCTGCGAGCGGTTGTCGTTGCCCTGATGCTGCTTCTCTCGGCGCGCACGATTCCTTACGTCTACGGCCACGACTTCGACGATGAACGCGACGCCGCCGGCACGGCCGCAAATTTCATTCTTGACCACGCGCAAGCTGGAGACGCGATCGTTTTGCACATTGCAGAGATTCGGGTCGCCTACGAGTTCTTCCGCTCCGAGCGCGCCGGCGAAAACTCGGCCAGCCCCGGCTTCACCCGACAACTCGGGCCAGAAATTATCTTTCCTCACCACGGGCCTGGCCTCGACTATCGCGACTTCACCGGAAAGCCCACTCCTGAAATGTTGCGCGCGGCCGCTGCCACGCATCCACGCTTATGGGTCATGCTGATGTACAACCAGACCGCTGCGCGAGCGGATCCTACGACCGAGATGATCGATCGCGTGTTACCGGAAGCTTTTGGGAAGGTACAACGGTGGCAGTTCCACCGAGTGGAGGTCCGGCTCTACGGCCAGTAGCGAAGCGGATAATTCTTTTCGTCCGTGCCCCCGGCGGCCGGGAGGTCGATTGCACGGTTCTCTTTGGCCCCCTCCGGGGCTTGTTGACATTCCACTCGCTTACCCACCGCTCGGCGCCGTGGGCTTTATTCTTGCGCCGCTTCGCGGCTCCACTCCCGAATCGAGAACGTGGAAGAAGCCGACAGAAACGAAAAAGCCTCCTTCGCGCCGCGAAGGAGGCTTAGTCTTGAGGTCCTGCGAATGCTTACTTCGACTGATCCATCGTGATTCCGCCGGCGGCGTTCTGCGCGGCCTTTTCGGCTTTCGCCTTCTTGACCCGCAGCGTCTCGTCCACCCAGTGGTCGGCGGTCTTCAGATCTTCTTCGCGGGCCGCCAGATCGTCGCACTCCACATCGGCTTTTTCGCGATACATGAGATTCATGTAAGCCATGGCGTCGTCGTAATCGGGTCGCAACTGGATGGCCTTGTTCAGGCTGTCGATGCCCTCCTGAATGGCAGGACCGTTTTTCGCCTTCAACTCAGCGCAAACTTTCTTCTGATCTTTGTCTTTGGGGTTCAGATGTTCTTCGGGCTTCAGTCCGAGCTTGGCGCGCTCTTCCATGCGAGGCTGGTAGCAGGCCGTCCAGTCGATGACGCCGACCGAATAATACGGCTCAGGATCATTGGGATCGGTATCAGACGCGAGACGATAATATTTCTTGGCGTCGTCCCACTTCTTCATGTTGAGGTAAAGATAGGCGATGCCTTTGGCGCTGTTCACTTTCTGATCGCGCGCGGGGTTGGCATCGATGACTTTCTGGTATTCCTGGATGGCCTGCGTCGCGTTGCTCAGATTATCGGGCGAGTCCACACCAGGAATGTATTGCGAAACAAAGGCCGTAGCCAGATACATGCGGGCATTGATCAGGCTGGGATCGAGCTCAACAGCCTTCTGGAAATGCGTAATCGCCTGCTCGTAGTGGGAGGCTTTGTAGGCTTCCACGCCTTTATTCAGTTGATCGCGGGCCAACAGTTTGTTGCAGCCCACGGAGGAAAGAAGTGCCAGCGCTACTGCAGCCAGCACCAGCAGTCTGTAGTTCCTATTCATTGCGGTATAAGTCTCCCTTTGCCACAGCATCCTAGGCCCAGAGACGGCGGTTTGACAAGTTTGGCAAGCGCAGACTGCAAAAAAACTGCGCCGGCGATTGCACGCAACGGTCTACCGGCGGATGCGCACTCTCAGGCTTTGCCGGACAGACGACCTTCTAGTTGCCTGCTTCGATCTTCGCCGTGATCAAACCGACCTTGTCGACGCCAGCAGCGTGGGCAGTATCGATGACTTGGGCCACGAAGTTAAAGGGAATAGCGTCATCCCCCTTCACGAACATGACCTTTTCCGCACGCTGTTTGTAAATGTCTTCCAGGCGGCCTTGCAGATTGTCCCAGGTGGCGTCTTCGTTGTTGATTTTCACGCCCGGATCCTGGCCCGGGCCGCGGTCTTGCAACTGCACCACGATGGTGCGATCCGGAGTGTTGTTCTTGGGCGCGTTGGGCGGAGGCGGCTGCGGTACCAGCGCATCCAGTCCCTTCGGCGTGACCGGCGAGATCACCATGAAGATGATCAGCAGCACCAGCAGCACGTCAATGAGCGGTGTGACGTTGATGTTTGCACTTTGGCCTCCGCTCGGGCCGACTGCCATTCCCATGATCGTTCTCCTCTTACCGCTTTACTGCCCGCTTTACTGCCCTGGCGGGGTCTGCCCCGTCGGGGCGGCTGGAACTGGCGGAGCGCCTGGAGTGGTCTGCCGCTGTTCGGTGAGCAAGCCCAGGTCATCCACACCGGCGGCCCGGACCGCGTCCACTACCTGCACTACGCTGCCGAAGTGAGTGCGCATGTCCGCCTTCACATATACGGTCTTGCCCGGCTTGTTGGCCAGGCGATCTTTCACCGTGGTGGTCAGGGTATCGACGTTGGTCTTGTCGCTGCCGAAATAGACCGTGCCGTCCCGGGTTACGGAAATCAGCAAGGCATCTTCCTTGTCAGCGTCCTCCATCGGGGTCGGACTGTTGACCTTGGCCATGTCGACGCTCACGCCCTTCTGCAACATGGGCGTGACCACCATGAAGATGATCAGCAGCACCAGCATCACGTCCACCATGGGCGTGACGTTGATGTCGGAGCTGACTTTGGAGCCCTCGTCTCGCTTTGCTAATGGCATCGCTTGATATCTCCCGTAGTTCTACCGCAGGTCCGTACTGAACCGCCGCAGGCGTCCAGTTGGGAAGGCCCGGCGCCGGAAATTCCAGCGCCGGACAAGCAACTCATCTCGGGACCGCGGGCGCCCCATTTCTCGCATCCTTTGCGAGAAGTGGGGATTTGTCCTTACCGTCGAACGTCGCCGCGCTTCTTCAGGAAGTAGTCGATTAGTTCGCTCGACGAGTTGTCCATCTCGACGTCGAACGCTTCCACGCGGCCCGTCAGGTAGTTGAACATCATCACGGCGGGGATGGCGACGAGCAGCCCGATGGCCGTCGTAACCAGCGCCTCGGCAATACCGCCGGCCACCGCGGCCAGACCGGTCGCGTGGCTGTTGGCGATGCCCGTGAATGCGTTCAGAATGCCCATCACCGTGCCGAACAGTCCCACGAAGGGAGCAGTCGAGCCGATGGTGGCGAGGCCGCCCAATCCGCGCTTCAGTTCGGCGTGGACGATGGCTTCGGTGCGCTCCAGAGCGCGCTTCGAGGCTTCAATGGTCTCGCCGGGGATTGCGCCGGGGCTATCCTGGTGGGCCTTGAATTCCATCAGACCAGCGGTGACGACCTTGGCCAGATGGCTCTTCTTGTTGCGCTCGGCGACCTTGATCGCTTCGTCGATGCGGCCGTCGCGCAGAGCGCCGGCAACTGCCGGAGCGAAGGCGCGCGACTGCTTGCGGGCGGCGCTATAGGCCATCCAGCGATCGATCATCACGCCGATCGACCAGCCCGACATGACGAACAGAATGATTACTACGGTTCGGGCGACCCAGCCCATCTGATGCCACAAGCCGAGCGGGTCCGTTGGCATGCCGCCGCCTTCCTGGATGATCCAGGTGGCTGCAGCCGGAATGTGATTGAGAATTGCACCTGCGTGAGCTGCTAACATGAGTTGCTTTCCCTCCTCGGAACTTCTCTAACTCTTGTTTCAGAAAATCCTGGTTCAGAAATGCTGGTTCAGAAAATCTTCACAAATCTCTAACTTTCAGAGCCACAACCAGCTCGCGCAAGAAAAGCCGACCCAAAGCGCGAGTCAGAACATCTACAATAGTTCAGACACTTCGATGCACTCTTTGGTGCCAAGCGCTGGCTCAAACCAAAACAAAGCCTGCGGCGCGCACGCCCAGAGCCGCCTTTCCTGACCGGAGAAGATGAATTCCTGCGGTACGGTGGCGTGCCCGAGCCGAAAAGCCGCTCCCGGCCACCGCGTTTTGGTGGGAGGGGAGGGCTAACACACTTCTACACGAAACTGCGTCGATTCACGAACTCCTGGGCGTCTAGCTCCCGGAGAGGGTGAAGTTCACCTGCACCTGCGTTTCGACCTCGACCGGCTCGCCATTCAGCAGGTACGGCTTGTACTTCCACTGCTTCACGGCTTCGATCGCGGCCGGAGCCAGCATCGGATGCCCGCTGATCAACTGCAGGTTCTGGATGTTGCCTTCCTTGCTGATCTGCGCCTGCAGAATCACCACGCCCTGAATGCGCGCCTGGCGCGCCAGAGGCGGATAATTCGGCTGTATCCGCTTGATCAGCAGTCCGGCGAATACGCCCGACGAAACCCGTACGCGCTGCGGAGTCGCGATCTTCGGGACTGCGACCGGCGTGGAGCTGAGCACGCTGCCGATCACACCGCCCATCGATCCGCCCGGAACGCCGCCCGGAACGCCGCCCACCACTCCAGTCGCTGCCATGGACGGCGGTGGCGCTTCGTCTTCCTTGATCATTTCAATCTTTTTCGGAATCTTGGTCGGAGTGCGCAATTCGCCGTTGACGATGTCGGTCTGGACCACTTTCACGACGTGCACGGCTGCGGCCGGCGGCGGTGGAGGTGGTGGCGGCGGCGGGGGGGCCACCAGAAATGTCATCAGCTGCGTCCGGGGTAACGCTTCGGTGAAAATCAACGGAATCAGAATCATGACTCCGAGAATGATTCCTTCCAGGATGAACGCTACGAACGACGTGCGGCCACGCTTGGTTTTCAGCTTATTGCCGGATTCGATCAGGCTGTCTTCAAACATATGTGTCTCCCCTACTTCAGACCTTACGGAAACTTAGACACCGACTGCTTCCCCTTTTGCTCCCAGCTTTCTTGGGCACCCACCCGGGCCCATATCCCGAAATTTGACCCGGAAACGGCACTAGCCACATAATCCCTCCTAAGTCCTTCCTTAGAAAGGCGTAACCGCAATCTTGAGTGCCGCACCATCAGGCAAACTACTTACCCCGGACCGGCATAGCCGCCGGACGCTTGCCCCTTGCGATCCGCCAATCCTGGTAAGCCACCAGAATGGGCGCCGCGATGGCAATCGACGAATAAGTACCGATCAAGATGCCAATGACCAGCGCGAGGCTGAAGCCGTGAAGCACCTCGCCGCCGAATAAAAAAAGTGCGAGTACAGTAAGGAAGGTAAGGCCCGCTGTCAAGATCGTTCTGCTTAGAGTCTGATTGATGCTCCGGTTGACGATATCGGACAGTTTCTCCCGCCGCATGAGTTTAATGTTTTCCCGTATGCGGTCAAATACCACGATCGTGTCGTTATTAGAGTAACCAATCAGGGTCAGAATGGCCGCGATCACGGTCAGGGAGATGTCGGTCTTGGTCAGGGAAAAGGCTCCCACGGTGATGAGCGTGTCATGGAAGACCGTGACCACAGCTGCAACCCCGTAAATCCACTCAAAGCGGAATCCAAGGTAAACCAGCATCCCGGCCAGCGAATAAAGCGTGGCCAACCCGGCCTGCTGGCGCAACTGCGCGCCCACTTGCGGGCCGACGATCGCCACGTCGCGTACCCCGAAATCGGATACGAAGAAACCATCGCTCAGCGAGGCCGCCACGGCCGGATCCACGCCTGGCGCGCCTTTTAGCTGGTCGAGAGAACTGAGCACACCGCTCTGTTCTTTGTCGCGATAGTCCGCCACCGCCTGAGCCTGGGCCTGATATTTCACGTTGGCGTCGGTGCCCAGATGCAGCGGATCTTTGTCCAACAGGTAATTCTTGATTGTCAAAGAGCCGGCGTTGTTCAGATCCTGCTTGCCAGCCGGAGTATTGGTCTCCAGCGCCTTGATAATCGTGTTCCTGCCCTGATCCAGTGCTTGCTCGCTGGTTTCGCGGACGTCGAGGTCAACCAGAACCTCATTGTTCGCTGCTTCCCCATAGCGCTGAATCTTGGCATCGTGCAGACCCGCATGATCCATGGCGGCGCGGACGGCATTGTCATCGGGAGTATGCGCGAACCTGACCGTGACCAGAGTTCCGCCGCGGAAATCCACGCCCCACGGAATGCCGTGCCAGAACAGCATGGAAAGCACGCCCGCGACGCTAAAGATCAGCGAAAAGGCGAGAAAATACCACTTTTTCCCGAGAAAATCTATGTTGGTGTTGCGAAAGAACTCCACCGGTTCTCCTAGCTCTTTATCTATCTATGACTTAGCAAGAATTGAGTCATTGAGCGATTGTGAGATTGAGCCATTTAAAACGCTGACGCTCACGCCTGAACCCTTTAGCTTTTCAATCGCCCAATGACTCAATCGCTCAATCACTCAATTCCTAAATGCTCAGCGCTTCCCCGCGCTCTTTGCGGCTCAGGATCCAGTCGAAAATGAAGCGCGAGACAAATACTGCCGTGAACAGGTTGGCCAGCAAGCCGAACGTCAGCGTGACGGCGAAGCCTTTCACCGGGCCGGTTCCGAACAGAAACAGAATCAAAGCCGAGACGATGGTGGTGACGTGCGTATCCACGATCGTGATCCAGGCGTGGCTGAAACCCTGATCCACGGCCGAAGGCGGCGTCTTGCCATTGCGCAATTCTTCGCGAATGCGCTCAAAAATCAGCACATTCGAATCGACACCCATGCCGACCGTCAAAATCACGCCCGCGATGCCGGGCAGGGTCAGCACCGCCTCGAAGTAGCCCATGAATCCGAGCAGAATGATGAGGTTTAGAATCAGCGCAATATCGGCGTTGATGCCGGCTCCGCGGTAATAAATCAGCATGAACGCTAGCACCGCAAGCATGCCAAAGGCGGCCGCCCGCACCCCGGCGCGAATCGAGTCCGCTCCGAGTGATGCGCCCACTACTTCTTCGTTCAGGTAGATGATGCTCGCCGGCAACGCGCCCGAGTTCAGAATCATGGCCAGGTCTTTGGCGGACTGATTATCCATGTGGCCGCTGATCTGAACCTGATCGCGGATGGCATCGTTAATGCTCGCGACTTCCCGGACTTTGCCATCGAGAATGACGCCCAGACTGTCTTTCAGGTGCGCTGAAGTGAAGCTGTAGAAGCGCTGGCCGCCTTCGTTGGTCAACTGGAAGTCGACGTCAGGCTGGCCGTTCTGGTCCGTGCCCACGGCCGCATGGCGCAAGTCTTTGCCGCTGATGGCGGAGACGCGTGATACCAGGAACCACTGCTCGCCCTCGGCCCGCGCGAGTGTGTTGCCCTGAATCAGCATGGCATCAACCGGCAGAATGCCGGGAGTCTGCTGCGCCTGCAGCGCCGCCTGCTGGTTCGGGTAGGGGCCACCAAGCACCTGCTTGATCTCAAGCATGGCAGTGTTCTGAATGAGATCTTTCACGCGGCCCTGATCGTCGATGCCCGGCAGTTGCACCAGAATCTGATACTGGCCGAGGCCGTGTTCCTGGATGGTCGGATCAACCACGCCGAGAGAGTCAATGCGGTTGCGGATGGTCTCGATGGCCTGTGTCACGGCCCTGTTTTTCAACTCCGAGAGCATCTGCGGCTTCATCGACATAGTCCAGGTATTGTTGGCGCCGCCGGTGACATCGTATTCCGGCAGCCGGTCCGACACGATGCTCAACAAATCCTGCCGCGCGCCCGGCTGAATGCCCTTGAGTACGATGTGGTCAGGATTATTCTGCTGGTCGGGCTGAGAAATTTCGGTGAAGTCGACCTTGCGGCTGCGCAACTGATCTTTCAGGACTTCGATGGCGTTCTGGGCGTCGACGTTGACCGCATCGTTGACCTTCACCTGCAGAATGAGGTGCGTTCCACCCTTCAAATCAAGGCCCAGGTGGATGTGGTCGGTCATCGCCGCGAGCAGGCCCTGTCCGGAAAAGCTCTTCGGAATTCCGAAGATTCCGAAGAGAAAAATGATCAACACGGCAATGATGGCGCCCAGTTTCGGCAGGAAATTCTTGTTCATATATGAAGAACTTCGAGGGTTCCTATGTTTTCGCTCAGAAACTCACTTCGCTTTCACATCTTCGTCGGTCGTAGTCACGTGCACCACCGACGCCTTGGTGACTTCCATGCGCAGGTTGTCGGGGGGAACGCGGAGGTGAACCGCGTCATCCTTCAAGGCAATAATTGTGCCCCGCAGCCCGCCGCTGGTGGTCACTTTGTCGCCGGCTTTCAGCTGGTCCAGCATGCCCTGCCATTTTTTCTGGCGGCGCTGCTGGGGAAGAATCAAGAGAAAATAAAAAATGGCGAAAATGAAGATGATCGGGGCAATACCCAGCCACCCACCGAATGCCCCGCCACCGAGCTGCAACGCCAGTAAGTATTGCATATCTTTCGAAATTTACGCGTCGGATTGCGCCCGCGAAAAACCGCTCGCGCCCACTCGTGCCGCGGGAGCTCTCATTTCACCACGGGATTGGATCGACTTCGGCCGGGTTCCTTCGGCCTCAGGCTTGCATCCGGGGAGGTCTTCCCATCGAGTCTACGGCTTCGGTCGAGATCAGAGACCAGAAAGAAAACCGGGCTCTTCCCCAAGTGAAATAGCATGCCGCACCCGCCGCATAGTGTCAAGGTAGAAGCTGAGGTTGTGGATGGTATTCAAGACCTGCGCCAGCACTTCGTTGGATGCATAAAGATGGCGCACATATGCCCGCGAGTAGCGCTGGCATACCCGGCAGCCGCAGTTTGGGTCGAGCGGGCCCGCGTCCTGGGCATAACGTGCCTGTTTGATCGAAACTTTGCCCTCGGAGGTAAAAAGCAGTCCGTGGCGGGCGGCCCGGGTGGGCAGCACGCAATCCATCATGTCGACGCCAAGTTTTGCATACTCGACAATTTCTTCCGGCGTGCCCACACCCATGACGTAACGGGGCTTGTCAGCGGGCAGATGCTCGACGGTCGATTCGACCATCTCGCGGGTCAGTTCGCGCGGTTCGCCGACGCTCAGGCCACCGATCGCGTATCCGGGGAAACCGATCTCGATGGTGCGCTCGGCGGATTCCTTTCTGAGGCCGCGGTCCATGCCGCCTTGCACGATGCCGAACAGGGATTGGGTCGAGTATTGGGTCGAGTTTCCGGTTTCCAGTTTCCGGTTTCCGGTCCTCGCCTCCGGCTTCCTATTGCGTGTCCCCTCCGCAGTGTCACTCTCCTCCGCGGGGTCATTCTCCCCCGCGGGGTCATTCTCCCCCGCGGTGTCACTCCCCTCTGCATTGTCATTCCGAGCGAAGCGAGGAACCTGCTGTTTGCCGGCAGCTTCGCTGCTCTCAATCGGCTGATAGCTCAGAGCTGATAGCTGAGAGCTGTCTACCGGACTGGAAACCGGAAACTGGAAACCAGAAACTTCTCCCCATGGAACCTCATCCTTGTGCTCCTCAAAATATTTCTTGCTGCGCGCGGCCCAGCGCGCCGTCAACTCCATCGAAGTCCGCATGCGCTCGCGATCCGCGGGAAATTCCGTGCACTCGTCGAACGCCATGATGATGTCGGCGCCGAGGCCGATCTGGGCCTGCATGGCGCTCTCCGGGCTGAAGAAGTGCGAAGACCCGTCGAGATGCGAACGGAAGGTGACGCCATCTTCCGTCACTTTGCGGAGTTCGTTCAGGCTGAAAACCTGAAATCCTCCGGAGTCGGTCAAGATTGCGCGCGGCCACGACATGAAGCGGTGCAGCCCGCCGAGC
>Ga0074044_10000902_pt1 | contig 27462 bp, 26 predicted proteins | sample BogForMeECP23OM1_FD_94443 | JGI IMG/M metagenome (GOLD analysis project Ga0074044, IMG submission 94443) | Bog forest soil microbial communities from Calvert Island, British Columbia, Canada - Bog Forest MetaG ECP23OM1 | ecosystem: Environmental > Terrestrial > Soil > Wetlands ... | reverse complement strand
TGTGCCAAGCAGCCGACGTAGGATGCTCACGACGCCAAGCTCCTTCTCGACTGTGACTGGACCCCGAAGCTCTGTTGGTCATTATGATGCGGCGGGACAAGGAGGTAAATGGGACCCGTTCAAAATTGGCCAAGAGCCGGCGGTAGTCGGGACGCTGATGCCGCCGCGGCAACTCGAGCCGATCTGACATGGGACTAGCGCCGGCGGCTCGCGGCCGGCGAGCGCCGGCTGATTCCCTGGAGAGAGAGGTCGGCACCCACATCGAGTTGCGGGCGGCCAAGGTGATAAGTCGGGTCGAGGATCAGGTCGGAGGGCTCGACCCGGCCAGGCCTGAGTCGTTCCCAGAGCCGGACGCTGGGCAGGTTGGATCCCGATCGAGGTCCGGTGATCTCGGTCTGGTGGTTGCTTCCCCAGAAGTTGACCCACTGGAAGCCGACGTCCCGGGAACGGCTGGGAAGCGGCTCGTCGACCGCCGCGGTGAAGGCGTCGACATCGACAGCGTCGCCGCTGCCCTGCCAGAAGACCGTGCCATGGGCCATGGCCTCCTCGTCGACGCGCAGTAACACCGTTTCGGAAACACGGCGATCATAACTGCCGAGGAAAGCGCAGTTGCTCGATGTGACCAGCCAGGGGCGATCGGGACCCGGATCCAGGCCCTGCCAGGATCCAAGCCGGATGATGTTGGCTTCGGACGCGAGCGTGCAGTGGTCAAGAACCAGGTCGGCGTTGAACCGGCCGCGCGCAACTGGCGCGGGTATCATCTCGATCGCGTCTGTTCCCGCGGCCAGCGCCGACTGGCTCAGGGCGACCAGACCTCTGCCCAGCGTCGCCTGGACCGCGTTGCCCCCCGTGATCAGGGTACTCTCCAGGATGATACAGACCGGTCGATCGGGCTCCGAGTCGAACAAGCCGCGGTGCGAGATCGTGGACCGCGGACGGGTGCTCGCGGCCGAGAACGCCACCAGCCGGGGCGTCCGGGCCTCTGTCCCCGCGGGAGCAATGAACTGGCAGCGGTGCAGGATGAGATCGCCGTCCTCGACATGGATCAAGGAGTCGACTGCCGCGCTTTCGTCGGCTCGAAGCCGGACTTGCGAGAGCAGGAGCGTCCCGCCATGCAGCTCGAACAGGGCACGACTGCGGCTCTCGGCCCCGGGTTGCCAGGAGAGCCATTCCGAGTCGCGGCGCACCGGAGCCTCGGCGCGGATTTCCAGGACCAGCCCGTCGCGCAGCCGGACCGGCGAAGAGCGCCGTGGGCCTGATCCGTGCACCCTCACCCGGGCGTGCCTGACCTCGTCGGTCATCTTGTCGCGCAGGAATGCCCCCAGGTCGCCTTGCCACTGGGCCGAATCGGTGTCGAAGACAAGATCAAGCAGGCCGGCATTCGCGGGCCCTACCGCGCCCACGGTGGCTTTCATGGGACCGAGGGCCGGCTCCCTTTCGTCGTTACGGAGCCTGAGCTGGGGGCCGGTGGGCACGATCGAGGTTCCCGGGGCGCCCCGGGCTCCCGTTCCGGTCAGCCCGACGGTTACCGGCACCGCGGGCGGCGGAAAGGTCCATAAGGTCTTGGCCCCGAGGTATGGCCGAGGTGCTGCCGCCTGAGCGAGCGCCGGTTCGCGTCCGGGAACAAAGGGGCCAAGGTCCGCGGGAACGGCCTGGCCCAGATGCCGCGGCCGCGGCCAGGACGCCAGGATTTCCCGGCTGTTCTGGTCGGTTCCGTTCCACGTGGAACGGAACGCCGCGAGGCTGGGTACGCGCAGCGTTTGCTCTGGGCCGCTGGCATAATAGCCCTTCCAGCCACAGAACAGATTCTGCTGACCTAGCCAGTCAACCCGGTCACGAGGGCTGGCGGCGGTACTTTCCGAGAAGAGGATGCTGGCGATCCCGGCACCCTGAAACCGGCCGAAAACCGTATCAAACGCCCGTACGATCAGGGGGGTGGGCTTCCGCTGCGCATCGCCACCTGCCGCCTCCTTCAACTCGAAACCGGGGCCGCGACAGGCCAGAACTCCGCCGACAACCGAGAATCGCTGGTCACCTCTTTTCTCCGGGTCGAGTCCGCGGACGAGCGGTCCCTGGCTGCCCAGGAAGATCGTCTCCCGGACGGCCACGTCGACCGAGCCCTTGCCGAGGTCGAAGCCCGACGAGACTGCGCCCCGGATCAGCGTCTTCTCGAAGCGGACGCGCGAGCCCCGCGTGGCCGTGCCCTCGGCCCGGACCAGCGTGAACGGCTGGTTTGCGGGGTTGATCAGCGTGATGGTACAGTTCCGCACCGTCAGGTTCGCGCCGGTGCAGCAGAAGAGCGAGGTCTCTGCGGCGGTCAGGTCCCTGAGGTTCACAATCAAGTCCAGGGAGTCAAGGATCAAGCTTTTGCCTTCCAGGACGATCACACCGGGCAAGGACCAGACCGGCTCCAGGTTAGGGCGGTCGATCCGGATGATGGGTTGGAAGCCGGGCCGCGCTCGGATCAGCCGGGACTCGCCGGGAACACGGAAATCGTTGATCGGAAACGGCCCCTCGTCGGCGATCTCGATCGTCCCCCTGGTCTCGTTGAGAGCCAGGCGGAGCGTGGGAAAGAGGGTTGGCTCACGCGCTCCGGCGACACGGCGGACCTGGATCAAGGGGCCCTCGACCCGTGTGGGAACGGGAGCCAGCGCCCATTCAGGCAGGTATTGTCTCAGCGTCTCTTCGGTGTAGGCGGCCGTGACGGGCGCCGGCGGGTCAACGTCCACGGGCTCGACAGCGACGGCAGCCGGCCGCTCCACTGGCTTCACAGCCATGGGCGGGACCGGGAGGGCCGGCTCCTTTCGGAAGAGGACTGGAGTGGGAACCGTCCGAGAAACCTGATCGGTCGTCCCGTTCGAGGGCTCGCTCCTGTCGCTCTCCGGCTGTTCCGGAGCGATCGATGAACTGATAGAGGTTGGCGGGGACGATCGGACAACGCGGTCGATCACGATCACCATGAAGACGAACGACGCTCCGATGGCAACGCAAAGAGTGATCCAGGCTGAAGCGGACAGCGATGACTGGCGCGTGTCGGGCACGGGGATGGCCGCAAGCGGACCTGCCCGCGGTGCCAACGACCGGGTGCTTCCCAGCCGGGGCAAGACGCCCGCTGTCGACTCTCTGCCCGCAACACGCGCGAAGGTGCTGGAGGGATCGTCCTGGACCAGGTCCGGGGATAAGCTTGCCAGCGAGATCTCAGGAATCGACGACGGCGGGCGGGAATCCGGAGGGTCCAGGGGCATCAGCGCGACCCCCGGAGACTCGGCCTCGTCACGTACCGGAATCCTGTCCAGAGCCTCGATCAACTCGTCGAAGGAGGCAAAGCGGTCCTCCGTGCGCTTGGCCATCATCCGCAGCATGACCTGGGCCAGGGCCTCGGGCACGTCCGGGCGGAGGTCGCGCACATTCGGCGGCGGCGAGTTGGCATGCCGTGTCAGCTTGTCGGTGATGTCTCCCCCGGGGTAGGGCGGAATGCCGGTAAGCAGGTAGTATAAGGTGCATCCCAGCGAGTAAAGATCGCTCTGCGGACTGGCTGCCCGGCTGTCTCGTGCCTGCTCCGGGGCCATGTAGTCAACCGTCCCGACCGTCGTGCCCTCGCGAGTGACCCGTTCGTCCTCGAATTCGGCTTGAAGCGCCAATCCCAGATCGGTGATCTTGATCTCGCCGCTCTTGCTACGAAGGATGTTCGATGGCTTGATATCACGGTGGATCAGGCCCCTAGCCGACGCGTACCGCAGGCCCTCGGCCACCAGCCGGATCACCCGGATTCCCGCCGACGCACTGAGCGGGCCGCGCATTTGCACGTACTCATGCAAGTCACATCCCTGCACGTACTCGAGGACGAGGTAATGCCGGCCCTGATCGACTCCGCGATCGAAGATCGACACGATATTGGGATGTTCCAGCGACTCGGCACTGCGGGCTTCACGCAGAAACCTCTGGAGCACGATCGGATTCTTGGCCATCCGCGCCGGCAGGACTTTCAGCGCCACCTCATGTCCAGTGTCCACGTGAACGGCCCGATAGACCGAGCTCATGCCCCCCGCCCCGAGGGGGTGCAAGACACGATAACTCCCGTATTGGAGCTCGCTGAATTCGGAACTGGTCCGTTCGGCTTCTTGCATGCAGCTATCCATCTAATTTCCGGGCCACCGTCCAGGATGGCCGGTCGACGCGTCAGAGGTGCTGAAATCTGTGGCTCTCTTCGCTACGAGGTGGAGTTCCGAATTGATCTCCCAACTGCAAAGACTCCAGCCAGGAGCCACTGAGGAGACTGCCAAGGACTCTCCAGGTCACCCCCGGATGACGGCTCCGGTCGCGAGCGGAGAGGAGCGAATTGCAACTCGGTCAGATGCTCAAGACCATCACGGTGGGCGGATCGGGGTGCGGCCAGCCGGTCAACGACCAGTGCGGAAAGCCCGAGTCGCAACCGGCCGTTCGCCTCCCCCAGGGCGATCAGGCCGCACCTGTCGGTTGACAGCATACCGTCTCATCAACGAAAATCAAAAAGTCTTCGGTTGGCGCTCGTAGCTCAGGCGGATAGAGCGGCGGTTTCCTAAACCGCAGGTCGCAGGTTCAAGTCCTGCCGGGCGCAGTCGGAGCCGCATCGGGCCCGGGTGTCCGGCCCGTCAACGTGGCGTTCACGCCGGGCGATGCGCCCGTAGCTCAGGCGGATAGAGCAACGGTTTTCTAAACCGTCGGTCGCAGGTTCGAGTCCTGCCGGGCGTAGTTCCCAGGGATCCTGAAGGTCGGTCCCCATGCCCCATGATCTTCGAATTCCCTGAGACTGCATTTTCTTACTCTCACCGGCCCTGTTGGCGGAGTAAGTTATATACGGAAAGAATCTTGCATACAGAGTGCGGCATGAGAGGGAGGAACCAGAGCAGGAGGGCCATGCGCCGGCCTGCTCAGGGTTTCACGTGAAACCGTTGCCGCGTGCCTGCTTCGGCTTGGTCTGCACAGCGGCTCGCCAGAGCCTTGCGACTCGACTCCCGAGCCAGGCTCCGGCAGCCTTCAATGGATCCGTGAGATGGCAGAAGAGCGGTTAACTCAGATACCGACCAACTGGACGACGATCAGCAGCGCCCATAGCCCCGGCCCGGACAGCCAGAAGGCCATGAACGAGCTCGTGGGGCGGTATCATGACGCAGTCACCCGGTACATCCACTTGAAGGTGAGAGACAGACACCTCGCCGACGAGGTCTTGCAAGAATTCTGGACCAAGCTGCTTACCGGCAAATTGGCCGGCGCCGACAAGGACAAAGGGCGGTTTCGCGACTACCTGCGCACGGTCCTGCACCGTCTGATCATCGATCATTTTCGCAGCCGCAAGCTCCAGCCGCTTCCTCCCGGCGATCTCCTCGATTCCACCACGCCCGACGAGGACTTCGATCGGGTCTGGCGAGATGCCGTGCTCAATCGGGTATGGTCCCGCCTCGAGACCTACCAGGCCGCGACTCCCAAGAATCGCTATGCCAGTGTTCTGCAACTGCGACGTGATTATCCCAAAGCTTCCATGGAAGAGATCGCCGAGCGGCTTACCAAGACAACCGGAACTTCGATGACACCCGAGGCCTTCCGCAAAAACCTCCAAAGGGCCCGGGCCAAGTTCATCGACTTGCTTGTCCTCGAGCTGAGAGAAACCATCCACCCGACCAGCAATGAGGTTGTCGAGGCCGAGATCTACGACCTTGGGCTAGGTTACCTATATCGCCGGTACACGACTCTGGCCGATCGATGAAAACCTAGCATTGCAAGGCGTTTAGGATTCTCAACACAGCATCGGAACGGTCCCTTGCTCGCCTGTTTGCACCGTCGAGAGCACCGGCAAGCGATGAAAAATCGCCGGTCCCCTTGACCGCCCTGTTTCATCTTGTACATTTTAACGAGGGCGAAGTGCGCAGACCTATCAAGTGGCCGCGTGCATTCAGCCATGACCTGGGAACACGTTGAGATTCAATTCTCGGATGGTGCGCGCCCCGCGCGACGAGCATCAGAGAGGAGCGGCGATGCTGGTTCTCTCCCGCAAGAAGAACGAAAGCATCATTATCAACGACAACATCACGGTGACCGTGATCGAGATCCGGGGTGACAAGGTTCGTCTAGGCATCGAGGCCCCCAAGGATATCACAGTCCATCGCCGCGAGGTCTACGAAGCCATTCAGAACCAGGCTCGCTCTCTCGATTCGGGAACCAAGGTTCCAGCACCGGATGTTTGAGGTCGCTGGTCCCTGCGCCGTTGAACAATCTTGTCATGATGCACCTGCTGGGTCGATTTTCGATCGAACTTGTGCACCTATGCATTGCGTCAGTCCGTTACCGTGCGGTTCGCCCCGATGACTTGCGGGTATGTCCTCTTGAGCAAGCGGACAAATTCCCGCATCCAGGGGCCATTGTCTGGCCAGCCGCGTACGGTCACGAGGGTCCCGTCCACGACCACGTCACGATTCACGAACACGCCGCCGCCAGCGCGAACGTCGGGTTCGAGGTCAGGGTAGCAGGTCAGGGTTCTTCCCTTCGCCAGTCCCGTGGCCAGGACCAGTAAAGGCCCATGGCAGGTGGCGGCGATCGGCTTTCCGGTCTCCAGGAAGTGGCGAACCACGGAAACCGCCGCGGGCCGGTTTCTCAAGTATTCCGGTGCTCTTCCACCTGGGAGCACGAGACCGTCATACTGATCGGGCTTCACCTCGTCCAGCCCGAGATCGGCTTCCACGCGATAGCCGGGTTTCTCGGTGTAAGTGTCGAAGCCCGGCACGAAGTCGTGAACCACCGAAAGGAAAGCCCTCTTCTTGAGAGCCGCGATCCGAACTTCCCAGCCCTCTTCTTCGAGGCGGTACTTGGCGTAGTAAATCTCCTGCGCCTCTCCAGCATCACCGGTCAGCAAGAGGATCTTGAGCATGGAGAACCACTCCGGCGACGACCTTCCCCTATGAAATGCGTTTTCGCGCTACCTTAACGCGTTCCCCGTCGGGTTTCAACAGTCTGGCGTTTTTCCCAGCGAGTTGGCGGCCTACTCTCTTGGGAGGCTCGACCGATCACTTGACCCCGCCAGTCCGATGCGATTACATTAATGCGAGTTCGAACCGCATGGCCCCGTCGTCTAGCCTGGCTCAGGACACATGCCTTTCACGCATGCAACACGGGTTCGAATCCCGTCGGGGTCATCAACTCATCCGGTCTCCGTTGGCCCTAGTTCACATCCTCTCGCCTAGACTCATGACCTGCAAGGACTACCGGCGGGTCCGGCGCGTCTAGGCGAGAAGATACGTCGCCATGTTGCCCCGCTTTCTGCGCCGCCGTCGGCGACCGCCCGGCGATCCATGCCCGCGCCGTTGGAGCTTGCTACAAGTCGGCCTCGGTCAGTCCGGCGGCTCGCATGATGCTCTTCTGCGTCCCGGGCGCCAACGTCTTCTTGCCGTGGTCGGGAACGGGGACGGTCCCAGAGACGCCCAGCTTGCCATAGATCGAGTGCTTCCCTCGTCGGACCACGGACCAGCCGTGGCGCTCCAGTAGGCGCATCATCTCGGCGCAGGAGAGGCGCTTCACGGGCTGGCTCCCGCGGCGTTCCCCGCGGCCGCGCCGGCGACGAGGTTCTTGCCGACCTCCTGCCCTACCCTTTGGTAGAAATCCGCCAGCGCCTGCGCCACCACCCAAGCCTCACGGAAGAGTTCAGGCGACCGTAGGCAGGCCGGGTCTTGCAAGACGTGTTCCTCAAAGAAGCTGTCGGCCAAGTAGGCACGGTCCAAGAGGGCCTCCCGTTGCCCCGGGGCCTCCTCCACTTCCCCGACATCAGCCAGTAGCTGCCGGCGCATGGCCTCGGCCTCGTCCGAAGCGGGCTTGCCGACACTACCTTTTTTGGCTCTGGATGTCCCCGCGTTCGCCCGGCCGGACCGTTTGTTTCCCTTTCCCTGTTCCTTCGACATGGCTTCCCCTCCTATCAGGGCTCATTCCAACGCTTCAAGTTTGAACGGATGCAGGTGCCCGTTCGCTACATCCATGCAAAGGTAGTGAGTAAAGTCTTTGAAAGTGTGAGCGAGGGGGATGCACATGCGGCCATAGAGGTTCAGAAGGGCATGTATCCAAGCGGAAGGGGTCTTTGGGCATAGCACCCCCTGATACGGGTCATTCAAGAAGTACACGAACAGCAGCCTAGCTGGTACATGCACCACGTTTCGGAGGAAGTGAAGGCAGGCGAACCGATTGGCGATTTGGTAACAGCCGATGTGCAGCCAAGCCTCTTTGACCTTCGACCACGGCTTTTCTGTGCAGCCCATCGCGTTGTAGGTCTGTTCCAGTGCTCTGGAGATCTTTTCAATGCTCGACGCGAGTTTGGCTCCGCAAGAATTACTATGGGTCAATTCACTCTCATGAGATTTGGCCTCGGTCAAGCACGAGCCGGGGCTGGGCGCACAACAACTCGCTATTCTAGGGGAGCTGCCAGGGCTCGGCAACCTGCCTTGAGGAGAAAAGGCACTGGCGAGCGGCAAAGCGACTCCCGACCAGGCTGCGGCGCGCCGAACTCCGTTGGGCGAGTTTCGCCTGGTCCGGGAGTCCGGCGCGGCAGAGCGTCTGGAGGTGAGTGCCCCGACGTGCTCGGCGGCGACCACCTACCGCCCGCCCGCACCGGGCTCCAGGCCCGTTCTTGTCGTTTCCGGACATGCCGGGTGAGGTGGAAGTGGAAGCAATAGACCCCGGCGTACCCGAAGCCATACCCGATTTCGGCCCAAGATGACGTATTCACCGAGAAGCGTGTCGGCGCAAACTGCTGGTACGTAAAAGGTTTAGGAAGCAGCCGTAAACAGGGGTTTGGGCCCCGTCGGGGCCACTTGTCAGTCGATCGCCTCTGGCTCTGCCGTCCCGCCTCGACCGCTCCGGCTCTGACGCCTACTTCAGTTCGGCTTTCTCGCCAGGTTGTTTGCGACCCGTCGTCTGGTCACGATTGGCCAGGGTCATTCTCGACCGGCTCAAGTCGGACCCGGTTCGGCGCCCAGGGCGTGCAGGTGCGTCGCCACGCAGGCGGCGAGGATGGGCAGGTTGTATCCCCCCTCGAGCACGCTGAGGATCCGGCCCTGCGCGTGAGTTTCGGCCACTGCGACGATTTCCCTGGTGATCGTCTCAAAATCTTCGACCTCCAGTCCCAGGTCTCCCACAGGGTCCTCGGCGTGGGCGTCGAATCCTGCGCTGACCAGGACGAGTTCGGGCTTGATGCGGTCGGCGAGGGAATGCAGGCCGGCTCGGAACGACGCATGATACTCGGATTGCGGTGTGCCGTGGGCCAGGGGGATGTTCAGGGTGTGGCCAAGTCCCGCTCCAGTACCTGTTTCGTTCTTCGCCCCAGTTCCGGGATAGAACGGGAAGCGATGGATGGAGAGGAACCCGACCCGTCCGCTGTCGTAGAAGAACTCCTGGGTGCCGTTGCCGTGGTGCACGTCGAAATCGACGATCAGAACGCGGTTGAGCCCGAACCGTGCGAGTGCCTCCGCGGCCGCCAGCGAAACGTTGGCGAAGATGCAAAACCCCATGCCATCGCCACGGAGGGCATGATGTCCCGGAGGACGGACCAGGCACAGAGCCCGCCGATCGCGGCCGCTCATCACGTCCGAGACCGCCTCGATGGCCGCGCCGGCCGCCAGCCGGGCCGCGACCATCGAATGTGGGAAAACCCATGTATCGGAATCGATAGATCCGCCACCCCGCGCCTCGAACTGTTCGAGCCCGCGGATGTAGCCGGATTCATGAACCCTCAAGAGCTCCTCGTTGGTTGCTTCGCGCACGCGCCCCGAGGGACAGGTGTTGAGATACCCGGATCGCTCCAGGTGCCGCAGGATCGCCGTCAGCCGCTCGGGGCGCTCGGGGTGCTGTCCCGGTACGCGATGTTCGATCATTCGCCGATCCGTGTACAGGGTGACGGCCATGACTTCTCCTGATCGCCTCGCACTGGCTGGAATGATGGGTGCTGCTGCTGCGATTCATGAATCATAACAAAATCAGAGCCGAGCCGGGTAAGTCCCGTGCACCTGAAGGTTGTGGTGGTCTCTGCCACGCTCTCTCCCACAAGTCAATGTCGTTTCACGTGAAACGGCCTGAATGTGGGAGACTACCCGGTCGGCGCTCGTTTGCCCGCGACCGGCGGCTTCTGTAGAATCACCGGGCATGGCCCCAGCACGCAACAACGCTGCGCGTTCCGACCTCTTTTCGCGCGAGGTTCTCATCGTCGGATTGCTGACGATGGCGGGAGCCGTCCTGAGGTTCTGGGGGTTGCCGCGGCTGGGTTTGGCACATTTCGACGAGGGCATCTACGCCATCGCCGGGCTCTGGTCGGTGTCGCCCACGGGCCTGGCAAGCCTGGATCTGACGTTGATTCCCTACGCTCCGCCCGGTTTTCCGTTCCTGGTAGGCATCGCCTATCTTGGGCTGGGCGTCAGCGACCGCGCGGCGATTCTGGTCTCGATCTTGGCCGGGACACTGACGATCCCGGCGGCGGCCTGGCTGGCACGACGGACATTCGGGGCAGGGGCCGGCGCGGCTGCCGCGGCACTCGTGGCGTTTTCGGGCTTTCACGTCGCCTTCTCCCGCGTGGCACTCACCGACGCCTCGTTTCTGCTCTGCTGGATTCTGGGACTCGTCTGCGGCCAGCGCTTCCTGGAACGGCCCAGGTTCTCCATCGCGATCGCCCTGGGACTGAGCGTGGGCCTGGTACAGTGGTTCAAGTACAACGGCTGGCTGCTCGGGGTGTTCGTGGTCCTGGCGGCGGCCTTGGGAATGCTGGTGAACCCGAATGAACGCCATCGACCAAGAATCCGGGCTGTCTGGGGGTTTGGTCTTCTCGCCGCGCTCGTTGCCGGCGCGGTCTACTGGCCCTGGTTCACCTTCGTCGAATCGCACGGGGGATACGCCGGATTGCTGAAGCATCACCAAAGCTACATGGGAGGCTTGAGCTCGTGGCTGCCCCATCTGCGGCTCCAGCTCGATCAGATGGCGGCACTCTCGGGCGGACCCGCCTGGAACGTGACGGAATACCTGGCCGCGGTTCTCTGCTGCAATCTGGTGCTTCTTCCACCGGGAAAACCGAACCGCTACCGGGCCTCGCTCCTGCTGCTGGCGATCTTCGCTCTCGTCGTCCTGCTCTTTCCTTACCTATACTGGTGGCTCGGAGCCGCCTGGGTCCTCGATCCCCGGCAGCGGCGGAGCCCGGGCAATCGGTTGCTGGCGGCGGCCTGGCTTGGCCTGTCAATCCTGACCCCGTTTTACCATCCGTATGCGCGGCTCTGGCTGCCGCTGCATTTTCTGGGCTGGATCATGACGGCAAACCTCATCAATCAGGGATTTCCAACCCCGCACCAGAAGCCCGGCAGGCTTCCTTCCGCTCTCGACACTGGAAATTTTTTCGGGATCAATATATGGGAGTGCATCGCCTGCGGTATTGCGATGCTGGCGATCGAGTTCCTGGGCCCCGACATGTTTTGCTCGCCGGCCTTGGGGCCCGGTGAATTACCCGGGCCGCTGGCACCCTCGGACTTGCTGAGGAACGGAGTCGGGAAGGCAGTTGCCGATCTGCCGGCCGGCACTCCGGGATTGCGTCTGCTGGCTCGCCCTCCGGTCACGTTCTACGTGGGCGGCCGGGTGCCGGTGCAGGTGGAACCCGACCTGGCGCGGCTGCTCGCGCCTGGGAACCCCCGGCTCTGGGCCCTGGTCGACATGGCCCAGTTGCGCCAGGAAGGGGACCCGAAGACAGCGTCGGCGACGCTCCTTGGCCGCTGGGAGCTCGTCCGCGAATACCCGGCACAACTGAGCCTTCCGGCCCTGCTGGATATCGATCCGGGTGCTGCCCGGGCCGGCAGGTCGGAGTCGATCAAAGCCCCGCTCTGGCTGCTTCGCCCCAGAACCGCAGGACCTGCGTGATGAACCCGAACCCGCAAGCCCCCGTTTCGCTCTGGCCCGATCGACGGGCCCTCGGTCCAATCACCGACCTGTACCAGCTCACGATGATGGCCGGATATCTCGCCTGGGGCATGGCGGGGAAGCGGGCCACGTTCGAGCTCTTCGTCCGGAGGATGCCCCCACATCGCGCCTACCTTGTCTTCGCCGGGCTCGAACAGGCGATCGGTGATCTCCTCGCGCTGGCATTCTCGGCCGATCAGATCGAGGGAATTCGCCGCTTTCCCGCCTTCGCACATGCGGACCCCGCATTTTTCAGGATGCTGGGCTCGCTGCGCTTCGAGGGCGAAATCTGGACCGTTCCCGAAGGCACCATCGTTTTCCCGGGCGAGACGCTGCTGCGAGTGACGGCGCCGTTGCCCCAGGCCCAGTGGGTCGAGACCTTTCTCCTTGCCTCGCTCTCCTATCCGACGCTGGTGGCGTCGAAGGCAGCGCGCGTGGTGACGGCGGCCCGGGGTCGCACCCTGGTTGACTACGGGGCGCGTCGCGGCCACGGGCCGCACAGTGGGCTGCTCGCGGCGCGCGCTGCCTACATCGCCGGTTTCAACGGGACCAGCCACGTCGAGGCGGCCCGGCTGCTGAAGATCCCCGCGTCGGGGACGATGGCTCATTCGTGGGTCCAGTCGTTCAATTCCGAAGCGGAGGCTTTCACCGCCTACGCCCGTGCTTTTCCGGGCACGACGACACTGCTCATCGACACCTACGACACGCTCGAAGGTGCGCGCAAGGCCGCCGCCATCGATCCTCCGGTGCTGGCGGTCCGGATTGACAGCGGCGATCTGGAAAGCCTGGCCCGGCAAGTCCGGCAGATCCTCGATGAGTGCGATCGCAAGACCGTCAAGATCATGGCCTCCGGCGACCTGGACGAGTACCAGATCGCCCGCCTGCTCACCGCGTCCGCTCCGATCGATGGATTCGGCGTCGGCACCGAGCTGATCACCTCGCGCGATGCCCCTGCGCTTTCCATGGTGTACAAGCTCGTCGAGATCGATGGCGAAGGGAAAATCAAGCTCAGCCCGGGCAAGAAGACTTACCCGATGGCCAAGCAAGTCGATCGCCGGCGTGACGGCCAGGGGATCTTCCGCGGCGATGTGGTCATCCGCTCCGACGAGACGGCCGAAGGCGAACCCCTCCTGGTTCCCATCGTCCGCGCAGGCCGCCTCGTCAACGAGTTGCCGGCCCTGGAGACGATCCGGGCCCGCTGCGCCGATCAGCTCGCCTCTCTCCCCGACAACCTCAAGAATCTGGACGCGACGTCGGGTTACCCGATCACTTACAGCGATCTCCTTGAGGCCGACGCCCACAGACTCATGGAGCAGCGAGGATGATCACGCTCTCGAGGATTCCGAGCCGCCGTCTGCTCGGTAATGGACCGGACCGCTCTAACAGCGAATAAGAATTTCCGGCGGAGGGGGCACCCTGCGCGCTCCCAGAAGAGGCTCTGTGGAATTTGCCGATTCTGCGTGATGGCTTGACTTTGCCGAGCCACGGCGCGCAGCCGGCGGGCCTGGAGGCGCTCGCGTTCGGAAAGTTGTCAAGGTTCCTGCCCGGAGCTTGCGCCATGTCGATGGCGGTAGACGGTCTCGGATGGCGGGGGCGGGAGGCCACGGAGGCACGGACGCCGAACTTGTACTTTACACCCTTCCGCGGAATCCCTACGATCCGCCATGTTCGGTGGTTCCGTCGTCGTTCGGCCAAGAAAAAGTGTCGGGGAAAACCGATCTTGCAGACCAGACCGTAACGATTTCCGGATGCACCGCAGGGAGAGGAATTGCGATGGCCAGGATCATCAGCGTGGCCAATCAGAAGGGTGGCGTGGGGAAGACCACTTCGGCGATCAACATCGCAGCCGGATTGGCGAAGTCGGGGCGCACCGCGCTGGTGGTCGATATCGATCCCCAGTGCAACGCAACCAGCGGACTGGGGCTCGAACCGGCCCAGCGGCATCCTTTGCTTGCCGGCAAGGCGCTGGCCGAGAGTGTGGTCGAGACATCGCAGCCGCGACTGTTCGTATTGCCCGGTTCGCAGAGCCTGGCCGATGCGGACGCGCTCTCAGCCTCGAATCGTCAGCGCGCGTCGACCTTGCGCCAGCAGCTCGCCGGCGAGCTGAGCCACTTTCATTATGTCTTTGTGGATTGTCCCCCGTCGATCGGACAGCTCACCCGCGCGGCGCTCGGGGCATCGGGCGAGATCTACATTCCGATCCAGTGCGAGTACTTCGCGATGGAAGGGCTTTCCCAGATCATAGAGCTTGCCAGGCAGACCAAGGCAAGAGAGAACCATCGTTTGGAGATTGGGGGCATTGTCCTCACGATGTACGATCCGAGCCTGGAGTTGGCTAACGAAGTTGCCAGCGAGGTCCGACAGTATTTCGATGAGACGGTCTTCGAAACACTGATTCCCCGCGATGTCAGCATCAGCGAGGCACCCAGCCACGGGCTGAGCGTGCTGGATTACGCCCCCCGGGCTCGCGGTGCCCGGGCCTATACGGAACTCGTCATGGAGGTCATCGACCGTGAATAAGCGACGCTTGGGACGCGGTTTGGAAGCCCTGCTGGGACGTGAGGAGGGAGGGTTCGAGCCCGGCTCGCTCGAGGGCTGCGAGCTGCTCCACGTCGCCGTCGATCAGATCGATCCCAACCCGTATCAGCCCCGCCGGCATTTCCCAGCGGCAGAGATTTCCTCCCTGGCGGATTCCCTGCGCCAGCACGGCATGCTCCAGCCGATCCTGGTGCGAGCCATCGGGGAGCGCTACCAGCTCATCGCCGGCGAGCGGCGGCTCCGGGCCAGCATCGAGGCCCAGCTCCACGAGATTCCCGCGCAGGTGATGGACCTGGACGACCAGCGCGTCTTCGAGCTGGCGATGGTCGAGAACTTGCAGCGCGAGGACCTCAATGCCGTCGAGAAGGCCACCGCCTTTCGCGAGTATCTCGGCCGTTACGGTGGAACCCAGGAGGAGCTCGCCGGGCGGTTGGGCCTGGACCGCTCGACCGTCTCTAACCTGATCCGGCTGCTGGAGCTGCCCGACGAGGTCCTGTGCGCCGTCCGCGACAGCGAGATCACCCCGGGCCACGCCCGCGCCTTGCTGGGGCTGCCCGACCCGGAGAGCCAGCGTGCCGCCTGTCGCCGAATCACCGCCGAGGACCTGTCGGTCCGCCAGACCGAGGCCCTCGTGGCCACCGGCATCCCCACCCCGGCTCGGCCTCGAATCCGTCGCGATCAGGCACACGCCCCTGAGCCCAGGTCGCCCCACCTGGTCGAGCTTGAACAGCATCTGCACCAGCGGTTCGGCACCGCCGTGCTGATCCGAGCCAAAACACCCGAGCGCGGGCAGATCATCATCGACTACAACTCGCAGGAAGAATTCGACCGCGTTACCTCGCTGATCCGCTAAACCGACGATCATCATACGTCGTGAACGCGTGCGGCGAGGGTCTCCAGACCCCGCCGTTCGGCTGACCGTAGGTCTCCAGGCGACGCGCCGAGGGTGGGGGACTGGGAGACCTGCGGCCGCATAAGACGGGCGGGTCAGGAGACCCTGCCCGAACCAGCAGATCAGGAGGTCTGAGGATGTTCGGCGGGGGCACGCGGAGATGCGTGCCCCCCCGGCACGAGGTTTACTGCAAGCCTTCACACCGCGGGTACGACGGTCCAAAATGAAAGCGCACTTCCCCTTTCTGACCCACCGCCTGCAACTCGGAGAACCCGAGTAGCCGCAAACACGCTGAAGGAATCCTCTCCAGCAATCCCTCCTTTATTCTTAAGTTCATTGCTCACTGTGACTAAGCACTCATACACGGGATGAGCTCTTGGCGTTGGTACCCGGCTTGCTATGACTAACTCATTGCGAAACTCTCAATTCCTGCGAGAATCGTCTCCAGCCGCAAGTCCAACGAGAGATGCAACGATTGAGTGCTTGCTTGAGCGTGCAAGGCCATGGCGGGCGTTCGCGATGCTGCGAGGCCCAGGCCCAGGAATGACTCCACCACTCGTAAAGCGAGGTGCTGCCCGATGCGTCCAATACCGCACGAAGGAACTGCGGAGGGAGGACTCTGTTGCTCCTTGCTTCGGCTCGTTCAAAGCGACCGGCAGATCCAGCAGTTACGCGAGGAACTGCGCAGCTTCAGCCACCGCTGCCGGAACCTGTTGAACGGCATGAAGATGAGCCTTTATTTCATGCGCCGCGGGGCCGAGCACCCGCTGCCGCAATGGTGGGACGGGCTGGAGCTCAACTACCGGGGAATCGAGGAACTCCTCGATCAGTTGCAGGCGATTTACCGGCCCATCTCGTTGACGCTGGTTCGCGGTGCGTTCCGGTGCTTGGTCCAGGACCGCCAGCGGCTCTGGAGTGACTGGTTTGCGAGCGGTTGCGGCACCCTGGAGATCGTTCCTCCGGAGCAGGAGTCTGAGGGTGAATTCGACCCCATGTGCCTGACAATGGGTTTGGATGCCCTGGCCCGCTGGCGGGCTTCGGCCATTTCCGCCGGCCAGTCAGCCCGTATCTCGTGGCGTACAGGGGATGGTCAATTCGAGGTGAGCTGGCACGAGTCAGGAGGAACGGCCCCCTCGCCGATCCGGCCGCCCGGGCAAGCCAGTCCGGGTTCACCGTCCCTCTTGGCAGCCCACCAGCCGCTCGCCTTGCCACTCCTGGCTCGCGTCATGACGGCTCACCGCGGCATCATGGAATGGAGCGGGAAACCGGAGTTCCACGCTCTTCTGCGCTGGCCTTTGAACCAGTCGGATCGTCTCGAGACCCCGTCGTCTTGACGTCAACGACGCAACGACACCGATGCCTTCGAGCGCTCGCTTCGCCATGAAGCCAGTGGGTTTGTCGCGCACACGCCTGCACATGACCCGCCCTTGACCGGGAAGCCCGGGTGCGCTTACGATGCGAGTGAATGAAGTCGCGGGGTGTAGCGCAGCCTGGTTAGCGCGCCTGCCTTGGGAGCAGGAGGTCACCAGTTCGAATCTGGTCACCCCGATTCACTGCGCGGATGGGCTTTCGAGTTCGTGGTGAAAGGGAAAGGCTGCTGGCCGGCGCTTCTTATCGGCCCTTTTTAGATGCCACCGGTGACGAGAGAAGACAACGTCGAAAAGCGAGGCGATGGACGTGGACTTTCCACCGGAGCACTACTTCCAGACCGCAACGCAACGGATGCGGCAGGCGCAGTATCTTTATGACGAGGGGTCCAGTTTTGCCCTCGCCATTTATGTTGGTGGTGTAGCCGTCGAGTCTCTGCTTCGCGCCTTCAAGGGTCGGCGCGACCCGACCTTCGACCAGAAGCACGATTTGCTTCGTCTGTTCGCGGCGAGCGGAATGTTGCGCGTTGACCGCGCCAAACTGCAGGCGAAGAATTGGACGGATGCCCAGATCGACTTGCACCTGGGAACACTGAAAACCGCTGCAAACGAAATCTTCAGAATATGGGCCAACAACTACCGGTTCGCTTCGGAGGAACGCCTGCGCTCTCACTTGAAGAAGATCACGGGCTACCGGAAAATGAAAGGCGACAATCTGAAGGAGCGGGCCCGACAGTTCCTGAATTCGGCTCAGATGTTCATTGACAAGGGGGTGGTGCAGTGGAAGGTCTGAAGACCCCGCTGCTGCGGAAACTGGAAAAGGTGCTGATCAAGCAGTTTCCTGCGCCAGCCACAGTCAAATTGGAAGACCACGACGGCATCATCGGAGTCATCACGTCCGCCGCATTTGCTGGGATGGAAACCATAGACCGCCAAAGCCTGATCGGTAACGTCGTTGAAACCCACCTGGCTCCGCAAGAACGGCGTCAGGTGCAAGTGATCGTCGGAGTTACCCCGGATGAAGGAACCGGCTACCTGGCTGGTGACGAATGATGACCTGGAGTTGTCCAATCATTTCGGCAATGACTATTTCAGGCGAAGAGAAAGCCGATTGCGCGACCGAATTCGCGGACCCTGGTGTCGACAAGTTCAACAGTCATCCTGTCGGCCCGACTCACGCTAAGCCTCGCACACCAGGTGAGTCGCGACGGTCGCCCCTTCTTCTGGAGGGGTGCAGATGGGACCACCCACTTTCTGGCACCCGGGAAACCTGGGTGCCCGCTTTTTGCCCCCTTCGTCGCCCACGAAGTACGAATTCGACGAAATAAACGAACTATCCCCAGGGGTTACTTCTGTCCTCGGGGGGTTTCTTCGTTTATTTCGTTCCTTTCGTACTTCGTTCGCCTGGATCGCTGGCAAGCCACGGCTCAGCGAGGCGTCCCTTTCGTCCCCCCGCGGTCAGGGCAAGACCCGGCGCTTCGACGTGGGATGTGAGCAGGGCGAGGGGAGACGATCAACCGATTGCCAGGATCGGCACGACCTTTTTCTGCAATCCTCCCGTGACATGCACCTCGCCCGCCGCGTTAACGAACACGTTGATCTCGCTGCGCACGCCGAACTCGGCCTGGTAGATTCCGGGCTCGACCGAGAAACAGGTGCGGCGGAGAACCAGCCGCTGCTCGTGCGTCTCGAGGTTGTCCATGTTGGCCCCGTTGCCGTGGACTTCCTGGCCGATGTTGTGGCCGGTGCGGTGGATGAAGTATTCGCCGTAGCCGGCGTCGACGATCACCTTGCGGCAGGCGTCGTCCACTTCCCAGCCTTGCAGGGGCCGGCCGGCGGCGTAGGCGGCACGAACGCACGCCACCGCGGCGTCGCGGGCCCGGGCGACAATGGCGAAGATGCGCTCGTAGGTCTCGGGGACGGTCTTGCCCGTGAACCCGACCCGGGTCAGGTCGCTGTAAACCGCGCGGGGCTTGTCGAGCTTGCACCACAGATCGATCAGCACGAATTCACCCGGCCCGATCACCCCATCCTTGCCGGCAACTGGCTCGTAGTGCGGGTCGCCGCTGTGCGGGCCGACGCCGACGATCGGTGGGCTGTAGGTCGTCATTCCGTGGCGATGGAAGTGATCCATGATCGCCGCCTGGACCTCGGTCTCGCGAATTGTGCCGCCGGTGCGGATCCGCTCGCCGATCAAGCCCCAGGCGAGGTCGTAGGCCGTGGTCGTGCATTGCTCGGCCTCGCGGTGCATCTGCCACTGGTCGTCGTCCCAGGTCGCCTCGAATTGCTGGATCAGGTCTCCGGACGAGGCCAGGTCGATGCCGCAACCGCGAACAACCTCGAGGGTGCCAGCGTCCACTTTCGAGACGTAGGGGTTTGACACTCGGGGTGCGTATTCCATCGCGACCCGGCGCTTCGCGGCCACGAGCCTGGCAATGCCTGCCTCCAGCTCTTGCCAGGTCAGATAGACGATCTTGCCGCCGGGTAGGTGGTCCAGTGCCGCGGTCTCGATCCGGTGAACCAGCTTGGTTGGCTCGCCCGTCGCGGGAATCATGTAGAGGAACCGCCGCGAGCCGGCCGGCTTCGTTTCCATGTCCAGCACCCGCCGGGCCAGGACGTTGCTGGCCCGGAAGTCGTAGAGCAACCAGCCATCGAGGCCGAATTCTCGCAAGCTTTGCTGGATCGCGGCAAGATCGAACATTGCATGATTTCTCTGAGGGATTTCACTTGCAGTCCAGTTTGGCCGCGGCACCCGCCCGCTCAGAAAGGGCTCTCGTCAGCGACCAGGCGTCGCCCTTGGCCCCGATCAAGGTCAGTGGCCGGGGAGCCAGCAACCCGAGCGCTCCACGCACGTCGAGCACGCGCAGCACGTTATTGTACGTGCCATGGTGGACACCCGCGACCTCGCCGAGCTGAAGCGTATCGATGAGCAGCGCGACATGGCCGTTGCGGGCGAACCACATGCCATGGTCCTGGAAGGCCGTCTTGTTGCCGTCGCGGCCTCGGCCGGGCGACGGGGAGGACTGTCGATCCCGGTCAGCGTTCTCGCTGGGCTTTGCCCGTCATCGGCACGAACCGCACCGGCGCGATGACCTCGCGGGTGAAGCCTTTCTCGGTTCGCGTGATCCGCACAAGATCCTGGTCCCCGCGGCCTACCGGCGCCACGAGGCGGCCACCCACCTTGAGCTGATCCAGCAAGGGCCCGGGGATCCGCTCCGGCGGCGCGGCGGTGAGCACGATGGCATCGAACGGAGCGCGCTCGGGCCAGCCCTCGTACCCGTCGCCGATTCGCGCGTGCACCGAGCGATAACCAAGCTCCCGAAACAGACTCGCGGCGGCTCGGCCCAGCTCGGGAACAATCTCGATCGTATCGACCTCCCCGACGCATTCCGCCAGTACGGCCGCCTGATAGCCAGAGCCCGTGCCGATTTCCAGCACCCGCATCTCCTTCCTGGGCTCGATGAGCTCGGTCATCAGGGCCACGATATAGGGCTGCGAGATCGTCTGTCCCTGACCAATCGGCAGAGGATCATCTCGATATGCCAGATCACCCAGATGCGAGGGCACGAACCGATGCCTGGGCACCTTGCCCATCGCGCTCAGAACGGCCTGGCTGCGAATTCCCCTTTCCCGAAGCTGCCCCTCAACCATCTCGCGCCGGCGGGCGTCGTGGTTGGGTTCTTGCACGGCCGCCTGAAACTCCGCCGGCATCGGCGATCGTGGATGACCTGTGACGCCGAGCGGCCCGAGCAGACCATGAAGGAGCAGAAAACTCAAAGACTTGAGGTTTGCCATGATGCTGTCCCTCCGATCCTCGAGACTGAGGGAGACGACCACGATCGGGAACCGTCACTCCAGGTGGATCGATCGCGCTCCTGTGGCCGACCAGGCACGCACGGGACGACACATGCTGCCCAGTTCCACGAACTTCATTTTAGCAACAATGGCGTTCAAGCGGTTTACATTCATGTTTCCTGAACGAGGGCGAAGCTCGGGCCTGGCCTGGCGGGAATGCAGCTCGGTGGGAGCCTCGCCCTGGCATGCTGCAAAGCTGCGGTTGACGGGTATTCTCTTTCCTATCGGATTTGTTGCGCTGGTTCGGGCAGGGTCGGGAGACTGAGATCAGCCCCGGCGAGGAAATCACTTACGATTACTGCATCAACGGAGACGGCGACACCGAATGGTCTTGCTCTTGTGGTGGTCCCAACTGCCGCAAACGTCACCTGTCCGGGTTCTTTCACCTGCCCGAAGGCGTGAGGGTCCGGTATCTTGCCCTGTTGGACGACTGGTTCATTGCCGAGCACCGAGGCGAGGTGGAGGCATTGAAGACACGTCTTGACCCCTGACGAACGCCCCGGCCTCAATGTGAAGTAGAACCGTGTCCAGGCACTCAGAGCCGTGGAGAGACATTTGACGATGGCAAGCATCGACCGGGAACAAGTTGCCGCCGATTGGGCGAAGAGGGGTTTCAGTTGCGACCTCTGGATCGACCCGCCTGGACGGCGATGGGAGCATTTCACGCATGCGACCGACGAACTGGTCGTCGTCCTGGAAGGCGAGATGGAGTTCGAGATCGCTGGGCATGTAAGTCATCCATTGATTGGAGTGGAGCTTCTGATCCCTGCTGGCGCCATCCACTCGGCACGCAACATTGGAGCGACCACTGCCCGCTGGCTCTTCGGCTACAAGCGATGAGGTTGTGATCGATCACTCTGAAACGGGAGGGGACAAGTGGCTAAGGTACGGGAACTATGAAGAACGCCGGCATGGTTCAAACGCAGGTCACAGCTCAGGGGTGGCTGGGGTCGACGCCCGGAGGGCGACGCCCCCAGAGCCGAGGCTGGCGCGCTGGGGGCTCGCTGGCTGTCGCCAGCTCGACTTGAGCAATGATGCATTCTTCGGCGTCTTCCCCACGCGGGGTCGTTCGGACAGAGCAATTATGCGTTACTCCCGGAGAGGAACGAAAAAAAGCCGCCTCCGCCGTTTCTTCGAAGACTCCGTCGCTCCGAGAACCAGCCTGTCCCCGAGCATCGAGGGATTGGAACATGAGGGTGTGGTGCCGTATCTTGATAGAACTGCGTGTTCCGGGGATCTCGTCACCGGGCGCGGCTCTCCGTGGCGTGCCGACCTCGAGTAACGGGCCCTGTCAGTTATTGAGGAACGCAGGGCACATCGGAAAGTACTCCCCGGCGAGATTCACGAGGGTGAGCCGGCCCGGGGAGCATCTGGGGCTCTCTGGAGGTTTGCAATTCCGCCTCCTGAACCCTTCCATTGCGAAGCATGATTAGCGAGCCATTGGGCCGATCATGCTTCCTTATGGTGTTGCGGCCAACATCGTTTGCTCAGCTACCGGTGATGCCGGTGCCCACGGCGCCGAAGGTGCTACTGACGTTTGTGCCGAGGTTCGTGATGATCGCGATGCAGGCGACCAGGATCAGGGCAAGCATGACTGCGTATTCGACGGCGGTGGGTCCGTCATCGCTGGTCAGGAAACGGGTAATCAAGGTAGGTAAGCGCGACATAGATCTAACTCTCCTCATCACACATCGAGGCGTTTCTGGGTGGGATGCCACTCCTACTCAAGGTTAGGCTATAGATCACAACCGGTACGTTGAGGCAGGTTCGCTTTCTCGGTTCGGTTCTTTTTCGTGAACGTCAACGTCCGTTCCCGGCCACATCTCGGATGTACAGGTCGGGGTTTGCCGTAAGTGACTTGTATCGTCGGGACTTGACGGTCTAGGACGGGCTTGTGCGGGAAGTACCGGGGTGGGGACTCGAACCCCAGACCTGCGGATTATGAGACCGCCGCTCTGACCAACTGAGCTACCCCGGCATGGGTTGGGGACGGTCGGGGAGTCGCTCCCCAACCGTCGCACTGGTCGTAATTCAAACTACCAGACTGGTCACGGGACTTCAAGCCAACCGGAAGGGGACGCGGAACCGGCCTTTTCAGGGCGGGAAGGATCGATTCTACTTTTCTATGACCGCTCTTGAAGCGTGCGGGCTTGATACATGCACCGCGCCAGGACGGGGAGACCTACGGTCAAGCGGACGGCGGGGTCAGGAGACCCGCGCCGAACAAGTCAGTGGACGGCGGGGTCAGAAGACCCGCGCCCAATGAGCTGGACGGACGGCGAGTACGGGAGACCGGCACCGCAGAGAACACCGACCGTGATCGCCAGGGTCGATCGACACCACCAGGATACCTTTGCTCCATGCCGCCACAATATATCTTCACGATCGAAAAGCTGTCGAAAGCGTACGCGAAAAAGGAAGTGCTCAAGAACATCTGGCTGTCGTTCTACCCGGGCGCCAAGATCGGCGTCATCGGGGGGAACGGATCGGGCAAAAGCACGCTCCTGCGGATCATGGCGGGGCTCGACCAGGACTTCATCGGCACGGCGCGACCGGCGCCGGGGACCTCGATCGGCCATGTGCCCCAGGAGCCGACGCTCGACCCAAGCCGGGACGTTCGCGGCAACGTCGAGCAGGCCGTGACCGCGGTGCGGAACCACCTCAACCGGTTTGATGAGATCAACGCGCGACTGGGCGAGGGGCCGGATGCCGACGAGATGGACGAACTGCTCGAGGAACAGGCCAACGTGCAGGATGCCATCGAAGCCGCAGGGGGCTGGGACCTCGACCGGCGGATCGAGATTGCCATGGACGCCATGCGGCTGCCCCCAGGCGAGGCCGATGTCAGCACCCTCTCCGGCGGCGAGCGCCGACGGGTGGCGCTCTGCAGGGTACTGCTCGAGCGTCCCGACATCCTCTTGCTCGACGAGCCCACCAACCACCTTGACGCCGAGAGCGTGGCCTGGCTGGAGCGGCATCTGGCGGAATACTCGGGGACGGTCATCCTCGTGACCCACGACCGCTACTTCCTCGATAATGTGGTCAAGTGGATTCTCGAGCTGGACCGGGGCCAGGGGATTCCCTGGGAAGGGAATTACTCCTCGTGGTTGGAGCAAAAACAGGGCCGGCTCGCGCTCGAGGAGAAGCAGGAGAGCGCCCGCCGCAAGCAACTGGCTCGCGAGCTCGAGTGGGTGCGCATGTCGCCGCGGGCGCGGGTGGCCAAGAACCGTGCCAGGCTGCAACGGTACGAGCAGCTTGCCGTCCAGGAAGCCGACAAGCGGGACGAGGCGATCGTGCTGCAAATCCCGCCCGGACCGCACCTGGGCTCGCTGGTCGTCGAGGCCGAGGGTCTGGCCAAGGCCTACGGTGAGCGGCTCTTGTTTGAAGAAATGAACTTCCGCTTGCCACCCGGCGGCATCATCGGCGTCATCGGCGCCAACGGCGTGGGCAAGACCACCCTATTCCGCATGATCGTCGGTCAGGAGACGCCCGATCGCGGCATCCTTCGAGTGGGCGACTCGGTGGTGACCTCCCACGTCGATCAGAACCGCGACGCCCTCAAGCCCGAGAATACGGTCTTCCAGGAAATCACCGGCGGAATCGACCCGATCGTCCTGGGCAAGCGCAAGTTACCGGCACGGGCTTACGTGGCCACCTTCAACTTCAAGGGCCCCGACCAGGAAAAGAAGGTCGGCAACCTCTCCGGCGGTGAGCGTAATCGCGTCCACCTGGCCAAGCTGCTCAAGAGCGGAGGCAACCTGCTGCTGCTCGACGAGCCGACCAACGACCTGGACGTGGACATGCTCCGCGCGCTGGAGGAGGCGCTCGTCGATTTCGGCGGATGCGCCGTGGTCATCAGCCATGACCGCTGGTTCCTCGACCGGGTCGCCACCCATATCCTTGCCTTCGAGGGCGACAGCCGCGTGGTCTGGTGTGACGGCAACTATCAGGCCTACGAACTCCAGCGTCACGAGCGGCTGGGGACCGACGCCGACCAACCGCACCGGATCAAGTACAGGTCTTTGACACGTTGAGGAACTCTGCCGCGGCAAGGTAAGGAACCGGATCAGCTTGCGAATGGGTTAACCCTGACCACGCGCCCATTGTTCATCGCGATCTTGCCCACGCGACCGAGACTCCGTAATACGGGCACCTGTCATGATTGTTCCCGATCGTCGCCGAGCTCTCATCATGATCGCTCTGTACGGGGCTATTCTTGGGGGATGGTTTGCGTTCGCGCGCTGGGTGGCGGCAGCGATCATCGCCGGCGCAAATCAGGGCCCCAGCTCCGCGGTCTTGAACCGCCTGGTCCAGGCCACGGTGAATGCGCCACCCTGGGCGACAACAGTGCTCGAGCGCTGGCACCAGTTCTCGGGGGCCGTGCTACTCGCTGGGCTGCTTCACCTGGCGATCGTCTTGTTGATCTGCCGGCATGATCCGGCAGGTGCCGGGCAGGGGTCGTCGCAGCGGCGAGGCCTGGAGCGATGGGCGAACCCGGTGCTCATTCTGCTGTCGTTCGCCTTTCTGGCCCTGACCGTCCAGAGGGGGGGCATCCAGGATTATTACTTCTACCTCCAGATGTGGCGAGAGGTCCGGCTGGGACACGATCCCTGGTACTTCGCATACGGCGTTTTCGGCAAGTATCCGATGAACGCCTACGGGCCGCTCTTCAACATTTTCGCAATCCCGGCGCTGGTCAATCCGCTCTGGCCCAAACTCCTCTTCGCCGGCGCCTATCTCGTCTTTGCCGTCTCGCTGATCAAGGGTCGCGGCAAGTACCGGCTACAGGCGGGCTTCGCGTGGCCGCTGCTTGTCGTCTGGTTCTGGATGCCATACTGCTGGGTCGAGCTCGCCAACTTCGGCCACTTCGACGTCCTCGTCGGCCTGCTCTGCGCGGCCGCGGTCGAGGCGCGCGTCCGTCAGCGCGATGTGATCTCAGGTATCTGCCTGGGTCTGGGCGTGTTGCTCAAGTTCATGCCGATCGTACTGCTGCCTTTTCTGATCCTGGATCGCGGTCGGCCTCGCTACCGCTTGCTGAGTGCCGCGGCGGTCACGATCGCCTTGGGGCTGGGTGCCAGCGTTCTCCTCTGGGGGCCTGCGACCTTTCGCCCGCTGATCTTCGCAGCGGGACGGTCATCACATCATCTATCGATTTACCGATTTCTCAAAGGGTACTACTCGCCGCTGCAATGGCTCAATTTCAATGAAGACCCCGATCAGGCGGCTCCGGTGTTCATGCTGATGGCTTTGCTGTGGGCGTGGCTGTTGGTTCGAAAGCGGATGATCGAGCCTGCTCCCGCTGCCGTGCTTGCGGTTCTGGTCACGCTCATGTTCTACCAGGTGGGTTTTGCCCAGTATCACATGGTGCTCTTCGTGCTTGCTTCGTACTGGTTGTTGAGCGCTCGGGGAGCGATCAGAGGGGCGATTGCCCTGTGGGTCGCACTGGGTTGTTACTTCGGATGGCTTTCTTTTTTCGACGTCATCCTCTCGAGGATCAACATTGATCTCAGGGGGATGCAAGAATGGATTGGGTTGCCGACGTTTCTTCTGGGATGCTTACTTCTGGTGAGCATCGTCCGATCGCTTTCGATCTCAAAGCAAGACCCGGCCGCGCCGGGTGAGTCCCTGGCGGGATGACGTGGGTGAGCTCATGAGCAAGGACGTCGTGACGATCGATCTGGACGAGACTCTCGATGTCGCCATGGAGAAACTTGGCGACCACGGGGTTCGCCGGCTGATGGTCGTCGATGGAAATGATGTTCTCCAGGGAGTGCTGAACTGGACCGACCTCGTTCCGTACCTGTCCGAGTCTGGTCTGGGCCGCGTCGTGTCGCGGATCGTCGAGAACCGTTAGCGACCCGGATCGTCATCCAATCGCCGTAAGTGGATTGCCCCGCGGCGTGCGACCGGTTATTCCTACAAAGGTGGAAATCAGCGGGCTCCCAGCCGCCGACGTCCACCTGGAGACCGGTCATGATCACCCAGCATCGGTTTCGGTCATCACCCTGGAGGTCCTTCATCAAGCCTTATTCGCGCCGGCTGGCCTGCCATCCCCCACCGCAAGCTTGGCGCCTTGACCCGGTTTCCCGAGCAGGAATGCCCCCGCCTGTTTGGTTGTCAAGAGAATGGCGAGGAGACCTTCGATGGCAGACTGCCTGATTCACGAATCGCATGAGGGCGTCACCCGGCTCACGCTCAACCGTCCCCAGCGGCGCAACGCTCTCTCCCGTGAGCTGCTGTTGCGGCTGGAGGACTGCCTCGGCGCGATCCGCTCTGACCGGTCGGCACGAGTTGTCGTGCTGGCCGGCGAAGGTCCGGTCTTCTCTTCGGGTCATGATCTCGCGGAGCTCGTGGGCAGTTCGGAGCACGACTACCGAGAGCTCTTCGAGCTGTGCAGCCGGGTGATGCTCGGCTTCCGCCGGCTCGACCAGCCCGTGATCGCGCGGGTGCACGGCCTGGCAACAGCGGCGGGCTGCCAGCTGGTCGCATCCTGCGACCTGGCCGTGGCCTCGGAGGAGGCCGCCTTCGCCACCCCGGGGGTCAAGATCGGCCTCTTCTGCACGACGCCCATGATCCCCTTGGTCCGCGTGATACCGCCCCGCGCCGCCCTGGAAATGCTCATGACCGCCGCGCCCATCTCCGCGCACCGAGCCCTCGAGCTCGGACTGGTCAACCGCGTGGTTCCCGGTCATGAACTCGATGCGACGGTCCAGTCTCTCGTCGACACCATCCTCTCCCTGAGCACCCGCGTGCTCGGGATGGGAAAGCGGGCATTCTACCAACTGCAAGGGCTGGACGAAGCAACAGCTTATGCGCAAGCAACCGACATCATGGTCCAGAATGCCCTCTGCGGCGATGCCCAGGAAG
>Ga0074044_10000901_pt1 | contig 27485 bp, 18 predicted proteins | sample BogForMeECP23OM1_FD_94443 | JGI IMG/M metagenome (GOLD analysis project Ga0074044, IMG submission 94443) | Bog forest soil microbial communities from Calvert Island, British Columbia, Canada - Bog Forest MetaG ECP23OM1 | ecosystem: Environmental > Terrestrial > Soil > Wetlands ... | reverse complement strand
TGTGCCATTCATCGGATTGTAGTCCTCCCCTGACTGCGCTCCTGGCCATACGACCATCTCGTTTGGGGTCGCGCTAACTAATGTCCCCTCTCCTGGAATCAGGCGGGCCCGATCGGAGACTGTGGTGCCCCAAAAGATGGGGGAGACGCTGATGGGAGTCGAGTTCAGCGTCAAGTTGACACTGACAGCGCTGCCGACTTGGCCCTGAGGTTGCGACGGGGCTTGTGTGGGTTCACCCAGTGCCGACCCGACGGGACCCCCCGGAACGTCGCCCGGTAGGAGTATCATGCCAACTAGGGCGAGGACAACCAGTCCAAGGCAGGCTCGACTCCGACGCATTGGGGAGAACTCTCAATAGGCGCAGTTTCTGACTGAGATATACATCCTTTGCGCATACGTATTGTCAAGTGATTTCTGTACCCCCGAGCGAAGGGCCGTAGGGTTGCGACCGCGAAGTTGACTGGCCAGAACGCGAGCCCTCGCCTGCGTTGAAGAGGGCCTCGGGCAGGCCTCTGGAATCCTTACTGCCTTATCCCGAACAGAAACCGTCGCGACCCTGACCGCAGAATCTAGAGATTCTCGTCAAATCGACGACGGCTGCGGGCACGGACCAGCAGGAGTGTACCTCCTGCCACGAGCAAAACGGCCCACCCAGCGATGGTAGCGTGGGTCACGAGGGTCCAGAGCGGGGGATTTGATGGCGGTCCCGCGGGCACGATGGAAACCGTGATCACGATCGCGGCGGCGTCAACGGTGACGGTTCCGTGCGACGGGTAGGCCAGGTAATGGGTCGGGGGTTGCACGTCGTACGTGTAACTGCCATTGGGCACTTGGAACGTCGCCGCAAGGGTGCTGCTCGTATTGGCCGAGTCCGAAAGTCGGACCTGCCACTGGGTCCCCGAGGGTAAGGCCAAGAGCTCGAAAGTGACGGGGAAGCTGGCCTGAGGGAACAGGACATTGAACGAGACGTTCGCCCCGTTCACGGTGAACGTGCCCGATCCGTTGGTGACGGGAACGTAGTCCGACACCTTGGGGATGACGCAGGAATAGGTCCCGTTCACTAGATGGAACGTGGTCCACGCCCCGACGCTACCGTTGGTCGTGGCTGCGGTCCCGTCGTTGACCGTGACCGACCAGGCGAGGTTGGGGCCGAGGCCGGCCTCCTTCCATACCACGGCATAGCGGACGGGAGAGTACTGGATGAGAACGACCCGGCCCGGGCCGCTCACGTTGTACCCGAACGCGGGCGGGTGGGCTCTGTATCCCGGGATGCTGGACGTGTTGTACCCGTAGCTACCGTTAGTCTCCTCGAACACCATGGTGGGAGTTTGGGAGGACTGGGTGAAAGGGCTCACCGTGACGTTGGTCACGTTGCCGGTCTGATTGGTCGTCACATTGCGGGTGGTCAACCACCAGCGGGTGCCCGTGGGCAGACCGGTCTCCTCGAAGGTGACCGCATACCGGGGAGCGGGTAGGGTAGGCGCAGTGAATGTGATCGGGATGACCACGGAGCGGTTCGAGACGCTGAAGGACGAGTTGGTGAGGTAGGAGGAATTGGAGAGGTTCGCCCGATACCCCGGGACGGAGCCAATGGTGAACCGGTAGGTCCCGTTCGCTTCCTCGAATCCGAGGACATTCGACACAGAGGACGCGGGGTCCGTCAGGGAGTAGGTGGTTCCGTTCAGGTCGAAATGCGACTGAACGGTCACCGACCAGTCAGTCTGGGAGGGAAGCCCGGTTTCCGTGAACGTCACGGGGTACCCCCACGCGAAGATCGCCTTCTCGGCGATCCACGAGCTGGGTGAGATTGTGGCCTCAGGGCCTAGGGAGGTGTTGCTCCCGTTCCCGAACCCTTCCCAGTGAACGAACACGTAGTGGTAGCCAGGGTGCTCGGTGAGAGTGAGAGGAGTACTCGCGTTCCACCAGGCGGGCGCGGGGGTGACGTAACCCTCGGTACCCGAAGGCGTCGTGGAATTGTTCGTCCCCGTGGAGATGTTGGTAGCCCATTGGTGTGCGAACGTCACGGGCACGTACAGGGGCGATGTGGCGACCGAAATAGTCGAGGGCAGGAACGGCTCGAGCCGCTCCTTGGGCGTCCGTTCGGTGTTGTCCGCGCTCAACGGAGAGCTGTGGTTGAGCGGGATCGCCGGGGAACCCACGTCGAATTCCCCGCGGGGGAGGAAGAACGTTAGGTTGGAGGTCCCGTTCGATGTAACAAACGAGCCGCCGATGTCGACGTACCATCGAGGGGTGCTCTGGTTTGGCAGGAAGCCGGACGAGTTGAACTGCACCGGCACTCCCCCGGACGGGTACGCTTCGAAGAGGACCACCGATTGAAGGGGGAGGGTCCAGTTCGCGGGCAAGTTCGCGTAGTACTTGGCAATCGGCTGGGAGGTGAAGGGGGTGACGGACACGTTGGTCCAGTTGTCCCCGCGATTGGTCAGGTTCCCCTGCCACTGCCATACCTCTACGGGAGTGCCTGGGAAAATCCCAGGCAATCCATTGCCAGGTTGGAACGTTACGTTCGTGGTCGTGTTCAGGTTCACGACCATCAGGTCCGATCGGTCGGAGTGCGCAGGGTCGCGCGTCGCGATGCCGTAGAGGTCGCTCCCGAGAGTGGTGTTGGTGGCGGTGCAGTTGCACGACGTCGGGGTCGTAAGGGTCACGGGGTAGGCGATCGTCCCAAGGTGGTTCAGGATCTCCGTGTAGAGTGTGTAGTCCGGTCGCACGCTTCCTTGTAGACTCAGCCAAGAGTTCGAGGTGTTCGAAACGCTCCCGAAAAGGTCCAGGTTCGTGAGATTGAGGTCCATCGCCTGGGTGAACTGGGCCGCGAGGTCGAGCGCACCGGGGAAGCCTTCGATCCAATGATGGAAGCTCGTGCTCGATAGGGCCGAACCGACCTCGGTTACGAAGATATGTTGGTGCTGAAGACAAGCCACATTGCAATCCCGATCGCTCGAGTTCGTGCTGAGGTTCATGATCGCTGACTTCACCTGACCGACCCTTCCAACCAGTCCCGCAGACCCGTTGATCGCACCGTAAAAGTTCGGTAGCCCCTTCGGGTTGATCTGCACCGCCGCCGGATAGCTGTGGTACGCGACCCCGCTGATGTTGGGTCCGTTCAACGCGATCGTCGAGTCGACCCAGTTGGCGATGGGTCCGCGGTTGTTAGACCGCCCCGTGGCTGCGAGACCGATGATCTTGATCGAGGGGTCCACGGCCGTCATGTTCTTCGTGTAGTTCTGGACAATCTCCGCGTACGGAATCGGGTAGGTCTTGATGTTCTGCTTCTTCAGCCACTCCCCCCACGGAAGGCCGGTGTGCCGCCAAAGCTCCGGCTCGTTCCCAATCTCCCAGTAGGTCGGAGTGAAACTGAGGTTCTTCAGGGTGTAGTTGACGATGGCCGCCGCGAGTCCCGGCTCGTCTATCTCGGCGGGAACCTGGAAGATCGCCTGACAACGCACCGACTTGCACCACGCAACGAAATCGGACTCGTTCGTCACGGGCTTCGTCCAATGTCCATTGGACGTGTAGAGGTGGTTGGTGATGGGGTTGTAATCATCGCCCGCACCGCCCCCCGGCCAGACGATGATCTGGGTGGGCGTGGCGTTCACGAGGGTCGCTTCGTTGGGCAGGAGGCGCGCGCGTGGCGAGATCGTGGTCCCCCAGAATGTGGAGGAGAGGTCGATGGCCGTCGAGTTCAGCGTGAGGTTGACACAGACGGTGATGTTGCAGATCGGCCCCGATAGAGGCGGTCCACTGTTCGCAGGGGTCGCGGAGGCGGAACCCGCGACGCCTCCGAGCCCATTGCTTGGGAGGACCATCAGGAACGCGACGGCCAAAACCCCCACGACGAAGTTGCGACTAATCCGATGCATGCAGGGGGTCTCTTGGGCGGCGCAGGTTCCGTCGTCACTATACATAGTTTGCGCCTATCGTTACTAGGTCCTTACGGACGTCTCTTGAGACCTCACGCGCCCGCCATTCTTCCGGCCCCGCTCACGGACGGGAAGCGAGACCACGGGGTGGAGGGGGACGGTTACCCGTCGGCGGGAAGCCTAAAGGCCTCGAGCTAGTCCGATAGTCGCGTGATGCGACGAATGGCCAGCACCCGCCCACCGATTCGCCACCTCGGGCGCTCCGGTATCGGACCTCTCGTGGGGGGCCTCTTCATTGTCTTCTTCCTCGTGCTGAGTTCGCTCGGGATCGGAACGTCTTCACCGAACCCGGTTCCCGCGCCGAGTGCCTCGTCGGCGTCTAGCCTGTCCAACGTCGTTGCCCCCGGATTCGAGCGGGCGCTTGACTCGTTGGCCCAGGATGCGGGCCCGGCGGCCGCAAGAGGGATCGCCTGCCAGCAAACGGGCGGATTCTCGGCGGTGTGCCAGTCCGAAGCGTCGGCCGCAGATCCGGCTGGCACTGCCCAACTTGGCTTCCAGAACTCGACGGCGAGCGCGCTTTCGCCGGCATCCGGGGACCTCGCCAGCGTGGTCTGGGACCTCGCTGACAAGGAGGCGGTCTTCTTTGGTGGACTGAGTGGGTCCGAGCCTACCAACGAAACGTGGTTGTTCGCCCATGGCAACTGGACGAACGACACGAATCCGGCACGGTCGCCGCCCGCGCGCTGGGGCGCCGCGATGGCATACGTCAACGAGACCGGGGTCCAGGCGGTGATCCTCTTCGGTGGCTACGGAGTGGCGCGCCCGCTCAATGACACGTGGCGCTTCTCCGCCGGCCAGTGGAGCCCGGTGAGCGCCGTTGGCGCCACGCCCCCTCCGCTCTTCGATTCGTCGATGACTTCCTGGGGACTCAACGGGACCCTCCTGTTCGGAGGGTGCTCGACCGCGAACTGTTCGACTCAATCGAACGCGACCTGGGCGTTCCAGCACAACACGACGTGCGCCGGGGGCTACAATGAGTCCTGCTGGGTCGACCTCGGTGAGAACGGGCATATCCGCGGCGTTTCACCGCCAGGGCTCGCGGCCTCCGCCATCGGCCTTGACCCGGATATTGGACCCACCGGGGGAACCGTCGTTCTGTACGGCGGATTCAATCAGTCCTATCTCGGCTGCGCCTGCGATAGGAACGCCACTTGGCTGTTCGACGGCCTTCATTGGATCAACGCCACAAGCGGGTATGCACCGGATTCCTACCCCAGCTCGGGGCGTTCGTTCGCGTCGTTCTTCTGGGACCCGAGCACGGAGTGGCTCTACCTCTACGGAGGGTACAGTCACGCAGCCCAGACGACGTACCGGGAATTTTGGGCGACCAACGTGAACAGCTGGGTGAACGACTCCTCGGTGCTTTCGGTCCCGACGTCGCGATACGGCCTCTCGGTTGCCTCCGGCGAGGTTTCCGGCACCGATGGACTCTATCCGGCCCTGGCGGTCGGGGGGAATGGTTCCTCGGGATCACCCGAGAACGGCACTTGGGTGTTCGAGCGGTCCATCGTGAACTACGTGAACGTTGTCCCTACGACCGTCGAAACGAACGCATCGGTGGGCTTCTTTTCGAACACGACCGGGGGCACCCAACCGGGGGCCTACTGGTCGTTCGGCGATGGCACCGTGTCGGCCACCGGCAACGCAACACATGCGTACACGAAGCCGACGACGTTCCTCGCTCTCTTGCATGCCACCGACTACTGGGGAGAACAGAGTATCACGACGGTCCCCATCCTCGTTCGTCTCTTCTCGGTGGGGCTGAACGGGCCATCTTCCCTTGACGTCGGGTCGCTGAAGCAGTTCTCGTCCGCTCCGGTCAACGGGACAGAGCCATTCAATTTCACCTGGGCCTTCTCCGACGGAATGGTTCGCTACGGGGCGACGGTGAGCCATGCCTTTGCGTCGGCGGGCGCCGCTTCCGTGACCCTCACGGTACGGGATGGCACGGGAACGGTCGTCTCCCAGAGCGCCCTCATTCAGGTGAATCCGCCGCTTTCCGGAGCCGCGAAGGCGATCCCTCAAACCGTTGACGTGGGCTCGCCAGCTGTTCTTTCCGCGTCGGGGGCGGGCGGGGCGCCTCCGTACTCCTTCGAATGGATGCTGCCGAACGGGCGCACCGTGAACGGCACCAATGTGTCGTACACACCTACGGCGGTAGGCAATGTGACGCTCCAGCTCGAGCTCAGGGACAACGCGGGCGGCAGGTGGAACACGTCTGTTCCGCTAGCGGTGAACCCCGCGCTTTCCTTTACGGTGAACACCTCGTCCGTGACTCCGTTTTCCGGGAGGTCGGTCTCGTTCCGGACGACCATTTCGGGGGGAACGAGCCCGTACTCGTATTCATGGCTGTTCGGGGACGGCCGTTCCTCAACCGACGCCGCTCCGACTCACCTTTATGGAACGTACGGAACCTACGGAGTCGACGTTTGGGTGAACGACTCGGGAGGCGGGTCCTACCACTTGCGGGTGGAGGTGAAGCTTCCCCGGACATCCGGGGGCTTGCTTTGGGAGTTCGTCACGTTGTCCTCCTGGCTCCAGGCGGCGATCATCATCGCGGTTGTTGTGGCAGTGGCCCTTTTGGTCGCGATTGTGGTGCGCCGTTCTCGGCGCAAGCCCGCAGTACGAAAACCTCCGGTGGCCTCGGGTAGTCGTTAAATACCCGACCTCGTACCCCGCGCCTTAATGCCGACCCCCAGCGCCGAACCGTCTCGTCGGGTGACTTCGCCCCGCGCATGGGGCTGGACCGTGGCCGTCGCCCTGCTCGTCGCAGTACCGGCCGGCCTCTACTTCGCGTCGCCGAACTTTGCATTGGGGTCGGGTCATGCCGCTCCGGGATCCGCCGGGATCGGGGTCAGCGCGCTGCCGCCGGCAGCGAGTAGCGCCTACGACTGGCCGAGAATTCACCAGAATGCGCTGAACACCGGCTACACCAACAACACGACGCTTTCGACGGCGAACGCGTCGCAGCTCGGCGTCCGATGGGCCACGGAACTCTATGGCGCGGCGATCGACTCGCCGGCAGTCGCGTATGACTCCCTGCTGGGAGAGACCCTGGTCTACATCGGAACCGAGACCGGCGACCTCTTGGCGGTCAACCTTGCCAACGGCCAGATCGTCTGGGGAAACTGGCTCGGCTCGCCCCTCGTCTCGTCCCCCGTGGTGAGTGACGGCTCGGTGTACGTCGCCACCCAGCGGAACACCGCGATCCTCAACATCAACGCGACGACCGGGAGCATCGTTTGCTCGGCTCCCTCGGCGAACACCATCGAAGCCACGGCGGTCGTCGCCACGCCTCCGGGCGGAGTGAGGACCGTCTACACCGGGGCGGAGGACTCGGCCGTGAGCGGTCCGATCATCGCCATGAACGCGGCCACCTGCGCAGTGGAGTGGAAGTTCACCGGTTACAACCAGACAACCGGACCTTGGGACCCCATCGCCTACGCGATTGATGCGAAGGGCGTTCCCCTTGTCGTCTTCGGTACGGCGGACCCCGACTCCAACGTTTACGCGCTCAACGCGATCACGGGTAAGGAGGTCTGGCGCTTCCAGACCGACAACCCATCGCCGGGCACCTACGACGTCGGTGCGGGGGCCACCATTTCGCCACCGGGGATCAACGGATTCACTGACGGAGTCGCCTACGTGCCCAACAAGTACGGGGTCATGGCCGCCCTGGACCTCACCACGGGGGCCGAGATCTGGTCCACCAACTTCAACAAGATCGCCGGCGTGACCGAGGGGGGCCGGTCGACCGCGGCCTTGGTCGGGACCAACCTCGTCTTCGGCTACAACGGTGGGCTCTTCGACCTCAACGCGCTCAACGGCAAGGTGGTCTGGCAGTACCAGGACCCCACCGACACCGAGGCCATCTCTGCCCCCGCGATCGCAGGCCCTACCGCGGCCCAGGCGGTCGTCGTCACGGGTGACGTGGGAGGAGGAGTCGATGTGGTCGCTCTATCGACCGGCGCCCAACTTTACTACTATCAAACTGGTGATTACATCACCGGCTCTCCGGCGATCTCCGACGGGAACATTCTGATCGATTCTACGGACACGCTTCTCTACGACTTCGCCGTCGGCGGAGGCAACAACGCGGTCCGGCCCTCGACAACGATCAGCTCGCCGGCCTATCTCTCAACGCACGCCAACCCGAACGGGAACGAGCTCGTGTACGGCAATGCGAGCGACCCGAGCGCGGTCGCCGGCGTTCAGGTGGGCATCGAGTCGGGCGGACCCGGCGGACCTTGGTGGAACGCCGCTACGAACGGCTGGGTCCCCGGACCGGTCAACAACCCTGCGAAACTGACCAGCCCAGGATCCAAGTCGACCGCGTGGACGTTCCCCTTCTCGGTTCCTAGCTCGGGTGGTGTCTACACGGTGACCGCGAATGCGGTCTCCTCTTCCGGGCAAGAGGATAGCCTGGGAGCTCAGACCAGCTTCACCATCCTGCCGAGCACCTCGGGCCCTCATCTCAACGCCAATCCCGCGTTCGTCGCGCCGGGCGGGACAACGATCATCAACGGGGGCGGGTTCGGAAGGTCGGAGCAGGTGTCGATCAGCTACCACGGAACGGTTCTCGCCAACGAGAACTCGACGGCAAGCGGTTACCTTCCCAACGTTCCGGTAACGATCCCGACCAGCGCCGGCTTTGGTCTCAGCTCGCTGAACGCCAGCGGGACCACGACCCACAAGTCCACGACGGTGGCCATATCGGTCCTCAACAGCTGGGATCAATCGGGATACAACGCGTCCTCCACCGGCTATGCGCCGAACGACCCCACCTTCTACAACCTCATCCAGATCGGGGACGGCAACTTCGTCCACCTCGCGTGGGACTTCGTCACGGGCGCACCGGTCAACGCGTCACCGGTGGTGGCGGATGATGTGGTCTATGTGGGGAACACGGTGGGAGAACTGTACGCGATCTCCGTGCATAACGGTGGCATGCTCTGGACGTGGAGCGTTCCTGCCCGAGCCTCGATCCAGGGCCTAGCCGTGGACCCGGTCGCCGGATTCGTCTTCGTGACGACCGCCACCGGGAACCTCTACGCCATCTCGACGGCCACCGGCCTCCCGGTCTGGAGCCAGTCGGTCGGAGGTGCCCTTTCCGAACCCGTGGTCGCCTGGGACGGAGTCTTTGTCTCATCGACCAACGGCGTTGTCGAGCGAGTGCACGAGTCCACAGGCGCGCTGAAGTGGACGGTCACGCTCGCCAGCTCGGTCACGGCCGCACCGGCCATCAACTCCACCGGAAGCATCCTCGTCGTGGGCGAGCTGAACGGGGACGTCGTCGCTCTGAATGCCTCCACCGGGGCAACGAAGTGGACCTTCGTGACCGGCGGACCCGTGAAGGCGTCGGCGACCCTATGGAACGGCTACGTCTTCGTCGGTTCCGACGACCACTACGTCTACGCCCTTTCGGTCATCACCGGCGCGCAGGTCTGGAAGTACAAGACCGCGGCTGCGGTCGAGGACAGCGGCGCGCTCACGGGCGTGGGCCCAGCGGTCCCGATCCTGGCGATCGGCGCGAACAATGGAGAATTGTACGCCCTCCGTGCCACCACGGGCAAGGTGTCGTTCACCGTGGCGCCGGTAACGGGACAAGGCGCGGTCGTGGGAGTGAGCGCGGTGCAGGCCCTCATCGTGATCGAGCGCGCGGGCGGGCTCATCAGCGGGTGCCGGAACTATGAGCCTCTCGGGACGTTCCACTATCAGACGCGGGGAACTCTCACTACCACGACGGCCATCGACAACAACGCGATCTTCACGACGGCAGGAGACGGGGACCTCTACGTCTTCACGCCCTACGCAGAGGCACCCATCTAGTCCGGGGCGAGTCGGGTCCGATCCCGTTGTCGCAGTCGGCTCTAGGTTGCGCTGCGGTTCTTCGACCGACCACGGGCTCGTTTCCGCGTGGCGGACGGGTACCCCGTATCCCCCTCATCTGCGGGTTCGCACCGATGAAGGCGGGTCGATCGGCACTGGTCACCGCACTCGCTTTCAAGTCTGCGTTCATCCGAGGCTGAGATGACGCCGAGGCAAACGTTCGGCGCCCTCCTCTTAGCCGTCCTAGCGGTCGCCGTATCGTTCGTGCTCCTCGCCGTCTATGTGCCGGCGGCGCCTTCTGCCCCGATCGTCGCGACCCCAGCCCAGCTCAAGGTCTCTGGGGCCGAGACCCCGGTTTCCGCGGCCTTCTACGGGGTGGGCATTCAGGTGGGGACCCCTCTTTCCTCGGACACGGCATCCCTGCTTTCGGGGACCCCGATCCATTACATTCGGTTTCCGGACGGGAAAAGCGGGGACCGAATGGACCTCGTGAACGGCACGCTCTACACGCCGGGGGAGGCCAACGCCACGCAGCCCGCCGTTACGCTGCCCGACTTCATCTCGGCCTGCGAGGCGATCGACTGTCAGGCGATCATCCAGCTGCCGCTCGAGATCGACTCCCCGGGCACGGCGGCGTACGAGGTCAACTACATCGAGAATTCGCTCCATTTCGACCCCGCGTACTTTGAGCTCGGCAACGAGCCCGGGGGTTGGACCTGCTATGGAACCCCATGGGCGGATTGGGGGTCGGGATGCACGGGAGGAACGGACCCGACGACCTACGCCCAAGAAGTCGGAACGTACATTTCCGCCGTGCGGGCGGTCGACCCGTCGGCTCAGTTTGTGGGTCTGGGGGGAACCGGGTCCGGTAATTCGAACGACTCCAGCTGGATCGCCCCTTTAGAGGAGGAAGACGGCCACAACCTCGCCGCGATCTCGATCCATTCGTACGTGGACGACCACATACCCTCCCCCGATACCGTCACGCTCTCCAACTTCTTCACGGGACTATCGAGCCCGTCATCGATTCCGAACATTCTGACCAGCGCCCGGCAGGCCGTCCGGGCCGCCTGCCCCACGTGCTCAACCCAGGTGTTCGTCACGGAGATGGACGCGGTGAGCGGAGGTCAGCCGCTCGGGAGCTATCTCCCGACCTTCTACAACGGCGTGTTCTTCGCGGCCGAGGTCACTCAAGGGTTGAACTTCCAGGCGAGCAACATCGACCCGTTCACGTGGGAAAGCGAAGAGAGCGGCCTCATCACGTCGAGCGGCCCCGCGGCGAGGTACACGGTCGAATCCGCTTTCCTCTCCCGCCTCGGCCCGGACGAATTCAACGCGACGGTCAACATTTCAGGGGTGTATGTGGCCGTAACCGGAGGGAACGGCAGCACAGAGCTGCTGCTCGTCAACACGAACACCTCGACGAGCGTGAACGTCTTGCTCACGTCATCTGGGCTTGGTCTCTCGGGGGTAGCGGACCTCTGGACGTGGACCTCCTCAGAATCGTCCCCCTCGGAATCCACCCCATCCGCAGCTCTGCTCAGTTCGATCCTGCTGCCACCCATGTCGGTGGAATTGGTCACCGCCAGCGGCTCGCCGAATGGTGTTGGTTTTCCCTCTCCTCTCTCGCCGTAAGTGCCGCACCTGCGTCTCTCGACCCCGTTGGAGGGTCCTCCGACCGACGAAAGCCTGTCGGCAGCTAGTTATACCGGGGGTCCGTGCCGCCCGATGTATCTTCGTGTCGTCCGGGAGAATCTGACGGGAATGCAAGGCCGGGAAATGTCGTTCGAGCTGCCACGCTCCAGTGGCAGGGATAGGCTGCAGCCGTTCGGTCGAGTCTGCCGAGTCGAAACGCGCGGGTCCATAGGATTGAGCGAATGAGCGACCAGAAAGAGCATTTCGGAGCGGTTCGAATGGGAATCAGTAGGTTCGGGACACGGGGGATCGCACCGGTGGTCGGCGTGGTCGCCGTCCTCGCGATCTTGCTTCTCGGAACGGGAGCGGCGGCCGCGTGTGGGACCTCGGGTCCTCCACCCACGACGCCTACCGTACTCGACACCATCCCGTGGGTCAACACTATCGCGGCGAACTCCTCCATGGTGTTCGCTCAAAGCGCCGTGAACTGCACTCAGATCTGGGGCATCACTCCCTCCGGGAACGTCAGCGTCTACGCGACCATCCCGACCCCGCTCAGCCAGTGCCGGGAAGGCTCGCTGGCGCTCGCACCGATTGCCATCTCCGTGGGCGGCCTCCCCCCTGGACCCGGCGGCCTCTCGGGGTCTCCCCGAAACGGGGCGGAACACAACGGAGGCGGGAGCTACGGCGGTAGTAACTGCCGCAACCGCACGACCGACACGCTGTACGATGTCGAGGCTGGGGTCCTCTACGAGATCACGGACGGAGGGTCTAACGTCCAGGTGGTCGCCACCTTCCATGTCCCGACCAACTCCGCCGAGAGCATGGGACTCACGTACGACCAGGTCGGCACCTTCAACCACGACCTTGTCGTGATCAGCAGCGATGCGGGGAAGATCTGGCTGGTCAACTCGTCCGGCAACGTCACCTTCTTCGCGGAGTTGCACACGTTCATCGCGGGCGTGGCCGTCGCGCCGTGGGGCTTCGGTGCCTACGGCGGTGACATCCTCGTTGCCGCCAAGACTCTCGGCGAGGTCGAGGCGGTCTCCCCCTCGGGGAACGTCTCGGTCGTGACGAACTGGCCGAAGGCCGACTCGGTCGCGTTCCCCTCGAGCGGAGGCTACGGCGGGGGTCATGGCTGGGGCTTCGGTGGCCAGTGCGGCGCGACGTGCAGCTTTGGTCCTAACCACTACGTCTTCTTCGTCGCGAACTACACGTCGGGCGCCGTTGAGGCATTCCCCGCGAGCGACTTCGGGGGCTACTCCGGTCAAGGGTTCGTTGCTGGCGGACAGAATCACGGGATCGCCGCCTTCACGGCCAGCGGGACCACGACGCTCTTCGCGTCGCAGACGCTCCGTCTTTCGGACATCGCGTTCATCAGCTGCTTCGGTGAGTCCCATGGCCATGGCGGACACTGGGGCGGTGGCGGGGGCTGGTAACCGGTCCCCTAGTTCGACGCGGCTCGCGCGGAGGGGCTCGATAGGCCCCTCCGCGGAACCTCTTCCCGCCGTTGGGCCATTCGTCGCGGCTCAAGCGTCGCAATCTTGATCGCTTGACGTCTGGCGACGACCCGACGGCCCTCGGTCGCTGGGGAACCTCGAGTCTCGGCTGAAGAGTCTTGAAAGCGCCCCGGACCTCACAAACCCGCGACCGCGTCATCCATGGCCGAACGAGAGAATCTGTTCCGGCCCATCCACAAGGGCATCCGTTCGATGCTCTACGACCTAGGGAGCCAGTTGCAGACCACGAATTTCGCGGACGTGAACGAATCGAACTAGTTCGCGACGCGGCTGAAGCATGACTTCGGGAATTCCCTTTCGAACTGCATGCTCTGCCTGCTCAGCGCCCACGCGAGCCACGAGGAGAGGGACATCCTCTCCCAGGTGTGGCCTCACGACCCGGAGGTCGTCGCAGTGGTGATGCGGGAACACGCCGAGGTGATCCGACGGATCGGCGGGGTCTCGGAGACCTGCGATGAGGTGATGGACCTCCAGTCGCCGGCCGACCGCATCGAGGGGGGTGGCCGCCTGAACCAGGAAGTGAACGAACTGTTGGCGTTCTACCTCGCGCACCTGAACAACGAAGAAGCGCTCTTGGTGCCCGCGCTGTGGAAATGGCTCACGGACGAGCAGCTGCGCGCGATGCGGACGATGTTCTACGCCCGCCTCCCCCTTCCGCTATTCGAGACTTGGATGCGCTGGACGCTCCCGTCGCTGAACCAGGAGGAGCTGGTCGCGCTCTTCGTGGACCTCAAGAAAGGACCGGAGACCGTGCGGTTCAACGATTGGGTGCGACTCGCCCACGAGGCGCTGGACTTCCAACGATGGCTCGGCCTCCGCGAGCGAACCGGTCTCGACGCCCCCTAGGGTACGTCCGGCCGGTAAACGCGGGAGGTCTGCCTAACGCATCGCGCGAGGGCATAGAGAAGTTCAAGCGGACGGCAGTCTGTCCTACGTTGCGAGGGGAGTTGGCGTGGCGGTCGACATCGAAGAGGGCGACGCGGCGACGGTCCAGATCGAGGGTGCGACCTGTCTCTACGTGCTGACCGTGGCGGAGGGCCAGGAGCTGGAGGCCAGCGTCTTCCAAAACACCCCGGAGGACCTCGCCGAGCTGAAGGTCGAGCTCGAGACCGCGTTGAAGGCGAAGCGGACGATCATCCTGTTGCGGGCCGGCACCTACATGGGAGCCGTCAAGCGATGGGAGAGCCTCGAGCCGGGGATCTTCGCACGGCGGCTCCGAGGTCCATAGCGCCCTTGGGATTGGTCTCCCTTCGGGTGCTGCCTTTACCCATTGGGTCGGCTCTCGCGACAGCGCCGCTCATCGACGGCGAGGAGCGGCGTACGACACGTCGTTTCCGGCCCTAGTTCTGTGATGAGGCGTCACGATGGGGACTGGGTCAACCGATACCACGTCCAATCCCTTCGGGCCGCGGGGCGAGCGCCGACGCCCATCCCGTGTTCTTCTGCTCCCCGGAGGAGCGCGTCGAACGCGGCCGGGGTCAGGAAGTTCGTGACGGGCCAGAGACCGGACCCGAACTCGATCCACTGGACCTTCGACGCATCATCCGGGGGGTTCTGGGTTTGGAAAACATTCAGAGCGAAACGACGGTCATCCCAAGCTCGTCGCCAGGTCCGACCCCGCGCGAAACCAAGCTCGATCCCGTCGGCTCGGATCTCCAGGCAGTTCGCGCCGGGGCCGGTCATGATGAAGATGCATACCCACAAGATGGAGGCGACGACCTCGATTCCCACGGTTACCGCCTCGATCGCCGTCCACCCGTTCTTGACCACCAGTATGGCGACCCACAGGCCCATGGCCACGACACCGGAGCCAAGGACCGCCCGTAGCAACCAGTGGAACCGCTGCGTTCTCTTCGCGACCGGAAGGTCACGCACTTCCGAGAGATCGAACCGTGTCAACGCCCTTCACCCTTCGAGTCAGTGGGCTTGTATCCTATGCCCATACTTGGGAACTATCACGCCCTTCATCACGATCGAGTGTCTTCTTCTTTCATCCTCCGCTGAGGTTTGGTCTTTCCTATTGTCGGCCCTAGCCGAGTAGACCCGAATGGTTTCCTAACCGTCCCATCGGGCGCTCGCGCTCCGTTGTCAGCTCACGGGCCGGAGGCGACCCATAAGCTTCATAATGTCCTGCACTGACCTCCCTCGAGCGGTTTCCGAATGTCCATTCCGATCGTTGATTTCGACCGGTTCCTCTTCGCGTTCACCATCGGGTCTCACATTCTGATCGTCTCGCTGAGCATCGGGCTCGCGATCATGCTCTGCGCCGTGGAGTTCCTCTCGGCCCGCTCGAAAGACAGGTACTACGGGGCGCTCGCCCGCCGTCTCGTCCGACCGTTCGTGGTCTCGTTCGGCATTGGCACGGCGAGTGGTATCGTCATGGCCGTCGAGCTCGTCAACCTGTTCCCGGGGTTCATGACCCTGGTGTCCAAGACCGGGGTCATCTCGATCTTCTACGTCGAGATCTTCGCCTTCTTCCTGGAGACCGTCTTCCTCGTCGTCTACGTCTACTACGGGAAGCTCTTCCACGGCCGGTACACCCGCTGGCTGCTCACGCTCCCGATCGTGATCGGGACCCTCCTCTCCGCGGTGCTCATCGTCATGGTCAACGCCTGGATGAACACCCCGAACGGGTTCGACATCGGCACGTACCTCGCCACCGGGGCCGTCACCGGTGTCGACCCGTGGGCTCCGTTCCTCACCCCCTCGACCGGCTACGAGGTGTTCCACGTCCTGGCGACCGTCCCCCTGACGGGGATCATGATGATCGGGGGCTTCTTCGCCTATCGATACCACAAGAGCTCGAACCCCGATGAGCGCACCCTCTTCGTGAAAGGCCTGCGCATCACCGTGGCCCTGAGCCTCGTCCTGGTCGTCCTCACGGTCATATCGGGCGTCCTCCAGATCGAGAACCTGTACCGGTACCAGCCGCTCAAGTACGCCGCCATGGAGCTGAACGTGAATCCGGGAACGAACCTTCCCGAGACCGTGTTCGGTTGGCTGAACGGCACCACCGTCGTGGGAGCCATCCAGATCCCGGGACTCCAGGGTATCCTCAGCGATCACGCGAACGTCCCCGGGCTCTCGCAGTACCCCTCGTCGGACTGGCCCCCCCTCATCATCCACGACACCTTCGACACGATGGTCCTCCTGGGGGTCCTGCTCGGCCTATTCCTCTTCGGGTACGCCGGGCTCTGGGTCTTGAAGCGCCGCCCGTTCGACCGCCGATTCCTCGCCTGGGGCTTCGTCGTGTTCACCGTTGTCACGACCGTGGTCATGGAGCTCGGATGGATGACGGACGAGCTCGGACGGCAGCCGTGGATCGTTTACAACGTCATGACGGTGAGTCAGGCCGCGAGCACCAACTCGGACCTGTTCTACCCGGGTCTCGTCATCATCGCGGCGTACATCTTCCTCGTGCCGTTCACGTTCTGGTTCATGGCCCGGGTGTTCCGGAGCAAGTCGATCGAGGCGGACCTCGCCGGCCCGACGGAAGGGACCGATGTCAACTATTAACTGGCTCTTCGAGGTCAATTTCGTCATCTTCTCCGTCTTCCTCGCGCTCTTCCTCACGGAGCTGATGGGAGGAGTGCTGCTGCTCCTCGCCTACGACCGCGCGAAGGCGAAGGTCCTCCCCTACATCGTACCGATCTGGGAGGTGACCGGAACCTTCGCGGCGTTCTGGGTCGTCACGAGCGACTTCGCGTATCCGAACATGCTGATCCCGGTCGCGGACCTGTTCGGAGGTCTCATCGTAGTCTTCCTCATCCTGATCGTGGCGCGGAACGCCTCCATCTCCTTCGCCGAGCTCATCACGAAGCGCGGCTGGGTCGACGAACGCAAGCTGTACCAGGCGTACGCGATCGCGACCCTCCTCATCGGCGTGGTCGTCCTGGTCGCCCTCTCGGCGATCGTGAGCGGCGCCGGGGTCGACCTATCGAACCTTTCCTTCTCCCTCGGGAGCTGGCTCGCGAACCCCGGTAGCGCGCTCTACGTCCTCGGCGCGGTGGTCATCGCGGTCGGCCTCGCGCCGGTCTTCTACGGGTTCGAGGAGCTGCGTCGCCTCACGCTCCCCGTGACTGTTGTCGGAGTGCTCGTCGAGGCCGGGGCGCTCTACCTGTATGCCAGCAGCTTCCTCTCGGCGTACTTCCTGATCCCCACGGTGCTCACGATCCTGCCGGCCCTCCTCTTCCAAAGCCGTCAGACGGCCCCGATCGTTTCCCACAAGCTCGTCTTCGCAGTCGTGGCCGTGGTTATCGTCTTCTCGCTGAGCTACCTTGTCTACCCCACCGCCTTCAACGGCGGGATCACGGTGGACGCCTGGACCACCACGGGGCCGATGGTCGGAGCGTACTACGTGCTCTCCGTTGTCGGAGCGCTGTTCGTGGGCTTGCTGATGGCCCTCTACCTCGCCGTGGTGCAGCGTTCCCTGCAGGCTCGGACGTCCCCTTCGCCGTCTTCCGCGTCCGTAGCACCGAATTCGCCGAATCCCTGACCGGCCGAGGAAGATATCGGGCGAGAGGCCCGAAGACGCCGAGCGACGGTGGGGGCCCACGACGTGGGCCTCACGCAACGGTCCGGCCCTAACTCGCCGGTCCCGGCTGAGGGCTCGGGGCGACGAGCCGGGGAATCTTGACGAACCCGAAGAAGAGGAGAACGACGCCCACGAACTCGGCGTAGTAGAGGGTCGCGGGGACTGAGGCGATGTAGAGGGCCCCCGCCGCCGAGATCACCGCCGTCCCGAGCGCAATGTACAGCAGGTTGGGTCGGCGCCGTCGGATTGCCCCGTACAAGGAGCTTACGAAGAGCAGGGCGGCTGCCGGGAAGGTGACCAGCGAGGAAAGCACCTCGATCACGGGCGGAGGCAATCCCGACACAACCCCATCGACCACGATGCTGGACGGCACGGAGATGATCACGCCGCAGACGGCCACCGCCGCGCTCATCAGCCCGATGTAGCCGAACCAGAGCGTTCGCCACCGGCCCGAGAGCGCCAACTCGGCAGAGCCGAGGGAAAGGATCCCCACGAGCACCGCGACGAGGATCAGGTACGATTGGATGAGCGGCTCGGACCAGACGCCCAGATAGAGCGGCACCTCCTCGGCCAGGGTCACGAACACGAGAAAGAGCCCAACGCTCCAGTACAGGTGACAGGCTTGACGCTCCCGGTAGTAGCGCAGGAACACCAATAGGGCCAGGAAGAAGGCGACCGCGCTCAGAACGCCGAGCGAGGTGGCGACGGCCGTCGAGCTGGAGATCATCGAGGTTTCCTCGGGGGCGAAGCAGGTGGCTCATATAACGCGTTGTCAGGCCGATTCCCTGCCGTGTGCCTCGAGCCCGGCGGCACGGTGGAGTTGTCTAGGGTCCGCGCGCCATCCGCCGAACCGGCGAGACCGACGTGGAGGCGGTTGGTGCGCTCCCAGCGGTCCGGCATTCCGAGGGCGCGCACCCCGCCTTTGCCTCCTCGGCGGGTAAGGAGTTCGCGACCGCCCGGAAGGTGATTCGGCAGCCCTCCTAGGAAGGCGGAAGGACCTCTGCACAGACGCGCGGCCCAGGTTTATAAAGCCGGTTCGGCGGTGTTCTCTCAGTGATCGACGCGGCGCGAAGGCCGTCGACCTCCTCTCTTCCTTTGATTGGACGTAAGGAAGTAGTGGAGGACGCCGGCCAGTTGTTGGTCCAGGCGAGGGAAGGCCGTGGCCAAGGGCTCATCCTCACCGGTGCCAGGGGAGCGGGAAAGAGTCAGCTCCTTCGCGCGATCACAGAACTAGGTGTACGGGACCGGTTTCGTGTCTTGGTCGGTCGCGGACGGCCGGAAGAGTTGCCCGCCCCGTTCAGCCTCGTGCGGGACCTGCTCGGCGCGGTCGACCAGGAACCGCCGACCGTATCCGAGAACCGTTACCAAGGCTTGCCGACCCCCTTCCCCTTCGCTCCGTCCGGCGAGTCGACTACCGCCCCGTCCCCAAGGGACGAGGGGTCCGTCCCCACGACGGCCGTTCTGGACGACTTCGACAAGATCCTAGCGCCCTTTGCCGAGCAGGGGGTGGGCGGTTTCGAAATAGGCCGAGAGGAACTCCTCGGACGGGTCGCAGAGTCCTTCCTTCGTCTTTCGCAGGACCGACCTCTCCTCATCGCGATCGACGACCTGCACTTCGCGGATGACTCCTCGTTGGAGATCCTCCTGCGGCTGGGCCTCGATCTGCGTAGGATGCGAGCGGTCGTCATCGCGACGGCCGGCGTGGCGGACGAGGTCCCCGAACGAACGCGTGCGGGTCTCGAGAACCTGCGGCGCTCTCCGGCCTTCCGCACGACGGCCCTCCGGGCGTTCACCCTCGCCGAGGTGACCGAGCTCATCCGTTGGATCTTCGGCGGGGCCAATCCGGACCCGGCGGACGTGCTGCGGTGGTACACCGAGACCGAGGGGAATCCGTCGTTCATCGAGCATCTGGTCCGGTCCGCGACCGGATATCGATTCGCGGAACGGGACCTGGCCCTCCTCGACGGTCCGACCCTGCCCGACGCCGTCTCCGCCCGAATCCAGTCCCTCAGCCGGGACGAGCGAAGGATCTTGGCGCATGCGGCCGTGCTCGGCCAGGAGTTCGCCTTCGCCGACCTGCACGCCGTTACAGAGCTGGGGGAGGAACGGATCAGCGAAGGGGTGGACCGTCTGGTCCAAGAAGGCTTCATTCGGGAGAAGGGTCACGAGACGTACGGTTTCGCCACCGAGTCGATTCGGGTCCGAGTCTACTCCGACCTCACCGAGACCCATCGCAGGATCCTGCACCAGAAGACCGGAATCGTCCTCGAAGCCAAAGCCGGAACACCGGAATACGAGCTCGCACGTCACTTCTACCTCGGCCACGACAACGAGAGGGCCGTCAAGTACAGTATCACGGCGGCGCAGAGCGCGACCCGAGGGTTCGCGTTCGAGACCGCCGCGACCTTGTTGGTGCGCGCCCTGGAGTCCGAACGGCGTCGGCCGAGCCCGGACCCGATCACCGAGATACGGCTATTGACCGAAGCGGGCCGTCTGCTCCGGGAGGCGGGAAGTCCCCACCGTTCGGAAGAGTTGCTCATCCAGGCGGTCGGGCTCGCTCGGTCCCACCCCGACCATGACCTCGAGCTCGGGCACGCTTTGATGAGCCTGGCCTGGGCCCGATACGAGCTGGGCGAGTACCCGAGCGGGGAGGCTCTCGCTTCCGAAGCCTGGGAGTATCTCCCCAAGGTAGGCACCGCTCGGGACCTGATGGCGCTCCATCGTGTCTCGGGCCTTTCGAGCTGGCGGAGAGGCAACATCGAGCAAGCGACCACGCACTTCCGAGCGGCTCTCGATATCGCCGAGAAAGAAGGCACGGCGCTCGACCAAGGCTACGCGCTCGTGGACATCGCCAAAGCGATGCTCGCGGTCGACCGACAGGGCCTGCAGCCCGTGCTGGAACTGTACTCGCAAGCCACCGACCTGTTCGCGAAAGAGAAAAACCATGTCGCCCTCGCTCGGGTCCTGATGAACCGTTCCTGGGCGGAATGGGAGGCCGGCGAGACCGACCTGGCGCTCAAGGACCTTCGCCTCGCCATTGAAGAGGCCGAGCGTGCCCACTCCGCCCGGTGGATCGTCTGGTGCCAGTTCAACCTGGCTCAGATGGAGGTGGAACTTGGGCAGACCGCCTCCGCTCGGGTCTCCCTCGAACGGGCGGTCTATGCGCTCCGACCGGGCGAAGACCAATCCGCGGAGCAACAGATCCTGATGACACGAGGGATGATCGAGCAGGCCGACCGCTCCTTCGATTCGGCGGAGGCGAGCTATCACGAATCGCTCGAGCTTGCCCGACGGCTCAATGTGCCTTCGGACATCGCTGAGGTCGTGTTCCGGCAGGCCGAGTTGGCCCACGACCGAGGGGATGACACGCGAGCCCGCAAACTGCTGGCCGAGTCGCTCGCCAGCGACCTCTTGGGCTACCACCCGAACTTCGCCGCCCGGGTGGCCGCCTTGGAAAAGTCGCTCGGACCGCCGCCCTCACAAGGTGAAGGTCGACCCGACCCCATACCCTCTGGGGATGGGCCCGGCCGGATTTGAACCGGCGACCTTCCGGTTATCAGCCGGATGCTCCAGCCAAACTAAGCTACGGGCCCCACCGATAGGACAGGTACGGGTCTAAAACCGTGTCGGGTGTCGTCAAGCGTGCCGGCATTCAAGGTGCGGCCGAAAACGTCGAGCTCCTAGCCTCAGCTCCGGCCAGGCATGGAGGCAAGGAACGATTAGGGGATATCCCGGGAACCGATGGATCCTCCGCATGAAGCTCGATTGGGGTGAGTACGAGTGGCAGGATTGGGCCCTCGGAGCCGGGGTCGTGGTGTTCGTCTTGTTTGCTGCCGGGTCGGGGTTCGCCGGGAGGGGCTTCGGAGGATTGCTTTGGGCCGCTCTCGCTGCGGTTTGCGCGTATTTCTATGGCGCTCGAGCTGAACGACGGAAGTTGACGAGGGCTGCCCCCACACAGCCCGCCATCACCTCGCCGCCGGCCGGTGCACAATAGAACGTCGACCTCTGCTCAATGGTCGAGGCCTCACGGCTTGGCGAGCACACCAAGCGGAGGCCGCCCGCGGGGAGGGAATGTGTCGAAGGTGGTTCGGTTGTCCCCCTTCGGGTTCCTCAAGCGACATGCCTCGTCCCTTCTCCTGAGGAGTGGGGTTAGGCGGCTCCGAGTTTTCGCTAGCCTCTGCTGGCGTCACTCTGATATTGGGAAAGAGGCATGGCCGCGCGTGGCCGTTCCTCTCGAACCGCCCTCGCTAAGACCCGGCCACCGAAAGCGAAACCGCATCATCGTCGTGGTGGTCGTGGTGGTCGCGACGATGGTCGCCTTGATCACGATTCCCATAACGAGTTCCTTCTCAGAACAGTTCGGTCCGTACCGGCTTGTATTGGGGCCGGCTCCCCCATATCCCAGCGCAATCTTCGATCCTCCTACGGGCAGCCACGTATGGGGAACCTTTTCGGTCAACGGAACAGAGGCCGTGAATTTTCAAGTCTTCGATAAGAGCGCCAACCCGGTCTACTCGGACAACTCGACCCAGGGGTCGTTCAGCTTCTCCGCCTCGAACCCCCCGTACCTATTTTTCGCCGGGCCATATATCTCCGAGGTCGTCTCTGTGTCGGGCTACTACAGTATCCCCATCCTCTTCTACTGAACATGCAAACGACGCACGACGGCCCGAGGAACCCCGGACCGGAAGCCGTTAGCACTGTGCCGGTGGAGCCAGCGGTTCGGTCGAGGGGGCGTCGAAAGGGGCGGGTCGTCTGACGATAGGCGTCGGACCAAGCTACGAGCCCCGCCGTCAGGAGCTCGGGCTGAACTTTAGCCGTTTTGCGTCCAATCGCGCTGGAAGACCTCGACCGAGTCTTTCGCTCTGTGGCCGAGCCTATCCGCTCTGGGGTTTCCTCCGCCCACAGAGAATAGAGTAGACTAGCCCCTGCGAGACCGGAGAATCGGAAGCCTCCTCCTTCTCTGTCACAGGGTCGGGCGGGAGCGCTTGTCCGCAACTATCGCAGACTGTCGAAGCTCGAGAGTTCTTGGCCCTGGATGCAGGGCAAGACCAGTAGGCGGCAGATGCGGCCGGTGTGGAAGCCGTGGCACAACGAAAGACGGACGGCCGATCCGTTCTCCTCGCGTTCGGTTGCGCAGATCGATGTTCGGGCTCACGCTCGTCGGGGGCTCATCGGATGCCGCCGAAACCAAAGATCCTCCTCGAAAGCGTGAGCTCGGACGTGGGTGTCCCTAGCCCGGGAATCCGACGAACCTTCTCGATGTACGTGACGACCCGGCTCAGAGTGACGTTGATGATCAGGTAGAAGAACACGAGCAGGACGAACGCCTCGATCGGCTTGCCATCGAAGACCGCAACGTTTCTCCCGGTCCAGTAGAACAGCTCGACGACACCAATGATGCTGAGGACCGTCGCGGTCTTGAAGTTGCTAATCCACTCGTTCGCGAGAGGCAGCGTGACCAGGCGGAAGCCCTGCGGCAGAGTGATCAGGAAGAAGATTCGGAAGCGACCGAGACCCACCGCCTTGGCCGCCTCGATTTGTCCCGCATCGACGGACTGGAATCCGGCCCGGAACGCCTCGGCCTGATACCCCGTGGTATTGATGAGCAGGGCAAAGAACCCGGACCAATAGAATACGGTCCATCCGAGGTACGCGAACTGGGGTGCCTCGAGGAGGAAGACGTTCAGGGTGATGAGCATCTGGACCAGGAACGGTGTACCTCGGATGGCCGCGACATATCCTGAGGCGAATCCGTAGAGTGGCCACCGCCACATCTTTTGGCTGAGTCGTAGGCTCTTCTTCGGGGGGTACGCCCGGATAAGACCCAGTCCGAGGGCCCCCACCATTCCGAACAGGTATGAGAACGTTGCGAACTCGAGCGAGGTCTCGGCCGGACCCACCCCCTGCGGCAACTCCCGTATGACGTAGTTCAGGTCATAGAGCCCGGCAAGGCCCATCACGATCACCAAGGCGAGCGCGATTCCCACTCCGATCGACAGGAATAGAAGCGAGAAGCGGCTCGCCCAGAGGGTCTGCCGGAGGCGAGCTCCGACCGAACGCCCGGTGGGTTGCGAGGGTGGCGCGGCCGGCGGGGCGAGCTGGAAATCCAGTCCGGCCGAGGGCGGGGCCGGGTCGGTGTCGCGCAGCTCGTTCTCCATGTATCACCTCAGGATCTTCTGAATGAACGACCGGGTCCGTTCGTGTTGCGGATGCTCGAAGATCTCGGCCGGGGTCCCTTGTTCGACGATAAGACCGTTGTCGAAGAACGCGATCTGGTGGGCCACGGCCCGGGCGAAGCCGATCTCGTGAGTGACCACGGCCATCGTCATGCCTTCCCTCGCAAGCCGGGTCATCACTGCCAGAACCTCGTGGGTCGACTCCGCGTCGAGTGCCGAAGTCGGCTCGTCGAACAGCATGACCTCCGGGTCCATCGCCAGCGCCCGAGCGATCGCGACGCGCTGTTGCTGCCCACCGGAAAGCTGGGCGGGGAACGAATCCATCCGGTCCCCGAGGCCGACCCGGTTGAGTTCGTAGACGGCCTTCTTCTCCGCCTCGGCCCGCGAGACTTTCCTCGAGTGGCGAAGCGCGAGCATCACGTTCTTGCGGGCCGATAGGTGGGTGAACAGGTTGAACGACTGGAAGACCATCCCAATCTTCTGACGAACCCACTCCGGACGGACCGAACGCTGATTCACGCGAACCGAGTCGAGGTAGATCTCGCCCGCGTCGGGCGGGATGAGGAGGTTGGTGCACCGGAGGAGGGTCGACTTGCCCGATCCCGAGGGCCCTGTGATGCAGAGGACCTCGCCTCCGTCGATGTCGAGATCGACTCCTCGCAAGACCACCGTCTTCCCAAACGACTTCTTGATTCCTCGTAACTGTAGCGTCGTCATAGCGTCGCCGCCTCCAGTCCCGGCACACGGAATGCGTCCTCGATGCCTCGCAGGGTTCGAGTGACGATGTACGTGAGCACAAAGAAGAAGAGAGCCACTTCGAACCAAGTCACTAGGGCCGCCTCCGCGTAGTGATACCGATACGACTCCGAGGCGTACGAGTAACCGGCTCCGGCGAGTTCGAACCACCCGATGATGAAGAGATACGAAGAGTCCTTGATGACCGAAGAGAACTCGTTCGCCAGCGGTGGGAGCGAGACCCGGAACGCCTGCGGCAGGGTCACGACGAACATCGACCGAATGCGGGTTATCCCGAGCGCGTCCGCCGCTTCCGTTTGGCCGGCAGGGACGGAGAGGATTCCCGCTCGGACAATCTCCGCCTGGTAGCCGCCCGTGTGGAGACCCAAGGCGATCACGCCGAGCCACAGGGTGATGTTGTGCTGGGTGTACGGGTCAAGGTTAGTGCCCTTCAGCGCGACCGCGCCCATCAGCGACGCGAAGAATATCAAAGCCAGTGGCGGCATGCTCCGAAAGAAATCGACGTAGGCGCTTCCGAGCCCACGGAGAATGAGGGACTGGGTGGTTCGCGCCCACCCCACCAAGAATCCAACCCCGAAGCCGAGTGGGATGTAGACCGCGACCAGCTCGAGACTTACGTAGAAACCGTTCAGGATTCCGGGGAGGATCAAGAGAGCGTACGAGAGACGGTAGACTCCGAGAGTCCCCAACTCGGAAAGGACGAGGTACCCGACGACGACCGCGATCACCCCGTAGACGACGGGGGACCACGCCCGCCACGTTAGAATCCGGCGGGCGACCCGGACCCACGTGCTCCCGGATCGGACCTGACCGAGATTGGCCCGAGTCCCGGGAGGGGCCGTACCCAGAGGGGGGCCGGAGGTGGGGGGCCCGGTCACGTTGCGGGACCCCTCTACGGTAGGTCCCCTGGACTCTGCGAAGCCATCACGCCCGGTCCTTCGATATCTACTATCTATCCGAGGCCCCACTCCGTGAGCAGCTTCTGGTACGTGCCGTTCTGCCTCGCCTGATTGATCACGAAGTTGATCGAGGGAATCAGTCCCTCCGGGTCTCCGTGAGCGACCGCGAATCCGTAAAACTCGTGAGTGAAGATGGTGCCCGCGATCTTGAGCGCGCCAGACGAGTTGGAAACGTACGCGAGGGCGATATTGTAATCGATAATGACTCCGTCCAGCGCCGTATCAGTTAGGGCGGTCATCTCGGTGGGCACGTCCGCGAACCCGGTGACGCTGCCTCCCGTCTCGTTGGGTCCAATGTACGCGGCGGCCCAGATGTCGCTCGACGTGCCGGCCTGGACACCGAGTTTCAGCGAGGACATGTTGGCCACCGTACAACCTGTAGTCGGGCATTTCAACGAGCTCGAGCTCCGGACGAGCAACGCCTGGTTCGCCTCGTAGTACGGCTCGGAGAACGTCATCGTTGCATTCCGGGTGGTCCCCACGTGGCCCGATTCGGTGATCGCGGAGGCCCCCATGTCGACAACGCCTTTGCCGATGTCGGCCAGTAACGCGTCCCAGTCGTCGTAGTTATCGATCACGAGTGTTTCGTGGAGCTGGGACGCAATCAGCATGGAGAAGTTGATGTCGAATCCAAAGTACGTTCCCGAGCTGTAGTTGTAATCCTCGAACGGGGGGAACGGGATGTTCGTCCCAACCACCAGATACTTCGAGGAGTTCGAACTACTCCCGCCATAGAGCGCCTTGCCCACGTAGACGCCCGCCCCCAGCATGATCACGGCCACGACAACTACGGTCGCGACAAAGAGACCCCGGCTAACCCCGCGTCGCATCGCCTCTGCGGGCGGCGACGCCGTACCCCCAGCTGTCATCTATATTCACACATAGTTTCCGTATTTTAACCTCCCTAGAAACCCCTCCGTGAGCCGCTTTGACACGAGTCGGTGTACGAACCGATTCTATCGGTCGGGTGAAGGGGAGGTGCGGTGCGGCTCACCGACCCTTGGGACCCCTCCTAGGGGCTCTCTTATGGTCCGGCGGGTCTGGCCCGACATCCAGAGCAACCAATGACCGACCCAACTCCTGTCCCGACGAAGGCCTCCCATATGGGGGACGGGACCTTCGAGGACCTTCCGCTCCACTCGAAACTGCGTCGAGGAATACAAGAGATAGGGTACACCACGCCCACGCCGATCCAGCGGGACACGATCCCGCACGCGGTCCTGGGCCGGGACATCATTGGCACCGCCCAAACCGGCACCGGGAAGACGGCCGCGTTCCTCTTGCCGGTCCTCGAGCGGTTGCTCGACGAGCCACCGGGACGGACCCACGCGCTCATCCTCACCCCGACGCGAGAGCTGGCGTTGCAGGCCCAAGAATTCCTGCGAAAGCTTGCGGGCCACACCCACCTTCGAGGCGCGGCGGTGTACGGAGGGGTGGGAATGGGCGACCAGGAGCGTGCGCTGCGTGGGGGCGCCGAGATCATCATCGCGACCCCGGGTCGGCTTCTCGACCACATGAGCCGTGGCTACGTCAATTTCCAGTCGCTGAAGATCCTGGTGCTCGACGAAGGCGACCGAATGCTGGACATGGGGTTCCTGCCCGATGTCCGAAGGATCCTCCAGCGCCTCCCACGGGTCCGGCAGACGATGCTGTTCTCCGCCACCATGCCGCCGGAGATCGTCGCCCTGTCCCGCGAGTTCCTTCGGGATCCCAAGATGATCCACGTCGAGGAGCGGACCGTTGCCGCCGTCGGCGTGACGCACTTGGCCCTACCCGTTCCGTCTCACCTCAAGGCCGACCTGCTCTGCGAGCTCCTCAACGACGAGATGATGAGCAGCGTCCTCGTCTTCACTCGGACCAAGCACCGGGCCGACAACCTCGTCCGACAGCTCCTTCACCGCAGGATCAACGCGGCGGTCATCCACGGGAACCGGAGCCAGAGCCAGCGCGTCCGGGCCCTGGAAGGGTTCCGCACCGGCGAGTACCGCGTCCTCGTCGCCACCGACATCGCCGCCCGAGGGGTGGATGTCAAGGATGTCAGCCATGTGGTCAACTTCGACGTCCCGCACGAACCGGAAACGTACATCCACCGGGTCGGTCGGACCGCCCGGGCCCAGCAGCGGGGAGATGCCTAC
>Ga0074044_10000900_pt1 | contig 27496 bp, 22 predicted proteins | sample BogForMeECP23OM1_FD_94443 | JGI IMG/M metagenome (GOLD analysis project Ga0074044, IMG submission 94443) | Bog forest soil microbial communities from Calvert Island, British Columbia, Canada - Bog Forest MetaG ECP23OM1 | ecosystem: Environmental > Terrestrial > Soil > Wetlands ... | reverse complement strand
GACGGTTATCAACGGGGGCAGTCAAACCGTGACCTGGGCCGTGAGTGGCGGATTCGTGAATGGCGCGATTGACTCGAACACCGGACTTTATACCGCGCCCGGAATCATGCCCAGTTCCTCGTCCGTGACGGTGACCGCGACGTCAACGCTGGCAACGTCTCCGGGAACGGGAACGGTCACGCTAACGGGGCCTGTGGTGACGGTTACGGTGAGTCCGGTCGCCGCAAGCCTGTTTGCTGATGAAGCCGGAAATGCGTGGCCGGTATCGGCGACGCAGCAGCAGTTTTCGGCAACGGTAAACAATGGAGGCAGCCAGACTGTAATGTGGGCGGTAACCGGCGGGAGCGCAAACGGCGCGGTCGATTCGACGGGGCTTTACACGGCTCCGGCGAACGTGCCTAATCCGGCGGCGGTGACGGTGACAGCAACTTCGACGGAGGCGACTTCTCCGGGAACGGCTACGGTGACGATTCAGACGCCAACAGCGGTGGGCACGTTCGCCGACATTCAAATAACGGCGACAGCGGCGGGAGGAGCGGCGCATGCGGATGTGGTCACGCTGACGGTGGACTGAAGCGGTCGTTGGTCGTTGGTCGTTCGCGATTCGGCGTCACTTCTGGCTTTTAACTTTCAGCAATAACCGGCTGCCGGGCGCGGACCCATGTCCGCGCCTTTTGTTTATGCGTCACATGCTGCAGAGTGCAGCGTGAAGTACGATCTCTAGTGGTTCGGCCTTAGCCTGTTTTCTGGCTGCCGACGGGCGGTTGCGAACGACGAACGACCAACGACTAACGACAATGAATTCTTCTCTTTATGACATAGCAGTGATCGGCGGCGGAATTGTGGGAATGTCTTTCGCCATGCAGGCGGCGGAAGCATTTCCCGGAGCACGGTTGATTGTGCTCGAAAAAGAAGACGGGCTGGCACGGCATCAGACCGGACACAACAGCGGAGTGATCCACAGCGGCGTTTATTACAAGGCTGGATCGCTGAAGGCGCGGCTGTGCGTGGCAGGTGCGCGGGAGATGGTGGAGTTCTGCGGGCAGCACGGCATTCCTCATGAAGCGTGCGGCAAGCTGATTGTGGCAACCAGTGACGACGAAGCGGCGCGGCTGGATGATTTGCTGGCTCGCGGCGAAGCAAATGGGCTCACGGGGCTGCGCCTGGTAGAGGGCGCGGCGATGCGGGAGGTCGAGCCGCATGTGGGGGGAGTGCGCGCGCTCAAGGTTCCGACGACCGGGATTACCGACTACACGCTGGTGACGGAGAAGTACGCAGAACTTGCGATGGAACGTGGCGTCGAAGTGAAAATAGGCGCGGGAGTCGTAGGCTTCGGGCACACGGACGGCGAGGTTATCGTCAAGACGCGCGCGGGAGAGTTTGCAACCCGTTATGTGGTCAATTGCGCCGGGTTGTATAGCGATCATGTTGCGCAGCTCGCCGGGCACGATCCGGGGATGATGCTGGTTCCGTTTCGTGGTGAATATTACGACCTGGCGCCGGCCCGGGCAAATCTGGTGCGGGCGCTGATTTATCCGGTGCCCGATCCGGCGTATCCGTTTCTGGGAGTGCATTTCACGCGGCGCATCCACGGGAACGTGGATGCCGGGCCGAACGCGGTCCTGGCCGGACGGCGCGAGGGATATCGGCGCACGGATTTTGATCTGGGCGAGACCATGGAAGTGATCGAGTACGCGGGCTTCCGGGCGATGGCGCGCCGGCACTGGAAAAACGGGCTGGGCGAGATGCGGCGAAGCTGGTCGAAGCGCGAGTTTGTGCGCTCGTGCCAGTTGCTGGTGCCGGAGGTGCGCATGGAAGACATGACCGCGGGCGGATCGGGCGTGCGGGCGCAGGCGGTCGAACACGACGGCACACTGGTGGACGATTTTCGCTTCGTCGCACGCGAGCGCTTCCTGCATGTGCTGAATGTTCCGTCTCCGGCGGCGACGGCTTCCCTGCCGATCGGGCGGGAGATTGTTGATATGGTGAAGAAGGCGGGAGTGGTCGCGGCATGAAATCGTGAACCGCCGAGATCGCAGAGAAAAGTTCGCGCCAGGAACACAGGGAAGCCACCAGCAACCTGAGTCCCCTTTCTGGTGTAGTCTGACTGCAAATCGAAACAACGGGTAGCTGGGAGAAATTTCTATGGGAAAAAGTGGACGCGGCAAGAAAGTCGCCATTCTGGGCGCGGGGAAAATGGGATCGATCCTGCTGCAGGCCTTTCTGCGCGATGGATTGCTGAAAGCGAACGATACGTGGGTGACGGCAGCCCACGCGGAACGCGCGCCTTTGCTGCGAGACAAGCTGAAAGTGCACGCGGGGACCGATAACGCCGAGGCCGTCCGGCATGCGGACGTCATCTTTCTCTGCGTCAAGCCGCAAGTGGTGGCCGATGTGGTGCGCGAGATTCGCGCCGACGTGAGACGCGATCAGTTGCTGATTTCGATCGCAGCTTCGGTACCGACTGACATGATCGAGCGTGGGCTGGAAAAAGACGTCCCGGTGGTGCGCGCCATGCCGAATACTCCCTGCGTGCTGGGCGCTGGGATGACGGGGCTGTGCAAGGGGCAGTTTGCGCAGAAGCAACACCTGGAACTGGCGACAAAGTTTTTCGCGGCCGTGGGACGCACAGTAATCGTGGATGAAAAACACATGGACGCCGTCACCGGCCTTTCCGCGAGCGGGCCTGCCTACATCTACATTATTCTCGAATCGCTGGCAGAGGCAGGCGTAAAAGTTGGCTTGCCGCGGGATGTCGCCACGCTGCTTGCGGCGCAAACCACGATGGGGGCGGCACGCGTGGTGCTTGAGACCGGTGATCATCCGGCCCTGCTGAAAGACGCGGTCACAACGCCGGCAGGCTGCACCATCGACGGCATCCTGGAACTGGAAGAAGGCAAGCTGCGCGTAACGCTGATCAAGGCTGTCGTGAAAGCCGTGCAGCGGGCCAAGGAACTGGCGTATTCGTAGCAATTGACTTGATCGTCAACCGGAGGACCTCGGGGATTGGGAACTTACTTCGCCTGCATTCGGCCGAGGCCCAGCAGGAACGATGGAGCTCAGTTCCGGGGAACCAACCTGGCAACCCCTGTTTTCCACCGCAGTGGGTTGCGCGTCATAGCGGATTCTGGGAACTGGAGTTAGAATCTGCGCGTAATCGGGAGGTTCGGCGCCCCGATGGCTCCGGAGTCCCTGCCCTCCTGACTCAGTAACGAAGCAGCACGGAGAACAGACCGTGCTCAACGGAAAGGTGCGCCATGAAAAGAATTTGTTGGACCGGACTTCTTACCGTTTTGTTGAGCTGCGTGCTGATGATTGCGCTGATGATTGCGTGCAGTTCGCCATCCACCCCGCCATCCGGCAACAGTCAGACACAATCCCCAACCCCAGCCGTCAAAAAAGAACCAGTGCTCTACACCGGCAAGGCCTGTTTTTCGCAAATGACGGGCATGGCCGGGCGCTGGGCGCCCGACGCGGTGCCTTTTCACATGGAATCGGCCCTGAACGCTGAAAGCAATGGCCACGATGGGAAATCGACCATTTGGCGCGCTATGTTCGCGTCGCCCACTCGCCGAACCTACAAGGTTTTTACGTGCTCTGGCAGCCGCTTGCGCGATGAAGCGCCGATGGGAGTGACCTCTGGCGCGGAGAGCGCTTACGGACCTACCGTTCCGCCGCTGATGTTTCAGGCTTTCCTCCTCACAACCGATTCCGACCAGGCCTATTCGGTTGCCCAGGAGAAGGGCGGATCCAAGCTGATGGAGAAAGACCCGAATCAGCCCGTTTTGTATACGCTCGATTGGAATCCGAAAGACAAAGCGCTGCTCTGGGTGATCTACTATGGCAACTCGACGACCGCGTCAAAGGGCATCGGTGTCATCGACGCCGCCACCGGCAAATTCCTGCGCGCAGCCAAGTAAGCTGTAGCGGGCAACCCGATCAGTGAGCCTAGGTCTGTCCCTCAATAGTTGCCGACAATCCGGAAGGCAGGTCAGGCCGTGGTCAGCGTCCCGCCGCGCACACGCGAGCCTGAGCCTTGCCCGATTCTCGTGCTGCCACTGAGAGCTCTTTTTCGATGGAAGAAAAGCGCTGGAAAATCTCGTGCAGGCGAAGCGCCATGTTGCGGATCGTGTCGGCCTGGTCCAGCACCTTCGCCGGCAGTCCCGGCTCAAGTGTGAGCAATTCGGCGTTGCCGAGAACTGAAGTGAGAGCGTTGTTGACGTTGTGCCGCATCTCCACCATGTAGCGTCCCAAAGTAGCTTCGGCCTTCATCTCCGCGCATGTGGATTCGGCTTGGTGCTGGCGCACTTCCGCGAGTGAACGGCGCAGAATTTCGCGGCCGATGAGGCCCGCCATTTCGGCCCACAGCTGGGTTCCGGATGAGCCTTCGTTGTTCGGGGCGCCTCGCGAGAGCTCAATAATGGCGCCCTCGGTGTGCGAAAAAGGAAGTGCGGGAGCAGTGGGAATTGAATCACGGTGAACAGGATCCCGGTGAACAAGGATGGCGGGCCTGGCCGCAGCCGCGAGCGCTTGTTTCAGCGCCAACCGCGACTCGGGAGAAGCTGCATCCGCAATCGCCAGATCGTAACAATTTCCGCCACGGTCGCGGAAGAGCCCTTCGTCCAGCACCGTGAATTCCGGCGATGTAACGTCGGCGGGCCAATGGGAGACCAGTTCACGCGCGAAGGCGGCGTCGGTCGAGAGAATCAGAACGGTCGGACGGCGTAGTGGCATGGCTGATGTGCCTGGCAACTAGGTACGCTAGCGAAAGGCTGCCAGCTCTATTGAACCCTTCCAGCGTCCGACTCGGAGGCCCCGGCGGCGGCAGCGCGCGAGTTCTTCTGCCCCTTCGCTGCCATGGAACCTTTAAGAGCGTCATCCACCGCGGCACGGAGATCGACCAACATCCGCAACGGATGCCCCGAGGAATACTCGGCGTGGAACATGACTTTCCACGACTGGCAAATCATGCGCAGCCGGCTGGTCGGCTCGTCGGCGGAAAACTGCGCGCGGCGGCAGTCGATGGCGGTAACGCCGCGGCGTTCGAGTTCGCGCAGACCGTCCTGAATGGCGTTGAGATCGTCGTGCATCAGCCGAAAAAAGATGCGCCGGATCATGAAGTTGAAACGTGCAAAAGCGGTCATCGCCGCCGGGTCGTAGAAGCGGTCGCCGGCTTGCGTTTTGAGCTTGCGGCTCTGATCGAGCACTCCGCTGTGCAAGAGTTCGCTGAGGCGGCGGCTGTGCATGGCCGTTTCGAGGATCGAATTAAGCGCCACGAGCCATTCCGGACATTCCACCTTCTGCTCACCTAGCACTGGCTCAAGAACCTGCGCGACGAATTCCAGATCGACGTCAGACTCTTGGAGGCCGGAAGGCGCACTGAATGAAAAATACTGCACCAGGAGAAAATCCAGTTTGTCGCGGTCGGCGGCCGACTTCGCCTCCTTCTGCATGTGATGAGCCAGCAGGTTGCGAAGCACAGCCTCGCTCGCCAGCGGCGTCGTCTGCAGAAACTGGCGCAATTGATGCACCTGAATCTCGGCGTCGACCCGGCTGAGCCAGGCTTCGCATTCCTCGTTGGCTTCGGGCGTTGAATCGGGCTCATGCGGGCAATCGGCGACCTCGATCACGAACTCGCGCACCAGTGCGGTGTAAATGGGATACAGGCCCTGCACTACGGAGGCCCGCTCTTCAGGAGAATGCTGGGATGCAATCATGATTTCACAATCCAATTGGGAACAGGTTTAAGGAAGCGGACCGCAACCACGGTCCGTTCCGGGTGATATTGCGCGGCGACGACGGAGGCTTCGGCGCGCAGCGCGCCGTCGTTACTCTCCACCAGAACCGCGTCGGCAAATTCGAGCGGATGTTTGACCAGAAACAGAATTTCACGAGGCGTGCCGAATTCGATGACCGTTTCCTCTAGCGGAGACCAGCCATTTCCGCCGGGAGTGCCGTTGCCGTTTTCAGAACCGTTAGCGCGGCTGAGCCGAATGGGGATGCGAACCGGCGTCGCTTCCGGAAAGAACTTGGCCAACTGGCCGACGAAATCAACCTCGAGAGCGCGGGCTGGAGCGCTTGCCTGATAGGGCACGGTTAACTTTAACCCCGGAGCTGAAGCGGTCGCCTCTTCTCAGTTTTGGAGAAGAGGTTCGAGGGGGACTCGCTTCTGCTGGAATCGGCCTGAATAAGTGCACGACTGCTACCAAAACTTGAAGGGCATGCACTTATGAGTAAGCGACAGCAAGGAAAAGCGGTTAGCCGCTTCATTGGCCGGCAGGAGCGGTCGTGGCGCTCCGACTCGGATAAAGTGCGTCTCAGAATGGTACGGCTGTCTCAGTTTGCGCGCCGAAACAGTCACCCAGGCAGTCTCTTTCAGAGCCACCGCCAGCCGTACAAAATGTTCACTGTAACGTGGCCGGGCCGTGCGGTTCATCCCGCACCCCAATGTTATATCTCTTGAGCTTGCGGTAGAGCGTGGCGCGGCTGATGCCGAGCATTTTGCCGGCGCGGACTTTGTCTCCCTTAACCTCGGTGAACACGCGCGCGATGGTGGCGCGTTCCAGGTCCTCCAAATCGGTCGATTGCGCGGCGAGTTCGCGAATGACGTGCGGCTCAGGAACGGCTCCGTGTTCGGCGCGGGCGATCGATGCGGGAAGGTCGTTGAGATCCAGAAGGCGCTGGTCGGTAAGCGCGATGGCGCGCTCGAGGCAGTTTTCCAGCTCGCGTACGTTACCGGGCCAGTCGTAGGCGAGCAGCGCCTTCATGGCATTGCCGGATATCTGGACGCCGCGTCCCGGCGCAAGACGTTCGAGAAACCAGTTGGCGAGGATGGGAATGTCGGAGCGCCGCTCGCGCAGCGGCGGCAAGGAAATCGTGACCACATTGAGCCGGAAGAAAAGATCCTTGCGGAAAGTTCCTTTCTTATATGCGGTTTCCAGGTCGCGATTGGTGGCGGCCATAATGCGCACATCCACTTTGATCTTGTCGTTGCTGCCGACTGGACGAACTTCTTTTTCCTGCAAGAAACGCAACAACTTGGCCTGCATTTCTAGTGGGAGCTCGCCGACCTCGTCAAGAAAGATGGTTCCGGTGTCGGCCGACTGGAGCAGTCCCTGCTTGGAGCGTAACGCGCCGGTGAACGCGCCTTTTTCGTAGCCGAACAACTCGCTTTCGATGAGCGTCGGAACGAGCGATCCACAGTCCACCGCGACGAATGGACGGGCGGCCAAATTACCGCGGAAATGCAGCGCGCGCGCGACCAGTTCCTTGCCGGTTCCGCTTTCGCCGGAGATCAGGACCGGCGTCCGCGTGTCTTTGAGGCGCGAAATCAGGCGCAACACATGCTGGATTCTCGTGGAGTTGCCGATGATGCCGTGCACTGCGGTCTCGGTTTCCGAACGCTCCCGAAGATAAAGATTCTCTTCTTCCAGGCGAACCTTGTCCGCCATGCGGCGCAGGAACATACGCAGTTCGTCCAGCGGAGCGAACGGTTTCGCGATGTAGTCATAAGCGCCAAGCTTCATGGCTTGCACAGCGGTTTCGACCGAACCGTGTCCGGTCATGACGGCAACTTCAATACGCGGATAGGTCCGCTTGACTTGCTCCAGGAATTCAATGCCGGTCATGCGCGGCATCACGAGGTCAGTGAGCACCATGTGAATGGGCTGCTCCTGGAGGAGCGCCAGGGCGGCATCGCCGCTCTCCGCTTCAAAGCAGGAAAACCCGACCGATTCGCCAACCGTCATGCAGAGCCGGCGAATGGCCTGTTCGTCATCGACAATCAACAACCGGATCCGGAAGTCGTGAGTCATGGGACCGCCTTGCCCATCGTTTGTTCAACGACGGAGATAAAATCGGCAACGCGAAAAGGCTTTTCGACACAGGGCGCGCCGGTGAGGCGCAGGGTCGCAGCAGTTTCCTCGTTGGCAATGTCGCCGGTGATGAACACCACTTTCCCAGCGAGATCGGGGCGGTGGGCGGCGATCCAGGCATGCACCTGCGCGCCATCCACACCTCCGGGGGTTCGCATATCGGAGACCACACCGTGAAAATCGCCCCGGGCAAGCAAGTGAAGCGCTTCGGCGCCGGACTCGGTGCACATCACCGAGTAACCGTTGCGCTCAAGCGCGGAGCGGACGAAAACCATAACGGCGGGCTCGTCCTCGATGAGAAGCACGGGCGTGCAAGCCGGTTTGCTGGCAGTCTGTGTCATTTGGGATAAACTCCTGCGGCTGCTCCGAACGAAGCCCCATCCGATGCCAGCGGCAGGCGGACGATAAAAGTGGCTCCGTCAGATTCGGGATTGTTGTGACAAATGATTTCTCCGCCGTGTTCGCGGACGATGCCATAGCAGATGCTCAAACCAAGGCCCGTGCCCTTGCCCACGTCCTTGGTCGTAAAAAAGGGGTCGAAAATGCGGTCGGGATCGGCAATGCCGATGCCGTTATCGCGGAACGAGACTTCTACTCCCGTCTCCGTACGCGCGCTGATGATCTCGATGCGGGCCGGCCGGCCACACTCCCGGACAGCATCGTAGGCGTTGTTAATGATATTGAGGAAGACCTGCTGCAACTGGTGCGAGTCGCCGACGATGTCGGGCAGTGATTCGTCAAGCTGCTCCACCACTTGAATGCCGTGGCTGATGAAATCGTACGAGCGCAACTGCACGGTCCGTTTAAGAATGGAATTCAGCTGAACAGGTTGGCGCCGCGGCGGCATCTGCCGGGCAAAGCTCAGCAGGTTCTGAACAATCTGTTTGGTGCGCTGCGCTTCCTGCAGAATCACGCGCAAATCGCGGAGCGCGCTCTCCGGGAGTTCGGGATTCTCCATGAGCAGGTCGGTGAATCCAAGGATCGCCGTGAGCGGATTGTTCACTTCGTGTGCAACGCCGGAGACCAACTGTCCAACGGCGGCCATTTTCTCGGCGTGCACAAGCTTGGCGCGCAGCAGCGCCGAGTCGGTCACATCGGTCATGACGACTACGATGCTCGTGACCTTGCCATCTTCCCCGCTGATCGGACTCATGTTGACCGTGAACTGTCCGCTGGCGCCATCGCCGCGAACCAGCGGGACGTCGAAATTGTCGACTTGCTGGCCGCGAGCGACCGCAGCCAAAGCGTGCTGCAACTCTTCGCGGCGTCCCGGAGCGCAGAGTTCGGGGAAAGGATGGCCGACGATCTGGCTCTGCTGGAACCCGAGACCGCTCCAGCGGCGGTTCGCGTAGCTGATAATTCCGTCGGTATCGGTGACCAGGATCAGGCTCTGGGTATGGCTGAGGATCTTGCCCGAAAAGTCGCGCTCTTTCTGGAGCTCCGTTTGCGACTGGCGCAGGCCTGTGATATCGAGCATCACCCCGCGATGTTGCACCACGCCGCCGCTATGGTCTCGCATCGCATAACAATTCATGTACACGTGGACGGCGGATCCATCCTTGCGGCGCAACACTTCTTCGTGGTTGTGCATTTCGCCGGCTTGCTTGAGTTGCTCCGCCAGTTCCCGGCGGCGCTCGGGAGAAAAATAAAGTTGGGTGGGGATGTCAAGCTGAAGAACTTCTTCGCGGCTGTTGTAGCCCAGGATGCGCACCAGCGCGTCGTTGACTTCCACGAAGCGGCCCTGCGGCGTCGAGACGTAAATCCCCTCCTGAATGTTGTCGAAGAGCTCGCGATAGCGCCGCTCGGCTTCCCGCCGGTCGGTGATGTCTTTAAGCACATGAACGGTCTGCAATTGGGCGCTGCTCATTCCCCGCTCGCCAAGCCCGGCGTGCTCCGGCGGCGTAGCCGAATGGATACGCGAGGTCGAAACCAGGTAGATGCGCTCGAGCGCCGGGTGGACATACTCATCCAGACCCTCGCCGGTGCGGCAGAAGGGGCAGGAATGAGGTGCGGACCCGGTGGCGAGCGCGCCGAGGGCGCGCATATTAATGCCGATCAACTGTTCCGGTTCAAGACCGACGAGTTCGGCGAGAGAGCGATTGACGCGGAGGATGTTGTGGTGCTCATCGTGCACGACGATGTAGTCGCTGATGGCATCAAAGACGTCGACCCAGTGCCGGTTCGCCTGCTGCATTCGGGTGAACAGACGGGCGTTCTCCAAAGCAATGCCGGCATGGCCCGCAATGGCGCGCATCAACTGATAGTCCGCAGCGGCGGGTGTAGCGCCGCGATCGGCCAGGCAAAGAACTCCGACCAGTTCGCCCGATGTTCCAGCCAGCCGTACCAACGTGCAATCCATCCACCCCAAATTGGAGGCGAGGGACGGTCCCAGCAAATCGCCGGCCCCAGCAAAGGCGATATCGGTTGTGTATTTTGGAACGGCGGAGCGCAGCGCCTGCGCCAAGCGCCGCACGAGCGGTTTGTCCTCGAGTTCCGCGGCACCGCACATGACCACGGTTTCGACCTCAGCCATATCGAAAAGGCTGAGGACGGCGGCTCGTCCTCCCAAGAGCGCCGCCGAGCGTAGCGCAAAGTTGCGCATGAACGCGGGCAGGTCAAGGACGGTAGTCAGATCGACAGCGAGCGCAACCAGAGCTTCCGCGCGGCGGCGGTGCTGCTCGGCTTCGTGCAGATTCCGGGTAAGCTCAAGGGCAAGGGCAACCTGGGCCGCAAGCGCCCGTGCCTTGCGCACATCCTCGTCGTTGATCGGTCCGGGCTGGATCCGACCGAGCACGGCAAACGCTCCCAGCATTTCGCCGCCGGACCCGAGCAAAGGGACGACCAGAAACGACTTGATCTTAAAAGCAGCAACAAACTCCTGATTAATGCCGGGAACCTGCGACGCGTCCTCGGTCCAGAAGACGTCCTTCTGCCTGATGTTCCGCGTGACCGTGCCCTCGTTCAGAGGAATATCAAGAGGCCGGGCCATGCCGTTTTCGAATCCCCAGCGAATATGGAAGGTTGCATCTTCGAGTAACCCGATAAAGCAACGCTCAAAACCGAGAAAACTCGCCGCCCGCACCACCGACTTCTGCATGAATTCGTCGAGCTTGCCCACGGAGCTTAGTTCGGCTGAGATTTCGAGCATTGAGTGCAGTTCCAAGGCCTGAGCGCGAGCTACGCCGTACAGCTCGGCATTGGCAACCGCGACGGCTCCAAAACCGGCGAGGGCGGAAACCAGATTTTTCTCTTCCGGTGTGAAAGGCGAGGAAAGCCGGGGATAAACGAGAATCGCACCGTGCGAACGCGAGGTGCGGAACGGAGCGGCAATGAGAGTTCCGGGGGGCGAATCGGCGCCGAAGTGGGAGGCAGCGTCAATGTTGACCGTGATGCGCTCGCCGGCATTGACCGCGCGAGTTGCGATCTCAAGCGGTGAACGCAAGTTGCTCTCGGCGGCCCGTTCGCGAATCAAGCGGACAAGGCGAGGCACTGCGGTCGAAACTGCCTGCAACTGAAAGAGCTTCTCTTGCTGAGCAAAGATCAAGACAGCCGGTGAATGCAGCAGCTCGCGGAGGCGATCCGCAATGCCTTCCATGACGGCTGAAGTGTCGGGCAAACCGTGCAGGGCGGTTGCGACCTCGACCAGAATCGAAGCGCGGCGATGTTCCTCTCGAGAAAGCCGATTGAGGCGAAGAGCCTCGAGGGAGGCGCCCAATTGCCCAGCCAGAATAGTGATTTTGGCGGCAGCATCCTCATCGAAAGCAGCGCCGGGTTCTGTGTGCACGAACGCAATGGCGCCCGCCACTTCGCCCGCTACCAGCAGGGGCGCGGCTATAGCGGCGCTCGCGCCATAATCTTTCAGAAATGAGTAACGGGCAACGTCCGTCGGACCGACGATGACCGGACCATGTTTCCTTACAACCTCCCAGGCAATCGATGTGGCTTCCACGCCCAAACGCGACCCGCGAAAGCGCTGTGCTTCGTGGCCGTCGACTTCGGCACCGAGCAGTTCTTCCTCCGACGTGCGAGTCCAGAAATAGGCACCGCTGGCATGAAAGAACCGACGAGTCAGTTGGCAGAACGAGCGTATCAGCTGTCTGGGTTCGCCGGTTTGGTAGGCGGCGTGAGAGAGCTCAAGAAGAAGCCTTGGAAAGTCCTCTTCAGAATGAGACTCGCCCCCGAAGCCGGAATTTCCGACATTGGTTGTCAGGCCACACCATCCGCCTAGGCTAAGAGGCTGAAAACAATTGGATTACATTTTGACCCTACGCTGGATTCTCAAATTGAGTCAAGGGGGTGGTGCCAACATGGGAAACCATCGAATGACTAATCCCATACGACTCATTATGAGATTTTACGCCGAGGCGATTGCGACCGAGTGTGCTGCGTTCGGCGCCACCGCCCAACCCCTCTGATCCTCTCCCGAAGATTTGCCGATCACTATGGTAACGGTGAAGAGGACTTTTGGTTTTCCCTGGAACCGCCTGCAGACAAGAATAGGAGATTGAAGTCGGTTGAACGAGGAGGGCCATGTCGTTTCAGTCTTTGAAACATGTCCTTGGAATCGGGTTGCTGCTGATTGGCGGATGGACTGCAATCATCACCCCGAACGTGTGGGGACAGGAAGAGAGTGCGCGCAAAGCGAAGAATAAAGTCACGCCAGCCTATCCGGAATTGGCGCGGCGAATGAAGATTTCTGGAGTAGTCAAGGTGCAAGTTACGGTCGCGCCCAACGGCACGGTAAAGAACGCGAAACTGATGGGCGGGCACCCGGTTCTAGCCAACGCAGCGATGGACGCGGTCCGGCAATGGCGCTACGAGGCGGGCAAAGACGAGACGGTGGAGAACCTCGAATTCCGCTTCAGCCCGGACCAATAGCGGCGCGCGGCCGTCTGAGGAAGGTAGAAACATGAACATCGGCAAGAAGCTGTACTTGAATTTCGGCATCATCCTCGCAACCGTGCTGGTGCTGCTGGCCGTCAACATACTGGCGGTGCGGCGCGAACACGAGACCAAAGCGGCAGCCCAGCGTTCGATCGACATGACCGAAGCCACCTCGATGGTCCGCTTCGACATGATGCAGAATCGCCTGCACCTGCAGAACTATCTTCTGAGCGGCGATACGCGCGATGTCGAGAAGATGAACGAAGGCGAGCGTCAACTGAACGATGCGCTCCGCCGCGCCGAGGACCTGGCAAATTCCGACCAACAGCGCGGCAATCTCGAAAAAGTTCAGGGTCTTGAGCAGAGCTGGGGCAACGAATTTGCCAATCCTCTGGCGGAGAAACGCCGCGGCGTTGATAGCGGCAACGCGACCGTCGCCGAACTTCAAATTTTCTATCTCCAGAAGGATCCGAATGTCTGGGTAACGCGCTCGAGCGACGTGCTGGACGAAGTTGACCGGGAGAACCACCAACTGTTCGAGAAGCGGCATGCCGAGGACCAGGCGGCGGCGAACATGACGATTCTGTTTGCTGTTTTTAGTTCTCTGCTGGCTCTTGGGCTTGGCATTGTGATCGCCTATCGCACGGCCACCGGCATTACCGAACCGCTAGGCCGCCTGATTCACGTGGCCGAGCAGATCGGGCAGTCTGGCGATCTGGACCACAACATCGACGTGCACGGGACCGATGAAATCGGGCAACTGGCTCGCACTTTCGACTCGATGGTGAAGTATTTAAAAGAGATGGCTACGGTTTCCGAGGCGATTGCGGGTGGCAACCTGGGCGTGGAAGTGCGTCCGCGTTCGGCCAACGACACACTGGCTAACGCCTTCCGGCGCATGGTGGAAGGCCTGCGCGGGCTCGTCCGCAACGTGCGCGACGCGGCTTCGCAGGTCGCCAGTGCGTCGACGCAAGTGGCTAGTTCTTCCGACGAGTCGGCTCGCAACAGCCTGCAAACCTCTTCCGCAATTGATGAAGTGACCAGCACGATGCACGAGATGAGCGTGAACGTGCAGAACATGGTGAAGAGCACCCAGACGCAGGCCTCGAGCGTAAGCGAAACTTCGGCCTCCATCGACCAGATGGTGACCTCGATCCAGCGCGTGGCGGATACCGCCAAAGTGCTGCTCGATATTTCGAACCGCTCACGGGAAGAGGTGCATAGCGGCATCGGCACCATGGAGAAGGCTACCGACGGCTTGAACCGTATCAACACGACGATCCACGCGTCTGGTGAAATCATCGATGCGCTCGGCACCCGGGCTGATGACATCGGCAAGATTATCGAAGTGATCGACGACCTCGCCGAACAGACCAACCTGCTGGCCTTGAATGCTGCCATCGAAGCCGCGCGCGCCGGCGAACACGGTCTCGGATTCGCAGTCGTCGCCGACGAAGTGCGCAAGCTCGCGGAAAAATCGGCGCAGTCCACCAAGGAAATCTCCGAACTGATTCAGAGCATTCAGAAGGAAGCCCGGAAAGCAGTCGACAACATGGAGAAGAGCACGTCGATCGTGAACGAAGGGCTGAATCTGGGACAGGATCTGAACGCAGCCTTGCGGAAGATTTCCAACGTGGTCACCGAGGTGTACAAATTCGCCCAGGAAATCGGTGCCGCGACCAACGAACAATCGCACGGCTCGACGCAAATCGCCCGGGCGACCACGCGGTTGAACGAAATCACCCACGAGATCAGTTCGGCGGTCGAGGAGCAGGCATCGGGCGCACGAGCCGTGGTTCAGGCCATGGAACGGATGAGCAATCTGGTGCAATCCTCCACTTCGGCTTCTACCGAGCTGGCGGCTTCTTCGGACCAGATGTCGAAGATGTCGCGCGGCCTTCTCGGCTCCATGGACACCTTCCTGTTGCCCGCGAACGATGGGCATGGGAAAGCGGCCCGGCAGGCCGCGGCGGGATCTCACTAAGGATGCCCCTTATGAACCGCGAAATTCATATTGTGGGCTTCAACCTTGGCCGCGAGACCTATGGAGTGCCAATCGCGGCGCTGCATGAAATCGTCCGAGTGCCCGAGATCACCGCCGTCCCCGACGCGCCCGCATACCTGGAAGGAGTTATCAACCTGCGGGGCAAGATCGTTTCGGTGGTAGATCTGCGAAAACGATTTGGCAAACCGTCAACCGCTCTGGACCGGCACAGCCGCATTCTTGTTGTGGGACATCGGGGCCGGCTGGCTGGCATGATCGTGGATTCGGCCTCGGAAGTGATCAAGATCCCGGAAAGCGAGATCGAGATGGCACCCGCCATCGCGCAGGAAAGCGGCCTCGATTGCGTCACCGGCCTTGGAAAACACAAAGGGCGGCTGATCATTCTGCTGGATATCGATAAGGTGTTGGCGGTGCGCGAGCTCGCCAATGTTCCCGCGGCAGCCGAGGTTGCCGCCAGTGCCAAAGCCGGGGCGCAAAGCGCTTCGCCTGGAAAATAGCGAGATCGCAAGCCAAGATGAACACAAGCGAAGCGCCCGCACTTACGGATGCAGAACTGAAATTGCTGCAGGCTCTGGTTTACCAAGAGTGCGGCATGCACTTCGACGAGCGCCGTACTTCTTTTCTGCAGGACCGGCTGCAGCGCCGGCTGAAAGAATGCGGGCTGGACTCCTTCTACAGTTACTATCGCCTCCTGATCAGTCAGCCGGGGAAAAAGGAGCTGGCGCAGCTGGTCGAGAACCTGACCGTCAATGAGACCAGCTTTTTCCGCAACAAGGCGCAGCTGGATCTGTTTCAGCGTGAGGTGCTCGACGATCTTTTGCAGCGCAAGAAGGAGCGGCGCGACCACAATTTGAGGATCTGGAGCGCGGGCTGCTCCACCGGACAGGAGCCTTACACTCTCGCCATGCTCGTGGCCGATGCCCTGTCCTATCACTCCATGCGCAATCCCACACCTTTGGCATTATCGCTGCCCAAGCCGCTGGTGCTCCCGCCCTGGCGCCTGGAAATCCTTGCCAGTGACATCAGCTATTCGGTTCTGCGGGCGGCGCAGGAAGGTTCTTACAGCGAGCCTCAGATGTCGCCCGTCGACTACGGCTTCCGGCTGCGTTATTTCGACAAGGTCGGCGCGCGTTACGTGGTCAAGAAGACCGTGAAAGAACTCGTGCACTTCGACTTTCACAATCTGAAAACCGAGTACCTGCCGCAACGGAATGACATCATCTTCTGCCGCAATGTGATGATGTATTTCGATGAACCCGAGCAGAAGCGGCTGGTGGAAAAGTTCTACCGCTGTCTCAACCCCGACGGCTACCTGTTCGTCGGGCACGCCGAAAGCCTGCTTGGGCTGACGAACAAGTTCCAGATGGTGCATCTCAATTCCGGCACTGCCTATCAGCGTCTTGAGGTGAATGCGTGAGCCTCCCCCCCGACGATCGCATGAGCGAACTCCGGGAGCTGTTCTTTGAAAGCGCGGAGGAACTCGTCCAAAGGCTGAACGAGGAAGCCTTGCGCCTGGAAAAATCGCCCGGGGACCCTGAAACTTCGCGAAGCCTGCGGCGCACTGTCCACACGCTGAAAGGAGACTCTGCGGCCTGCAACTTCCGCGAACTGAGCGAACTCGCGCACGAGTTCGAGGACGTGCTGACGCTTGCCAACCCGGCAGCGGCCCGTGCAGTTCCCGAGATTGCCCTGCGCGCGGCCGATCTGTTTGCGGCACTGCTCGAAGCGTATCGCGGAAAGACCAGCCTCCCGAACATTCAGCCTCTGCGTGACGACATCGCACGGCTTGCACACGGCGGAGCGGTTCCTGCCCCGCCCAAAAAAACGCGAGCAAGGACAAGGGGCAAGACTTCGCGCCCCGTCGCCCGCTGGTCGGAATACGAGCAACTGGCCATTGCGCGCGCGCTCGAGGACGGCAAGCGCGTGCATCACGTGGTCCTGCAACTCGACCCGGACTGCGGCATGCCCATCGCCGCGCGCCAGATGCTCCAGTTGGCCCTGGCAGGCTTGGGAGAAGTTCTGGCTCTATACCCGGCCGAAGGCAGTACGGAGACCTCTACCAGGATCGAAGCTGCGTTGGCGTCGGCAAAATCTGTTGAACAGATTCGAGCGCAATGCACAATTCCGACGATTTCGAAGGACGTAAAAATATCTCTCTTGCGCCGGCAGGCTGCTGCATCCCAGGTGTCGCGGGCGGAATCCGCGGGAATACCCGAAACGAAAGAAGAGATTCAGCCACAAGCGCCCGTGGGCACGGAAGCATCGGATGCGCCCCACAACGTGGAAGCGGCCGCGCCCGCCAGCACGACAGCCTCCGAAAACATTCTGCGCGTGGATGCGGAACGAATCGATAGCGTGCTGGATCTGGTCGGTGAGCTGATCCTGGCCAAATCGATGCTCCAGCAAGCGCTGCTCGAATTCGCTGAGCGCTTTCCCAAGGATAGCCTGCGCGGAAGGTTTGGCGATGCGATGGCTTTTCAGGCGCGCGTTTTGAACGACCTGCAACGCTCGGTGATGAAAGTTCGCATGGTGCCGGTCGACCAGCTGTTTCGCCGTTTTCCACGCACCGTCCGCGATGTTGCTCACCAGTGCGGCAAAGAAGTGGAACTGGTGCTCCGGGGCGGAGATACCGACCTCGACAAAGGCATCCTCGACGCGCTCGCCGAACCGCTCACGCACCTGCTCCGCAACGCCGTCGGACACGGCATTGAGGCGGCCGCCGAACGCGTGGCCGCGGGCAAACCGCCGCAAGGCACTTTGCGGCTGAGCGCGTATCACCAGGGCAACCAGGTGGTGATCGAGGTCTTTGACGACGGTCGAGGCATCGACATTGAAAAAGTGCGGGCGCAAGCCGTCGCGCAGGGCATCGCAAAGCCCGAAGACGCGGCCCGTCTGACCGATGCCGAGAGCCTGGAACTGATCCTGCGGCCGGGCTTTTCGACGGCCGAAGAAATCACGGAGCTTTCAGGCCGCGGCATCGGGCTCGATATTGTGCAGAGCGTCCTCACTCATCTGAAAGGAACAGTAGAGATCGGAACCTCGGCCGGACGTGGCACGACCTTCCGTTTGCGCCTACCGCTCACGTTGGCGATCATCCGGGCGCTGCTGTTCCGCGTCCAGCAAAGGCTCTATGCGCTGCCCCTGAATGCGGTGGCAGAAATCACGCGCACCACCGAAGAGGCGATCCACGAAGTTGGGAATTATGAAGTGCTGCAACTGCGCAACGACGTTTTGCCGCTGCTGCGCATGGGCGCGATGCCCCAACCCGGCCCGGAATCGGCGCACCGCAAGGTTTTTGTGCTGGTCATCAATCACGGGGATCGCAAGTTTGGCCTGATCGTGGACGAGTTGGTGGGCGAAGAGGAGTTGGTGATCAAAGCCCTCGACGACCAGTCCGTTACGACTGACCTGGTGAGCGGCGCCGCGATTCTCGGCGATGGCCGCGTCGTTCTCATTCTCAACCTCATCGCTCTGGTGGAGCGCTTTACGCTTGGGCGTCTGAACGAAGGTTTGCGAGGGGTGGGCCTGCTGTCGAACCAGGATTCGCTGCTCGAAAGCCGGCTCGCGCAGAATCAACCGGGGAAAGCGCGCGGCACAGCAGGGGGCCGGGCATGAAGAGGACCGTGCGGGTTCTGGTCATCGACGACTCGGCGCTGATGCGCAAGCTGATTCCGAAAATCCTCGAATGCGATCCTTCCATCGAAGTCGTGGGCACGGCCATGGACGGCAATTTCGGTTTGAGAAAGATCAGGGAACTTGCGCCCGAGGTAGTCACCCTCGATCTGGAGATGCCAGGGTTGAACGGGCTTGACACCCTGAAGGAGATCATGCGGCACTCCCGCGTGCCGGTCATCGTGGTGAGTTCGCACAGCACCGCGGGCGCGTCGGTCACGCTCCGGGCGCTGACCCTCGGCGCATTCGATTTTGTGGCCAAGCCGAGTGATGTTGCGGCGCGCATGCCCGAAATTGCCGGCGAACTGATCAGGAAGATTCGCGCGGCCACCCAGAACGGCATGGTTCAGCCCCAGCTTGTGCCCGAGGAAGCTCCTACTACTTTGCTCACCAAGCAACGTCCGGCTGCGCCCACCAGCATTATCGCGATTGGAATCTCCACTGGCGGGCCGAACGCCCTGCAGTATCTGCTGTCGCAGTTGCCGGTAGAGTTTTCCGGCAGCATACTGATCGTGCAACACATGCCCGACGGCTTCACCGAGCTGTTTGCCAAAAGGCTCGATGAAATCTCCTCGATCCGCGTAAAAGAAGCGCAGTCGGGCGACTTGCTCGTCGCCGGCCGGGCACTGATCTGTCCCGGCAACCGCCACATGAAGGTGAAAAAACTTCCTCTAGGCAACGTGACTGTGCTCTCCGATGATGAGCCGGTGAATGGACACCGTCCCTCGGTGGATGTGCTGTTCCGGAGCGTGGCCCAGGAGTTTGGACCCCAGGCGATGGCCGTCTTGATGACAGGCATGGGCGAAGACGGAGCCGCCGGCATGGGCGCTGTGCGGAGCGCCGGCGGATTAACGGTAGCGCAAAGTCAGAAGACCTGCGTGGTCTTCGGTATGCCCAAAGCGGCCATCGAGCGTGGCTATGTGATGCGGGTGGCGGATCTTCATGATCTGCCCAATCTGTTGCAGGCGCAGTGCGTGGCCGACCATAATCGCGCCGAGGAGGAAGATCACGGCAAGGCTACTGGTGCCGGAAGTAACTAGAGTTATCTATCCGAAGGTATCTGGATCGTGATTAAGTAAACGATGGGGAGATGTACCATGGAAAAGTTTGCACCCGTAAAACGAAGCGGAGACGGACAGCCAGTGCGCTATCTGATCGTCGATGACTCCGTGTTCGCCCGCAAAAACCTGGCCCAGATGGTGGAGAGCTTCGGCGGCCAAGTAGCCGGCGAGGCCGCAGACGGCGTCTCGGCGATCAGCGAGTACGAACGCCTTACGCCAGACATCGTGCTGATGGATATCACCATGCCGCAGATGGAAGGAATCGAGGCGGCCGAGCAGATCGTACGCAAGCATCCTGGCGCACGCATCGTCATGGTCTCATCGGTGGGCTACCAGGAAAACATCGTTGCCGCCTTGCAGCGCGGGGCCCGCCATTTCGTGCAGAAGCCGGTAAAACCCGAAGTTCTCTACGAAGTGATCAAGTACGTGATGCGCGATGAACAAGCCGCGGCGCAGGGCGCTGGAGCGGGAGCCTAGGCATGCGCATGGAGTTGATTCAGCCCTTCATTAATTCGGCCGATGCCGTGCTGGCCCAGGGGCTGGAATCGCCCGTTTCCATCGAGAACCTCACGATGGACGAAGAGGCATACCGGCGTAAAGGAATCGCGGCTGAAGTGTGCCTCACGGGTGACATTGAAGGGCGCATCATCTTCGACGCCGACGCGAAAGCGGCGGCGTGTTTCGCCCAGCACCTGGCGGGCTTCGAAGCGCCGGACGCAGACGACCTGGCGCGCGAAGCCGTGTGTGAACTGGCCAATCAGATCATCGGCAACGCCGTCACCGTGCTCAACGACCAGGGATTCCACTTCCGCGTTCACCCACCCACCCTCCTCACCTCCGAGCAGGGCAGCAAAAGCAGCGAAGATACCGAAGCGGTGGTGTTGTGCCTGAGCACACAGAGCGGCAGCGTATTTATGAATGTGGCGCTTCGTTATCACCGCCGCATGATGGAAACGGCGACCGCCGCACGCTAGCAATCAACCGCTCGGCCGTTCCTCTCGTCCACGTCCCTCAATCGTGCGTTCGAATTGGCCTTCTCGTTATGGGCCCGCGAACATGAACGTCGGGTTCTGCGGCGGAGCTAGGATGCTGGGAGGAATCGGATTGCGGTTACTGGGCGGCGCGGGTGCGTTCTCGGCGTACGTGTCGGTGGAGGTGTAGATGATGTTGACGTTGCCTCCATCGCAACTCGCCAGGTAGGCGCGGGAACTGTCGCCGGCCGCGGCCATCGTGAAACGAAAACGCGCGGTCCCGCAAGCCGGAGCGTAATACAGAGAATTCGAGATCGTTGCATCCGGGAATCCGGGGACGGGAATCGATGTCTTGATGCTGTTGTTCGTGGTGTCGATCACCGTAACTTGAGGGCAGACGTTGCCCGAGCCATCCAGGTAGTAAGAACCGATATAGGCGCGGCTGCCGTCAGGCAGAGAGGTCGCAGCAACCACCGAAACCGTGCCGGGGGCGGTCGTTCGGGAGCAAGGATCCCATCGGAAGCGTTCGCTCGGCGAAACCACCGGAACGGTGGGGAAAACGGCTCCGGGGAAAGTTTGATCCTGAGGCACGGATTGGGAGACGTCGATGATCGCCAGCCCGCTGCCTCCCGGAATGTAGAGCCGGTTGAGAATCGTGTCATACCACATGTTGGCCGACGTGGTCGGGACTGGCAACGGTACCTTGATGCTAGTCTCCGTAAATGTGTCGCCGGTGGCGAGACTGGTATTCAGATAAGCGACCGTACCGTTGCTTTCGAGCACGTAGACTTGCTGGCTATCGGAACGCGCAGACAACCAGACCGGTGCCGAAGTTGGCGAACCAGCGATCGTGCGCGTCGATATGGAAGGTTTGGTATTGAAAGCGCTGAGCGTGCCATCGCCCTGGTTGGCCACGTAGAGTTTCGTCCCGTCCGGCGTTTCTGCCATTGCGACCGGGGTGTTGCCAACCATAACTTCCGTCGTGATGTTGTTATTCGTTGTGTTGACTACGGCAACCGTCGCCGCGTTGGGGTGGTTTATGGGATCGAGGAACAGGTTCGGCAGCGAGACATAGGCCTGGCTAGCCTCAGTGGTCGCCACAAAGTTCGCAGCCGAATTCGGAGGCAGCGTGAGAGTGGAAATGTTGATAATAGTCGTGCCGCTGAACTGCAGCCGGGAAAGCGTCGGACAAACATTGAAGTCCTGATTATCGATCGTCACCACACAACCGCTGGGCGGCGTAAGAAGACCCGTGACAGCCTGATTCACAACCAGCGCGTCATTGGCGCTCTGCAGAACAGCGTGAACTGGATTCAGACCTACGCTCCTGACGCCGACAACGCTGTCACCCGCAACGTCAATCACCATGGCACCGCCCGGCAAGGGGTTCTCTGGGGGTACCCCCTGGCCTGTTGTGGTGATTCCGTTATTGCTGAGGGTCACAACCGTGTGGGCGGCCGCGGGATTCGGAAACTGCGGAGGATTGGGAATAATGATGGGGCGGAACACCTCGCCGCACCCCGTCCATAATACGCAAAGAAACAGCACTGCTCCCAGACACAGAAACCGCTTCATTCAAACTCCATTAAGGTCAGATTCGCACGGAACGGTTATTGTAGCGGGAACCGCGGCTGGAGGGGAAATGGAGGTTTGGCTATTCGCTGTTCGTCGTTCGCTCTTCGCGCCGGAGCGGGCCAGCAAGTCATAAGCTCGCCTAAGGGGCGTCTCTTCTGACGACAGTGTCAACGGCCGTGTACGATTTGAAGCGACTAGCGATCAGCGAACAGCGGCCCTCTCTACCCTCTCTTGCTTTTCCTCCGCGCCTCGGTAACGCGCTCGACATCTTTTTCCGAAGCCGCTGGCTTCTTCGCGTTTTCCAGGCTCTGCTTGAGCGCGGCCATCAGGTCAACCACTGGCGCGAGCTTCTTCGGTTGCTCGACCGCCTCGACTTCCCCGCCTTCCAGCTTGGTCTCGATCAGCTTCTTCAGGTTTTCCTGAAACGTGTCGTGATACTTTTCCGGGTCCCATTCCCCGGCAAGCGCCTCGATGAGTTGATGCGCGACTTTAATCTCCGCCTCTTTGATTTCGACCTCCGGAGCGCCGAACCCTTCCACCTCGCGCACTTCTTCCGCGTAATACATCGTGTGCAGCATCATTCCGCCTTTGTGGGGCCGCAGAAAGACCGTGTACTCGCGGTTGTGCATGGTCAGCTTCGCGATGGCGACGAATTCGCTCTCTTCGAGCGCCTTGGTCAGCAATGCGTAGGGCCTCCGGCCGGCTTCCTCGGGCAGCATGTAATACGAGGATTCGAAATAGACGGGGTCAACCTCGCTCGTCTTGACGAACTCGAGGATCTCCATTGTCTTGGCTGTCTTCGGCTCGATCTTCTTGATCTCGTCGGGCTCGATGATGACGTATTCGTCTTTGCGGTACTCGTACCCCTTGACGATCTCGCTGCGCTCGAGAACCTGGTTGTCGAGCGGGCAAATGAGTTGCTGCTTCACGCGATGGTGGTCGGTGCGGTGAAGCTGGTTGAATGAAATGCCGCTTGATCGCGCGCCAGAAAACAGGCGCACTGGCATCGAGATCAATCCAAATGTCAAATAACCCGACCAGACCGAGGCCGCCATCGTTCCCCCTTGAAAATCACCCCGAGACGCGGTTTCACGCAGCTAGCATCCGATGCCAGAATGCTGCCCAGCGTACAGAAGTGTAGCCTAAATCGGGCGTGCGGCGCCCACCAGATTGCGGGGCGAATCCAAAGGCCAAGCACTACATGGCGTAGTGGGCCGCAGACAGGCACCGAATCTGGTGTTGGCGAGCGCGGAACATCCCGAGCCCGGGACGACCGGGCTGGGCAGGTCCACTCTATTTTTTCCTCGTGCCCGTCAAGCCGAAAATATCCAGCGTCTTGTAGCTGGCAACAAACACTTCTCCATTCGCAACCACCGGGACCAGGTTTGCGTTGCCGCCAAGGTTGGGCCAGTTGCCCGCGGTTCCAGAGTAGATCTGAGTCAGAGAACCACCTCCTCCCTGCTCCGGATCGAAGGCGTAGAGGGTAACGTTGTTGGTGCGGTCAAACGGACGGCCAACGGCCCAGATAATGGGATTGGCATTGCCATCGGACGAAATGCTGGTGAAAAACCCGGGATCCTGTCCCGAGTTAATCCCGGCGCTGGAAACGTTTACGAGCGCAACGTGCGGGTGCGTCTGCACTTTCCAGACGCCGACAGAATTTCCACCGCTCGATACTACGCGCGCCGTATTGTCGGATGGATCCACATAATAAGATTGCCCGCACCAGCAGCCGCCAATCCCGTAAGTACCCACGACGTGGTTTACATTCGGACTATACCCGCCCAGTCTTTCCTGATTCATCAGGTACATGTTTCCGTCCTTGCCCGCAGCTACGGCAAGATTGGGGATAGGTCCGGGTTGTTGCGGCAGCAGCAATATCCCTCCCGAGCCAAAGTCCGTATCTTCCTGGTCGAGGGAGATCTCGTCAGAGGGAGTGAAATAGTTCAGACGGCTCAGCGCGGGGTTCACTTTCACCACACTTTCCGCAATATTTGTTGTCCGGTTGTAGGTTGTCCCCGAGTAATCGGAATTGCCGGTGACAAAAAACAAGTCGCCATTGGGATCGGCCGCGATGCCATAGCCCGACATCCAAATTGAAGAAAGAAAAAATGCGTCGGGCGAGGATTTCTCCCTGTCCGTAAGAAAGCTGGCGGACAAGGGCGTCAGCGTTCCCGTCGCCCAGCCCAGCAGCCAGCCGCGCGATAGGTTGGCGTTGATATCGCAAAAGCTGCCGAACCCGGCGTAGATATTCCCGTTGGCCAGAAGCAGCCCGGGCCGTTGCCGTTGCACGCTCGCGTTGAAGAAAAATTGCTTGCCGTTGGCAAGCTTATGAGACGCGCTGATAACTACCGGCGGAACTTGATCGGTCAGGGTGCTCAAGCTCAACGCGTGTATGGTATAAGTCTGGCTTCCTTCAAGCGTATAAGTGATCACATACAGAGTGCCGCTAGACGTGTCAATTACCGGTGTGCTGTTGATGCCTACGTTGGGACCATTGTTGCCGCAGGCCCCTGGCAATGACGTATACGGAACCGGCGGCCCAAAATTCTGGCTGAGGAGAACGGCGCCGCTATCGGCATCGATGGCGTAGATCGTATTGCCTTCCGTGGCTACATAAACGACATCGTGCGTGTGGCGAGAGATGGTCACATTGGGCACAAACAGCGGCTGCGCGTCCACCTGATCATCCACGGAAACCTTATGTAACAAGCCGAACGACGGACTGCCCACGTTGCCCGGTGTCAGTTGAGTTTCCTGATTGTTCCAGCCGGTTCGATAGTTGTCGTAGTGGTAAGTCGAAACCGTTACTTGAGCTACGGTCGCGCGCGGCACGAGCAACACAGCACATGCAGCAATGGCGAGTGAAAAATAGAAAGATGTCCTATGGTTCATCGGGTCACCTAAGTTTGGAGCTTCAATCCAGGACTGCCGAGCGAACGAAATTGTACATCAGGTTGGGCTGCAGTAAGTTATTTTCCTGCGAATTTATTGATTAGCCTATAGGGGCTGGTGTCTTTCCAATAATGTCATCCGCGCAGACCCAAACAGACCTATTAGCCGCTTCACGACATTAGAATTAAATTGCAGACTGGAACGAAACAGAATTGTGGCGACGTGCCGCGAATCCATCCGCTAAGGGGCACGTTACGCCGCGAACCCTCGCCCGTCGCTGATCTCCCGCAGTCCCTCTCCGCGCGAGCGCTCGAACAGTCTTACCTTGTGGCGCGAGTGTTCGAATTCATGAATATCGGCCCAAACCTCGGCCTGCCACCCCGCCTCGTGCGCAGCAGCTTCCCCGCAGGTCGCGCACCGTGTGTGGAAGGTAACGCCGGAACGCGCAGCCACCGGAGCGTTCGCTAGCTCCAGGAATACGCACCGCACTTCTTCGATCTCGCCCTCGTCGCTGACCAGGTGTTCATACCGCAGCAGGTATTCGAAGCCCAGATTTCGGGCTTCCTGTTCTGCTTCCTCACGGGTATGAAACGGACCGTACTCGGCCCGCAGTTGCTCGGTCGAATCGCAGGCCATCCAGAAAATGTCTTTGTGCGCCATGCCTTTTTGCGGTCTTCCGCCGCATACGATCCCTAATGAGCGAGCAATTTGATTACCGGGGGATGGGATCTGACGGGGGTTTTCAATTCTACTGTCCCACCCAGGAATCGGCGTGTATGTTATTAACAAAACAGCACTTAAACGGAGAGCGGATGAACTCAATTGTCCTGCCCGAAAGCGCGGAGTCGACCGCGTGTGAAATCCGTTGCCGTCGACGAGCATGAGATCGACACAAGCTGGCCCGTGATTTCGCAGCACTGTTGTGACTAGAATGCCAGACGCTTTCCCCATGTCAAACTCGCAGAATCATTACTTCGGTGGCCTTGATCAGAGCGGCGGCGGTCTGGCCAGGCTTTAGCTGCATTTCCCGCGCAGAACGCGATGTGATAATCGAGGTAATTTGCTGGCCACCAATCGAGATTGTTATCTCTGCCATCAACCCGCTGATGCGGACTTCGTCGATTCGTCCCACTAGCTGATTTCGGCCACTTACGCGGCGAATCCCATCCTTGCGATCTCGCTCATTACGGCCTCGCGTTCGGTACAACAGCCTGTCCAGTTCGCTCTGTGGGATGCGGTGGTGCCCTCCGGCGGTCTGAAGGCTGCGAATCTTCTTCTTGTAGATCCACTGCTTGATGGTTGGGAAGCTGATCCCCAATTGCAGGGCCGCGTCGCGTAGTTGCAGCAAGTCTTCGTCCTTGCGCCCGGGTTTGCTCTTGTTCGGCATCGGAACGAAATCGTATCGTCAGCGCGGATCGTGGTCAATATATTACCTGCCGGGCCGGGCACGCAGTGATCCGATTACGCGCGCCAACTATATTCGTATAGTTATAGACACAATAACCGTATTTTATGTACACTTCCGATTCTTGTCTCGATCCCGACATTGGAGGTCTACGATGCGCAACATTTCCGTATTCAGGGCAGCCCTTCCAACGGCTGCCTCACTGCTGCTGGCCCAACCCCTCTTGCTGCTCTTGTGGCTGGCGATGGGGGCGTTCCCGGCCTGGGCCCAAACGGGAGCGACCCTTTCCGGCATGGTGACGGACCAAACCGGCGCAGCCCTTCGCGATGTCGCGGTGACAATCAGGAACGTCGACACAGGTCGAACGCGCACGATCGCAACCGACGGTGGTGGGCACTTTCAGGCATCCAGCCTCACTGCGGGGCTCTTCGAGATTCGAGCGGCAAAACAAGGGTTCGCCGATGAAACGCGCATAGGAATCAGCCTGGCGGTTGGCCAGGACGCCACGGTCGACATTAAGATGCAGCGGAGCACCCCTGACGCCTGCGCAAGCGGCCATGAGTTCGCCACCACCGATTGCACGCTGACCTGGCACGGCATCACGGTGTACGGTGCGTATGACGTGGGCGTCGGCTGGGTCAGCCACGGCTTACCGGAAAACGGCTACAACTATGAAGGCGAATCTCTGGTGAACCGAAACGGCTATCAACATCGATTCCTCGTTGCACCGAACAACCTGTCCCAGACGGGTCTGGGCATCAGGGGCAAGGAAGAGTTTGTGCCTGGCTGGTCGGTTGTGTTCAACGCTTCAACGGGCATCAATCCGCAGTCGGGCCTGCTCGCCAACGCATCAAAGACCGACATCGTCAACAACGGCCTTCCCAGGAGCAGCTATTCGATAGCCATCGACGGCGCGCGCGCGGGCCAGCCCTTCAATGATGAAATCTATGGCGGTATATCGTCCGCGCATTTTGGCACGCTGACGTTCGGTCGCCAGCGCGCTCTCGGAACCGATGCGATGCTCCAGTACGATCCGGCCGGCGGCAGCTATGCCTTTTCGTACATCGGGTATAACGGCACGATGGCCGGCGGCGGCGACACCGAGGACAGCCGTTGGGACGACGCCCTGAAGTATCGCCTCAGCTATGGCCCTG
>Ga0074044_10000899_pt1 | contig 27500 bp, 27 predicted proteins | sample BogForMeECP23OM1_FD_94443 | JGI IMG/M metagenome (GOLD analysis project Ga0074044, IMG submission 94443) | Bog forest soil microbial communities from Calvert Island, British Columbia, Canada - Bog Forest MetaG ECP23OM1 | ecosystem: Environmental > Terrestrial > Soil > Wetlands ... | reverse complement strand
TCGGCGTCACGCTTGATGCGGGCGACGTCGGGCTTGCCCATGTTGGTGATGTATTCGTTCTTGTCGCGGACCTCTTTGATGGTGAACGAAATCACTTCGAGGCCCATCTTGTTCATGTCGTCGGCGCAGGTGGCCCTCATGCGGTCGCCGACCATCTCGGGCTGCTTGACGATTTCTTCGACGGTGAGCTGTCCGATGATGCCGCGCAGATGGCCTTCCATCACCAGGCGGATCAGGCCTTCGCGCTCCTGATCGGTCTTGGTGAGGAACTGCTCGGCTGCGGTGAGGATGGATTCCTTGTCGGACTTCACCTTGATTTGAGCGACCGCCTCGACGGTGACGGCGACGCCCTGTTTGGTGTAGAGATCCTGCTGCGGAGCAACGTCGAACGACATCAGTTCGAGCGAAAGGTCCTTGCAGTTTTCGATCATCGGAAAGATGACGGTGCCGTGTCCCTGGACCACGCGGGTTCCGCGAAAGCCGTAAACAATCAGCGCTTCATTGGGTCCCGCTTTGCGGTATAAGCGGGCCAACATGCTCATCAGGAACAGAATGGCCAGAACCATCAGTCCCGCGATGACCCAGATTTCCATTGCTATGCCGAACATATCGCCTCCTGAAAAAATCGTTTTTGCTGCCTCGCCCCTAAGAGTTTGTGCGTAAGAACTCGGTCGTCCCTCCGGGACTCAGTCATCCAGTCCACTTTCCCCAGCGCTGAAGCGCTGGGCTAAGTTAGGTCGCCCCTCCGGGGCTGCCGCGTGCGGCGGACGGTCTAACCGCGCGTCAAAACGCCGGTCACCATATCCAGATCGCGGACAATCCTTTCCGGATCGCTGTGGCCCAGAAAAATGTCGCCGTTCGAAGTCTTGATATGCACGACCCGGTTGCACCAAACGTAAGCTCGCGTGCTGCCGTAGCCGCGGATGCCGTAGCCGCGAATGAGATTCCAGGACTCGATCGAGTAACTCACAATCGATTGCCTCGGAATCGAGCGCAGGCGGAATCCAAGCGTGCGAATCTCGACCCCGTCCCGCAGGAAACGGTACTGGAATCCGCTCCACGTCATGGCCAGGGCGCCGAGAACGACCACACCTGCTAGGATTGCCGGCCAGCGAACTACCGCGGCCGGAGCCAGCGACAGCCCGATCCCCAGTCCCAGCAGCGCCGGCAGGATCGCCAGACTCCAGACGCGGCCGGAATGTGTTTCTTCCGCCAATACGTCGGATTGGAATGCAGCGCTCATAATTCAGCTCTTCGCTATCAGCTCTTAGCCGTTGGCTCCTCATTGCTCATCTCGTCCCACAGCCGCACGTACGCAATGCCTTTCTCGTAGCGCGTGACTACTATCTCCGCGCCTTTTTCGAGCGCGCTTCCGTTTTCGCTGCGAGCGCCACAGGTGCGCCTGGTCCCGGCTTGCGAGTAAATGATTTCGCCGGTGCCGTTTTCACGGACAGGCATGGAGACTCGTCCCAGCACGCCGACCATTTCGTAGTCGGCGGAATCCAGATTTTCCTCGCGTGAGATCAGCACGCGCGTGAGGAACAGGAAGACGACAGCGCCGCCGAACAGTCCAGCGGCCATGGCGATCACCAGGCCGAGCGCGAACCATAGGCTCGAGAAGCGCGTAATCAGATAGCCGGTTCCTCCGAACCAGGCGAGAAACGCCGTCAAGGTGATGAAGTTGAACGGCGACACGGGAGCCGGGCGACCGGTGTGCGCTGCCGCGCCGCCTCCATGCACAACGGGTGCGTGTCCGGCGGCAACATGCCCTCCGCCAACATGACCGCCCGCGTGCGGCAGATGCGGCAGATGCAAGTGCCAGCGCAGTCCGCCGGCGATGAACGAAACCGCGCTCAGCAGAAAACCGACGGCGAAACAGGTCAGGTAAAAATCGGACCAAGTCATATTCCAAATCCCAGTCATGGGTTTCGCCTCCTGGGTGCGGCGTTGTTGACGGGTTCGGGGTTCGGCCGCAGAGCCTCGAACAGGCGGTCGGCGAGGCCGGGCGTGTTCAGGATCTCGCCGAGCAGCAGCAGGCAGCGCCGAGTGTCCTGGTCCCGTGCGACCTTGATCAGAACCTCACTTACCTCCGGGTCGCTGGCGAAACGTTCCGAGCCTTGCAGCAGCCAGACGTCGAGCTGACCCTCGGTGGTGCGCAGGTCGGAGACCAGTTCGGTGTGATAGCCCTCCGGGTCGTCGACCAGGAAGCCGGGGTGCACCTTGAAGAAGCGGGCCAGCAAAGCGCGCGAGGATTGCGTCATATGCGGACGCTTGCCGCGCTCGATCTGCGAGAGGTACGACTGGCTGAGGGTCTTGCCGGTCTCGGCCCGAATGGCCTGCATCACCTCCTGTTGGGTGATGGGGCGCGCCATGCCGCGGAGGGAACCCTCGACCTCGCGGAGGTAACGAACTTTTTCTCCCAATGTCATATATGCCAAATAGCAATAATGATATCGCAATTAGGAATATTGTCAAGGACTGGATTTGGCGTGTTTGCAAGGGCTTGCGAAAAAGTTCTCGGCTTTACGCTTTGCTTGCCTTATCCGGGTGTGGCGCGATCTTTAGGACATTGCCAGAAGGCGGCTTTGTGACATGTCAGGGCGAAAGGGTTGGTTGTTAGACTAAGACCCACGGGATTTCGAATGAATCTTGGTGCTAAGGGATCGGCCGCCCATTGGCTTCGGGACATCGCTGACCGCAACCGCCGTCAGGAAGCTGTCGGCTTGTTTTCGGTTTGTTCCGCCCATCCGCAAGTGCTGCAGGCAGCCATGCGGCAGGCACTCGCGAGCGAGTCCATGCTCTCGGTGGAGTCGACCTCCAATCAAGTCAACCAGTTCGGAGGCTACACCGGGCTCACGCCCGCGCAATTTACCGAGTACTTGCACTCCATCGCACAGCGCGTGGGTTTTCCGAAAGAAAGGATTCTGCTGGGGGGCGACCATTTGGGTCCGTACCCTTGGCGCCGCGAGGTCAGCCAGGTCGCCCTTGCGAAAGCCAGCGAACTGGTGCGCGCCTGTGTTTTAGCCGGCTACGTGAAGATCCACCTAGACGCGAGCATGGGCTGCGCCGACGATCCTGCCGGCCCGCTCCGTGACGAGTTAGTCGCCCAGCGCGCTGCCCAGCTCTGCTCTTCCGCCGAACACTCCCGCGCCGAACTGCCGGCCGGTGCTTCCGCGCCTGTGTATGTGATTGGAACGGAGGTGCCCGTGCCGGGAGGGGAGCAGGCTGCGGGTCAGGCGCCGGAGGTGACGCGGGTCGAGAACATGCAGAGGACCCTGGAAGTTTCGCGCGAGGTGTTTCACGCACGCGGGCTCGACAATGCCTGGGAGCGCGTAATCGGGCTGGTGGTGCAGCCCGGAGTGGAATTCGGTGACACTCATGTCTTCGACTACGACCGGCGCAAAGCCCGGCCCCTGAGTGAGAACCTGCCAGCTTCTCCCGCGCTGGTTTACGAAGCGCACTCCACCGACTATCAAACGCCGGCGGCACTTCGCGAAATGGTAGAAGACCACTTCGCCATTCTCAAGGTAGGACCCTGGCTCACCTTCGCGTTCCGCGAAGCCGTCTTTGCGCTGAGCAGCATCGAGCAAGAGTGGCTCGGCCACCAAAAAGGCGTACACACCTCAGGCGTCCGCCAAGCCCTCGAAGAAGCCATGTTGGCCAATCCCGTCCACTGGAGAGCGTATTACTCAGGGGATGAACCGGGGCTTCAGTTCGCGCGACAATACAGCTACAGCGACCGTTGCCGCTATTACTGGCCGGAGGCCAGCGTGCAGAAGGAACTGGAACGGCTGGTGGCGAACCTCTCGCGCGCTGAAATACCCCTTACGCTTCTCAGCCAATACCTGCCCCAACAATACGAATCTGTACGCGCGGGAGTTATCCCTGCGCGGCCCGAGAATCTCATTGAAGACCGCATCCGGCAGGTGCTCAAGCTCTACTCGGCCGCCTGCCGAACCTTCGGAATCGGGAGGATTCAGACTAGTGATTGAGTACCCAGGAGGATTCTGATCGGTTTGGAGAATTTTCTACTCTATCCAATTTCTCAACAGCTTACAGGTCGGCGGGCGTGCGCATAGAGGGTTTGGTGCCGGGAGGGGGAGTCGAACCCCCAAGGACCGAAGTCCGGCGGATTTTGAGTCCAACCCATTCACTCTCTAAGGAATCCATTTTCTTTACTTTGCACAGAGTTGCGCTAACCTCTGCGTGGCGACCCGTAAGGAACTGTTCGGTCCGGTGAGGGGACAATGGTCAGAGTTTGGGCAGAGAAAAGCACTGGCCACAATAACTAGTCGACCTCAGCCAGTTTTCGCTTTCCTTGCATCGATGTCTGCGTAGTGTATGAACACTCGCGGCCCGCGGTACCACTGGCGATCTTTGACAGCGCTGGCAGGCTTGGGAAGATTTCTTGTGAAATTCCGCGCTTTGCGGTGAAGGACGGGAGGACTTGCTCCCCCGACATGGGAGTAACCCTCCCATCCTTACTGCCTCTGCTTCGCGGCGGTTTTAGGTTGGTATCATCTTCACGTTTTTGTGACACTCGCGGACGCTCATTGACGCTCGCGCCCTTGTCGTGCAAGCCCCGGTCCTCGATATTGCAAGGGTGAATCCGCCCGGAACCCATCGCCCACTCGTAATGCGGTGTCTGGACGAACTCCGCCCTCACCCGAGCTACTCAAAGCACCGTCTCACCGTGTCAGCCTCCCAGTTGTCCGCCCTCACGGCGCTAGATGACCAGGCTTTGGAAGAACCGATCGTGATCACGCGAGACGGGTTGATTATTGACGGCTATGCCCGTGTAGAACTGGCCCGAATGCTAGGTACGACAACGGTCCTATGTATCGAATACGACCTTACCGAAGAGGAAGCTCTTCGAGAGCTACTCCGAAGGCACCTCGGATCCAATCGCTTGAACGACTTCTGCCGGATACTCCTGGCTCGGGAACTTGGACCGTGGTTCAGAAAGAAGGCGCTTGCGAACCAGCAAGCCGGTGGCGAGAACAAGGGTTCGTCAAAATTGACGGAAGCTGAAAGGGTCGATGTCACAGCCAAGATTGCCGAGGTTGCAGATGTATCAGTAGGAACCATAAGCATGGTCAAGCAACTGCTGAGAACTGCGATTCCGGAACTTGTGCAGGCGTTACGCAGGGGAGAAATCTCTATCCACAAGGTGTGGCTGTTGAGCAAGGAGCCACCGGCGAACCAGCGGGAGGGATTGGCGCTTGCTCAGTGCCAGAAGAACATCAAGAAAGATATGTGGACTCTTGCTTCGCGGCACGGATCGAAGAGCCGACCAATCGTGCCCGATCCTGGCAATCTGATCAAGCAATTGTCGGCACTTGAATCCAGCAAGCCGGGTTCGTTCCGCGTGTTTGTGAGCAACGCGCAAGGTAGAAATATTTGTCTGACCAAAGAATTACTTCTGGAGCTCGGGGCACAAGGGGAGCTAATACCGACATGCTAAGGAACCAGTCGTTACAGCAGATTTTGGCTGATACACGCAAGTTCTGGGATCATAACGGGACGCGGCCAGACGTTCGTCAAAATTTCTTGAAAATCATCGACTGTGGAACCGTGGCTTTAGGCGCAGACATCTATTCCTCCGAAACTGAGCAGCTACTCGTCTATAGCACCTGCAAGTCAAGATTTTGTCCGAGTTGTGGCTATCGAGCGACGGGATTGTGGCAAAACGAACTGGAAGCCATGCTCCCCGACATTTCCTATGCGGGCATTAACTTTACGATGCCCAGCGTTTTCTGGCCAATCTTTCAACAGAACCGCCATCTGCTCAATGATTTGCCTGCAATCGGCGCCTCGGCCATACAGCGTTGGGTGAAGAACAAATATGGCGTTAGCGTGCTTTTGATCGTGGTGCCCCAGACTTTTGGTGGACTACTAAATTTCAATCCCCACCTCCACATGTTGGTCTCGGCCGGCGGTTTCCAGGAATCGGGAAAAATCTGGATTCCGCTGCACTTTGATAAACCCGAACTGATGCAGATGTGGCGTCTCGCCCTCACCGCTTACCTGTGGGTGGCGCTACGGGCAGAAGCCATCCGGTCGAACTTGGGTACTGAGAAGCTCAACAACGTTCTAGAGGAACAGTGCAGACGCCCCTGGATCATCTACATCAGCCCTTTGATGTCGAAGGCTAAGTTCTTGCACTACGCAGGCAGGTATATTCGGCGGCCACCGATCCCTCTAAATCACATTCTGAAGATCACGGATGGAGAAGTGCGATTCTTGGCGAAGGACACGAGGGCGAAGCGTATGGTGGAACTTCTGTGGCCGAAAGAGATGTTCGTTGCCACCCTTGGCGAACACGTGCCTGACCACTACCGGCATGGGATGCGCTATTTCGGGCTGCTGGCACCTCGATCTAAACGACGGACGCTTCCCGCCCTGATTTCATTGCTAAAGCAGGAGAAACGCTCCCGCCCTGCACGCTTAAGTTGGGCGGATTTGCGGGAGAGGGACTTCGGAGTGAATCCTCTCGTCGACAGTAGCGGTCAATTCATGCGCCGGACCGGTCGCCTGAGTCCAGTGGCCAGGTAGATGTTCGTGTAGATTCCCTCAACCTTTCCTTCGACCTACATGTCGGAGATTTTCCGCCTCAATAACCACGGACCCGCTCTCCGTTTTGCAAATAACTACCTCTTTACAAGCAGCAACTGGTCAGGCACCGGGACCCCACAGTAAGTAAGAACCATCCATAAGCGTTAGATCCCGTCCAACCGTTTTCTCTTCTGAAATGGATTTTTGATTTTCCTATAGATCGAGAATTCCTCAGGCAAGAAATTGCGAACCGTGGAAGATCTCAGTCCCCAGATAAAAGAACTGCAAGCAGCGCCCGAACCGAAACAGTGAATCGACCGAGACCGCGCGACCAACGATTAAGATGACCTTGAAGTTCTCTAGCTTCAGGGGCGGCTGGGCCGAGACCGCCCCGCGCGGGCTAGAACGATTGTGAAAACCGGGCTTCCAGGAACTCACCCAGCTTGGCTGTGGCCTTGAATTGTGGAATGGGATCTAGCTCTTTGAATGCAGAGGTAAACGCATTCGACAGACTCCAGATCGTTCGCGCCCGGAACTCCTCGTATTTTGGCTCGAAGTAAAGGTCATGCACACTGCGGGCAAGGTGTTTTGGAGCTTCCAGTCTGCCCTCGACGAATGCCTCGTAGATGACCACCTTGGCGGTGACGTCCGTCAGTTCACTTCTCTGCCAGACTTCCACCTGCTTTCGCATCGGCTCAAAGTTGGGTAGTGGGCCAAAATAGCCCACTACCCAAAGTTGCGCTGCATCCGGTCGACGCCAACCGAGATGGAGTCGATGAGTGAGAACGACTTCGAGTGTTTCGCGAGCACCGGAGTGAAGTCTCCTGCGAACGCCATGTTCGAGCATACGAACACGCGATAGCCACAGGTCATCGCCAAACGCATGCTCTTATCGTGGGAATTGCGCAATCCGATTGAGAAGCGGCACCCTTCCATCTCGGTCGCGAGATCGACAACGCCGAAGGCTTTCATGCCGTCCGGCGAAACCGCATACTCATCATGGACGACTCCGATGTGGCGAAAGCCAAGGGTCTCGACCAATGCCCGCACGATTTCATGGTGCGGGACCGGGCGGTGCGTTTCCGTTGCCGCCGGAGTCGGCACCAATGTTAGTTCCTCGCGGCCAATCGTTCGGCCGCTGCAGCCAATGAGCGTACTAGTTTCTGACATACTTCTTTCCTCCTTGTTGATTTGGAATGACGTTCTTGAAGGCGGGAGAATGGCGGCGGCGCAGGCCGCTGCCACGTAGTCGGCGTGGGTTGAGGGACTTAGGAGATTAGGAGAGAGGGCTGCTCAATTAGGTTGCTGGCAGCAAATTCCTCAGCGGACCATCATGGTGGGTCGACCGCGTCCGACAGCCTCCGGACATACACCCATTAAGCGCCGACGACATCGCTTCCTGGAAACGTGCGCTGTGGCAGTGGCGGAACCGGTTCATGGTGGTAGCGTAGGTTCCAATAATTCCACGAACGGCGGTCGAAGATGCCTGCGGGCGGATCTTTCAAGACAAGGTCGAAATCGGCCTCAGAGTAGTACTTCATCGCGGTGGCGATGTCTTCCAGGGTTCCATAGGTTCCGGCCCTGAAGTATGTCTAAATCGACCGGCCCACGCATGACTCAGGTAATAGTTACTGATAGGCCCCGGAAACTCGTTCCGGGGAAATGCCCCGCCTTCATTTGTTCAATAAGTGCCGCAGAATCAGATGACTGGCCGCGAGAAATGGCGGATTTTAGCTTCTCGGATCGCCGCAAGTAACTTTACCGACCGCTACAGTCATCCTTACCAGAAGGCCACCCACCCCCCGACATTGGGCCATGTACCACCGTGTTTATCTGACCTATTCTGAGCCTACCAAAACCAAGAAGTACTGGAGACCAAAATGAAATACCTCCTCTCGATTCTCCTTCTGAGCGCGGCGATGCAGGCACAGAATTTTGCGGTGAGCAAATCTGCGCTTCCCGACACGCCCAGTCAGCAGCGTCCTTTCTGGACAGTGGAGAACAAGGTGAACATCAGTATTCTGGCCGGACTGGTTGCCGCCGACGCTATCACTACTCAGCGCGGGCTGAATGAGGGTTTCCGCGAAGTCAATCCGATCATGCGTCCGTTCGTTACCCGTGGTGCAGCGGGAGAGGCTGCCGGGTCGGCTTTGAGTTTTGGCGCGGGAGTTGGAGTCGCGTACCTGTTGCATCGAAGTCACCACTACAAAGCAGAACGCATTACGATGCGAATCATCATCGCCGGTGAGAGTGGTTTCGTCGCCAACAACATCAGTGCGATTCGCTAACCGTCCCTGCTGCACGTGTATTCATCACCCCCTACCGCATGTTCGGGGCCGCGTGGTAGATCCCTTTAGTAACCCCGTAAGCGACACCCATCCTAACCTTATTCCACCGATGTGCCGATAGTCAGCTTAAGGTCCTGCGAATCGTCATCAAAGCCGGACCGGAGCCGATTCCATGAATTCTCGCGACCAGCAGCTCTTCAGCCATGTTGTCGCGCCACCCGACCGCCGCCGCGATCTTCGCTACTCCGTTCAGGTTCAGATCGAACTTCGCGAGGATGGCAGCGACGTTCCTATCCGTATGAACACCACCGACCTCAGCCGGGGTGGCTGCTACGTCGAATTGATGATGCCACTTCCCGTCGGTACCGATGTCACCGCTACGCTCTGGCTCAGCAATGGCTCCGTGCGCCTGCGGGGACGCGTCGTCACGTGCCACCCCCAGTTCGGCAACGGCATCAAGTTCCTTGATCTCGACGACAATGGGGAAAGAGTTCTAGCCCAATACCTAGACGCCATCAACCCCTTCCCTGAATGACCGCTTTCCAATCCTGTTGTGCTACAGCGCGCATGACCGTGCCGAAATGACTTTCGTAGCTCGTGCCCAGCGCGACCGCTCTTGATCAGCCTTACAAAACTCCTATCCCACAAGAAAGCAGAACGGACTGATTTGTGCGCCTCTTTCTAGGGTGAGAAGCGTTCTCCAGTGGGGCTCGCGGAGACCGCTGGGTAGGCCTCTTTTTCTGTTTCTGGAACAAGAATCATTCTCCTGTTCGGGAGGCCGCCTCAGGGTCTCAAATGCTGGTCAGCATCCGCTGATTGTTTGGGAACCAAGGAGGTACATACATGCGTTCCGAGAGTGCGAATCCCAACCCTTCAGCCAATGGTGGCCGCAAGGCCCCCAAGTCGCTGAAGGCCTATAACACTCCGCAATTTAGAATCCTAACCCCAGCGCAGGCCGCGGCAAAACTCAGAGCCAAATCACTGCCTCGAGATGCCGGCGCCCAGCAGTTCTTGAAGATAGCAACAGAGTTAAGCCAGAGAAAGAGGGCGTAACGTGTTGAACCGAAGCCCATACCGGGTAAGCAGTATCTCCCCGACTTGAAGATCGTCGGCGAACATTTGCATCAGCGGCACTTTCGCAATTAGCCGCAGATTTCGACCGAAGTGATGCGCTTGTTCAAGACCCAGCACCAGTTGTGGCCAAAGAGCGTGCCGTCGGAGTAAGCCGGTCGATCACGAAGGGATTGCAACGAGTCGGAGCGAGATGGACCGACCCAGAGTGATGTCCGGGATCACGGCATTACGCTCACGTTGTACGCAGCGCGCGAACTGGAGCGATACCTCCATGGCGAGAAAACAGAAATCGGCAATCGTCGGCTTGCGGAGGTTTACTTCGCGTTTTATGCGCCGGCATCGAGCAGCTTTCTCGGTTAGACCAAGATTTTGATGGGTAGAGTTCATGGAATCATATTGGGTCAGGCAGCTGGGTCGCATACGTGAGGTGGTAGGCCATGTAGTTAATGACTTCGCTTGGAGTGCGGGCCAGACACGCACCAAAGCGCGAGAACAGGAGCTTGAGCAGCTTGCATATTCTGTCTTGGAATTTTGGGAAATGAGATATCAGTTTTATCGATACGAAATAACGGTGGTGGACGTGACGGAACTGGCTCTTCGTCTCCGAGAAACAACGCGTGACATCAACAGAGCTCTCAAGTTACTGGAAAGCCACGGTCTCGCCAAGCGCACCGATCTTCCCCTGCTTTGGAGGCTCTATGTCGCGGACCTCGACCAGCAAGCTCATGGCGGTGATGTCGTCCGATTGATCCGCGGACACCCTCAGTAAGCGTTCTTAACACGTATCAGAGAAGTCTTAAGTAAGCAGGAGCCAAACCAGGGGAGGGACCAATGGCGGAGGATAACGCATTACAGAGAACCTTTGTGGAAGATTGCGAGATGGCGGATGGTAAACGGCAAAGGCGAACCGTTGTCATCGCCAAGCTGGTTGGGGCGCGCTGCGAAGTTGAAGATGTCCTCCTGTCACCGAGAGGATCCACGGTTCTGACCACGTCGGAGCGTGTTAGACTTTCCATCCTGATGAGGACGATCAACAACATCGTGCGGCGAATTGAGGAGTGCTGATTGTTTGTCGTGTGTCGTTTTTGCTAAGTGGCACTGTGCGTAATAATACATGCATATGGTGCAGTGACACTTCTGGCAAGAACTCGTCGAGCAAGCCTGGCCCTTTTGTCCCCAGCTTGTAGGCTGGCTTTATGAGTTTCACTTTAAGCTTCCGGCCTTTGCAGCCTTGCCGTCGAGTTGCTCAGTCAATGAGGTGATGTCTGAGGAATTGATTGTCGTTAGGTCCCTTGGCCACTTGTGCGGGTGCAGGGCGTTGAACTCGGTCCAGAACTGTCTCTGCTCAGGAATCGTCAGATCACACAGGAGCTGTCGCACTACCTCTGCGAAGTCCAATCCTGCGTTTTTGCTGGGTCCCTCCATCATCAGGTAGATGGCTGAGACTATCGTGTCGACACTGCCTTCAGTCATCGTGCATCTGAGGTTGCAGTAGTTGACTGGTTGCCCCATCTGCCGCTGCTCGCTGACAGCGGCCGCGGCGCCAGCAATTTGGTTGCTGGCTAACAGCTTCAACATAGTCTGGTCGTCGGCCGGCCGGGAGAAAAAGTATCCCTGTGCCATTTCGCAATTGAGCTGCTTGAGCAAGTTTATCTGCTCTTCCGTCTCGGTCCCTTCGGCGACGACCTTCAACCCGAGATTGTGGGCAAGCATGACGATGACCCGCACGATCTCGCGGCTTTCCGGGTCGCTGTCCATTTGCGAAATAAAGGCACGGTCGATTTTCAAGGTATCCACTGGAATCCGCCGCAGGCGGCCGAGTGACGAATACCCGGTGCCGAAATCATCGATGCTCAAGCGAACGCCGAGTGCCTTCAATTGCGCGAGCACGTGGCCGGATTTTTCCGTATCCCCCATGGCGATCGTTTCTATGATTTCCAGTTGCAGGCAGCCTGGATCAACGCTGGTCTGCTCAAGGACTTTACGGATTTCGCTGGCTAGATCGGGCTGGGCGAACTCCCTCGAGGTGATGTTCACGCTCATGGTCAGGGGCGGGCTGGAAGGAAATTCAGACTGCCAGGATCGGAGATGTTGGCAGGCTTCATGCAATAGTTGCCGATTCATGGGAATTATGAGCCCGGTCTCCTCAGCAACCGCGATGAACTCAATCGGTGAAAGTATGGCCTCCGGACGTTGCCACCGCGTCAGGGCCTCGAAGCCCGTGATCTTGCCGGTCTGCAACGACACAATGGGCTGGTAGTAAACCCGAAATTCTCCCTGATCGAGGGCCTTGCGCAGGTCCGTCTCCAGCCGCAACCGCTTCACGGCATTAGCGTGCATGGCCGTGTCAGACACCTCACAACGGGCCTTTCCGGCCCGCTTGGCACGGTACATGGCTATGTCCGCATCGCGCAGCAGATCCTCCGCCTGGGTATGAGGGCTAATGCTTGCGGCGATTCCGATGCTCACTGAAATTACTATTTCCTGCTGGTTTACCACAAAGGGGGTTGCGAGTTCCGCTTGCACTCGTTCCGCAACGCGTACAGCTTCAATAGGGTCTCGGATGTCGTCCACAAGGATCGTGAATTCATCACCACCGAGTCTGGCCAACGTATCGTCATTGGCAGGCCTGTCAGGTATGCCGCCTGTGCGCGGACGTGAGACGGTGTCGGCTCGCCGCACGGAGTTCTTCAATCTTCGTCCGATTTGGATCAGCAATTCATCTCCAGCCGTGTGTCCCAGGCTGTCATTGATGATCTTGAATTCGTCTACATCGATGAGCAATACCGCGAATTTGTAGTTCGAGTGTCTTCTGGAGATGGTTAGCGCGTGTTGCAACCGGTCCAGAAACAGAGCGCGGTTGGGCAGGTTAGTGAGTCCGTCGTGAAACGCATTATGGGCCAGCATCTCCTCGGCTCGCTTCCGCTCGGTGATGTCGCGGTTCACGATTACCAGTTTGTCGGTCTGGCCTCTCGCGCTTCGGATCGCGCAGGCGGTCGACTCCAGCGTGCGCCAGGAACCGTCTTTGTGGCGCATCCGGTATTCCACCCGCTCTGCCTGGCCGTCCAGGCGGGCTTTTTCCGCCGCCTCCAATACTCGCGGGCGATCGTCGGGATGAATTTGCTCGATCGACGAAGTCGCTTGCAGCTCCTCGGGAGAATACCCCAGGACCTTTTGATAGGCGGGGCTGTTGTACAGGCGGCGGCCATCGCCGTCGACAAGCGCGATCATATCGGCGGCATTCTCACTGATGAGTTGAAAAAGCTGATCTCGCTCAGCCAGCTGGCGTCGAATGCGGTGTAGTTGCAGGTGCTGATAGACTGCGTAAAAGTCGAAGAGCAATACCAGGGCTGCCAGTCCACGTACCCATTCCCTGAGATCAAACCAGTACGAAACGTCCGTCTCCCGGTTAAACCAGGGAAAAGTGAACGAGATAATCCCCAAGGTCAACGCCAGCGTGACGACAACGGCAAAGCCCCATAGCCACCATTCCCGATCTTCGATTCGACGCATCTCGGTCGGAATCGCCTCGGGGCTGCTCTGGCTCACTTCTTGGAATGGTTGCTGATTCATGCCGTCCGAGTATGCTCCTGCAACTCCAGGGATTCTAACCCGCGCCGGAACGTAGGAATGGTTACGACAATAGGGCCGCCCGTGCTGGACCAGTGTTTGGTACAGAAAGTTATACGCATGAAATCTCGTAATCGTGATGGCCGGGGAGGGCTGGCACGTAATGTGCGGTTGTCCGCTCGACTTCTTAATCGGCGCTGACGCAACAATGAACTCCGGACGTTCTTCTTTACTTTACTGCTGTACAGTAACCTGCATCTGAACCGAATGAGAGGTGCCCCCCGCCGCTGTCGCTGTAACAGCAATCGTGTAAGTCTTGGGAGGGGGCGACCCTAAGCCCTGGCACCCGCTAAACAGCATCAAGGTCGCCAGAAGGACGAGTAGTGCTGCTTTACTTATGGCTCGGGGGTTGCGCCAAAAGAACATCCCTCCTAGGATCGGAATCATTGCCAGAACCATGAACTTTTGTCCAGAGTCGAGCATAGCTGCATTCGATTGGGTAGCGGAGATCGTCAGTTGTGAAGAGACCACTGTCGCCCCTTCCAACTGTAAGGCCGGTGGTGTGAAGTTACAGAACATCGTTGGCGGCAGGTTCTGGCATGCGAGTTGAACCGGACCGCTAAACCCATTGTCTGACGATGATGAAATCTCGCTCGTAGCTGTTCCACCCACGGGTAATCGCACAGCCACCGGGTTCGCTGCAACCGTAAAGTCTGGCGCTACTGCGCCCAAAAGCGCCTGGATGCAACCGAGCACAACAAACAAGAGTGACGCAATCGAAGAAAGGTAAGTTTTCATTTGTCCCCTCGCCTTCAGCCTGCTTTGTATTTCCATACGAAAATGCAAATAGTCGAGCAATCCGCCCAGTCCTTATCGGCACACAGCGCTTAAGGGTAAGAACAAATCGCACCGATAAAGTACTTTGGTACTGTCGAGTCCGTGGTACGAGCTTTCGGGTAACGCAGCGCTTCTGACAGGCTGCGGGCTGAACTTCTGGTTAGTCGGGAGGGGGCGATGCGCCGACTCTTGTTACGGCCCGATTGGGGCTCGCTGCTTGTAACCGTTCTGCGCCGGACCTTACCACCCAACAGTATCCTTGCCTACATCACGCTCTACTTCGATACCGGCACCGATGCAACTCGTGTTTGGGGATCCGCGCCGATTTCCTTCGCCTCAAGGTGCGCGCGCAGCTTCACAAGGGCAGCGGAATGTATCTGTGAAATTGTCGAACTCTTCACGCCCAAGATGGAAGCGATCTCCTGCATCGTCAGTTGTTCAACGTAATACAGCGAAACGATCCGCCTTTCTCTTGGGTAGAGATTGGACATCGCCTGTGTCAGATTTTGCCTCATCTCCGACCGCAGACACAGTGCCAGCGGACTTTCTTCAGGCTTAGCAGGTGCAGACTCGATCAGATCGCGAGTTTCCGCACGATCTTGCCCAGACGCGACTCGGGGGGCCACCGATTCCAGGGCGCGCAAAGTGCTGACGAGCTTCCTCAGAGCTGGTAGCTTTACTCCCACCTCGTGCGCAATTTCGTCTTCCGTTGGCTGGCGACCCAACCTCAGCGAGAGCTGTTCGGAAGCTGCGTCTAGCTTTCGGCTCTTAGTACGCGTTCGCCGCGATGCGCGGTCGAGCTTTCGCAGACTATCAAGGATTGCACCCCGAATACGGAACTGTGCGAACGTTTTGAATTGGATGTTCTTTGTAGGATCATACTTTTGTGTTGCTTCCAACAGTCCCAGGACACCAGAATGGACAAGATCCTCGAGGGGTACAGACCCGGGGAGGCGCTCATGGATTCGCCGGGCAATGAAATGCACCTCGGTCAGGTGATTCAGGACAAGCTCATCGCGTTTTTCAAGGTTTAGTTGGACACATGAAAGTTCTGGCGATGTCATCTTCTTGTCCTCACTGCCGCCGTTTTATCAACAGCAATAAGATCTGGAAGAATGGGCTTATCCCTCGCACCAAAAGACACGACCAGAACTTGCTGCTGTTCTATTGTGAACTCCACGGAAAGTACTACAGCAATTAGTGCGCCGCAATAAGGCGACCTAGTGATCTCTATCAAGAATAAGTGCTTATCCTCTGAAACCATGACGGGCGGTGACTTGGTTACTGAACAATTGCTGGAAATATGTACGAAATCCAGACATCACAGGCTGAGGCGGTCATTCCCAGAATGGAATCGCGACCAAGAAGGAGCGGGGTGGGATTGGATCTGGCACTAATTGGGAAAGAAAGACTTATATTTAGTCTCGCCGGTCCTATGTCACGACCACAATAAGGGGATCGCGTTGCAGACGTTGCCGCTATCCGTCAAGCGGATGGGTTGTTCTTTTGAACGACTTCAGTTCCATGCCGGGCCAGCATGCTGTATATCGTCGCCCGGCTGACACCGAGAACGTCCGCCGCCCGGGCTTTGTTGCCCTCGACCAGTTTCAGGACATATTCCAAGTGGCGTGACTGGACTTCTTCGAGCGTCATGAAGCCGGTGCCGCTGTCTGGCCTGGTCTGCAGGCGTATGGCCTCGGGCAAGTCCATATCACAGATAACCTTGCCCTGAGCCATCATGCAAGCGTTCCCGATCACGTTTTCCAGTTCCCGCACATTTCCCGGCCACGCGTGTCGGGTCAGGAGAATCTGGGCGCGTCGCGAAATCCCCTTGAGTGTTTTGCCGTATTTCGTTGAAAAATGTTGCAAGAAGTGCCGCTGCAGCAACGCCAGGTCTTCCTTTCGGTCGGCGAGAGGTGGGATTTGGATTTCAATCATGGATAGTCTGTAGAACAGGTCGTCCCGGAACTTCGCTTCGGCCGCCAGTTCTCGCACATTGCGGTTAGTGGCAGCAATCACGTGAACATCAACTGTGCTGCTGACGGGTGATCCAACCCGCTGCAACTCTTGACTCTGGAGGATACGGAGCAACTTGGCCTGGGCCGCCGCCGACAATTCACCGATCTCATCCAGGAATAGGGTGCCATGGTTGGCGTATTCAAAGAGGCCCGCTTGATCATGGGTTGCACCCGTGAAAGCTCCCTTCACATGCCCGAAGAGTTGACTTTCCAGCAGAGTTTCCGTCAAGGTCGAACAGTTGCAAACCACGAATTTCTCGCGGGAACGAGGACTTAGGTTGTGAAGCGCCCTGGCGATCAGCTCTTTCCCGGTTCCGGTGCGCCCGGTTATCAGCGCCGTCTCAAACAAAGGGGCGACACGACGGACCCTGGAAAACACTTCCAGCATTCTTGGGCTTCGACCCACCAGGCCCTGAAACTGACAGGCTTGCAGCAGTTGGTTCTCGAGTTCCTTGGTATGTCGTCGCGTTTCAGCCTGTGCAATGAGGCCCAAAACCAATTGGCGCACTTTGGAGGGGTCTAATGGCTTAGCAAGCAAGTCACTGGCCTCTCTTGCAACCGCGGCTTGAAGCCCGGTTTGGGTCCAGCGATCCGTCATAAGAATCACTTCGAGCGCGGAATCGCCCGCAAACAGGTCGTGCAACAGCACTTTCCCATCATCCAATTCTGAATCCAAGAGGACCATTTGGGGTAGGAACTCGCGATAAGAGCTTATCCCCTCGGCCCAGTCGCCTGCCCTCAACAGCGTTACGGGCAAACCCAAGAGTGCGCGATTAACGTCGACCGCTACTTCAACATCATGATCGATCACTAATACGGAATAGACGGTGTCAGACATAAGCGAAATCGCAAAGTGATAGTTTCTGAAATGGAACGCTTATTTACCATAAAACCGCGAAATTTGTCCCAAAGGACCGGCCACTCCCTCCGCTTAGCACTGCGGCTCATTTCTACCTCATTGACACGACGGAAAATGATACATGCCTCCTCTTCTACTGGACTGGCAGCCAATTTTCTGTTACGAAAACCGAACAGACGCTTGCGGGGGCCTGCCCGCTTGGTGCGACCGGCGATGCCCGTCTGGATTCGTTCGGGAGGAACTGCACTGCAACCATGCGTGCTCTTCAGTTCCAAATTCAGAAATCAGGGTGGAAGCTCGTGTTCATTGCGCCATCGGAACCGGTGATAGAATGTTCCCGCGGAGGCCGGCGACTGTGCAACTGAATGGTGGGCAGAAGCTGCGGGCGCTGAGAGAAACCCTCGGATATCGTATGCGCGACGTGGAGCTGGCCAGTAATCAGATCGCGCAGAGATTCGACAATGAGGAATTCGCGATTCCGCCCAGCCGCTTGTCCGACATCGAGACCAAAGGAACAAATCCGAGTATTTTTCGGCTCTATTCGTTTGCCGCGATTTATCGGCGGCAATATCGGGAGTTGCTCTCGTTCTATGGCCTCGAATTGGATGGCATCCCAGCGGACATTGGCTTTGGGCATCCGCAGAAGTCTCATAGGTCCGAGGCTTTGAGCAACGTCACACAGGTGCTGGTGCCGACCAGACTCGATCCAGGATTCTCGCTCCAGAAAACGACGGACTTGAAACGCGCTATCGAGCAATGGGGCACTGTGCCCATGGCTTACCTTGCGCTGTTTAAGGACGACCGATACACTTATGGGTACATCGGGTCGGAAGATTTCACCATGTATCCCATTCTTCCGCCGGGCAGTTTCGTGCAAGTGGACGAAGCCAAGAACAAGGTGGCGGAAGGGACGTGGCGTTCGGAGTTCGAGCGTCCTATTTACTTTGTAGAAATGCGCGACGGATTTACATGTTGCTGGTGCTCAACCAAGCGCGACTCCATCGTCCTGCAACCTCATCCCCTGTCTCCCGAGACCGTGCGAGTTCTTAAGTACCCGCAGGAGGCTGAGATTCTCGGACAGGTTGTCGGGGTTGCTATGCGTCTGGGAGATTGGCACTATTCCGGCTCTCAACCAACGCCGAAAGTGCGCTCAGCACTGACCTCAGATGTGCCCGGGCAGCCGGGGAGAGGGGCTTAGGCGTTGAATGTAACGAAACGCATCAACCGCAACTGCGACATTGAAGGTGAACGCCGTGAGGAGTAGGTACCCTGATACGGTTATGATCTCTTCCAAGACGGTATTGTAGGGGCAATGGCTCCGTTCAGCTTCCACCTTATAAATAAAACGGACACTGCTGCGTCCCGCGATGGAACCGGTCACAGAATTTTCTTCCCGTCTGTCATGCCTGCCCTTGACGTACCCGGGAGCGCGAGCATTTGGATTTCGTAACAAAAACAAAGGGGTAGCCGAGGCGAATCGGGATTATGGCAGGTTCCCCATCGTCATCGACGCTGGCGGATTGAGTGTGCGGAACCAGTGAGTTACTTGATAAGTCTGCATACCTGCAGTGTTCAGTCTACACGCGAGCACTAAAGTACCTGCCACTGACCTAATCCTGCCAGAAGAAGTGCCGATAAAGATGGTCCGGTATGACTATCCCTTCTTCTATGCCAAGTGTCGATACGGCAGACGCTAGTCCAGAATTCATACGGCACCTCTGTTCTGCACGGATGAACCGACTTCCGGGAAGTGGGGCGCAGTCAGGGAGTTGGGTCTCATATCGAGTTTGGTCTACGATGTGCCATCCGATCAGAGTTGGTCTTATGAAAGAGCAGATTCGACTCGACGGTCTCCTGTTCAGCAATGACGCACAGGTTCTCTGTGTCATGAATGAAATTCTGGACCACTTTGCCATTCAAACCGAGGTTTGCACCGAGCTTGGCTCAGCTCTTGAGGCAGTAACTCATCGAAGGCTTGACACGGTGATTGTGGATTGGAACGCTGCAAACGATCCAACCCGCGTCGTGCGCGGTGCCCGTAACTCTTCCCCCAATAGCAACTCCACAATCGTCGCGATGGTCGACGCGGACTCGGAAACACATGCTCTTCTGGTCGGCGCTAATTTCATGATTTACAAGCCCGTGGATCTCGACCACGCGAGCCGGTGCATGCGGGCGGCATATGGAACCATGCTTCAAGAACGTCGACGGGCTGCTCGAATCTCGGTCGACCTCCCCGTGACCGCCAGAGTCTCAGAACTCGGGATTCTTAAAGTTCGAGTCAGCGATCTCAGCGTAGGTGGGTTGGCTCTACAGTGTGCACGGCCACTGCAGATCAATCGCGAGGTTTCACTGGTGTTCTCGCTCCCCGGCACCAACGGCTTGGTGCGCATAACCGGCCGGGTAGTAAATGGCAACGCGACAGGGCGATCTGGCGTCCGCTTTTCTTTTGTTCCCGAGGAAGATCTCAACTTGCTTGAAAGCTGGCTGGCAACGGAGTTAGCCAAATTAGAAAACGCGGAGATGCCGGTCCGCGAAGCGAGAGTTGCGCCGGACGAGGATACGGACGTCGCTGAATCTTTGAGCAACATGACCTGACCATCGATCCGGTGGAACAATCAGGCGGAGGACTGAACGTGACAGTCGGCGATTTGCGAGAAGGACGAGTATCGACCGAAGAAGTTGTCGACAAGCTGCGAGGCAGCGCGGTGCACGTCATTCCTGAAGTGACCTTTAAGGCGGGCGAAATCGAGTTGGATGCGTCGATTATGCTAACGCCGCGAGTGCGGCAGCCTGCTCCGCAAGATAAGGGCAAGGCTCGAAGAGATGGCTGACCAGATCGGTAGGGAAAAACCGCGCGAGACGCTCAGAGCGAGATTCTTGAGAGACCTCATGGCAATTTCTGCCGAGAAGAGAGTGCACTAAAGATCGTTGGCAAAACGGGCCGATATGGCGAAGTCCTACTTGGAAGCGTGAGTCATCGGCTATCAGAATGTCCACCCTGCGCGGGAAAAACGAAATATGACACCAGAAATGGCATTTGAATGTTTGCTTGTATCCCACGATCCAGCGGTGTTCTGCACCATGGATAAAATTCTGCACGACTTCTCAATCCACACGAATGTATGCCCGAACCCTTCGAAAGCTGCCAATTTATTGGCGGATGGCAGCACGGATCTCATCGTGATTGACATGGAATCCGAGCATTCTCCGGAACTGATGCATCAGATCTTCGAGTCACATATGCGGCAGAAACCGACGATTCTTGCCGTCTCGGCGGTGGATTGCGTCATACCCGGCGTTCACGTCATTCTCCGAAAACCTGTGACGCCTGAATCCGGAGCGCAGTCACTGAAGACGGCCTATTCCAGAATGCTGAGGGATTATCGGAAACACACCAGGTTTGCTCTCATGGCCCATGTCCTGGCGACCGACGAGAACAACCGGACACTCTCCGTGACTGTCACCGATATTGGGGAGGGTGGAGTTGGCCTCACCACCAAGGAGAAACTGGCAATCGGGAGCATCGTGTCCTTTCGGGTGCCGTTGCCAGGATTGTGGAGCGAAATTTACATCCAAGCCCGTGTTCTGTGGACCCGCGAGTATGGTGCCATGGGTTGCGAGTTTGTAAGCCTTCCTCCGTTTGACCTCAAGTTTCTGCATGCGTGGCTTGAAAGCAGGTACCGGTTCAAAAAACCCTTGATTCCGGTCTAAGGGAGCGGCCTTGAGTGGATCGGGCCCTGGTTCCTGCAGAAGAGTGCGCCCGCGGCCTCACTTTTTCAGTGGGCGAGAAAGCGACAGCGAGGTCGTGCTCGCAGCTTTGCCCACCCTACAGAAGCAGCGCCGGGACTGCTTCCCGTTCAGCCACGGTCACTCGATTTCGTCCACTCGTTTTCGCCGCGTATAGCGCCTGGTCCGCGGCGGCTACCAATTCTTCGGGAGAACTATGCCATTCCAGCATGGCTGTCGCGACGCCCACGCTGACCGTCAGGAACGGGGCAACCGGCGATGCGGGATGCGGCAACTCAAGACTGGCGATTGCCAACCGCACCAACTCCGCAAATTGTGCAGCCCCGGCGGCACCTGTTTCCGGAAGAATCACCGCGAACTCCTCACCGCCATAGCGCGCGGCCAAATCAGTTTGACGCTTGGCAATCCGTTTTAGTTCCGCTCCCACCAACTTAAGGCACTCATCGCCTCGCTGGTGCCCCTCGGAATCGTTAAGCGCCTTGAAATGATCGATGTCGAGCATCAGGAGCGAGAATGCCGAACCCGTTCTCCTCAGGCGAGCGCATTCCATTGTGAGTAGTTGGTCAAACACCCTCCGGTTCGCCAACCCCGTCAGCGAATCGACGGACGATAGCCGTAACAGTTCCTCATTGACCAGCCGCAGAGCCGCTGTTTTCTCCTCTACCGTCCGCTGGAGCTCCTGCTCCCGTCTTTGCGCTGCCAGCATCCGCCATCGGACCGCACCGAAAACCACCAACCCGGAGATCAGTCCGCACGTGCCCACAAACCACCACGTCCGATACCACGGAGGCAGGATCTCAAATGGAAACTCAGCTCTCTGACCACTCCACACTCCGTCGCTGTTTCGTGCTTCTATCTCCAGCCGATATCCTCCGGGCGCCAACTCCGCAAACCGCAGTTCTCTTTGATCCGTCTCCGTCCAGGTCGAATTCGCGCCCTCCAACCGGTAACGAAAAATAACCCCGTTTTCACGGGGAGCATTCGGTGCGGCATATCTGGCGATGAGAGAGTTTGCATGAATGCCAAAGGATGGGTTGCGCTTCCCGGAAACATCCGCCCGTCCCATGACCAGCTTCGTGAAAATAACCTCGGGCGGTGCTACGGGCGAGCGCTGCGGACGCGGCTTGAAACGAGAGAGTCCGCCGCTGGTTCCGATCCAGATTGTGCCATCGGCCTCCTCGGCGAACGCGTTCAGGTTGCAGTCGTTCCACGCCAAACCGTCCCTGGTATCGTAGTGGCTCCAGCGGGAACCATCCCACTGATCCACGCCCTGCTCTGTTCCCACCCACAGCCGCCCCGAGGCATCGAATTCCAGGAAATACACGAGTCCGTCACTGCCAAGTCTCTGGACGCCTTTCTCGATAGCGATACTGTCAGGCTCCGGATGGATAAGGTCGATACCGCCCCCGTGGCGATAACCGATCCACAGGGCGCCATCCGCCCCGGCACCCAACGAAAGCACTTCCTGATTGCTTAAGCCATCGGCGCGCGTCCAATTCTTCCAGCGCCCGGCTGAGTAACCGAAAAGTCCGCCCGCCCCGCCCGCCCAGATCGTGCCATCGTTTCCCTCAGCAATCGCCCAAATGCGTGTGGATGGCAATTCGGTGACTCGCGAAAACTCTTGGTACGGAGCTCTGGCTACAAATAGGCCCGCTTCTGTGGCGGCCCAGAGTCTTTGTTCGCGATCGAAGCGCAAGGTGTACGCTGCCTTGCCCGCAAGACCTCGCTCCTGACCAAACCACTGTACCCTGCCGGTTCGCGCATCAATGCGAGCGGCGCCACGCGTTTCAGTACCGATCCATAGATCGCCGCCGGGAGCCAACTGAAGACTGTGCACCGGAAAACTATCCAGTCCCGCGACTTTCTTCCACGAGATGCCGAACCGCTGGCGCATCCCGCGAAACAACCCTCCTTCGGTGGCAACCAGGAGCGACCCGTCAGCCCGCGGCAGGATCTCGTACACAATATCGCTTGCCAGTCCGCTGGCAGGCGAGTAGCTCTCCCACTGCCGGTACCCTCGCCACTCGGCGAGTCCCCGGCCAGCCAACCCAATCCATAGCGAGTGCTGCCGGTCCTCGAGCGCGGCATAAACAACTCCGCGCAGGCCGACGGATCGGTCGATCTTCTGCCAGCCTTTCTCTTCCCGGATCAACAACCCATCGGGTGACGGAATTAGAATCCGCCCTTCGGCATCGGTTGCAATACGTCCCATCGCGCTGCCTGGAATGGGCGCGTCTGGCCTTCGAAATCTGGTTTGTCCGGCCGGCAACACGAATACACCCGCATTCCTCGCTCGCACCCAAAGATTACCGTCGCAGTCTTTCTGAATCGCTACCCAGGCGCGATCCGGAAGTCCGCTGTCTCGCCCGAAGACGGTTGTCCCATCCCGGTCCAGGCGGCACAGTTCCTCTCCGCATCCGTACCACAGGATGTCGCCATCCACTGAAACGCCGTAGGCACCCGGCCCGGATGTTCCCGGCGCTTGGAGAAATCTCCGCATTGCGAACCGATCGTGCCCGGGTTCGGAATAGACCTCCACCAAACCGGTTTCCGTGCCAATAAACGTGTGTCCTTTCCCATCCGACTGGATGCCTTGTACCCAACTGACCGTCTTGAAATCGACTGCAAGCTTTTCGAAGCGGTTCCCTGACAGTTGGTAGAGTCCGAAGTCCCCTCCAACCAAAAGAGAGCCATCGGGAGCGTCGCCAAACGCGGCGCCCGAAGTGGACGGAATCCCCTGCTCCGGTCCAAAACCCTCGAAGCGGTCCCCGTCGTACCGGAAGATACCGTTTTCCGTGCTCACCCAAATGAAACCCACGCGGTCTTGGTAGATCTGCCGGACCGCGAGGTTGCTGAGGCCTTCCGTGACCCCAAAGTTGCGGAAGTTATATTCCTGAGCGCACAGGACCCCGGACGTCAGCAAGAAGAGGGCGAATACGCGCGCTAGCGTGAAGCCTCTTCTCTGGCAGTAAACGAACCTGCCACTTTCGCAAACGACACTATAAAACCAAATAAAAGTAACCATGAAACTTCTCTTCCGATATCACTTTTTTTCGTTCTTATAGCCAACCTGCGCTCCGTTTTGAGGAGTGTTTTTTGCGCTACTTCTGGAACTTCCCGGCAACGACTTCCGGAAGAATCTCTTCCAGCTTTCGTGATAGCCAGCCCTGTAGCTCAGATTTTTGCCCTTGGGAAAGAGACATGAAGCGAACTCCGAGATGCCTGGTTTTCCACCAGCAGACCTTTGATTCTGCTGAAAATGGGATTTCGTGACCCGGTAAGGTGAACTGAACCTGGACGTCTTCTCCGGCGATGAGCGGAACGAATGTACTCACGGCCATGCCCCCTTCGCTGATGTTCACGGTGTGGCAGCGAACTTCCGGCATGCCTCGTCTCAGGATGGTGATGGGGATAGAGATGGGACACCGGAAATAGCGTCGTCGTTCTCTCAGTATTAGTCCGTAAGCAGGCTTGAGTGTGCTGCGGATTGACTGTGCGGTAAGAGGCCTTTCAAAGACAAACTCTGACCTCTTCCGGAAGGTGGTTCCTTCCGCATCACTGCCGCTGATGGCAAACGTCACCGCCGTTCGGTTCGATGATGAGAGATATACTTCGTCCAAGATCAGTCCGGATTGTTCTCCGAGCTGGAGATCAACGATGACAGCATCGAACTTTCGGCGGTTCAATAGACCAACCGCCGCTGGCACTTCCTGACAGACATCAGGCGAAATAGACAATTCTTGTAAGGCGTGGCTGAACTGCTGAATGGTGACTGGATCAGCAGACACCAAGAGCGCTAGGGCGCTTGCCATAATGAAATACACTCCCTATAGGGTCGTCGGTCATGATTGTCTCCCGTTTGCTTGTGCTTGGACGCGCGGTTCGGGATAGGCGCCTCGCAGTTTGTCGGCAACTTTGTCAACCGTTAAAGGCTTGCTGAAGTAGTAGCCTTGGATTTCGTCGCACTGACGTGCTTGCAGGAATGACATTTGCGCTTCGTTTTCGACGCCTTCGGCAATCACCGTGAGATCCAGGCTTTTGCCCATGCTGATGATTGCAGTTGTGATCGCCGAGTCATCAGGACTCTCGGCGACATCTCGAATAAACGAGCGGTCAATTTTGAGCTTGCTAACCGGAAACTGCTTCAAATAGCTGAGGCTGGAATAGCCGGTCCCAAAATCGTCAATCGCCAGCGTCAACCCCATGGCCTTTAATTCCTGAAGAACTGAGAGAGTCACGTCCGCATTAGATAGCAGGAGGCTTTCTGTGAGCTCTAGTTCGAGAAATTGGGGGGCGAGGCCAGTCTCGTGGAGCACTCTCTTGATGAGTTCGCAGAAACCCTCTTGGCGAAACTGGACCGCTGACACATTTACTGCTACCGGCACCGCGGGAAGCCCTTCCTCTTGCCATTTCCGAACCTGACGGCAGGCCGTCCTGAGTACCCATTCACCGATTGGCATGATCAGGCCACTGTTCTCAGCAATTCGTATGAACTTATCAGGTGGCACGAGGCCCAATGTTGGGTGCTGCCAGCGGAGGAGTGCTTCCAACCCGGTGATTCTTCCAGTGGCAATATCCATCTGCGGTTGATACACCAGGAAGAGTTCTTCCCTGCCGAGTGCCAGTCGCAAGCTGTTCTGCAGGGTCAAGCGTTCCACAGCCTGGGCGTTCATGTCCGCCGTAAAAAACTGAAAGTTGTTCCGTCCACCGTCCTTGGCGCAATACATGGCCGTATCGGCATTCTTGATCAGGGTTTCACCGTCCACACCGTGTTCGGGAAAAATACTAATGCCGATGCTGCAGTTGATACTGAGTGAGCGACCTTGAATGACGCATGCAGTGGTCACTGCATTCATGATCCGTTCAGCGGCGACTGCTGCGTCGCATACGTCCTTTACAGCAGTCAACACAATGAGGAATTCGTCTCCGCCTACCCGGGCCACTGTGTCCTGTTCACGCGCAAATCTCCTAAGGCGTTCTGCAACTACCTCCAGGAGAAGGTCGCCGACCGAGTGCCCGAACGAGTCGTTAATGGTTTTGAACCCGTCGAGATCGAGGAACAGAAGCGCCACTTTGCACTCTTGCCGACGAGCACTGGCGAGTGCCTTTGTTAATCGATCCTGGAGAAGAGTTCGATTGGGTAGTCCCGTAAGAGCATCGTAGTAGGCCAGGAATTGGACCCGTTCCTCGGCGACCTTGCGCTCAGTGATGTCGACGAGCGTGCCCTCAATAATCTCGCCGACGCCTGAATTGTCGTCGACGAGACTTATATTTCCGATCACCCACGTGGAATCACCGTTTTTGCGCCGCAACTTCATCTCGTGGTTTGTAAGGCTTTTCTCGGATTTGAGTTTTCTCAGGAACGCTTCCCGATCAGAAGCCGCGTGATGCAAACTTGTAACCGGGCGGGCTAGGACTTCCTCGGGCGAATCGTAGCCAAGCATGCGAGCGGCGGCGTGATTGCACTCCAGAAGGCGCCCTCCCAACGTGGTGCGAAAGACCCCCGCCATGTTGCGTTCGAATAGAAGACGATAGCGTTTCTCCGAGGTCCTCAGGGCTTGCTCCGCTTGCTTTCGCTCGGTGATGTCTTCGTAGGTCCCAATGACACCGGTCACCTTGCCCTCTCGGTCGTGCAAGGGCAATTTGTTAGTCCGGAGCCACACCAGACGTCCGTCGGGCCTGCTCTGGGCTTCGTCAAAGTTAAGTTTTGCAGATCCCTTTTCCATTACCAGTTTGTCATCGGCGCGATAAGTTTCTGCCGTCCCGCTCCAAACGAGCTCAAAATCACTTTTGCCGATAATCTCTGCCGGGTTGTTCAAACCCGCATCGGTCGCAAAAGCCCGGTTGCAGCCCAGGTAGGTGCTGTTCCGGTCCTTCCAAAAGACGCGTTGAGGAATGGTGTCCAGGGTGGACTGAAGCATCTGGCGTGACCGGTACAGTTCCTCCTCGGCCCGCTTTCGCTCGGTGATGTCCTGCTTGATAGCGATGAAGCAAGTATCGGTCATACCGCTGAGGTCTTGGGCCACTGGCGTGATCGTCATCTCTTCGGTGTAGGTTGTTCCATCTCTCCGCCGGTTGACAATCTCGCCTTGCCATACCTTGCCTGATGAGATGGTTGACCAGAGCTTGGCATAATAGCCTTCGGGTTGCTCTCCGGATTTCAGCAGGCGAGGGTTCTTGCCCAGTGCTTCTTCTTTGCTGTAGTCAGTCATTCGCGTAAACGCGTGATTTACCCAGACGATTGTGCCGTGTCGGTCTGTGATCACGATTCCGTTTGCGGCCGCTTCTAGCGCGGCTGATCGCAAGTGCAGCTGTTTTTCTGTGGCGTAACGCATAGGATCCCTGGCAGACACAAGTTCCTCATGCAGACCAACGATGCGCTTACCCACCAGAAGACGAGCCTTCAATTCCAGTTGGTCGAAAGGCTTAACCAGGTAGTCATCGGCTCCAGCCTGCATCGCCTCCAGCATGTCTTTCTTGTCATCCTTTCCGGTCAAGAGGATGACATACGAATACGAGTTCGCCGTAGCTGCCAGCCGGATCCTCCGG
>Ga0074044_10000897_pt1 | contig 27537 bp, 23 predicted proteins | sample BogForMeECP23OM1_FD_94443 | JGI IMG/M metagenome (GOLD analysis project Ga0074044, IMG submission 94443) | Bog forest soil microbial communities from Calvert Island, British Columbia, Canada - Bog Forest MetaG ECP23OM1 | ecosystem: Environmental > Terrestrial > Soil > Wetlands ... | reverse complement strand
GCGGTGGCGGAAAAAGCCAAGCCGGTCCGCACCGGCCCGAAAGTCGGCCGCAACGACCCCTGCCCTTGCGGCAGCGGCAAGAAATACAAGCACTGCTGCGGACGGTAATTTAAATCCGCGTTGCCAAGAACCACTTGCCAGCGGCACGCCATTTGCTATATTGCAAACAATTTGCGATACAAGAGGTGTCAAATAAATCGCCGGATGCGGCAACGTTTTTACGCCGCAACGGCAATTTTGTCACTTGCGGTGTGGTTGTTCATGGCAGCCGCTGAAACGTGGACGCCCCTTCATGCGTGGCTGCATGGCGGGTCAATTCCCGACAACGACGATGACTGTGCCATTGTCGCCCTCGTTCATGGAAAAATTGAAACAACACCGTGCGACATTCCGGTTGTCATCCCGGCAACCTGGGTTGAAACAACTCCCCGCATAGAAATTTCCGTTTTTTGTCCGGCCCTTGAAAATCTTCCGCTGGGCCGCGCCCCTCCCACTTTCTGCACTGCTTCCTAATTCCTGTCGGCTTCGGACGGTGGTGTGATGCCTCGTCTGAAGGCGTTTATCCTAAAACCAAATCTTTGTGTCTGCTGTTTGGCAGTTCACAAAGTGCGAATTCTCAAAAAATTCGCCGTTCGATTTGAAAATTTAACAAATTCAGGCTTATGAAAAATTTTGCAGAAAAAAAATATGAAAATCGCAGAGTGTATTTGGCGGTAATTTCGTCGGTGGCGCTGGCCTGTGGCGGGACGGCACTGGCACAGACGAATGATGTGACGGCGGCGAATATCGTGTCCCCGGCAGGTTCGACCAACGTGGTGTCCTCGGGAAGCTCGACGAATGTTACCCAACTGGGCAATGTCACCGTTGTCGGCAAGTTGGACCAGGCGCGAAACCAGATCGTGCCGGACTTGGGCGCAACGGCCTATACGATTGACAAGGATCAAATCGCCGTTCTGTCGCAAGGCGGCAACGCGCCGATGAATCAAGTGATCTTGCGCGCGCCGGGCGTGGCGGAGGATTCGGCGGCGAACGGGGACCTGCACGTCCGGGGCGAGCACGCCAATTTGCAATATCGCATCAACGACGTGCTCTTGCCGGAAGGCATCACCGGCTTCGGATTGGAACTCGATCCGCGCTTCGTGGACAGCATGCAGCTCATCACCGGCTCGTTGCCTGCGCAATACGGCTTCCGCACCGCGGGTGTCGTGGACATCCAAACCAAAAGCGGCGCGTTTGATCAGGGAGGTGAAGTGTCCATGTATGGCGGCAGTTATGACACAATCAGACCGGGCTTTGAATTGGGCGGTTCGCAGGGAAAATGGAATTACTTCCTGGACGGCAGCTACGATAACAACAACCTCGGCATTGAAAATCCCACGTCCAGCCCGACGGCCATCCATGACAACACGGAGCAATACAAGTCGTTCCTGTATTCGTCTTGCGTTCTGAGTGACACAAGTCGGATCAGCGTGATGGGCAGCGCGTCCTACAGTAATTTTCAAGTTCCCAACACGCCGGGTCTGCCGCCCGGCACGGCGCCGGGTCCGAGCAATTCGCAGTGGGTGCCCGGAACGTTCGATTCGGCCACGCTGAATGAAAATCAAAACGAGCAGAATTATTACGGCGTCGTCGCCTATCAAAAATCCGCCGGCGATTTGAATGTGCAGGTCGCGGCGTATGGCCGGAACAGCAGCGTGCATTTCACTCCCGATCCAACCGGAGATTTGTTTTTCAACGGCGTGGCCAGTGACGTGGACCGAAACCTCTATTCCGGCGGGCTGCAGGCCGATGCCAGTTATCAACTCGGCGACAAGCATACAATTCGTGGCGGCGCGATGTTGCTGGATGAATATCTGTCCTCTGCTTCAACGACGACAGCCGTTCTGATGGATAGCACCGACCCGTCCAGTTTTAATCCATTGCCCGGTTCACCGACTACGACCATCGTTCAAAACACCGTGTCACACGCCTTGTTTGCCGGCATCTATTTGCAGGACGAATGGAAAATCACACCCGAACTCACGTTCAACTACGGCACACGCTTTGACCTGTATGCTTCTTCGTTTGACCATGAGAACCAGATCAGCCCGCGCGCCAACCTCATTTATCAACCCACGGATGCAACAACGTTGCATGCGGGATATGCCCGCTATTTCACACCGCCGCCGCTGGAAAATGTGCCGTCGGGCAACGTGAATCAATTCGACGGCACGGCGAATGAATCTCCCTCAGGCCCCAATGCACCAGACAGTCCGGCCAGGTCCGAGCGTGCGAATTATTTCGACGCCGGTGTCAGCCAGAAGCTGGCACAGGGACTGCAAGTGGGCGTGGACGGTTACTATAAATACGCCAAACAGCAACTCGACGACGGATTGTTTGGCCAGACACTCATTCTTTCGTCCTTCAACTATTCCCGGGGCGAAGTTTATGGTGTGGAATTCACCGGAACCTACACGGCCGGCGGTTTCTCCACCTACGCCAACGTTGCCTACTCGGTGGCGCAGGGTGAAAACTGGAGCTCGGCCCAATTCCTGTTCGACCCGGCCTCTCTGGCATATGTCCATAATCATTGGATCTATCTGGACCATGATCAACGGGTCACCGGCTCCTTCGGCGCGTCATATCTTTTTAAGGAGTCGCAAAGAACCAGCACGCGAGTTTATGTGGATGCGCTTTACGGAAGCGGACTAAGGACTGACTCGACGGACAGCAGCGGAAACACGATACCCAACGGCGGGAGCGTTCCGGCTTACTACTCGGTGAACATCGGCGCGGAGCAAAGCTTCAAAATTCACAATAAACAAATTTTGAAAGCCCGGCTTGATGTTGTGAACGTCACGGATAACTCGTATGAACTGCGCAACGGTTCCGGCGTCGGGGTCAACGCCGCGCAATACGGCGCACGGATCGGGTTCTTCGGCTCTGTCAGTTACACGTTCTGAACCGCAGCACACTTGATGAATAACATGGATGCAAATCGAACAACGCCCGGCTACGAGTTGAAAGACGAATTGGCCCGGTATTGCCTGCCGGCGGCAAACCAGGACTCCAATCTCAAACTCGCCTGGGTCAATTCGATTTGCATCCTCTTTCTCTGCATCGGGATTCTCGGGGCGCGCCGCGGCGTCATAGCCATCAAACCGGTCCCGCCCATCCGGGAAGAAGTTCCCGTCGTCGTCCAGCCGACGGTGTTGCCGCCGCAGGCAATCGCCCAAAAGCCGGAGCAAGCGGAACAAATCAATCAGCCGCGCGTTCTCGTCGCCCTGCCGAACGCGCCGAACGTCAACTTTGGCGTTCCGACCGTTGGCACGCTCGTCGTGCCTGCCGCGCTCGCCTCCCCGCCGCCGCCGCAGGTGGCCCCCGTACGCATTGGTTCACTCTTCAACACCGGCACGGGCGGCGAACGACCTGAACCGCCTTATCCTCCCATCGCCCTGCAAACGGGCGAGCAAGGCACGGTGGTTCTGTTGCTCACCGGCGATGACGCGGGTAATGTCGTTTCTGTGGACGTGAAGGAATCATCAGGCTTTCCCGTTCTCGACCACGCCACCGTGGACTACATCAAACATCACTGGCGGCTTCCCACCGGCGCCGGCAACCGGCTTTTCCAGACCAGCATCACTTACAAACTGCAATTGAACTGAAACCAAACAAAATTATGCTCGCAAACATCGTTCTCCAATTCTTCCTCAAAGGCGGTCCCGTTATGTGGCCGATCCTCGTCTGCGCCATCGTCGCCGTCGCCGTCGTCGGCGAACGCGCCTTTTGGTGGTGGCGTGAAAGCCAGAAGCGCGACCCGCAAAAAATGGAAAAGCTCCTGGCCGCGCTGGAAAATTCCGACATGACTGCCGCCAGGCAAATCGCTGCCGGCTCGGAAGACCCCGTCATCCGTGTGATTCATCACGGCCTCAACCACGTCGGCCACGCGCACGGCTCGTTGCTCGGTGCGCTGCAACTGGCGGCAGGAATCGAACTCAAACACGCCGGGCGTTTCCTGACGGTGATGGATACGCTCGTGACGCTCGCGCCGTTGCTGGGACTGCTGGGCACGGTGACCGGCCTAATGCGCGCCTTTCTCAACATCGGCAGTGCGGAACTGTCCGTCACAGCGGTCACCGGCGGCATCGGTGAGGCGTTAATCGCCACGGCCTGCGGTCTGGGCATCGCCATTTTCTCGCTGATCCCCTTCAACTTTTTTTCGGCAAAGGTGACGCAACTGCAATTCGAGCTGGAAACGGCGGCAACCAATGTCGAAGTGATGGTTGGCGGCGGCGTGAAATCGGGTGACACCACCCATCTGACCCGGACAACGCCATCCAGCCAGACCACCGGCCACTGACATTTTGCCGATGAAACTGCCCTCACCAGTCCGGCCCCGAAAGTCGCGGATTGTCATCATTCCGCTGATTGACATCATGTTTTTCCTGCTCGCGTCGTTCATGATGGTCAGTTTGCAGATGAGCCGGACCGAAAACATCAAGGTCCATCTGCCTGCCGCCACACAATCGCGGCAGGATTTCCGGCCCGACATGGTCAACATTGCCGTGGACAAATCCGGCGCTGTCTGGCTGGAGAAAAAGCCGATTTCATTGCCGGAACTAAGCCTCGTGTTAAGCAACCGCTTCCACGCCAACCCAGACCTGCCGATTTATATCAGCGGCGACCGCGACACGTTGCACGGCGACATGGTGAAGGTGTATGAAACCGTCCGCGTGGTCGGCATCCAAAAGGTCGCGTTCATGACCGACAGCCAGCAAAGCCCGACGACACCATGAAAATCCACACGCCCATCCCGGAAAAAAAATCGCGGCTGGAAATCATCCCGTTGATTGACATCATGTTTTTCCTGCTCGCGTCGTTCATGATGGTCAGCTTGCAGATGCAGATTGTCCGCACGGTCAAATCCAATCTGCCCACCGCCACGCTCGCCACTCCCACCAAGAAGCCCGACATCGTGAATCTCACCGTGAACCAGGACGGCCAGGTTTCCGCGGACGACAAACCAATCGCCTTCCCCGAATTGTTCACAATGCTTACGAACCGTTACAACCTGAACACGAACCTGCCGGTTTATATCACCGGCACGCACAACGCCACGCACGGCTCAGTGGTGTTCGTGCTCGATTTGGTGAAACGCGCCGGCATCCAGCGCGTCGCCATCGCCGTCAACGCCGCCTCCGACCACCTGACTCCATGAAAAATTTCCAAGCAAACCTGTTTATCGTTCTCGCCATCGGCCTCTGTAGTCTTTGCGTCTGGCAATGGTATGAACAAACCGTCCAGCGCACCGAAATCCAGACCCTCAACCGGATAGTCTATGACCGCAACGCCGCCATTCAGGGCTATACCAATTCCATTGCCACGCTGAATCATCAGGTGAACCAGATGGACACGCGCCTCACCGAAATCAAGGCCGTCGTCGCGACCAATGAACAACTCATCATTTCGCAAAAGGCTGAAATCGTGCAATTGCAATTCGCAAACGAAACTGCCACCAACGAAATCGCGCAATACAAGGCCGCCGTGGACGCGCTGGAAGCGAAGCTGAAGGAAGCCTATGCCGGCATTGACCAGCAGAATGGAGCCATCTCCAATCTCGTCGCCCAGCGCAACGACCTCGTGCTGAAATACAACGACGAAGTGAAAGATCGGAACGACGTTGTTGCCAAATACAATGAACTGGCGAAACAGGTCCAATCCGGCGGCAAAAAACAACCGGACAAATGACGGCCACGAAAAGGACTGGCAGATAAACTGTGAACCGTGTCTACCCCTGTGGTAGCGCCAAGAAATGTAAGCACTACTGGAGCCGGTAGGAACAATACGCTGTGTTGTCTGCCGGACGCTGCCGGCATCCCGGCACATCAATCAAAATAACGATTGTCGGCGGCATGTCGTTTGCTATATTGCAAACAGCTTGCAATACAACAAGGAACATTTTTGTCAGTTCGGCAAGTCGTTCGTTGCCGCCTTGCTGATGGGGCTGGTTTTGTTCATGGCCGCGCTGGCTTCCAGCGAGGCCCTGCACAAGCTGATCCATCATGACGCGGATGAAGCCGGCCATGAATGCGCAGCCACGCTGTTCGCACACGGCCAGGTGGATTCGCCGGTCGTGGAAGTGGCGGCCATCATCCCGGTTGCTCCCGTTGAATTTCTCCCGCTGACTTCGGTTTCCGTTTTCAACGCGCTGGTGGAAACGCTTCCACCAGGCCGCGGCCCGCCGGTTTCTCTTCTCCATTCCTGACAGTTCACCGGTCTTCGCAGACCGGATTTCGTTAGTTTATTTAACTTGAATTATTCCGGCGCTTTGCCTTTGGGCATGGGCCGTTTGGAAAATTGTGAAATTGTGCAGTTATGAAAAATTTAACCATCGGGCAGGTGGCACTCCACACCAAAATCGCATGAGCGAATTGAGCAAAGAACGGTTGGACCAGATGATCGCCGACGGCGTCGGGGAAAATCTCTCGCCCGACTTCAAGCGGGCTGGTGCGTTCGCCCATTGGTCACCCTCGCGCGTTCTGTCTTTCATCGCGGCCCTGGCCTTGTTGTTCATTGCCGGTTGCGCGGTGGGTCCCAACTTTAAGCGACCGGCGGCTCCGGCTGTCAGCGATTATACCGGCCGGCCGCTTTCGACCACCGTCACCAGCACGAACGTCGCCGGTGGGGAAGCCCAACGCTTTGCCAAAGGAACCGACATCGCCGGAGACTGGTGGACTTTGTTTCATTCCAAGCCGCTCAATGAGCTGATTGAACAGTCGCTCACAAACAATCCCGACCTCAAGGCGGCGCAAGCGGCATTGTCGGTGGCCAGGGAAAATGTCCTGGCTCAACGGGGCGTTTACTATCCGAGTGTCGCGGGAAGCTTTTCGGCCAGCCGCCAGAAGCAATCAGGGGCACTCGCCCCCACGCCCAGCTCAAACGCCTATCAATACAACCTTTTCACCCCGCAGGTCAGCGTTTCGTATTCGCCCGATGTTTTCGGCCTGAACCGCCGGACCCTGGAGTCATTGAAGGCGCAGGAACAGGGCGTTCGTTTCCAAATGATCGCGACGTATATCACATTGAGCGCCAATGTGGTGGTCACGGCGATTCAGGAGGGCTCGGTGCAGATGCAGATTGACGCGACCCGCGAACTCATCGGCATCAACTCCAACATGGTTCAAATCCTGCAATACCAACTTGCCAAAGGTTATGCCAGCCGGCTTGATCTTGCCGCGCAGGAATCGCAGCTCGCGCAAGTCACCGCCACGCTGCCGCCGCTCCTCAAGCAATCAGCCCAACTGCGCGACCTGCTGGCAGTTCTGGCCGGCCGGTTCCCGAACCAGACAACGGCTGAAAAATTCGGGCTTGCGAGTCTGCAATTGCCGGAGGAACTGCCGGTGAGCCTGCCTTCGCAACTGGTGGCGCAGCGTCCGGATGTGCTTCAGGCCGAGGCCAACCTGCACGCCGCCAGCGCCCAGATTGGAATCGCCATCGCGAACCGGCTGCCCAATATCACGCTGACCGCAAATGCCGGCAGCACGGCGCTGGCCTTGGATCGGTTGTTCACGTCGGGCACTGGCTTTTGGGGGTTGGGCGCGGCAGCGACCGCACCTGTTTTCCAAGGCGGGACATTGCTGCACCACGAGCGCGCCGCGAAGGCAGCCTACGTTCAAGCGGCTGAACAATATCGCAGCACGGTCCTGACCGCCTTTCAGAATGTCGCGGACACCCTGACGGCGCTGGAACAGGACGCCGAGAGCTTGAAGGCGGCGGCAGCCGCAGCCGATGACGCCCAAATAACACTGGATTTGTCTCAACGACAATGGCAGGACGGCTACATCAGCTACCTTGCGCTGTTAAGCGCGGAACAAGCCTATCAGCAAGCCCGGATCAATCTGGTGCAGGCCCAGGCCAGTCGTTATGCCGATACAGCGGCGTTGTTTCAAGCGCTGGGCGGTGGGTGGTGGCATCGTGCGGATTTAACCAAGGATAAACATGAAAAATAAATCAAGACCTCTGCAAAAGCGTAGCGGCTTTCGGCAGAAAGCCGTGCTCTTCAATTTTCAAAGGTTTGCGGCGCTCTGCCGAGACGCCGCTACGGCGGAACGCCGGGGCAAATTCCCGCGCGCACTTGCCGTTGCCGTCATGGCGGTGGCAACAATCGTGTCGTTCACCGGCTGTTCACCCAAAACTGACAGCCACCCGGAGACCTCATCCGTGACGGTCAGCAATGTGACACTGACGGCGGCCCAGCGGCAGAAGATCCAACTTTACACCGTCGCGCCGTCCAAATTCCGCAAGACGACTGAAACCACCGGGACGGTTGACTTCGACAACGATCAGGCCACCAGCGTGCTGGCGCCCTTCGGCGGGCCGGTGTCGCGGCTGCTCGTTTCTCCCGGCGACCAGGTCAAGGCGGGGGACCCGTTGGCGGAGGTGGATTCACCCGACTTTGCGGCGGCCATCAGCGCTTATCGCAAGGCGCTCGCCACTGCCCAGACCGACCGCCGGGTGGCCGACATGGACAAGGATCTGATCCAGCATAATGGCGTGGCCCAGCGCGAAGAGGAGCAGGCCCAAACCGACGCCGCCAACGCCGAGGCGGACCGCGACGCCGCCCTGCAAACCCTCGTCTCGCTGAACGTTGATCCGCAGGCCATCAAAGACCTTCAGGAAGGCCGGCCGGTTTCGCGCCCCGGGGGCATGATTCGTTCGCCGATCGCGGGAACCGTGGTGGAAAAACTCATCACTCCCGGGGAACTTCTGTCGGCGGGCACCACGCCGTGTTTCACCGTGGCCGATCTTTCACGTGTCTGGGTCATGACGCAAATTTTTGGTTCCGACCTTGCTTCGGTCAGCGTCGGCGATCCAGCCGAAGTGGAGACCGGCATCGCCACCAATAACTTTTCCGGAACCGTGGACAACATTTCCGCGCTGGTGAACCCCGACACCCGTTCGGTGTTGGTGCGGGTGGTCGTCGAAAATCCGGGCGACTTTCTGAAGAAACAAATGTATGTCCGCGTGCGGATTCAAGCCCGCCAGGAAAGCACCGGCCTGCTGGTTCCGGTTTCGGCGATTTTGCGCGACGATGAGAACCTGCCGTTTGTTTATGTCGCCCAGCCCGACGGCAGCTTCGCGCGGCGGCACGTGACTTTGGGTTATCGCGCCGGCGATCAATATGACATTGCCGACGGTCTCCAACCCGGCGACCAGATTGTGACTGACGGCGGCCTCTTTGTTCAATTCATGCAAAATCAATGAGCAACCAATTGCCTCCAACTGAATCCGCGCCGCGAATGGCTTCGATGATGAACCGCGCCGTCGCTTCTTCGTTGCGGCAACGTTTTCTTGTCGTCCTCCTGACGCTCGTGTTGATCGGCGCGGGGTCGCGGTCGCTGGAGCGCCTGCCGGTGGATGCTTATCCCGATCTTTCGCCGCCGCTCGTCGAAATCATCACCCAATGGCCCGGCCACGCCGCCGAGGAAGTGGAACGGCTGATCACGGTGCCCATCGAAGTCGGGATGAACGGCATTCCGCAGATGACCACGCAACGCTCCATCTCGCTCTATGGATTGTCCGACGTCATCCTTACTTATCATGATGGCACGGACAACAATTTTGCCCGCCAGGAAGTTTTTAACCGGATCTCCAGTCTCAGTCTGCCGAGCGGCGTGACCCCTTCGGTGGCGCCGTTGTCCTCGCCTTCGGGTTTGATCTACCGTTACGTGCTGCAAAGTCCCGACCGGTCGCCGATGGAACTCAAGACCTTCGAGGATTGGATCATCGAACCCGCATACAAATCCCTTGCGGGCGTGGCGGATGATTCGGGGTTTGGCGGAGGAACCATGCAATACCAGGTGCTGCTCGATCCGACCAGGATTGCCGGAGTTGGCTTGTCGGTGTTGCAGGTGGAGAGCGCTCTGGCGGCCAACAACGGCAACGCCGGCGGCGGGTTCTATTCGCAAGGCGGCCAGTTCTATTACGTGCGCGGCCTGGGGCGCATGGAAACGTTGGAGGACATCGGCAACGTGGTGCTGGCCGTGCATGATGGCACGCCGGTGTTGCTCAAGGATGTTGGTCGCGTGGTCATCGGCATTGCCCCGCGCCTCGGCGAGTTCGGCTACGAGAAACAGGACGACTGCGTGGAAGGCGTCATCCTGCTGCGCACGGGCGATAAAACCCAAGACGTCCTGAAGCGGGTTGAAGCGAAGACCAGGGAACTCAACGATCAAATCCTGCCGAAGGATGTCAAAGTCGTTCCGTTCTACGACCGCACCGATTTGATCGCGCTGACGACAAAGGTCGTGGAGCAAAATCTGTTGCGCGGCATGTTGCTGGTCATCGTGATCCTCATCTTTTTCCTCTACGATTTTCGCGCGGGATTGATTGTCGCCACCACCATCCCACTGGCGTTGCTGTTCGCGTTTATTTGTCTCGATCTCCAAAACGCCTCGGCCAACCTGCTTTCCATCGGCGCGGTGGATTTTGGAATCCTGGTGGATGGCGCGGTGGTGATGGTGGAAAATATTTTTCGCCAGCTCGCCGCGCGCAAGGGAACGCCGCTCAACGTCAAGGAAATCATCAAAGATGCCGCGGCGGAGGTGGATCGCCCGCTGTTTTACGCGGTCGCGGTGATTGTGGCCAGCTTCCTGCCGATCTATGTCCTGGCCGGGCCTTCCGGGACGCTGTTCAAACCGATGGCGGACACCATGGTTTTCGCGCTGATCGGTTCGTTGATTGTCACGCTGACTTTGCTGCCGGTGCTGTGTTCGTGGTTCATGCGGGCAGGCGTGCGGGAGCGCCGCAACGCCGCTTTTGAAGCCATCAAATCGGTTTACACCAAAGGCCTGGATTTTTGTCTCGCCCATCCCTGGGGAACGACGTTCGCCTCGGCCATTTTGCTGGCCGGTTCGCTGCTGCTCATTCCCCGCATCGGCGCCGAGTTCATGCCGCAGCTGGATGAAGGCGCGCTGTGGGTGCGCGCCACGATGCCCTACACCATTTCGTTCGACGAATCGGCGAAGATCACTCCTCAAATCCGGGAAGTTTTGAAATCCTTTCCCGAAGTCACCACCGTCGCCTCGGAACTGGGCCGGCCCGACGACGGCACAGATTCAACCGGTTTTTTCAACGTCGAGTTTTACGTTGGCCTTAAACCTTACTCGGAATGGACCGGCGCTTATCGCACCAAACCCGCGCTGATTGAGGCCATCAACCAAAAGCTCCAGTCATTTCCCGGAATCATTTTTAACTATACCCAGCCGGCGGAGGATGCGGTGGACGAGGCGGAATCGGGCTTGAAAAGCGCCCTGGCCGTCAAAGTCTTCGGTTCCGATTTGGATACGCTCGAACAAAAGGGCAAAGCCATCAAACAGATCCTGGAGCGCGTGCGCGGAATCCGTGACGTGACGCTGGTGAAGGAGCTTGGTCAGCCCAGCCTGAACATCAAAATCAACCGCGCCATGATTGCCCGTTACGGTGTGAACGTCGCCGACATCAATGGCTTGATCACGACCGCCATCGGCGGGGACGTGGCCACCCAGGTGGTGCAGGAAGAAAAACAGTTTGATCTGGTCGTCCGCCTCGAACGTCAATATCGGGACAACCCCGAGGAAATCGGAAATATCCCGGTGCCCACGCCCGCCGGACAGCAAATTCCGCTCAAGGAATTCGCGGACATCCGGGTGGCGAACGGCGCTTCGTTCATTTACCGCCAGGACAATTCGCGCTACATCGGGGTCCAGTTCTCGGTGGCAGGACGCGATCTGGCTGGTGCGGTGGAAGATGCCATGCAGCAGATCAACGGAAAGATTGCCCTGCCGGAGGGCTACCGGCTGGATTGGGGCGGAGAATACACGGAATATACGGCTTCGCGCCGGCAACTGAATGTCATTCTGCCGCTGACCTTGTGTCTGATTTTCCTCCTGCTGTTCGCGCTTTACAGCAATTTGAAATTCCCGTTCATCACCGTGCTCGGCGTGGTGCTGTCCGCGCCGGTGGGTGGCCTCGTGGCCCTCTGGATCACCGGCACGCCGTTTTCGGTCTCCTCCGGCATCGGCTTCCTGGCCTTGTTTGGCGTGTCGGTGCAGACGGCCGTCGTGTATATTTCCTATGTCAACGAACTTCGCCGCAGCGGCACCACCCTCACCGAGGCTGTTCGTGAAGGCGCGATCCTGCGGCTGCGTCCGATCATGATGACCGCGCTGGTGGCGGCGTTGGGGTTGTTGCCGGCGGCGCTGGCCACCGGTGTTGGCACGGATTCCCAACGGCCGTTTGCCCTGGTCATTGTCAGCGGCCTGTTCACGCGGCTTTTGATCAGCATCTTCCTGATGCCGGCGCTCTACGCCCTCGTGGCGCGTTCGGACGACCGGCTGGAAGTGTAATGCGGCTTCCAGCAGGCATGAGCGTCGGCCCGTTGATTTCATTCGGTTTCCTGCTGATTCCGCCGCTGACCGCGCCTTTGTTCGCCCGGACCATGCGCCAGTTCACCATTTTCGCCTCGGTGATTGGCGGGGTGGCGTCGTTTATCGGCTTCTGGATTGCCTGCCAATGGGATTGGCCGGTCGGCCCGACAGACGTGGTATTGCTGGGAATCATTTACGCGCTCGGCTTTGCCGTAAAAAAACTCGCGCTCCTCTTCCGCCCAAAATCACCGGTGTGATTATCCGGGCAAACCGGAAAACTCAACCGATCACTGTGAGCACAATACCCACGAGAATGCCGATCACGGCGGGAAGTTTTTGCAGTCCGTTTTTTTCACCGAAAAGGAGCAGGCCGCCGGCAAAACCCACCAGCGTGCTGCCGCGGCGCAAGCTCATCACCACCGAGACGAGTGAATGGGGATCACGCAGCGCGCTGAAATAAATGTAATCGGCCACCAGCAACGAAAAAGCGATGAACGGAATGCTCCAGCGCCAGTGGAATTCATTGCGCGACCACCAGCGCCGCTTCCAGCCGATGGCGAACGGCGTGAAAAGCACCAGCAGATAAACCGAGAACCACGCCTGCACCGTCGGCACCGAGAAATGCGCCCGGCCCAGCAGGTATTTGTCGTAGAGCGAACTCACTGCGCCCAGCAACGTTCCGGCAATCAGGAACCAGACCCATTTGTTGCGATGGAAATGCACTCCTTCCCGACTGCCGACCACGGACAGTCCGACAAACGATACAAGGGTCGTCAGCACGCCGACGGTTTCCAGCCAGGTCGGTCGCTCACCCAGGATCAACAGCGCGCCAAACAGCGTCCACAGCGGGCTGGTCGCCCGGATGGGCGAGCCGAGCGACAGCGGCAGATGTTTGAGCGCAAAATAGGTAAAAACCCACGACGCCGCGACGATGGCCGATTTAAGCACCAGTTGCAGATGCTGCACCAGTGTCAGCGGATCAACGACCAACGACGACGGCAAAAGTCCCGGCTGAACCGCCTGCGTTCCCAGCAAAGCAATCCAGACCACCGCGCCGCTTAACGTGCTGAAAAACAGGACTGGCACGACGGTGTTGTCCCGCACGGCGTGCTTCGTGCAAAGCTCATAAACGCCGAGGAACAATGCCGACACCAGGCTGGCGACAATCCAATGCATAAAAAAGCAGGACAGGCTTCCTGCCTGTCCTCTGCCCTGTCAGAATGAGGCAGGCAAGACGCCTGCCCTGCGTTACATATTGGCGACGATGTTGTCGTCAAACTGCGAGCATTTGATTTTTGCAGCAAGGTATTACGGATTGTAACGCAGTTGCCAAATTTTCAACAGCTCGGCGCAGCCTTTGGCAAAATCATCGGTCATGCTGACCATTTGAAAGCCGGCCAGTGTCCAATGGAGTTTTTCATAATTGCATTTCCGATGGATGACCGGAACAATTTTATCCTGAAAACGTTTTTGAATGAGTGCGTAGGACAACTCACGCTTTACCCACATGGACTTGACTGATTTGGGTGAGAGGATGACAACGAACCAATCACAGCGTTGTAGCGCGAAACCGATTTCCTCCTGCCATTGCTGTGCGCCGCGCAAATGGGTGCGGCTATACCAGACGGGGATTCCGTGTTTGCGCAGAATCTTCGCGAGCTTGTCGGCAAAACGCCGGTCGCCGCTGGCATGGGAGAGAAAAATTTCTCCGGGCTGAAATCGTTGCTTCCGTTTCAAGCTTTGGCCGGGGTAAGTTCAAATCCATGTTCGATGTAATCCACAATCTCGCGGCTAACTTCAGTGATGCGTTTGTTGAATCGAACCGTGGGCAGCTTTTTTAAAATCCACGGAATGTCCGGCGTGGATTTAACCATCACTGGAATCAAGCGTCCCCGGAACTGCGAAGCCCCCAGCGCAAACTCAATCTCTTGTCGCACCCAGTCGGATTTCATCGCTTGCGGCGAGAGCAGCACCACCATCGCCTCGGATTCTTTCAAAGCTTTTCCAATCTGCGAAGCCCAGTTCTCACCCGGAAAAAGCGCATCGTCGGCAAACCAGACGTTGTGACCGGCTTTTTCAAGAAGGACGGCCAATTCTTTGGCTACCTCTCGATCCGACTGCACATAACTCAAAAAAACCTTCATACATTGGAAATTAGTGCTTTTTGAACGTCTCGTCAACGGCCCTACATGTGCGAAATGATATTACTTCCAAACTCGCTACACTTGATTTCCGTCGCGCCTTCCATCTGGCGGGCGAAATCGTAGGTGACGCGCTTGCTGCCAATCGCTCCGTTCAAACCTTTCAAAATCAAATCCGCCGCTTCCGTCCAGCCGAGATACCGGAACATCATTTCGCCGCTCAACACAACGCTGCCGGGATTTACGACGTCCTTGTTCGCATATTTCGGCGCGGTGCCGTGCGTCGCTTCAAAAATCGCGTGGCCGGTGATGTAATTGATGTTGCCACCGGGCGCGATGCCGATGCCGCCCACCTGCGCCGCGAGGGCGTCGCTCAAGTAATCGCCATTGAGGTTCAGCGTGGCGATGACGTCGAAGTCCGTCGGTCGCGTGAGCACCTGCTGGAGCGTAATGTCGGCGATGGCGTCCTTGATGACGAGGCCCGCGCCGGGTTTGCCTTCGGGAATCTTGCACCACGGGCCGCCGTCAATCTCGACTGCCCCGTAACGCTGTTTGGCTATCTTATATCCCCAGTCGCGGAACGCGCCCTCGGTGAACTTCATGATGTTGCCCTTGTGGACAATCGTCACGCTTTTGCGTTTGTTCGTGATGGCGTAGAGGATGGCGGCGTGAATCAGGCGTATCGTCCCGAGATAGCTGACCGGCTTGAAGCCGATGCCGACATCCACCGCCGCCTCGCGGTGCGGAGCGCCGATGTCCTCAAGCTGCTTCAGCCACTGCGCCGCGGCCTCTTTGGTTCCAAAACGAATCTTTTTGAATTCCTTGGGAAAATTCTGGGCCAGAAAGTCCAAAATCTTTTGGCTCTCCGGCGTGCCGCCGGCGTATTCGATGCCCGCGTAAATGTCCTCGGTGTTTTCACGGAAGATGACCATGTTCACCTTTTCCGGATGCTTCACGGGCGACGGCACACCGGTGAACCACTGCACGGGGCGCAGGCAGACGTAGAGGTCGAGCATCTGGCGCAACGCGACGTTGAGCGAGCGGATGCCGCCGCCGACCGGCGTGGTGAGCGGGCCTTTGATGCCGACAAGATATTCCTTGAACGCGGCAACGGTGTCGTCCGGCAGCCAGTTGTCAAATTTGTTCCTGGCCGCTTCGCCGGCGAAAACTTCAAACCACGAAATTTTCCGTTTGCCGCCGTAGGCTTTCTGCACCGCCGCGTCGAACACGCGCACGCTTGCCGCCCAGATGTCCGGGCCGGTGCCGTCGCCGCGGATGAACGGGAGGATGGGATTTTCAGGAACGGTGAGTCTGCCGTTCAGGATGGAAATTTTCCCGCCGGCGGGCCGTGTCACGTCCTTGTAAGCCATAATGCGATTCTGGATTTGCGATTTGCGGTTTTTAAAACCTTATGCGGGTAGGGTTAAATCGAATCCGCCGGAAATCAAGGAAAGAGTGATGAACGTCCGCCCGTGAGGAAGGCCGTAATTTCCAATTCCAGCGTGCGGGCATGATGAAATCGGTTTCGATTGGTTCCCGGGTTTTTGCTTTTTGCGAACGGTGGGTTTCCACTACGCTTTGGCCATCACTCGCAGGCTTGACGAATGAAGAAACGACCATCGCCATTGGTGCAAAAGCCACGGCACGACCCGCAGTCCGCAAACCGGCTTTTCAACCTGTTGATCCGGCCCCTCTGGATTTGTGTTCTGCTCGCGGTCGTCACGACGGCAGTTTACTGGCCGGCCGTCGGCTTCGATTACGTCAATTATGACGACCAGGGGTTCGTTTACGAGAATCCGCATGTCTTGGGCGGATTAACGTGGGAGAATGTCCGGTGGGCATTTGGCACGGGACTGGGCGGCAATTGGATGCCGCTGACCTGGCTGTCGTACCTGTTGGATGTGGAGTGGTTCGGACCCACCGCGGCAGGGCTGCACCTGACAAACATTTTATTGCACGCGGCAAACACGGTTTTGACCTTTCTGCTTTTCCGGCGGCTCACCGGTATGCACTGGCAAAGCGCCGTCCTCGCCGGCCTGTTTGGATTGCATCCCCTGCACGTGGAATCCGTGGCTTGGGTGGCGGAACGGAAAGATGTTTTGAGCACCCTGTTTTGGTCGCTGGCAATCTGGATGTATGTCCGATACGCACAGAAACCGGTCGCCGGTTCCCTGCACCGGTCGAACGGATACTTCCTGGCCCTGATTTTTTTTATGTTGGGTTTGATGTGCAAACCCATGGTGGTGACCCTGCCGTTCGTACTGTTGTTGCTGGACTATTGGCCGTTGCGGCGCATCGAACCGGGAGATATTTTTGCTCACCGTGCCACGCTGACCCGGTTGATTTGCGAGAAAATCCCGTTTTTCATGCTCGCCGCCATCGCATCGGCGCTCACGATTTTCGTTCAATTTCAAGAGCGGACCATGGTATCATTGGCGAGTCTCCCGGTCGGTGCGAGAATCTCAAATGCCCTGGTTGCTTATGCGCGCTATCTGGAGAAAACCTTTTGGCCGGTTGACCTGACCAATCCCTATCCACTGACAAGGCATTGGCCGTGGGGTCAGGTGCTCGCGGCAGGCGCGCTGGTGATGGGATTTTCGGTTCTGGCAATGCTGACGGCGCGGAAGCGACCGTATGCTCTGGTGGGATGGCTATGGTTTTTAGGAACGATGATCCCCGTGATCGGGCTGTTTCAGGTGGGAGTCCAATCCCTGGCGGATCGCTACACCTACATCCCCTTGCTGGGCGTGTTCTGGATTGTGGTGTGGGTGGCCGCCGATTTGATCGCGCGTTGGCGGCTGCCCGGCAGGGTTGTTGTGTTCGCCGCTTTATTGGTCTTGGGAACTTGTGCGGCGCGGACGCGTGCTCAACTGGATTATTGGCGGGATGGCGAATCACTTTTCCGCCACGCCATCGCCCTGACAGAAAATAATTTCGTCGCCTTCGACGGCCTTGGCCGGGCCCTTTATAATCAAGGGCGGTTGGACGAAGCGGTGTTTTATTACCTCAAATCCCTTGAGATCAGACCCCGCTACGAAGACGCGCTCGAGAACCTGGGCAACGCGCTGGCTCACCTTGATGTGGCCAATGCGGCCACCAACAATCCGCACGGACCGGCGCGGCGAACCGGGACCGATTACGCCAACGCTCACAACACCCTCGGCCTGGGGCTGGTCATGAACGGAAAGCTGGACGACGCGGCCACGCACTTTCAGAGGGCTTTGCTTTACGACCCGGACGATGTGAACGTTCGCAGCAACCTGGGTTATGCCCTGGCTTTGCAAGGCAGGCTGGACGAGGCCATCGGGCAATGCGAACAAGTCTTGCGCCGGTCACCTCACCACCCGAAAGCCAATAACATTCTGGGCTTCGCACTCCTGAAACAAGGGCGATGGGACGAGGCCGTGGTGCCTCTGCGCGAAGCACTGCAATACGAGCCGGATTTCGCGGAAGCCCATTCCAATCTCGGACAGGCACTGGCCGCGCTGGGTCAACGGGACGAAGCCATCGCGCAGTTCAAGGAAGCGTTGCGGCTCAACCCAAACCACCCGGGCGCCCGGAAACAATTGAACCAGCTGGAAAACCCGCCGCGATGAATTTTGGGCCGGTGGAGCCGGGGCCGCGGACAAAACCTCCAAAGTCTCACGCCACCTCAATGAGCTTCGACGTCATGGGGGCCGCGGCCTCGGTAAATTGCGCCTTCACTTTGGCGATGGTGTTCTCGACAGTCAGGCCGTATTTTTGGCGGAGTTCGTCCTGCGTCGTGGCGTGTTCGATGAACCGGTCGGGCCAGCCGATGCGCACGACGGGCGTCGTTACGGCCTTCTCGCTGAACAGTTCGAGCACCGCCGACCCGTAGCCGCCCATCAACACGTGGTCTTCCAGCGTCACGACGATTTCCGCCGCGCGCCCGAAAAATTCATGCGCGCCATCGTCGAGCGGCTTGGTGAAACGCGGATTGATGACGGCGCAATCAAATCCTTCCGCTGCGAGTTGCGCCGCGGCATTACGCGCGAGCGTGTTCATGGGCCCGAGGCCGAACAACGCCACCTTGCGTTTGCCATTGTTGGAAAAATTCCGGACGACTTCCGCCTTGCCCACTTCGAGCAGTTTGGGCTGGTCCTTGATGGGCACACCTTCCGCCGTGCCGCGCGGGTAGCGGATGAACGTCGGATGCTGCTGGTGCGTGGCGGTGAACATCATGTCCACCAGTTCGTCCTCGTCCTTCGGCGCCATGGCGATGACGTTCGGCAGGCAGCGCAGGTAGGCGATGTCGAACAGGCCGTGATGCGTCGGGCCGTCGTTGGCGGACAATCCGGCGCGGTCCATGCAGAAAATCACCGGCAAATCCTGCAAACAAACGTCGTGATGAATGCAGTCATAGGCGCGTTGCAGGAACGTGGAATAAATCGCCACAAATGGATGAAAACCCATTGTCGCCATGCCGGCGGCAAAAATCACGGCGTGTTCCTCGGCAATGCCCACGTCGTAGTAACGGTCCGGCATGGCCTTTTCCAAATGCTTCAGGCCCGTGCCACTGGGCATCGCGGCGGTGATGCCGACGAGCGTGTTGTTTTTCTGGCAAAGCTTCACCAACGTCTGCCCCATGACGTCCTGATAATTCATCGGCGTGTCCGCCTTGACGGGCATTGAATCGCCGGTCTTCACATCATAAGGCCCGGTGCCGTGGAATTTTTCCGGAAATTTCAGCGCGGCCTCAAAGCCTTTGCCTTTTTGCGTGAGAACATGAATGACAATTGGATGGTCGCACGTCTTGGCAAATTCCAGCGTGCTGATAAGCAACGGCAAATCGTGTCCGTCAATCGGGCCGAGATAACGCATCCCCATTTCCTCGAAGAAAACCGGGCTGCCGTAGCCGCCGCGACCGTCCGCATCCACCAGGCTGCCGGTTTGCCGCAGCCCGACGTCGGTGATGGCGCCCTTGACACCTTCCTCGGCCTTGTGTGCGAGTCTCAATGCAATCTCGCCCTTGGGCAGGCGGCGGACGAAATTTTCAAAATCCTTCGCCAGCTTGTTGTAACGAGGATTGGTGATGAGCTTGTTGAGGTAATTGGAAATCGCGCCGACGTTTTTGGCGATGCTCCATTCGTTGTCATTGAGAATGCTGATGAATCGCTTGGTCGTGTGGCCGATGTTGTTGAGCGCCTCGAACGAAATGCCGTTCGTCAGCGCGGCGTCGCCAAAAATGCAGACGACGTTTTCGTCCGTGCCGTTTTTATCACGCGCCGCCGCCATGCCCAGCGCGGCGGAAAGCGCCGTGCCCGCATGACCCGCACCGTAGCAATCGTGCGGACTTTCCGTGCGCAACGCGAAGCCGTTCAGGCCGTCCGTCTGCCGGATGGTGCGGAAGCGATGCTTGCGATCCGTTAGAATTTTGTGAACGTAAACCTGATGGCTCACGTCCCAGACAAATTTGTCCCGGGGCGTGTTGAAAACGCGATGCAACGCGATGGTCAACTCAACCACGCCAAGGTTCGGGCCGAGATGCCCGCCGCTTTTGGCCAGCCCGGCGATTAATTCCTCCCGAATCTCCCCGGACAGTTCCTGAAGCTGCGACAGCGTGAGTTTCTTCACATGCGCCGGCCCGTCCACCATCTCGAGATAACTGCTCATATATTTTGGGTCCGGGGTCGGGAAATCAGCCTTCGGACAAATCCGGCGACAGCGGCTTCAATTTCATTTCGCCCGCCGCGCTTTTTTCCAGCTGTTGAATCTTCAACTCCGCCTCGGCGAGTTTTTCCTGGCAGATTTTTACCAGCTTCGTCCCTTCCTCATATTTGGACAAAAGCGTTTCCAGCGGCAGGCCGTCGGACTCCATGGCCTCGACAATGCCCTCGAGCTTTTTCAAAGCCTCTTCAAACGGCGGACTGTTCCTGGCCGCATCATTGGCCCTGGCTGATTTTGACATGCGAAAATGCTAAAGAAAACCATCGCGCCCGTCCAGCTTGGAGTCATTCGGAGCGAGGCAACTGCGCTCCCGAGGCGCGTGACTGAATTTGGCACTCACACGATCCTGAAAACATTCAGGCGCAAGGTGATCCGCAACCCACGAATGCACGGAGAAGTTGGCCGGTCAGGAACCCGGAATGATTTCAATCCCGTTGATCTCGGGGTTCTGAATGTTGGTCGTGAAAGTAATATCAAGCTTGCCGTCGGTGATGTCCACGTTGACAGTTTCGATGTAGGCGCGCTTGGCGCCGCCGGCCTTTGCCCAGACATCAAAATCCTTGAACTCATGGCCCGCAACGTTAAAGGAAAAGACGCGCTGACCCGGGCCGCTGATGTCCTCGTAAGTTTCGGCAAAATGAAGTTTCACAATGTATTTGCCGTTGGGAAGCTTGTACGAAAAAGAACTCATGCCGTATCGCTCGGTGCGATAGATGGCCTGGTCCTGTGTATTGGCGATTTGCATGTCGCTGCCCCGATCAACGGTGTCTCCATCCACAAAACCCTGGTCAGGCAGCCAGACGTTGCCGTTGAAATCGGTGTGGGAGGCGGTGGCGCCGGCATCAATGCGAATCGGCAATCCCGCGGCCATGGTCGCAGCAGGCGCAGGCGGTGCGACAGGCGCGGCTACAGCAGGTGCAGGCGCGGTTATGCCAGGCGTGGGCGTGGTGACCGTTATTTTGACGCCAGATTGATCATTGTGCGACTGGCAGCCGACCAGCAGAAAAGCGACCACCGCTGAAATGAACGGGACGCGTGACCATTGCACCAAACGTTTTACATTTTGCATATGTTTCTCGCTTTGTCTTGGGGTTTGCAGCCCTCAATCTAGTGATTCTCCAAAAAACTGCAAGCCGTTCTTTTACGTTTCGCTGAACCGGTTCCGTGGCAGCGGCTGCTATCGCTTGTCAACCTTGCTCAAAACCTCACCCGCTTTCAAACGCGTCTTCAAATGCTGGCCCACTTTTACGTCTTTTGCCGCCCGCAAAACTTTTCCCGTCGCCGCGTCCATCGTGATGGAATAACCGCGCGACAACACCTGTTCCGGCCCCAGCAAACGCAGTCGCGCTTCCGTCGCCTCAAAACGATTTCTCCCGTTTCGCAAGCAAACGTGCGCCAGTTCGAGCAAACGCCGCTGACCCACCACCAACGACTCGCGCCGCTGCCTCAACAATTGCGCCGGACGAACGCGCAACAGCCGCGTCGCTAAATTCTGCCAGGCCACCTGCCGTTCCTTCGTCCCCTGCCTCGCGCAGCGCAGCAACCCGGCCTGCAAATCATCCAATCGTTGTAAAAGTTCGTTCATGCGCCGGCGCGGATGCGCCCGCACCATGCGCTGCGTCAAATCCGCCACGAGCTGCCGGCTGGCGAAAACCCCTTCGGTGATGATTTCCGCCGCCACGCTCGGCGTCGCCGCCCGCACGTCCGCGACGAAATCGCTGATGGTGAAATCAATCTCGTGGCCGACCGCCGACACTACCGGAATGGCCGATTCAAAAATCGCCCGCGCCACAACTTCCTCATTGAACGCCCACAGATCTTCGAGGCTGCCACCGCCACGGGTGACGAGAATCAAATCAACGTGGCACAGGCTTCCAGCCTGTGAATCTTTTTCTCTCCGGCTGGAGGCCTGAGCCACATTAAATTCATTCAATAGCCGGATTGCTGCCGCGATTTCCTCCGCCGCGCCTTCGCCCTGCACCCGGCACGGCGCAAGGATGATTTCCAAGCCCGGATTCCGCCGCTGCACGACGTGCAGCACGTCGCGAATCGCCGCGCCGGTTGGAGAAGTCACCAAGCCAATGCGTTGCGGATATTTGGGCAGCGGACGTTTGCGCTCCGATGCGAACAGGCCTTCCGCCGCGAGCTTTTGCTTGAGTTTCTCGAACGCAACTTGCAGCGCGCCAACGCCTTGCAACTCCACCGCGCGCACGATGAGTTGATATTGCCCGCGCGCCTCATAGACCGTCACGTCGCCTTGCAACAGCACCTTCTGGCCGTCCGCCAGCAGCTCGCGATGCGAAACCTTTTCGCGGCTGAACAAAACGCAACTCAACACCGCTACGCGCGTGCTCGCGTCAGAACGGAGCTGCGACGCGGCGTCCTTGAGCGTGAAGTAGATGTGGCCGGAAGATTGGGCACGCAGGTTCGTGACCTCACCCGTCACCCAGACCTGGCCGACCGATTTTTCCAGCAACCGCTTGACCTGCGCCGTCAGTTCGCTGACGGACAACACGCGCCGGGTCTGCTCCGTCGGAAACAGTTCGCCGAAGTCCCATTGCGATTTGGTTTTGCTCACAGTTTTTGTGCCTAAAGCTTAATTTTAGCCTTTTCGTTGCTCTCACACTCGAAACAAATATCCAGAAATGAGGTGAGTCTATTAATTGCACTAAGTCGAAAAAAGAGCAGAAAGGCAACAATCGGTTTTTGAACGTCTAGCGGAAATTGTTCAGCCACTTGATGAATTTTTTTACGCCTTTCTTTGTCTCGATGATACTCAATAGCGTTAAGATAATCATCTAGAAATTGCTCGGAGTTTATTGTAATTGGACCCACAGACACCGTGATCATCTCTTGGAAAGTTCGTCCGTCATATTCACGCTTCCATGCACGAATGGCCTCCGTGATTGCTGGATCAGCAATGTGTGCGGAAACAAGATTTACAACGCGATTAAAATTTGTCCGTTCGTTGATAAGGTAGATTGGTCTTAAACGATGAAGGAAAGTTTCAATTTGCTCATCTGGCGGAAGGATGCCTTCGCTTCGAATGCTTCCATCTTTACCAAGCCTAAGCGATATCTTTGAAAGAAAGCTCCAATCTTGAGCTAATGAACATTCATTGAGGCGACAAGCACATTCGAGAAACTCTTTCAAATCAATTCTGACTGCGTCCGGAAAGTTCGGTCGCTCAAATTCTCTTTGACCTCCTTTTGAAGAACCAGATATGAGAAAGCGAAGCATATGTAACTTGCACTGAAAACATTTTCGCCGCTTTCCCGCTGTCATTCAACTTCAATTCCGCCCGGAAATAATCGCACGGTCGAAGTTTGGGCGGCGCGGCAGCGCCGCCCCGCCAACATCTGGTAGGGCAAAGCTGCCGCTTTGCCCTTTCTTCCCGTCACGCGCGTTCAGCGCGGGACAAAAAACCCTTTCCCATCCGCCCGCCTTCCGCTAGGAATTCGACATGGTTGAAACTCCCTTCCATGAACCCGGACGAATCACGCCGGCCAAAGGGGTTCACGTTTCCCTCGGCGGACCGAACTGGGTCTTTCTCACTGTTTGCACCGAGAAACGTGCGCGCTGGCTGGCGCAGGCGTCCGTGCAACGGACATTACATGACATCTGGGAACACACCGCAACCGCATGGCTCGTCAGCGATTACCTGCATTTATTCTGCGCACCGCGCGATGTAAAGTTCACCATCGAGCGTTGGATGGGTTTCTGGAAGGACCGCTTCGCCAAATCGCATCCTGACACGGGAATTTTTCAAACCGGCGGCTTTCATCATCGTCTGCGCGATGGGGAAAATTACGCGCAAAAGTGGCAATACGTCCGCGAAAATCCGGTGCGGGCCAAATTGGTGGACCGCCCGGAGGACTGGCCTTACTTCGGGCGTGTGCATAAAATTCACTGGTGATGCATTGCGCCGTCACCGGATATTTAGGCGGCGCAGCAGCGCCGCCCTACCAAAACCCGGCAGGGCAAAGGTCGCTACCTGTCACCGTTTGCGGGTTGAAGGCGCCCGCAGCGAGTTGGCCACGCGGCGGAAGTGGTAGCCAAGAATGGCGAGTTCGATGGCGTGCGGGAACTGGCGCGGACGCCGGATGAGGGTGCCCAAAAACAGCCGCCAATATCCCACGCGTCCCCGGTGCCAGACGCCCAACACCCAGAGGGATTTCAGGAAGGCAATGCAATCCGCCCGCGACAGGTGCAGTCGCGGACCGGTCGGACGATGGCTCTTGAGGAACGTCCGGATGCGCTGGTAGTAGTTCCGCGGCTCGTAAAGCTTCTTCACCAGTTCGCGGTAGCCGGATTGCAGGAATTCACGGTTCAATTTGGGTTTGAAGTTCAGCGCAGCGTCGGTGTTGTTGCCGGTGCTATCGGTTTCCAGCCGTCCCTCACGCTTCAACCGCTGCCACAATCGCGTCTGCGGCAGCGCGTTCAGCAATCCCACCATCGCCGTCGCCACGCCGGAGCGCTGGATAAATTCAAACTGCCGCTTGAAGATGTCGCTCTTGTCGCTGTCAAAACCCACGATGAATCCACCCATGACTTCCAGCCCGGCGCGCTGCAGCGTCTGCACCGAGGCCACCAGGTCGCGATTCCGGTTCTGGAGCTTGTGACATTCCTCCAGCGCCTCGACTGAAGGTGTCTCGATGCCGACGAAGACTTTCTTGAACCCGGCCTCGACCATCAGGGCGCACAATTCCGGGTCATCGGCGAGATTCATGGATGCCTCGGTGAGAAATCCGATGCGGGTCCGCGTGCGCCGCCGCCATTTGATCAGCGCGTGCAGCAGCGTCTTGGTCCGTTGTTTGTTGCCGATGAAATTGTCGTCCACGATGAAAACCATGTCTTTCCACCCGTGCCGGGCCAGCGCGTCCAGCTCGGCAATCAATTGCGCCGGCGTTTTCGTGCGGGGCACGCGCCCGTTCATCACGATGATGTCGCAAAATTCGCAATCGAACGGGCAGCCGCGCGAGAATTGCACGGCCATCGTCACGTAATATCGAAATTTGATGAGGTCCCAGCGCGGGGCCGGTGTCCGGGTGATTTCCGGCCGGTTCGTGCAGCGATAAACCGATTGCAACCGGCCACTCCGCAGGTCTTCCACGACTTGCGGCATAATTTCCTCGGCCTCGCCCAGAACGAAGTGCTGAATCTCCGGGAACGCTTCGTAGCCGGTGGTGAACAGCGGCCCGCCCGCAATGACGGTTTTTTTCAATGCCGCGCACCGCGCCACGATTTCGCGCACCGAATCCTTTTGCACCAGCATCGCGCCCAGCAACACATAATCCGACCAACGCAGGTCTTCATCCTTGAGCCGCTCCACGTTCAGGTCCACCAGCTTGAGCTGCCACTCCGGCGGCAACATCGCGGCCACCGTCAGCAATCCCAGCGGCGGCATGGACGCCTTCCGGGAAACGAAACGCACGGCATGTTTGAAACTCCAAAACGTGTCGGGCGTCCGCGGGCTGATGAGAAGTATTTTCATATCAACGGTGAAACGATGAAGCCTTAAACCCGACCTTAAGCCCATGCGACGCTTCTGCAAAGCAAATTTTGGAAATTTCGATGCAACGGGAACAACCCGGCACTGCCCCGACCGTCATGAGATTGGGGCGCGGCGTTTACGCCGCTTAACAGTCCTTCATCTGTGGAAGCAGCGTTCGTCAACAGTAATCGTGCGGCGAAGCGGCCTGGAGGCCGCGCCCCGGTTATTCAAGCTCGTTGCCGATGGGACAAGGCGACGGAGATTGCTTCAAGGAACCGGCACAATCCGGTAGAGCCGCGCCGGCTGGCCGGGCGCCGAGACATCGAAATAAAGCTGCGACGTGTTGGTCAGCGTGATCGTATCCAGCACGACCCAGGCATCCGTCGGGCCAAGCTGTTTGATGTAATCTAAACGTAACTGGCCCCCGATGTCCCCGGTCAATGTGATTGCCGGAACAAAGTTTAGGTTCAGAGACGGAATCACACTGGGCATGGCCGACTGCCAGGCGCGGTAGAAGCGCTGCGGCGGGAGCGGCACGGAAGGATCGAAACAGAATTGCGACGTATTGGTCAGCGTCACGGTGTCCAATAGCAGCCAATTCGCCGGAGGGCCAAGGACATCGATGTATTCAACATTCAACAGACTTCCGACTTCGCCCGTCAAGTTGATGGCTGGAGCCGGCCTTCGTTCCACTGGCGGAATGACGTTAAGCATGACTGGCGCACTGGTCACTGCGCCAAAAAGATTGGTGATGACCACGGTGTAGGCACCCGATTGGGAGAACTGGACATTCGTTAATATCAAGTCAGAGTTTGTCGTGGCATCGCTGACAGCATTTGTGCCGTTCAACAACCACTGATAGGTCAGTGGTTGAGAAGAAATGGCGTCCACGGCGAAGTCAACGCTGGCCCCTGCTTCAGCCGATTGGCTTTGAGGTGGCGTTATTATGGTGGGTGGAAGAAGTGACAAACTGAACACTGTGCCCCCGCCCGAACTGCCGCCCCAGACTGTCGTCCCGTACAGGGTGTTGCCCGATAAAATCAATCCAGCCTGCGGAACAGCTCCGTCGCTGTTGGTACCAAAATAAGGTCCAGATCCAGACAGTGCCCTGAAACTATGCAGGGTCGTAAAACACGTGCCATCGGTGTTGACGGCGAACACCGTGCCATAGCCCCAATAGAACACCGTGCCACTAGCCGAACTGCCGCCGCCCCACGTCGTCCCGTAGAGCGTTGAACCGGAAAGCGTCAAGTTCGCATACGGATTGGCTCCGTCGCTGCCGCCAGTGAAACTATGCAGGGTCGTGAAGCCCGAGCCATCGGTGTTGATGGCGAACACCGTGCCAGGGCCCGAACTGCCGCCACCACTCGCCGTCCCGTACAGGGTGTTGCCCGATAAAATCAATCCGGCCACTGGATTAGCTCCGTCGCTGCCGCCAGTGAAACTATGCAGAGTCGTAAAATCCGTGCCATCGGTGTTCACGGCGAACACCGTGCCTTTGCCGCAACTGCCGGCAGCACTCGCCGTCCCGTACAGGGTGTTGCCCGATAAAATCAATCCACCCACCGGATTAGCTCCGTCGCTGTTGGTACTGGCATTAATTGAAGAAACCCAGGCTTCCGCCGTGAAACTATACAGGTTCGTAAAACCCGTGCCATCGGTGTTCACGGCGAACACCGTGCCGTTCCCGAAACCGCCGCCGAGCTTCGCCGTCCCATACAATGTGTTGTCAGATAAAATCAATCCGGAACTCGGATAAGCCCCATCGCTGTTGGTACCATAAGTCGGATCAACTGCTGTGAAACTATACAGGGTCGTAAAACTTGTG